>Ga0070728_10005690_pt1 | contig 12159 bp, 14 predicted proteins | sample tdDd471_FD_66723 | JGI IMG/M metagenome (GOLD analysis project Ga0070728, IMG submission 66723) | Marine sediment microbial communities from the Atlantic coast under amendment with organic carbon and nitrate - tdDd47.1 | ecosystem: Environmental > Aquatic > Marine > Coastal > Sediment | place...
CTGGTTCATGAATTCATCAATGGTAAAGCCGCGGTAGGCCAGGGCACCTTGCTCCCGGTACTGCGCCATGATCATGTCGCCATCATCCAGTGCTGCGGCACTGCCGATCACGGCAGCTTCTTCGCCCGTGCACTGCATGTAAAAGCTCAAGCGGCCCTGCCGTTGGGCAGCAAGCATTCGCTCGTCAAGAATTCGGGTAGTGACCATGGCCCGGTATATACGGAGGGCCTTGTCTTTGTCGAGATCAGGAGCTTTGGCGCTCTTGTAGAGCTTGCCGTCCTGTTTCAGGAGCTTGAAGGTGGGAATCCGGAATTCCGCACCGTCGGTAAACACTGGGGAATACACAACTTTGGACTTTGTTGTTGTCATAATCCTCTTCCTGGGGTAGTGGCCTGAGGAACAAACACTCCTTGTGGGAGTGTAGTTAATGTCATTGTAGACAGCCTGGCGAAATCTGGTGTGATTCCCGCCAGTTCATGTTTACCTTAACGTAAACTGCGAAACAGGGGTAGACCCTTCTGTTCAGAATTTTCCTTTGTTAAAGAACGCTCGGCACGCGTTTTCCGTGTCTGCCGAAGCGTGCTACCGTCAATACACACACTTTTTAACCTTGTTCAGACATTCGACTCACGCGGGTAGGTTTTAATGAACGTAATTATCATTGGCGCAGGGATCATGGGCACAACTTTCGCGACCCTCGCGAAAGAACTGGCACCGGAACTGGATATCACCATTCTCGAGAGACTGGATGGCCCCGGGGCAGGCAATTCCTGGGTGTTCAATAACGCCGGAACCGGGCATGAGGCGAATTGTGAGCTGAACTATACACCGGTGGACGAAGAGGTTATTTCAGTCGAAAAGGCGGTGAAGATTCACGCTCAGTTCAATGTGGCCAAGCAGTTCTGGGCGTACCTGATCCAGAAAGGGGCCATCAAAGACCCCAAATCGTTTATCAACCAGACCAAGCACTGCACCATCGTCTCCGAGCCTTCTATTCAGGAACTGAAGCTTCGGTTCAATGAGATGTCGTCCCACCATTTCTTCGAACAGATGCGTTACTCCGAGGATTTCGACGAGATCAAGAGCTGGATTCCATACACCATGGAGGAGCGGCCCAGACACGAGAAAATGGCGGCGACCGTTATCGAGACGGGCACGGACGTCAACTTTGGCGCCCTCACAGAGCAAATGGCCAAGCATGCTGTTGACGATCTTGGGGTGAAAATTGAATACGGGACGCACGTCAAGCGAGTGCATCGCAGCCCCGCCGGAAGCTGGCTTGTGGAAACCCAGAGCAGGGGCGTTGATCGCCGCTACAAGGCCGACGTTCTTTTCGTCGGTGCCGGCGGCGGTGCCTTCCCGATCCTGAAAAAGAGCCACTTGCCTTTCGCGCGCCGATTCACCGGTTTTCCCGTCGGCGGACGGTTCCTGCAGGCCGAGATCACCGCCGAACAGGCCGAGCAGTACAGAGCGAAAACTTACGGAAAGGCGAAAGTGGGTGCGCCTCCGATGTCCGTTCCCCATCTGGATCTCCGGGTTTCGGATGGTAGGTATTATCTTCTGTTTGGTCCTTTTGCCTCGTTTAAACCGGTGCTGGAGAGGGGCCGGGGGTTTCTGGACTACCTCCGATCCATGCGCCTCCACGATATCCCGAGCTTGCTGAATGTCGCCATTGAGCACTTCCCGTTGGTCAAATATCTGGTTTCAGAGACCTTCAAGGGTGAAAAGAGCATGTTCGAGGAGCTGGACAGTTTCGCACCGGGCATGAGCAAGAAGTTCAACTGGAAAGCAGTTGAGGCCGGGCAGCGGGTTCAAATCATCCGCGACGGAGATCTGCAAATGGGTACAGAGATCCTCGTCTCGAAAGACAAGACCTACGGCACGCTCCTGGGTGCATCGCCTGGTGCGTCGGTATCGCCGGAAGTCATGCTACGTTGCCTTGAACAGCTTTTGCCGTCTATTTTTACCAGTGAGGAAGCCGGCAAAAAGAAAAAAGAGATATTCCCCGAGGACAATCTGGATTTCCTGGCGAAAAATCCCGAGCGTTACCGGGAGATCCGTGATGCCGTCAATGAACGGCTAGGGATCAAGCAGTCGGCATCGCAGCAGGACTGACCAGGCCAACAAACAGCAGGGAGATTTTCATGGACAGTAGAATCAGTGTGACCTCGCCCCTTGTAATCCTTCACGGCGACGAGATGGCTCAGGTTGCGTTCGAACACATTCTCAAGAAGTTTGTGAGCTCACGGCTTGACATTCAGCTTGAGGAAATCGATCTGTCTGCGGAAAACCGGCTGCTGACCAATGGCCAGGTGGTTATTGATGCCATCGATTCGCTCCAACGCCACGGAGTGGGTGTAAAGAACGCCGGCATGACGGTAAACCGCCAGCAGTTGGAGGACTTGCTCAGGAAACACCCGGATGTGGATGGCGAAAACCTGCACCCGCTGGCGACCAAGTCCCCCAATGGTGCGATCCGCAAGGGCATCAGTGGCAATATTACCCGCGAGGACATCCAGTTCCGCAACCTCAACATCCGCCGCCCCCAGTGGGTCGGGCGTGACATTGAGGTGGATACCATGGAATTCGGCGGCATCAAGGACAGCTTTAACCAGCTTTCCCTGGCAACCGGCGTGGTCAAGCTGATGTTTGTGGGCGGCAGCGGCGACCCGGTAGAGCTTCATCGGCGAGAGATTCGCAAAGGCGATCCGTGGCTGCTTGCGACGAATGACATCGAGGATGTGAAAGCCTGGGCGCATCGCTTTTTCCAGCGTGCAATCGCAGAAAAACGAGACGTATACCTCGGCCTCAAGGATACGGTGATCCCCGGCTACGATGGGGCTATGCGCTCGGTGATCGAGGACATCTATCACAGTGACTACAAGAAGCAGATTGAAGACCTAGGGCTGAATTACTACTACGAGCTGATCGATGCCCAGGCAGCACGTATTGTTTCCAATCCGCCGGAGCGTGCGCTCTGGGGTGTGCCGGATAATACCACCGGGCGAAAGCTGCTCAAGCTGGTGAACCAACTCAAGGAATTCGGCATTCCAGGCCGCGGGGCTCATGTGTCCATCTCACGGATGAGCGCTGGGGGCGGCGACCAGTATGGTAGCTTCAACATGGCGGCCAAGGAGGATGGCATTCTCAAGGTGATCGTCGACGGTGACGAGAAGCATGCCCGCCGGGTTCGGAAAGGCGACCCAATGTTGCTTATGTCCAATGACCGTGAAGCCATCAAGGACTGGGTTCTGCAAGTCTTTCGGGATGCCTCGCGCAAGGACAAAGAGGTGTATTTCGGTCTTAAGCGCGAGTACATGGAGTACGACGAAGTCTACAGCGAGGTCATTACCGAAGTGCGCAGGGAACTGGCCAGCGAGCATACACCGCCGCCCTCGTTCATGATCATGCGGCCGTCCAGCCAGCTTAAAAAGATGATCACGGATCCACCGAGAAATGCGCTTTATCCCTCCCAGAACCTCGACGGCGATATCTTCTCGGACATTTCCGCCGCTCTCGGGGGAAGCCTGGCGACGGCCAGTTCAATCATCGAGAGCAAGGACGGCACCATGCTGTTCGAGGCGCCCCATGGCACCGCCCATGATCTTTACCTGAAGTATCTCGAGAGCGACGGTAAGGTAGCTCATTTCAACCCGTCGGCCCTGATTTTTGCGCTGGGCAACGCCCTGGAAACTCTCGGAGAGCGGGAAGGTAACGAGCCCCTGAGCCAGTATGCCGTGCAACTGAAGGCAGCATTGACCGACACCGTTGACCGGGGCATTGTCACTGCCGATCTTAAAGGCAAGACCGTGGACCCGGATTCGGAACAAGTGGTCGATATGATTGGTTTTCTGGAGGCCGTGGAAAAGGCGCTCCAGTGATCGGTTAAACCAAGGGAGCGCCGGGTCGAGGATCTTATTTAACGGTATTGCCCTGGATCAGCATGCCGTTGCCCTTGATGACGCCATCCTGGCGCAAAACCATGGATGGCCCATCGATGCTGACCGCGTAGCACGTGGGCTCCTGGCCATAGGCAAAACACATTTCGCCCTGCCTGGTTGTCCACTCGCCCTTGTAGTCCACACCATGAATGGTCCCGTCCGGTGCATAGTATTCGTTAAAGCCGGAGTTCGGCTCAAGCATGCTGCCCTGGTATGAATGATCGCTGACCGCTTGGGCAATTTCTTCTGCGCTGAGTGTTTCGGATGCGCCAACCGCATTTACGCCTAGTAGCCCAGCTGCCGCAAATGCGATCGGTACTGCAATGGCATGTCTTGCGCTGCGATTCATAGTGATGTCCTTGTTGTCTTCGGAATAAGAAGTGCGAGTTAAAGCGTACGTGTAGTGCACTCGTAGGGATCTGTTTCGTGGGTGTGGTGCTTCTTGATCTGATCCGGCCGAGGGCGGCAACGTAAGGTTGTGGGTTGCAACAGCAATTACTTTGCTCCCCTGTGACGATGAATAGACCTTGGAGACAGGAGCCTTCCTCAATGGCCTTTTACAACCGAAAGAAACTGGAATTACAGGAAGCGCTCGCAAAGCTTGAAGCTGCCAAAAGCCGCGTTCAGGAGCTGGAATCGGATTTTCAGGCTGTCGAGAAAGCCATGGCGGTTCTCGTTATGACGCAGGATGGCATTATCGAGCGGGCGAACCACAGGTTGTTGGACTTGCTCGGCTATCAGCCAGAGGCCTTGATCGGTGAGCACCATCGGGTTCTTTGCACCAGCGACTACGCGAAAAGCGAAGACTACATCCGGTTCTGGCGTGAGTTGGTTACCGGTAATGTTAAAAAGGGACGCTTTCCAGCTGTCCACGCTGACGGACACGAAGTCTGGTTAGAGGCTAGCTATTCGCCGGTGAAGGGAGAGCAGGGCGTGGCTACGCGAGTCATTGCTCTGGTTAACTCGGCACAGACTGCCGAAAAATAATGGCGGTGCGCCGTAACATCTGGGCCGGTCGGGTTACTGATAGCGAATAGGAACGCCAACGTAGCAAAATCCGCAGGAGCCCAAGATGGCGCACAAATTTGCAGAAATAGCGTTTACCAGAACCGTAAAACAGGTTCAGGAGGAAATGGGCAGTCGCTCCGGTTATGCATCCATTGAGACCGGTCCTGACCGCAATAACGTTCTGAGGGATCGCGAACGCGGTTTTATTGAGGCCCGTGACAGTTTTTACATCGCCAGTGTTGGCGAAACCGGCTGGCCCTACATCCAGCATCGGGGCGGGCCGGCCGGCTTTCTGAAGGTGATTGATCAGTCGACAATCGGCTTTGCCGATTACTCTGGCAATCGCCAATACATCACCACGGGCAACGTACTCACCAATGATCGCGTCTCGCTTTTCCTGATGGATTATCCGAACAGGAGGAGACTCAAACTGCTCGGACGAATGACTCTGGTTGGCCCCGAACAGCCGGGGATTCTGGAGCAACTGAGCGACAGCGATTACAAAGCACTGGTTGAAAGGGGCGTGATCATCCGTGTTGAAGCGTTCGACTGGAACTGTCCGCAGCACATAACCCCGCGATACACGCAGTCAGAAGTTGAAGCGTTGATTGACTCAATGGGCAACGATGGCTGAGCGCTTCAGAGGGTCGACTGCAGTTTGACGCTATAGCGCCTTAACTTGCCGACAGTCTCTGACCAGTCATCGGCCCCTACCATCTCCGTGAATTCATTGTGCGCGTCTTCCCACCTTGCGAGGGCCTGTTGGTAGATGTCCTCGCCCTCTTGCGTCAGAGAGAGGCCCAGGGAACGTTTTTGCCCCGTCGGCCGGGACTCGAGGAGCCCCTTGGCAATCAGCTTTTCGACCGTTCTCTGGAGTGAAGTTCTCTCCATCCCGAGGAGTTCCGCAAGTTCGTTTATGGAGTTGGGCGGAGAAAGCTTGATTGCGTTGAGTATGGAGAACTGTGTGATTCGAAGCCCTGTCTCCGCCAGGTGATGGTTGTAATGACGGGTCACCAGGCGTGAGAAAACGCGGGAGTAGAGGGCGGCGCAGGTTCTGGCAACATCCAGCGGCGTTGTTTCTTGTGATGAGTGGTCGACCATTATGGCAATCCGATAAATGAAGTGTATATGCATGATGGTAGGTTTCATCCCCCGAATAGTCCAGCGAGCCACCGGACAAGACCGAGTGAATTAAGACATCAGTTCCGTAACAGATTGGTGTTGCGAACGTCTGTGCAATAGGCGTCAGTTTTCTCAGTCTCCCAATGACAAGCGAGGCATTATGAAAAACCAGGAACTCAACCTACTGCACGTATTCAGCGCGATTATGACGGAAGGTTCCATCACCAGAGCGGCGGATCGTCTCGGCATGACCCAGCCCGCCGTTTCAAATGTGGTCTCAAGAATGCGAACGGCCTGGAAAGATCCTCTCTTTGTAAAACGGGGGCGGCAGGTGGAGCCAACCTCCTATGCCCAGAGTCTCTGGGACCAGATCCGCAATCCCTTGCACGAGCTCTCCAACGCGGTAAATTCCACGCGCTTTACGCCAAGCGAGTCGCGTCGGACGTTCCGGGTTGCTGTCACCGACCTTATTCTTGAGATGGTCTGGCAACCGCTGGTTTCCGAGTTACAAGAGGCGGCTCCGGGCATTGACTTGCATGCGGTTCCTTTCTCGCCGGCTACCGCAGCAAACCATCTGCGCGAGGCCAGCGTGGACTTTGTGATCGGTTTTTTCGAGCAGCATGATCACAGCCTCAGAAGCCTATGGCTCTTCGATACCGGCTACGTCCTTGCTATGAGGAGCGGGCACGAGCTGAGCGGGCGGCCCGTCGATCTCGAGTCTTTTCTTTCAGCCCAGCACCTTCTTGCAACCATGTCCGGAGAGGCTCACGGTGTTGTAGACGACACTCTGCACAGGCGAGGACTGGAGCGGAGAGTGGCAGTTACCGTCAACCATTTCTCCGCAGTGCCGAATTTGCTCAGGAATTCGGATCTGGTAGCCACGATTCCGGAGGTCATCACCGGAGACTGTGAGTTTTGTGCTGGTATTTCGCTCACAAGCCTACCGATTGACGTGGAGCCAACGAGTCTGTACCTGGCGTGGCACACCCGCCATGATCGGGATCCCGGAATCATCTGGATCCGGAGTGTTATCGAGCGTGTGGCAAAGGCGTGCTGGGCAAAAGCAATGGCCGCCCGGGAGCTTGATTGTGGGCCGCTGACCGTTATTGAGCCCGGTCTGTACAATCGGCCCAGTAACTAGAACGCCTGTCCATTTGTTGGGCAGCTCCAGTGGTTAGTATTTCTCTCGTAGACATCAACCACTGGAGAAAACTCATTATGAAAAACGTCACTTCCAAAGCACTGCTACTTGTTTCTATTGCCCTGATCTCGGCGTCTGCAAGCGCCTCTCTTGCCGATCGAAAATCAGATGTTGATGATCACGGTGAGGCCGTAAGCAGCCCTTACTCAGGCCAGAAAGTCATTCGTGGTCAGGTCGTTTTGAAATAGCAAACAGTCACAAAAAAGGGGGCAAGGATTCGTAATCCTTGCCCCCTTTTTTGTTGCGCCTTCAGTATCTAGGCAACGTGCGCTTTTTCGGCAACGCTGGCGCTTACTGCCTCCGCTGCTGTCGTGTTCAATTTTTTCCATTCCCTGGGTGTCATCCCGGTGTTTTTCTTGAAGGCCCTGGAAAATCCCGATGCATCCTCGTAGCCCACTTCAAAGCAGATGATGGACATGGGTTTGTCTTTGAGAATCAGCTTCTTCGCAGCAGCTATCCGGGTGTTTTGGACGTACTCGCCGGGTGCCAATCCGAGGATGTTCTTGAAATGTTGAATGAAGGTTGATCGGGACATGGTTGCAACCTCTGCCAGCCTGTCCACGGACAGATCGCCATTCAGGTTTGAGTCGATGCAGCTTAGTACCTTACTTAGTTGCCTATCCGCCAATGCCGACAACAAACCTTTCGGCGTTTCTCCATCCGAGACGACATGCCGAAGCACATTGACAAATATCACCTCAACCAGGCGATTCATGACGGCATCTCGCCCTTCCTGCGCCGCTTCGGCCTCCGCGAACAGCACATCCACGAAGGACCCAAGCCCCTGAACCGAAGATAGAGGCAGCACCACGGAGTCGGGCAGGGCGTCCAGGACAGGGTTCCGTGAACCTGTCTGGAACTTGATTGAAGCGCAAATCATCTCCGCGCCCTCACGATTGGCACCAAAGAGCTGATGCGGTTGGGAGCGAACCGAAAAAATCATGGTCGGTTCTGACAGCGTGAGCTTCTCCCGGTTCGCTTCAATAATGTCGAGCACTCCGGATCGAAGCACGTGGATGTAGCCGGTTCCTTCTTCTTCAAAGGACGCCAGCCCGCAGAGTTGGCCCCGGAAGAAAACGCCGGCGTTCACATTAAGTTGGTCGAGGATGTAAGAAAGCCTGTCCATAAGCACTCCAGATAATTGGCATAGAAGTTTGAACGATCGTACGCATTCAGTACCGCTCGAAGCCTTATTGTTTCAAACGTAGTCATCATTCATTCAAAGGAGATACCCAATGACTCGTTTCAACAAACTTCGTGCCTTCGTTGCTGTTGCTGCCTTGAGCGCTGCCTCTGGTGCTTTTGCTGCCGATATCGACATGAACGCCGACGCCAATGATGTTGCCATCAGCGGTTACGACCCGGTGGCCTACTTCTCTGATTCAGAGGCTACCAAAGGTTCTGCCGAATACACCGCTACCTACAAGAACGCGATCTACCATTTCTCCAGTGCAGAGAATCGTGATCTGTTTCGTGCCGACCCCAGTGCTTATGCGCCCCAGTACGGTGGCTACTGTGCGTTCGGCGTAACCATGGAGAAGAAGTTCGACGTTGATCCTGAAGCCTGGCGGATTGTCGATAACAAGCTTTACCTGAACCTGAACAAAGACGTGCAAACGCGTTGGCTCACGGATGTACCTGGCTTCATCGCCAATGCCAACGACATCTGGCCCGAGATCAAAACTGTGGAAGCAGCCGAGCTGTAATCCTCTGCCAACGATATGAGCACGTCCCGGGGTCCTTGGCGTTTTCGGTCGAGGACCCTGAAACAAACTGTGAAGGTGATCGATATGAACCAGAAACTTCTTTTCAGTGCGGCACTGGCCGCGGCATTGGCCGGCGCCATGTCTGCCCCCCTGGCTCACGCAGGTGGCAAAGAAAAGTGTTACGGCATCTCGCCTGTAGGTGGTAACGATTGTGCGAACCTTGCCGGAACCCACTCCTGTGCAGGGCAGTCCAAAGTCGCCAACGACCCGGGTGAGTACAAGATTGTCGAGAAGGGCACCTGTGAAGATCTGGGTGGCTTTGACAAGGAAACGGCCCTGAAAATCATTGCTGAGAAAAGCAAGGGTTAATTGGCATGGGTAATCGTCAGGACAACGTCCCAGCCAAGCCAGAGCTCGCGAGCAGCACTGTTGGGGTAGGGTTACGACCAGACCATTATCAGGACGTTCTCGAGCACGCCCCTTCGGTAGATTTTCTTGAGGTGCACTCGGAGAATTTCTTCGCGGAGGCAGGAATCGCTGTCGATGTGTTGAAGGAGGTTTCGGCAAGTACGCCAATCAGCCTTCATGGTACTTCGGCAGGTCTGGGCTCCGTTGAGGCGATTCCTGACGATTACCTCAAGCGACTCAAACGTCTTGTGGATCGGGTTGACCCGATATTGGTGTCAGACCACCTGTGTTTTACCTGGGCAAGGATCGGTGGAAGGCTCTTTCATGGTGGTGATCTTCTGCCGATTCCCTACACCGAAGACAGTCTCAGGCACGCGGCGAACAACATTGACCGAATGCAACAGGCGCTGGGCCGCCAGATCGCGGTGGAGAACGTCTGTGCGTACATCGAGTTTGACCACAATGACTTCGACGAGGCCGCCTTTCTTAATGAAATCGTTGCCCGCACGGGCTGCGGTTTAATCCTTGATATCAATAACGTGATGGTAAACGCCCGTAATGCGCGAGTAGGCGATCCGGCGGATTTTGTTGACGATTATGTTGCCTCTCTCGATCACTCCGCCATTGCGGAAATTCATCTTGCGGGCTCAACGCCCGTGGATCGGGAAGAACTGCTGATCGATGACCATGCCTGCCCGGTACCCGAGGCTGGGTGGCACGCCTATGGGCGTGTGCTCCGAAAGATCGGTCCGCGGCCCACGTTGATTGAGTGGGACAACAACCTTCCATCATGGCGCGAGCTTCAGGGTGAAGCCATCAAGGCCAGGAAAGCACAACGCCGTATATTGAACAGGAAGCGAAGCCATGAACCTGTCTGATTATCAGAGCCAGTTTCTGGCGTTCCTGTTCGGCGATATTAACAAGCCGGGGCTGCCCAATTCAGACGTGTATCGATTTGGCGTAGAGGCGAAAGCGGTTCGAGCCCTTGAGCACAGCTATCCGACGGTAAAGGCACTACTAGGACCGTCTGCTTTCGAGGAACTGGCCCTGGATTATTTCAGAGTGATCCGGAAACAGAGCGGCGATTGGAGTGATTTCGGCTGGGGATTTCCGAGCTGGATCATCTCGCATCGGATTTCAGACCGGCTTCCCTATCTCTCAGATGTGGCGCGACTCGACAACTACGTGGGCCGGGTCGAGCGCAGCCAATATCAAGACGTGGACTTCCAGAGCTTTTCTGCGATTGGCGAAGATCTTTCGACCTGTCGGCTCATTCTCAATAGCGGGCTTGAGTTTTTCAGGTCCGTTTATCCGATCGTCAGCATATGGGAAGCACACAAAAGCCACACCCCGCAGGACACACTCAGCTTTGCCCAGGCAAAAAGAATGATCGCCAAAGGACGGGGCCAGAACGTCCTGGTCTATCGATCGGGTTGGCGAGGGATGGCGGAAGCCATTTCTGAAAAGGATATTGCGCTGCTGGAGCGGCTGAGAAAACAGCCAAGTATTGCCGAAGCCTTCGGTGAAGGTGTTCTGGATGAAACGAATTTTACCGGTTGGCTGCAAGACATGATCTCAAAAAGGGTCATCGTCGGCGCCAGAACCATTCATTGAGAGGAAAATGATATGAAAACGTTAGCGTACAGTTTTTATGGATTAAACGATTCGGTCCAGCGAATTGTCGGCGGCATGCTACCTGTTGCACTTCTTCTTGGACGTCTCTACGTGGCATGGGTCTTCTTCAAAGCCGGCCTGACAAAGATTGATGACTGGGGAACAACACTGTTTCTGTTTGAAGAAGAGTACAGCGTTCCGCTGTTGAGCCCCGAGATCGCAGCTTTCCTCGCAACGTTCGGAGAACTGGTTTTTCCGGTTCTTCTGGTGATTGGCCTGTTCTCGCTTGTGTCCTCGCTGGGGCTTTTTGTCATCAACATTGTTGCAGTTATCAGCCTTGAAATGATCGCGCCCGCAGCCGAACTGTATCACGTGGTCTGGGGCCTGATTCTGATGGCATTGGCCATGTGTGGCCCAGGCCTGTTATCGCTGGACAAACTGGTTGGAAACCGTTTGAGGAGAGCCTGAGCCGGTCCTGTTTACCCCTTGGCGTATTCGGTTTTCACCCTCGCATCGACATTGTTCGCCGAATACGCCCTTTTTATTCCTGAAGAACTTTCCCGGAGGAAAATCGTTGTGCCGATTGTAAATCTGAATAAGTTTGACGAGCTGGGCGATCTGGCAAATCGACATGAGTGGTTGTTGCTGGATTTCTGGGCTCCCTGGTGTGCACCGTGCAAAGTGATGAACCCGGTTATGGAACAGTTCAGCGAATTGAACCAAGACACAGCGGTGATCAAGGTTGATGTGGATCAGAAGCATGACATCGCAGCAAAGTTCGGCGTGCGAGCCATCCCAACGCTGGTTTTGCTCAGGCGTGATCAGTTCATGGGTCAGGAAACCGGGTCCAAATCTCTGAAGGATCTGGCCAGCTGGATCGACGGGCTGAAGCAAAAGGTATCCCAACTGGCGTGAATTGTTGGCGTTTTTGAGAGTAAACTCAGTTTGCCGGGCCCGCGCCCGGCTTTTTTGTGAGAAGGCGGGGAGACAGATCAAACCATGGCAAAGCCATTGCCGAGATACCAGAAACTTGAGGTAACCCTGCGAGACCAGATTGAAACGGGTCGATGGCGAGCTGGCGAGCGGCTCCCCTCAATAAGATCACTCTGCCAGGACTATGATCTTTCCAAGATTACTGTGCAGCATGCGCTGCAGCGAC
>Ga0070728_10005694_pt1 | contig 12152 bp, 8 predicted proteins | sample tdDd471_FD_66723 | JGI IMG/M metagenome (GOLD analysis project Ga0070728, IMG submission 66723) | Marine sediment microbial communities from the Atlantic coast under amendment with organic carbon and nitrate - tdDd47.1 | ecosystem: Environmental > Aquatic > Marine > Coastal > Sediment | place...
TGGCAGTGGGCTTTCTCGCGGCAGCGGTATTTGAATGGAATTTCTCGATAGGCGTTGTACACTTCAAATCTCAAACCTACGCAATCCCTTGCTACATGAGGCCCTCGCTAGTATTCGCAGTCGCGATCATTGGGTTGCTGATGCTGACTTCGAATATAAGGTCGAATATTGTTGTACGATTTATGGCTAGATACTCTTTGGCACTGTTCTGCCTACATCCGTTTTTTATCATCTATACAAAGAAACTCGTTGGCGACACGGGTGTGCTCGATAATCTCATTGCAACGTTTATTGTGATTCTCTTCAGTTATGCGACGGCTTTTCTATTAAAACGTTTTCTCAACAAGGCGGTGCTATTCTGATAGCGACTACTTTGCACTCATACGGTTTTATGTGGCTCCGATATAGATTTTCTTAAGAACGTTTTGACCGGGGATCTTAATTAAAAATTTTGCCGGTTATTCATGGATAATGGTGGCTATTCAAAAGTGTGTGACACTCTTAATTTCTGACTCAGGGACAAACAATATGTCGGACAATATCTACAACGCCCCGGAATCCGAAGTACTGGATCCGGAGGCGCTTGCAAGCGAACGTTTTTACGTCGTGTCGATGAAAAAGTTCACGGTGCTGTTTCTGGCGACGCTGGGGCTTTATGGCCTGTTCTGGTTTTACAAGCACTGGCAGATCATCAAGGATACGCAGGAGCGCAAAATTTGGCCTGTGCCGCGGGCCATCTTCAGTATCTTTTTTGCCCATGCCCTGTTCCGGGAATTTGAAGAAGCGGCCAGTGAGAAAACGGACACGAAATGGAATAGCGGCGCGTGGGCGACAAGCTATGTGATTTTCAATGTCTGCAGTACGGTTCTTGATCGATTGTCGACCAGGGAAATAGGCTCCCCCGGTACGGATGTGCTGTCTATTCTGGTGCTGTTTCCCATGTGGCAGGCGGTGTATCAGGCGCAGAAACGGGCGAACCTTGCCTGTGGTGATCCCGAAGGACACAGCAATGCGCGCTTTTCCGGTCTGAACATGCTGTTTATTGTGCTGGGCAGCGTGCTGTGGTTAATGGTGATCGTTGGCATGCTGATCATCGTGGGCGTCATCCCCGAAGACCTGGGTGTTTAGGCTATTTAAGCCTGAAGCCTGAAGCCTGAAGCCTGAAGCCTGAAGCCTGAAGCCTGAAGCCTGAAGCCTGATATCAGGCCTGTTTCTGCACCTGTTGTGTTTCGTTTTCGATTAATCCGGACAGAAAATATGTCCGGTTCAGCGCATTGTGCAACTCGGCAGTCTGGTATTGCAGGTCGTCGATGAAGCCATGCAGTGAGTCACGATCCAGTTCCGACAGCTCGGTTTCGGTCAGCTGTTTTTTGAGTTTGACACACAGGTCCAGCGCCGGTTTATGGTTGGGCAGCTTCTCGATGCTGCGCTTGGCTTCGCATATACAGAAATATACCGCGCGTGGAAATACCCGGGATTTGAACAGGAACCAGAGCACTTGCGAGCGGCGAATACTCACTTGCATTTCACGGCGGTACATCTGATAACCGGTGAGTGACTTGAGGACGCTCATCCACTGGATGTTTTCGAAAGGTTTCAATTCGAGATTCGCATCGGCCAGCAGACTTTGTGTGCGCACATCGATAAAGCGTGTGGTCATGTCCGCCCGTTCGATGTATCGACCCAGTTCCAGAAACAGGTAGCCTTCATCCCGGTTCATCGTGCCGGCCAGCAGACCGGCGAGTTCCTGATTCGCAGAAATAATGTGTTCGAGGTATTTTTGCCGGCCCCGTTTGGATAGCCCGACATTCAGGTTGTCCTTGGCATACAGATACAGGGCATTGAGTTCCTCCCAGCACTCTCTCGGAATGACATCGCGGATGGTTCGGGCGTTTTCCTTGGCGGCCTCAAGATTGGCGAGCAGTGAAATGGCGCTCTTTTTGTCACTGATGAGATATTTCAGAACATTGCGCTCATCAAATTCGTCATGGTTTTCCAGATAGGTGCTTCGGGTGCTGGTGATATCGATCAGTGGTTCCCACCCCAGGGATACGCCTTTAGGCAAATCCATCAACAGGTTTGCGTTCACGTTAATCAGGCGTGCCATGTCTTCGGCCCGTTCCAGGTATCTCGACATCCAGTAAATGGATTCAACAACTCTTGCTAGCATAAGGCCTCCAATTTAATCTGCGACGATCCAGGTGTCTTTACTGCCGCCACCCTGACTTGAGTTCACCACCAGAGAACCTTCCCTCAGCGCCACACGCGTCAGACCGCCCATGGTGACGGAGGTCTGTTTGCCCGACAGGATGAACGGTCGCAGGTCCACATGTCTGGGCGACACAAGGTTGTCGATCAGTGTGGGTGCGGTTGAGATATTCAAGGTGGGTTGCGCGATATAGTTGCGCGGGTCCTTGCGAATCAGATCGGCAAACAGGGCCCGCTCTTTCTGCGAGGCGGCCGGGCCAATCATCATGCCGTAGCCACCCGATTCATTGGCGGGCTTGACTACCAGCTTGTCGAGATTCTCAAGGACATACTTGCGATCCGTGTCCCGCATGCACAGATAAGTCGGTACGTTTGGCAGCAGGGTTTCTTCGCCCAGATAGTATTTGATCATATCCGGTACGAAGGCATAGACGACCTTGTCGTCGGCCACGCCGGCCCCCGGCGCGTTCGCCAGCGCGACATTGCCTTTTTTCCAGGCGCGCATGATTCCGGGAACCCCGAGCATGGAATCCGGCAGAAAGGCTTCGGGATCCAGAAACAGATCGTCTATACGGCGATAAATTACATCCACCCGTTTGGGGCCTTCCATCGTGCGCATGTAGACGCAATCGTCGTCCAGCACAACCAGATCCCGACCTTCCACCAGCTCACAACCCATTTGCTGAGCCAGATAGGAGTGTTCGAAGTAAGCCGAGTTGTAGATGCCGGGTGTTAATACCACCACTTCCGGATTATCCGACGGTCGGGGTGACAGATTGGCCAGCATGTCAAACAGTTGGGAGGGGTAGTCGTTAACAGGCAATACGCTGTTCTGTTCGAACACTTCCGGGAAAATACGCTTTAGAATGGAACGGTTTTCCAACATGTACGAGACGCCCGAAGGCACACGCAGATTGTCTTCCAGCACGTACATGGTGCCGTTGGCATCTCTCACGAGGTCGCTGCCGCAAATGTGCGCCCAGGTGTCGTGAGCGGGCTTGATACCCACACACTCCTTTCGGAAATTTTTGGATTTGGCGAGCAATTCTGCCGGGAAAATCTTGTCCTTGATGATCTTCTGGTCTCCGTAGAGATCGGCAATGAACATGTTCAATGCCTTGACCCGCTGCTGCAGGCCCTTTTCGGTTTTGCTCCACTCGCTCTGGGGAATCATGCGCGGGACAAGGTCAAAGGGCCAAACCCGGTCGATGGAGCCCTCTTCCTCACTGTATACCGTAAAGGTGATACCCATTTCCTTGATCGCCAGGTTTGAGGCATCCCGAAACTGTGTGATTTCTTCATCGCTCAGCGACGAAAAGAATTCTACGATGTTGCGGGCGTAGGGACGGGGTTTGTTTGGCCCCTTCATTAGCTCGTCAAACGTGGGACTCTGGTATTCTTTCCAATCTGCTTGTAATGATTTTTTCGCCATAATATGCCTTTGCGTTAAGCCCGGCGCACATCCACTTCAACGCGCAACTTATGGTTGCCGCCGCCGTAAATGACGCCCTTCAATGGTGTTACATCAGCAAAATCCCTGCCTTGTGCGAGAGAAATGTGTCGATCATCAGGAATCAGGTTATTGGTCGGATCAAAATCGATCCAGCCCTCATTCGGCAGATAAACGGAAAACCATGCATGGGAGGCGTCTGCCCCTTGAAGTTTTTCTGCCCCTTCCGGTGGTAGGGTTTCCAGATACCCGCTGACATAGCGGGCCGGCAGACCGAGGCTGCGCAGGCAGGCGATGGCCAAATGAGAGAAGTCCTGACAGACTCCTTTGCGATGGGTCAGAACATCCTGCAGTGGAGTCGATATTGTCGTAAAGCTTGGGTCATATTTGAAGTCAGTAAAAATTCGTCGCATCAGATCGCTGGTGGCATCAATCAGAGGTCTGCCGGGTTGAAAGCTTTCCAGCGCATAAGCCTGAACGCCGTCAATAATGGGCACTAATGGGGAGGGTAGGCAGTAATCACGCACCATAAGTGTGCGTTCATCCTTGCTGCTGTAGATAGTCTCCCGGACCTGTTCCCACGGAATGCTGCTCAAAAACAGTTGTTGTTGGGACTGACTTTTAATATCCACCTGACTCACCACTGTGATGACCAGTTCCTTGTGGGGCCGGGCCACCTCAAAATAGGTCACCTTATTGCCGAAGGGATCGGAATAGGTGCGTGTCGTTTGCGGATGGGGCTTGATGGTGAAGGTCGTATTGAGACAATTCTGATAGGCGTTGGAAAAGGGAATCAGGCGCGCAATGTTTTTGCACACCGTGACGTTGCGCTCGTATTTGTAGCGGGTTGTATGAGTGACTGTGTACATTATGCCTGTTCCTCCACCATCAGTTGCGGTGCCAGCTGGCGGCCATAGTCTGTATGGGCGAAATAACGGTGGGTAATGTCTTCGGATACGGACAAGAGCCCCGCTTCAATATCCCGCAGGAGCGCTTGCAAGCGAGGTCGCTGACCACCCTCATCCAGTTCGCACAGTTCATTTACATCCGATAGTCTCAGAGTCGTCAGACATTGCAGCAGAGTTTTCTCCTCATCGTTCAGGTGCCGGTTAAACAGGCTCTTTACCTGCCGGGGCAGGTAACGACAGTGCTCCTGCAGTTTGACGATCTGGTAGGCAATGGAGCGGGGGTGGAATTCGTCAAAAATCAGCAGGGCACAGGCGGCGGCCGCGCTACCGGCAAGACGGAAGCGCCGGCGATAGGTGATCAGACTTTCCTGGGCGCTCATCAAGGCTTCGATTTTCAATTGCTCATCCAGCTTGCTGTCTGAATGCGTCAACAGTGCCCGCACCATTTTTACCAGCTGCAGGGCACGCTCCAGTCGCTTGCCCAGATCGAACATGAACCAGCCACTTTCGTGGGACATGCTTTCCTGAGTTTGACCGGAGAAAGCCATCAGCGTATCAATCACGTCATCGATGGTGTTGTGCAGCGCAAAAAATGATGGCGATTGCTCCCGACTTTTCTCCAGAAACTCTCCGATGTCATCCAGTGTTCGCCAGGTATCGGCAGACCATAGATCCCGAACATTAAAGGCGCCGTAGAACAGGGCATTCAGTGTGCTGACCATGCTGCCCACTTTATTGGTATCGAATGCAACGGCGAGTATTTCGGTTTCCGGTCGATCGAAGATAGTCTCATTCCCCGGCGTAACAAAACCCGGATAGGTTTCGGTCAGATGTGTCAGGGATTGCAACATACTGCGCAAGCAGGCCTGGTCCGTTTCATCGTGGTACTCCGTGACATCGGCCAGTTTACGCAGCACGGTGCGCAACAAACGCACGACACCTTCCGAACGCTCGGCATAGCGACCCACCCAAAACAGATTTTCGGCCGTGCGGCTGGGCATCAGGATTTCTGCATCCTGCTTGAGTAGAACCTTCTGGACATCAGGCAACAAACTGATCTGTCGGTCTGGCTGGTCGGTCAGTACCCAGGTGTCCTTATTGACTCCGCCGCTCTGGTTGGTGATCAGGAAGCTGTCATGATCCGGAGCGATACGGGTCAGGCCCCCAGGCATGACGCTGTAGCTGTCGCCGGATGCCACCAGAAAGGACCGTAGCAGCACCCGTCGGGGCTCGATTTCGCCGTTGATCAAGGTCGGCGTGGTGGAGCAAGCCAGACGTTCCTGTCCCACATACAAGTACGGAGATGCTTCGATCCGGGCACGCAGATTTTGTTTTTCCTGAAGACTTAAGGCACCACCAAATACAGACGAAAAACGCCGGTCAATTGCTTTAATAACAAGCTTTTCAAGGTTTGCAAGTACATACTCTCTTTCTTTTTTCTGGCCGCACCACCAGCTTGCCGCGCAGGGCATTTTCAGGTCTTCACCCAGCCAGCGCTTGGAAATACTGGCGAGAAAGGGGTACATGGCCGGAGACTCAAGGATGCTGCTACCGAGCGGGTTAACGACTTTGACTGCACCGTCCCGCACCGCCTGAAGCAGGCCCGGAACGCCCAAATGGGAGTCTTCACGCATCTCCAGCGGGTCGCAGAACGAATCGTCAACCCTGCGCAGGATAATATCTACCTGGGACAGCCCGTCGATCGCCTTGAGCCAGACCTTGCCATCGCGGACCGTTAAATCGGCGCCCTGCACGAGGGTATAGCCCAGATAGGATGACAGATAGGCATGTTCGAAATAGGTTTCGTTCAGGGGGCCCGGCGTTAACAGAACGATCAGCGGATCTTTACGGCCTCCGGCGCTCAGTTCTGCCAGGGCCGAGCGCATGGTGCGGAAATAGTGCGACAGCCGACGCACTTTGTTGTCGCGAAACTCTTCGGCCATGACCCGGGACATGGCAATGCGTGTTTCGAGCACATAGCCGGAGCCGGACGGCGCCTGGGTCCGATCGGAAAACACCCACATGCGCCCATCCGGCCCCCGGGCCAGATCCGCGGCATAGTTGAAAATGGCCTGATCGGTATTTTCATAGAGCCCGACACACAGACGCTGAAACCCCTGGTGGGCGAACACGACTTCAGGAGGCAGTAATCCTTCCCGGATCAGTCGCTGATCACCATAGATGTCCTTGAATATCAAATTGAGAAGATTGGCTCGCTGGATCAGACCTGCTTCTATCCCGGCCCAGTCATCCTGTCCCATGAGCATCGGGACGGGATCAAGCTGCCAGGCCCGGTTACTGCCTTCGGGTTCATCGTAGACGTTATAGGTCACGCCGCTCTCACGCATAATGCGCCGCGCTTCGTGATTCTTGTGCTCCAGTTGCTCCGGCGCGCTGCGGCCAAGGGACTGCATTAGTGGCACCCAGTGATCCTTGATCAGATGCTGATCGCCGGAGGTCAGCATTTCATCATGGGCAATGCGACGGGACTTCCCATACTGGTGAATCAGGTCTTCGAGTCTTGCATTCTCCTGATCAAAACTTCGGGTATTCGTCTTCATGCGCTCAGTCTTTTGCGTCTGGTTATTATCCGTTTAGATTGAGTCATGTTTTCCTGTCGCGCAAGCTATTGGACATTATTTTTGTCAGGCATACGTAAATCCAGAGTCACACCATACTGGCGGGATAAGGGCTCGGTTACCGGCTCTACCACACTCGGAGGTGAACCCTCCGGATAAAAAATTCCGGCACTTTCCACCCGGGGTTTCAAGGGCTCGGCATAGCTCAGATCCCCGATGGTGTGCCCCATGTCAAAAAAGCGGTTGATACGGCGCCCCTCGGCTTCGTTGTTATTTACCGGGAAGTTCTCGTAGGAGCGTCCTCCCGGGTGCGAAACATGGTAGGTACAGCCGCCCACGGTTTTTCCGCTCCAGGTATCCACCACATCAAAGACCAGCGGTGAATTCACCTTCAGTAAGGGATGCAGTGCAGAGGGTGGTTGCCAGGCCCGGTATTTGACGCCGGCCACATATTCACCCTTGATTTCCGTCGCTTTCAGATTGATTTTCCTGCGATTGCAGCACAAGACATAACGTTCTTCAACGAGACCGGTGATCTTGACCTGCAGACGCTCCAGAGACGAATCCACATAGCGGGATGTGCCGGATTGTGAGACTTCTTCTCCCAAGACATGCCAGGGTTCGATTGCCTGTCTGAGCTCGATTTCCATGCCCTGTACTTTATGCCGGCCATAGACCGGGAATCGGAACTCCAGAAACGGGCGCAACCAGTCAAGCTGGAAAGGGTATCCCCACTCCTGAAGGCTGTTGCAGACATCCTTGATGTCTTCCCAGACGAAATACGGCAGCATGAATTTGTCATGCAGCTGGGACCCCCAGTGCACCAGTTTGTGTTCATAGGGCGTTTCCCAAAAACGGGCCACCAATGTGCGCAGTAACAGCATCTGCACGAGACTCATGCGAGGATGCGGAGGCATTTCAAAGCCCCGGAATTCAAGAATGCCGAGCCGCCCGGTCGGCGAATCCGGGGAATACAGCTTGTCGATACAGAATTCCGCCCGGTGGGTGTTGCCGGTCAGGTCCACCAGTAAATTGCGCAGCAGACGGTCCGCCAGCCAGGGTTGTTGCACCTCTCCTTTCGGAATTTGCGCGAAGGCCAGTTCCAGCTCATAAAGGATTTCGTCCCGGGCCTCATCCACCCGCGGTGCCTGACTGGTAGGGCCGACAAATTGTCCGGAAAACAGATAGGAGAGTCCGGGATGATGCTGCCAGAAGGTAATCAGACTGCGCAGCAGATGGGGCCGTCGCAACAGGGGGCTGCGATCCGGCGTGATGCCGCCCAGCGTGACATGGTTGCCACCGCCGGTGCCGGTCTGGGTGCCATCCAGCATGAACTTGGCGGTGCCCAGTCGCGATTGTTTGGCGAGTTCGTAGAGACTGTGCGTGTTTTCCACCAATGTATCCCAGTCCCGAACCGGGTGAATATTCACCTCGATTACCCCCGGATCGGGTGTCACCATAAAGCTTTGCATGCGCGTATCTTTCGGCGGGGTATAGCCTTCAATGATGGGTTTAAGACCGGTTTTTTCTGCACAGAACTCAATGCGGGCAATGAGATCGAGATAGTGTTCGAGCTCCGTGACAGGCGGCATGAAGACATAGAGCCCGCCATCACGTACCTCGATACAGACCGCGGTTTGCACAAAGGTCTGCTCGGTATTGATCTCGTTATATACGGTAAAATCAGCATCATCCAGATCCGGTACCGCTTCAAACACGCTGCGCGGGCTGTGCTGTTCCCGTTTTTCCGGAGCTAGCCAGCTAATGCTTTGAATGGGTAAACGCAGACCGATAGGCGAATCCCCGGGACTTAGAAAGCAGTGTTTGTTGCGGAACTGCCATTCGCAACTGTGCCAGCGCTTGCTGGCGAAGTCCCAGCCAAGCGGTAGCACGAAGCCCCGGGGCGCGTCGAAATACCGGTTTCGCAGCGCGGAAAAATAGGTTCGACGCTGATCGCTATCGGCCAGCTTCAAGTCGTCCGGTGCATCGCCAACGGGCAGGTTACCCTCCTGCCACATCAGGAAGTACACATCTTCAAACGCCGGAGACAGGCATTGTTCTGGCAATGCCAGTATCCGGGTCAAGGTTTCGGAAAAGGTTTTGGCCTGTTCAATTGTGACGCCATCATCCTGCCCGGCAACACCAAGCAGCGAAGTGTTTTTCCAGACCGGGTGACCGTCCCGTCGCCAGTAGCAGCCATACTGCCAGCGAGGCAGGGGCTCGCCCGGGTACCATTTGCCCTGTCCGTAATGATGCAAGGCCCCTTGGGAAAACTCTCCGGACATACGCAAAAACAGCTCATGGGCGAGTTTACGCTTGTGTTCGCCGTCTGCTGTGGTGTTCCACTGGGGAGACTCCATGTCGTCGATGGAGATAAACGTGGGCTCACCGCCCATGGTCAATTCGACGCCCTGATCGTCCAGCTCTTTCTGGACAGCTCTGCCCAATGCCAGGGCATGCGACCAGTGTTCATCGCTGAAGGGTTTTGTAATGCGGGGTTCTTCCGCGAGGCGCTCAACAATATTCTCAAAACTGAATTCCACCTCGCACGCTTCCAGTGCACCGTTGATGGGTGCAGCACTTTGGGGATCGGGTGTGGCGGCCAGTGGAATATGCCCTTCGCCGGCAAACAGCCCTGAGGTGGGGTCGAGACCAATCCATCCGGCACCGGGAATGTAAACCTCGGTCCAGGCATGAAGATCCGTGAAATCGTTCTCCGGCCCGGAGGGGCCATCAAGGGACTTCTCATCTGATTTAAGTTGCACCAGATAACCGGATACAAAGCGCGCCGCGAGCCCGAGATGGCGACAGATCTGAACCAGCAGCCAGGCACTGTCCCGACAGGAGCCGGTTTGGGTGTCCAGTGTTTCCTCGCAGCTTTGTACACCCGGCTCCATACGAATGTTGTAGCGGATTTCCTGTGACAGCTTCTGGTTAACCTGAAAGAGAAACTGTGCCGAGTTCAGGTCCTCCGGCAAGGTGAAATCCTGAAGCCATTTTGACAGGAGTGGTCCCGGAGTTTCGCAGGACAGGTAGGGTTTCAGGTTTTCTGCCAGCCCGGATTCATACTTGAACGGAAATTTTTCGGCATACTCTTCAATGAAAAAATCAAACGGGTTAATGATGTCGAGGCGGGCAATGATCTCGACATCGACCCTCAGTTCTTCGGCCGGTTCCGGGAACACGACCCGAGCCATGTAATTGGAGAATGGATCCAGTTGCCAGTTAATAAAATGCTCGGACGGCGTGACCTTCAGGGAATAGGATTCAATGGGGGTTCTGCAATGGGGCGCGGGGCGCAGCCGGATGGTATGGGGAGACAGCTTGACAGCCCGGTCAAATTGATAGCGTGTGGAGTGTCGGATAATCACGCGAATAGCCATGTGCAATGCCCCTGAAACGAATAAAAGCCGCACAAATCCATGCGGGCTACGGTTAAACTAAGGCTACTCCAAGCAATATTGTTGCCGGAAATGCCTGGGGTCCAAAATACGCCGGTGTGTCGTTTCGTGCCGATACGCTCAACAGGTATGGCCGACCCTGCTTCTGCATTGCAGATCGCAAAGCCGTCCACAAGCTCCCGTTCAGCGATCACTGTTATTGCGCGGCTTGTGATATTGCGCCATCGCTGTGCACAGACGAACGATCCCTTGCCAGTGAATACCTGATGCTCACGTTACACCCTTGATCAGTCACGGTCACGGCTTTTAGCGGAAACATCGCTCCTGTTTCGGCATTGACTCGATCCTGTTTGTGACTCAGGCTAGAGCCTCGCTCACTCCCATCGCCGATGTCGGGCACTGCTGCTGGCGGAGCCATTAATATATCGCGCACTACAGGTATTCACTATGTGGTTACATGCGTCATGTCGCCTTGAGTTCAACATTCCGGTCCCCACGCCCTTTCTACTGATGCTGCGTCCCCGCAGTGGCCCCCATCAATGGGTGGGGCGGGAGCAATATGTGCTTTCGCCCAGCGTCAAGGCCTTCGAATTTACCGATCCCTTTGGCAACTTGTGCCAACGGCTGGTGGCTCCGGCAGGACCTTTTTCCATTCATACAACGGTGGATATTGAATGCCCGGACAGCTCCGACACCTGCCCCGGCGCGCACTTTATCGAGGTGCAGAATCTGGCGGATGAGACCTTGCCCTATTTGTTGCCAAGCCGTTACTGCGAGTCGGACCGGTTTAACCAGATGGCGTATGAAATCGTCGCGGGCTGCGCACCCGGATACGATCAGGTCGTCGCAATCGTTAACTACATATGCAGAACGCTCGACTATGCGCCGGGTGAAGGGCAGGACATTATCAGCGCCTGTGAAGTGAATAGTCGTTCACAGGCCGTTTGTCGGGATATGGCGCATTTGGGCATCGCCTGCTGTCGTGCGCTGTCTATTCCGGCGCGCATGGTGGTGGGTTACCTCGAGACCCTGGAGCCGATGGATCTCCATGCCTGGTTTGAAGCCTATGTTGGCGGGCGTTGGTATACCTTTGATCCGACCCAGACGGATTTACAGGGCGGGCGAGTGGTAATCGCTTATGGTCGGGATGCTGCTGACGTTGCCATCTATACCCAGTTTGGAGACCCGGTGGATCTGCTGAAAATGGATATTCAGGTTGAACGCATGTCGGGACCGCCCAAATAAGGGCGGTCCGGCGCTACACTGTCGGAGTGAAAACGTTTTCAGCGGCTGCGGATTACGCGCCCATCCATTGACCCAGAACGATACACACCAGCGTACCGGCGAGAATGATTTCGATATACTCGTTCATGAATGCGTGCAGTCCGTCCCAGTTCATCATTGTTGACCTCTTTTCATGGCATGTTATGGCCCGGGCGGTATTGCCCGACCTGTTACGATGCAGCATAAAAAATGAAGCGACACAATCTGTCGCACTCTGAGGTTGTTTGAAGAATGAGGTTATTTGAAGAATAAAGTCGGGTGAGCAGGTGTCGAAACACGACAGCTAACGCACACGGTTACGCACAGATGTAACGTTTTGGAG
>Ga0070728_10005700_pt1 | contig 12138 bp, 11 predicted proteins | sample tdDd471_FD_66723 | JGI IMG/M metagenome (GOLD analysis project Ga0070728, IMG submission 66723) | Marine sediment microbial communities from the Atlantic coast under amendment with organic carbon and nitrate - tdDd47.1 | ecosystem: Environmental > Aquatic > Marine > Coastal > Sediment | place...
CGCCCGAATGGGACTTCCGGTAAGTCCACTCGCCCCTTTTGGGGCGGTGGACGCCGGCGATGACCGTCGCCCGGCGCTTATGCGCCGCGCCCGCGCAGGCCAGCGCGCCCTTGGCGCGCGATGCGGCCGCGAGCGAGAATAAACCAACGCCCGAATGGGACTTCCGGTAAGTCCACTCGCCCCTTTTGGGGCGGTGGACGCCGGCGATGACCGTCGCCCGGCGCTTATGCGCCGCGCCCGCGCAGGACAGCGCGCCCTTGGCGCGCGATGCGTCCGTGAGCGAGAAAAAACCTGAAGCGCTACGCGCTTCAGGCTGGCGGCGTGTGATTCTCCGCCAGCACCTCGCCGGCGAGGAACAGCGAGCCGCCGATCAGCACCCGCACCTCGTCCTCCGCGTCGAGCTGCGCCTGGATGGCGAGGATGGCGTCGGCGATGCCGCCGACGGCGCGGGCGTCGAGGCCGGCTTCGCGTGCCGCTTCCGCCAGGCTTTCGGGCGAGCGGCCGCCGTCGGTGTTCTTCAGCGGCACGGTGAACACCGCCCGCGCCAGCCCGGCGAAGGGCCGGAAATAGCCGACCGGGTCCTTGGTGGTCAGCATCCCGGTGATCAGGAACAGCGGTTTCGGCGCCCGGTCCTCGAGATCGGCCATGGCGGCGGAAACCACCTCGCCGGCGCCGGGATTGTGGCCGCCGTCGACCCAGAGCTCGATCGCCGGATCGAGGCGGTCGAAAAGCGTGCCGGCGGTCAGCCGCTGCATCCGCGCCGGCCAGTCGGCGGTCTGCAGGCCTTTCTCGATCGCGGCGACGGGAAGCTTCGGATAGCAATGGCGCAGCACCGCGACGGCGAGCCCGGCATTGAGGAACTGGTGCCGGCCGAACAGGTGCGGCAGCGGCAGGTCGAGCAGGCCGTGCTCGTTCTGGAACACGAGCCGTCCGTGCTCCTCGTAGGCCTGCCAGTCCCTGTTGCCGACCGACAGCGGCGCGCCGATTTCTTCCGCCCGAACCTCGATGACGGCCATCGCCTCGTCGGTCTGCGGGGCGACGAAGGCCGGCACGCCCGGCTTGAGAATGCCGGCTTTCTCGTGCGCGATCTCGGCGAGCGTATCGCCCAGGAACCGTTCGTGGTCGTGCGAGACCACCGAGATGATGCTCGCCAGCGGCGTCTCGACCACGTTGGTCGCGTCGAGCCGGCCGCCGAGGCCGACCTCGAGCAGCAGTATGTCGGCGGGATGTTCGGCAAACAGCACGAAGGCGGCCGCGGTGGTGATCTCGAAGAAGGTGATCTCGGCGCCGTCGTTGACCTTTTCCACCTCGATCAGCACGTCGGCCAGCATCTCGTCGGAGACGAAGCGCCCGCCCCCATTGCGCGCCTGCGCGGAGCCGTCGGGTGCGCCCAGCCGTATGCGCTCGCGGAAATTGACCAGATGCGGCGAGGTGTAGACGTGGACGCTCTTGTTGTCGGCCTCGAGCGCGGCGCGCAGGAAGGCGAGCGTCGACCCCTTGCCGTTGGTGCCGGCGATATGGATCACCGGCGGCAGGTCCAGATGCGGGTTGCCGAGCTTGTCGAGCAGCCGTTCGAGACGGCCGAGCGACAGGTCGATTTCCTGCGGGTGCAGCCCCTGCAGGCGTCCCAGAACGGCGTTCAGTCGGTCCATGATGTCTTTATCCGTCGGCAGAGATCCGTCGGCAGAGGGCGAGGGGAGGGATCGCTCTACTGCGCGGCTTCCTGTGTTTCTTCCGTGGTCTCGGCGTCTTCCGCAGGCGCGTCCTCGACCGGCGGCGTTTCGGCCGGAATCTCGATCTCCTCGGCGATCGGCTCCTCGGCCCCGGCCTCGTTCTCGGAAGCCGACGGCAGTTTCATCAGCATCCTGAACAGCCGCGACAGCGTCCCGCGGATTTCGTGCCGGTGGAGGACCATGTCGATCATGCCGTGCTCGAACAGGTATTCCGAGCGCTGGAAGCCCTCGGGCAGTTTCTCGCGGATCGTCTGCTCGATGACCCGCGGTCCGGCGAAGCCGATCAGCGCGCCCGGCTCGGCGATATGCACGTCGCCGAGCATCGCGTAGGAGGCGGTGACGCCGCCCGTGGTCGGGTTGGTCAGCACCACGATATAGGGCAGCCCCGCCTCGCGCAGGTCCTGCACGGCGACGGTGGTGCGCGGCATCTGCATCAGCGACAGGATGCCTTCCTGCATCCGCGCGCCGCCGGAAGCCGCGAACAGCACCAGCGGCGTCCGGCGTTCGACGGCGGTCTGGCAGGCCTTGATGATCGCCTCGCCGGCGGCCATGCCCAGCGAGCCGCCCATGAATTCGAAATCCTGCACCACCGCGGTTACCGACAGGCCGTCGAGCGAGCCGATTCCGGCAAGGATCGCATCCTGCGAGCCGGTCTTGGCGCGGGCGTCCTTCAGGCGTTCGGTATAGCGGCGGGAATCGCGGAATTTCAGCGGGTCGTCGGTCGCATGCGGCAGTTCGATCGGCTCCCACGCCTCGTCGTCGAACAGCGATGCGAGGCGGCGCTTCGCCGGCATCCGCATGTGAAAGTCGGAATTGGGGACGACCCACTGATTGCTCTCGAGATCCTTGAGGAAGACCATCTCGCCCGTCGAGGGGCACTTGATCCACAGGTTCTCCGGCGCCTCGCGCTTGTTGAGGAAGGAGCGCAGCTTGGGACGGACAACGTTGGTCAGCCAGTTCACGTCGAGTTCCTTTCTTTACCCCTGCCCCTGCCGTCTCGGCGCCATAGGCCTCAGCTTCGGGCGGCCCGCACGCCGCCGGCGAGTTCCGCCACCAGCCGGGCCACCGCCGGCACCGTCTCTTCGGTCGCCCGCCCGGCCTCGTCGAGGCTGGTGCGCACCGCTTCAACGATCGCCGAACCGACCACCACCCCGTCGGCATTGCCGCCGATGAGCCGCGCCTGTTCGGCGGTCTTCACCCCGAAGCCGACGGCGATCGGCAGGTCGGTGTGCCGCTTGATGCGTTCGACCGCCTTTCCGACCCGATCGGTATCAGGGGCGGCGGTTCCGGTGATGCCGAGAATCGACACGTAGTAAACGAATCCCGACGTGTTGTTGAGCACCGTCGGCAGCCGCTTGTCGTCGGTGGTCGGCGTGGCGAGGCGGATATTGGAGATGTTGCGGGCCATGGCCGGGATGCAGAGTTCGTCGTCGGTTTCCGGCGGCATGTCGACCATGATCAGCCCGTCGACCCCGGCTTGCTTGGCGTCGTCGAGGAAGCGATCCACCCCGTACGAATAGACCGGATTGTAGTAGCCCATCAGCACGATCGGGGTCTCGTCGTCGGTCTTGCGGAAATCGCGCACCATCTGCAGCGTACGCACCATGGTCTGGCCCGCCTTCAGCGCGCGGATGCCCGCGGCCTGTACCGCCGGGCCGTCGGCCATCGGGTCCGAGAACGGCATGCCCAGCTCGATGATGTCGGCGCCGGCGGCCGGCAGCGCGCGGACGATGTCGAGCGAGGTCGCCGTGTCCGGATCGCCGGCGGTGACGAAGATCACCAGCGCCGGCCGGTTCTCGGCCTTCAGCGCGGCGAAGCGGCGGTCTATGCGGGTTTCGATTGCGCTCGTCATCGTCGGGGTGTCGCTCCGGGTCTTCGCTTTCTTCGGTATCGGCCGCGTCTCTCGCCCTCGCTCGCAAGCGGCGGAGAAAGCAGCCATCGCGGCCCGTTCTACCAGACAGTGCCCCGGCCGCACCAGCCGAGAATGGCATGCGGACATGCCTGCGATTGACTTAAGCGCGCGGCGGGCGTTCGACAAGGGCGGTAAATATTGGTATTGCCTTAATTCCGGCGTATTTCGCCGGGCCCCGGCCAACGCCGGCCCACCGAAGTCGGAAGGAATCGCGTGACGGATATCCGACAATCGAATTCGACGGACGCCCCGGTCCGCCGGCTGCGCCGGCCGCATAAGGCGCGGGCGTTCTGGCACCGGTTCTTCCTGCCGGTGCTTTTCGGTCTGCGCGGCAACCGTTTGACGCTTGCCGGCCGGCGGGGGTTCCGGCTGTTTCTCACCGTCTGGATCAAGACCGGCGCCAGGAACAACCGGATCGAGATTGGCCGCAATTTCCGCCACAGGCATCTGTTCGTCGTCATCGTCGGCAAGGACAACCGGCTGATCATCGGCGACGACGTCGCCTGGAACGGCCGCATCGAGATCCAGGGGCGCGGCATCGAGGTCCGTATCGGCAATCGCTGCGACGCCAAGGGCGTCCATATGGCGGTTCGCGGCGTCGGCCTCGAAATCGGCGATGACTGCCTGTTCGCCCGCGGCGTCGAGATCCGCACCACCGACATCCATAAGATCGAGGATCGCGACACGGGCGATGTGGTCAATCCGCCGGCCAGGGTCGTGATCGGCGACCACGTCTGGGTCGGCGGCCAGGTCCTGATCTCGAAATCGAGCGCCATCCCCGACGGATGCGTCGTCGGCGCCAGGAGCTTCGTCAACCGCCCGTTCGAGGAGCCGGACTGCGTCATTGCAGGCAACCCGGCGCGGGTCGTGCGGCGGAACATCGCCTGGACGCGATAGCCGAAAGCGCTTCAGACCTCCGCGCCGATCAGGCCGGCAACCGTGAACACATCCTTGTCGCCGCGACCGCACATGTTCATGACGATGATCTGGTCGGGGCGCATGCCCGGCGCGATCTTGGCCACCTGGGCGAGCGCGTGGCTCGGCTCCAGCGCCGGGATAATGCCTTCGAGCCGGGTGCAGAGCTGGAACGCCTCCAGCGCCTCCTCGTCGGTGATCGGCACGTAGGTCACCCGGCCGCTTTCCTTGAGCCAGGAATGCTCCGGTCCGATGCCCGGATAGTCGAGCCCGGCGGAGACCGAATGGCCTTCGAGGATCTGCCCGTCGTCGTCCTGCAACAGGTAGGTGCGATTGCCGTGCAGCACGCCCGGCCGGCCGGCATTGAGAGAAGCGCAATGCTCGTTGCCGTCGAGGCCGTGGCCGCCGGCTTCGACGCCGACGATCTCGGTGCCGGCCTCGTCGAGGAACGGATGGAACAGGCCGATAGCGTTCGAGCCGCCGCCGACGCAGGCCACCAGCATGTCCGGCATGCGGCCCTCGGCCTCCATCATCTGCTCGCGCAGCTCGTTGCCGATCACCGACTGGAAGTCGCGCACCATCTCCGGATAGGGATGCGGTCCCGCCGCGGTGCCGATCAGGTAATAGGTGTCCTCGACATTGGCCACCCAGTCGCGCAGCGCCTCGTTCATGGCGTCCTTGAGCGTGCCGGCGCCGGCGGTGACCGGCACGATGTCGGCGCCCAGAAGCTTCATGCGGAACACGTTCGGCTTCTGCCGCTCGACGTCGGTCTCGCCCATATAGACCACGCACGGATGGCCGAAGCGCGCCGCAACGGTGGCGGTCGCCACGCCGTGCTGGCCGGCGCCGGTCTCGGCGATGATCCGGGTCTTGCCCATTCTTCGCGCCAGCAGGATCTGGCCGACGCAATTGTTGATCTTGTGGCTGCCGGTATGGTTGAGTTCGTCGCGCTTGAAATAGATCTTCGCGCCGCCGAAATGCTCGGTCAGCCGCTCGGCGAAATAGAGCGGGCTCGGCCGGCCGACATAGTGCTTGGCCATACGGGCGATCTCGGCGTGGAATTCCGGATCGGCCTTGGCTTGCGAATAAGCCTCGTCGAGTTCGAGGATCAGCGGCATCAGCGTCTCGGCGACGAAGCGGCCGCCGAACATGCCGAAATATCCGCGCTCGTCGGGCCCGGCCCGGAAGGTGTTGGGTTGCGTGTTCACGAGACTCGCCTTTCCTGTTCGGCCGATCTTTCGGCCGCGCGCGCCGCTTCTATGAAGGCCCGGATCAGCGCCGGATCCTTTTGGCCCGGCGCCGCTTCGACGCCGGACGACACGTCGATCGCCGGCGGCCGGAGCCTTCGCACCGCCTCGCCGACATTGTCGCAATTGAGGCCCCCCGAAAGCATGGTGTCAAGCGCCGGGTCAAGGCCGTCGAGCAGGCTCCAGTCGAACGCCCGGCCCAGACCGCCCGGCCGCGTCGCGTCCTTCGGTGGCTTGGCGTCGAACAGGAGCTGGTCGGCGACGTCGCGATAGAGGTCGATGCGTGCGAGATCTTCGGCCGTCGAGACGCCGATCGCCTTGATCACCTTAAGCCCGCTCGCCCGCCGGATTTCCGCCACCCGCTCCGGCGTCTCCTTGCCGTGAAGCTGGATCCGGTCGGGCCGCAGCGTTTCGAGGATCACCGCGAGCGTGTCGTCGTCCGGCTCCACCGCGAGCGCGACCAGAATCGCCTTGCCGCGGGCGATGTCCATAAGTTCGGCGAGCCTTTCGGGCTCGCGATGCCTCGGGCTCGGCGGAAACAGCACGAAGCCGAGCATGTCGGCGCCGGCCTCGATCGCCGTCCGGGTCGCCGCCTCGTCGGTCAGCCCGCAGATCTTGATTTTCAGCGTCGGCCGGTCTTCGATCAGATCACTTGGCACGTCACTCGGCGGCCTTGGCGGAGGGCGCGTCCTCGTCCTCGCGCTCGCGGCGCTCCTGGGTCTTCAGGTCGTCGAGCCGCGGCATGGAAACCGTGGAATAGCCCGAATCGACATAGTGGATCTCGCCGGTGACGCCCGACGACAGGTCGGACAGCAGGTAGAGCCCGGCGCCGCCGACCTCGTCGATGGTCACGGTGCGACCGAGCGGCGAGTTGCGCTTCTGGTAGTTGAACATCAGCCGCGCGTCGGCGACGCCGGCGCCCGCCAGGGTGCGGACCGGACCGGCCGAGATCGCGTTGACGCGGATGTTCCGGCAGCCATAGTCCATCGCCAGGTAGCGTACCGAGGATTCGAGCGCCGCCTTGGCCACGCCCATGACGTTGTAGTTCGGCATCACGCGGTTCGCGCCACCATAGGTCAGCGTCAGCATCGCGCCGCCGTCCGGCATCAGCTTCGCCGCGTGGCGGGCGATTTCGGTGAACGAGAAGCAGGAGATCACCATGGTGCGCGAGAAGTTCTTGCGGCTCGTGTCGGCGTAGCGGCCCTTGAGTTCGTTCTTGTCGGAAAAGGCGATGGCGTGGACGACGAAGTCGAGCCCGCCCCATTCACTCGCGAGCGTGTCGAACACCGCCGCGACGCTCGCCTCGTCCTCGACGTCGCAGGGCAGCAGGATCGACGACCCGAGGCTGTCGGCGAGCGGCTTCACCCGCTTTCCGAACGCCTCTCCCTGATAGGTGAACGCGAGTTCCGCGCCGTGCTGCGCGAGCCGGGTGGCGATCCCCCAGGCGATGGAATGGTCGTTGGCGACGCCCATGATCAGGCCCCGCTTGCCCTGCATCAGACTATCCATGCGACTTGCTCATTGCGCGGTTCCCTCGAAAAATCAGCCGTTGTAGCGCTGCAGCACCAGCGTGGCGTTGGTTCCGCCGAAGCCGAAGCTGTTGGTGATGGCGGTGTTGATGTCGACATTGTCGATCCGCTCGCGCACGATATTGGCGCCGGCGACCTCCGGATCGAGTTCCCTGATATTGGCGCTTTCGGCGATGAAGCCGTTCTGCATCATCAGCAGCGTGTAGATCGTCTCGTGGACGCCGGCGGCGCCCTGGGCATGGCCGGTCAGCGACTTGGTGGCGCTGATCGGCGGCATGTCGTCGCCGAACACTTCCTCGATGGCGCGGATTTCCGGAATGTCGCCGACCGGGGTCGAGGTGGCATGCGGATTGATGTAGTCGATCGGCTCGCCGACATTTTCCAGTGCCAGTTTCATGCACCTGGCAGCGCCCTCGCCGGAGGGGGCGACCATGTCGTGGCCGTCGGAGGTGGCGCCGTAGCCGATGAGTTCGGCATAGATCTTGGCACCGCGCGCCTTGGCGTGTTCGAGCTCCTCGAGGACGACTATGCCGCCGCCGCCGGTGATCACGAAGCCGTCGCGATCCTTGTCGTAGGCGCGGCTGGCGAGTTCCGGCGTGTCGTTGAACTTCGAGCTCATCGCGCCCATCGCGTCGAACAGCACCGACAGGGTCCAGTCGAGTTCCTCGCCGCCGCCGGCGAACATGATGTCCTGCTTGCCCCACTGGATCATTTCCGACGCGTTGCCGATGCAGTTGGCGCTGGTCGAGCAGGCGGAGCTGATCGAGTAGTTGACGCCCTTGGTCTTGTACCAGGTCGACAGGTTGGCCGAGCAGGTCGAGGACATCGACTTGGGCACCGCGAACGGTCCGACCCGCTTGGGTCCGCGCTCGCGCGTGGTGTCGGCGGCCGCGACGATCGCCCGCGTCGACGGACCGCCGGAGCCGACGATCAGCCCGGTGCGCGGATTGCTGACGTCGCCGGGCTCAAGTCCCGCATCGGCGATCGCCTGCTCCATCGCGACGGCAGCATAGGCCGCGCCGTCGCCCATGAAGCGCCGGGCGCGGCGGTCGACCGCGTCGTCGAGATCGATCTTGAGGCTGCCGTGGACCTGGCTGCGGAACCCGAGTTCGGCATATTCCTCCGCCTTCACGATCCCCGGCCGGGCCTCGCGCAAATTCGCCAGCACTTCCTGGGAATTGTTGCCGATCGACGACACGATTCCCATGCCTGTAACAACCACTCGTCTCATTGTGGCCCCGCTCCCGGTGGTGTCGATAGGTGGCGGCCCGAAACCCCTTCCGGCTCCCCGCGTCCGTTCGGCCGCACTCTAACCCTTATATAGGGCAATTGCGCGAGGATTTGGTCGAATAAATCCGCCCTGGAATTGCCCCGCAATTGCAGATGGCGCGATTCAGGCCGGCTGCTCCGCCGCCTTGAACAGTCCGACCTTGAGGTCCTTGGCGGTGAAGACCACGTCGTCGTCGGCCTTGACCCAGCCGTCGGCGATGCCGAGCACCAGCCGCGAGCGCATGACCCGCTTGAACTCGATGCAATACTCCACGAGCTTGTTGGTCGGCAGCACCATGCCGGCGAACCGCACCTCGCCGGTCGAGATCGCCCGGCCCTTGCCCGGCGAACCGAGCCAGCCGAGGAAGAATCCGGTCATCTGCCACAGGGCGTCGAGCCCGAGGCAGCCCGGCATCACCGGGTCGCCCTTGAAGTGGCAGGGAAAGAACCACAGGTCCGGCTTGACGTCGAGTTCGGCGCGGATGATGCCCTTTCCGTGCTCGCCGCCGTCCTCGCTGATTTCCGTGATCCGGTCGAACATCAGCATCGGCGGCAGCGGCAGCTGGGCATTGCCCGGGCCGAACATCTCGCCCCGGCCGCAGGACAACAGATCCTCATACTCGTAACGTGATTTTCGTTTGAACATTCCGGCTCCGCGCTCAAAGCATATTCCGGCCGGTTTCGTCTCTCTCGTACCGGCCATTTCGGGGATTTTGATACTACCTAGAGCAGATTCCCATCAAATGGAACCGCCAGTTCCCAACGATGGCGGCAAAAGCCGTTCCATGCAAGGCGGGGCGGTACCGTACGCAGCCATTCGCCGCACATATGCACAGGGCATGTGCACCGCTCCGAACCGCCCCGGTATCGGCTGTCGGCCGTCAATCACTGGAATTTCTCGTTCGGATACACGCCCCAGAGCTTGGTCTGGCGCACCCATCCCGACCAGTCGTCGCCGGAAATCGAGCACCAGGTGCCGTCGCATTTGCTGACGGTGGCCAGGACCTTCGGCTGCAACTGCGCGGTCACCTCGTCGTCGCCGTCCGGTCCGGAATGCAGGTCGGTCAGTTCGGTCTTCTTCCAAGGCTGAACCAGCGCCGTGCGGCGGCCGGACAGCAGGCTGTGGAAGACCCAGCCCTCGGAGCCCTCGGAATCGCGGATCCGGCGCCACAATTCGTACTCCTCGAGGATTTCCACCGGCAGGCCCGCCTTCAGGAACACCCAGGCGATCTGGTGGTCCTTGCCGGGGCCGCGGCGGACATTGACCAGATCGGCCTTGAGGCTGACGAAGCGCGGAATCGGCAGTCCGGACGGCCCGCTCTTGGCGGTCTGCGCCGTCGCCGGTTCGATTGCGAGAAGCGCAGACAAGAACACAGGAAACAGGCAGAAACGCGCAAGAGATTTCATAGACGGACCAGAGCTTCGAGGGAACCGGCGGGACTATAACGGCGGGCCCGATTCGGGTCCAGAACCTTCCCGGCGCGGCGTCAGCGCGCGAGCGACCAAAAAAGCGTCGGATTTCGCCGCCTGCGACGCCGGCGGCGGTTTGTCTTTGCAAAGCCATCTGCTACAGAGACCTGAACATGAACGAAAGCTCCGCCGGTACCGGGTGTCCAGGACCCCGGCAAACGGCGTCTCACCCCGCGAGGCGAGAAACATGCCATCCCACAAACCGCTGGTCGTCGTCACCCGAAAACTTCCCGAAGCCATCGAGACGCGGATGCGGGAGCTGTTCGAAACCCGCCTGAATATCGACGACAAGCCGATGTCGCAGGCCGAGCTGGTCGAGGCGGTGAAGACGGCGGAAGTGCTGGTGCCGACGGTCACCGACCGGATCGACGCCGCGGTGCTGTCGCAGGCCGGTCCGAAGCTCAAGCTGGTCGCCAATTTCGGCAACGGCGTCGACAATATCGACGTGTCGACCGCCAACAATCGTGGCATCACGGTGACCAACACCCCCGGCGTGCTCACCGAGGACACCGCCGACATGACCATGGCGCTGATGCTTGCGGTGCCGCGCCGGCTGGCGGAAGGCATCAAGGTCATGGAGCACGGCGAATGGACCGGCTGGTCGCCGACCTGGATGCTCGGCCACCGGATCTGGGGCAAGCGGCTGGGGATCATCGGCATGGGCCGGATCGGAACCGCCGTCGCCCGCCGCGCCAAGGCCTTCGGCATGGCGATTCACTATCACAACCGCCGCCCCGTCGCGGCATCGCTGGAGGAGGAGCTCGAGGCGACCTACTGGGAGAGCCTCGACCAGATGCTGGCCCGGATGGACGTCGTCTCGGTCCATTGCCCGCACACGCCCGGCACCTATCACCTGCTTTCGGCGCGGCGGCTGAAGCTGCTCAAGCCCGAGGCCTACCTGGTCAACACCGCCCGCGGCGAGGTGGTCGACGAGAGCGCGCTGACGCGGATGCTGGAGGCGGGCGAACTCGCTGGCGCCGGCCTCGACGTGTTCGAGCACGAACCGGCGATCAATCCCAAGCTGGTGCAGTCGGACAAGGTGGTGCTGCTGCCGCATATGGGTTCGGCCACCATCGAGGGCCGCATCGACATGGGCGAGAAGGTGATCATCAACATCAAGACTTGGATGGACGGCCACAGGCCGCCCGACCGGGTTTTGCCCAGCATGCTCTGAGGTGGCCGGGGCTGCCCTCCCGGGGAGAGCGGGTTTCGAGGCCGGGGCCGGTCGGGCGGTTTTGTATTCGCTCGCGGAAGTTTGTCTCGCTCGCGGCCGTTTCGCCCGCCACAGGCGGGCTGGCCTGTGCGGGCGCGGCGCAGGGGCGCCGGGCCGCGCTTGCGGCCTGCGTCCACCGTCCCTACGGGACGAGCGGACTTACTGGAGGTTCTCCGAAAGGTTTCAGTTTGTAGGGTAGTCTGTTTGAAGTTCCTCGCAGACGCCATGCCGGGAAAATACGGGCGCCCTCGCAACACACTCTCCGTCATACCCATGAAAATGGGCATCCATACTTCTCCGCTTGTTCAGCGGATGAGGGCGTCCCTCCGGCCCTGAACAAGCGGAAAAGCGTGGATCCCCGGTCGAGCCGGGGATGACGGAGTGTGTTGTAATTTCAGAGGAAACAACCAACGCCAGAAAGGGACTTCCCTTAAGTCCACTCGCCCCGCCAGGGGCGGTGGACGCAGGCGACGACCGTCGCCCGGCGCTTATGCGCCGCGCCCGCGCAGGCCAGCCCGCCTTTGGCGGGCGATGCGGCCGCGAGCGATAAAAATCTACCGCCTGAATGGAACTTCCCGTAAGTCGACCGCGTTCCGCAGGAACCGCGGCCGGCGCAGGCGACGACCGTCGCCCGGCGCTTACGCGCCGCGCCCGCGCAGGCCAGCCCGCCTTTGGCGGGCGAAACGGCCGCGAGCGAGAAAAATCTACCGCCCGAATGGAACCTCCCGTAATACCAACGGCCCTCAAGGATGACCTATATGCGCCCATTTTCTCAATCCGATTGATCTGATTGTTTCGGGCTGTCCGATGAGCTTGTTCCAAGCCTCGCAGCCGGCGTTGAGGATGGCGT
>Ga0070728_10005703_pt1 | contig 12133 bp, 11 predicted proteins | sample tdDd471_FD_66723 | JGI IMG/M metagenome (GOLD analysis project Ga0070728, IMG submission 66723) | Marine sediment microbial communities from the Atlantic coast under amendment with organic carbon and nitrate - tdDd47.1 | ecosystem: Environmental > Aquatic > Marine > Coastal > Sediment | place...
CGGGTCGTCGCCCGCGCCCTCCTCCTCGGAGTCGCCGCCGGCTTGCGCGCCGCCGCAGGCGCACAGGCACACCGCGAGCGCGATCGATCGGAGCGCCCTCACGCCGCCGCCTGATCGATCGCGAGCTGCAGCTGCCGCGCGAGCTGCCGCAGCCAGTTGAGGTACGGGTCGCCCTCCTTGTGCCGGACCAGGTCGATCAGCGCGCGGGTCTCGAGCAGCGCGTCGGGGAGGCGGCCCTGCTCGAGCGAGCGCTCGAGTCGCAGCCGGTGGGTCGTGTAGTCCTCCTCGATCCGCGCCCGCATCCGCGCCGCCTCCTGCTCCATGATCTGCGCCTCCTGCTGGGCGTCGGCGGCGCGGTAGCACGCGCGCGCGCGCTGGAAGCGCGTCACCGCCTGCACGCCGTCCTGCGAGGCGAACGGGTAGCGCTCGGACATCGCGATCGCCGCCTCCGCGTCCAGGTCCGCGCGGTGCCGGGCGGCGCCGGTGGTCGGGCAGGGCACCGTCTCCTCGAACAGCGGCGGCGGCGGCGCCGGCGCGGTCGCGTCGATGTCGGCGTCCGGCCCCGACAGGAGCATCCAGCCGACCAGGGGGATCGCGATGAACGCCGCGATGAGGATCGGCTTGCTCACCGGCTTGTCGTCGGGGTCCTTCTTCTCCTTGGGCAGCTCGTCGGTGAGCTTCAGCCGGACGTTGCCGATCTCGATCTCGGTGCCGTAGCCGAGGATCCCGTGCTCGAAGACCTCGCCGCGGACGCGCACCGGCGTCTGCGCGCCCTGCGCCACCGCGACCCAGCAGCCGTCGGCGCGCGGCGCGATCATCAGGTGCTCGGGCTCGAGGTCCCGCGCGTCGGGGATCGGGATCGTGGCCGCGGGCGACCGGCCGAGCGTCACGCGCTCGCCCTCGAGCCGCTGGCGCTCGAGGCTCCCGTCTTCGCGAATGATCTCGACCCAGGCGTCCATGGTCAGAACCCGCTCTCCATGGATTGAACGATGAACGGCCCGAGCAAGACGAGGATGATCGCGCTGAAGATGAGCATCAGCGGCCCCATCATCAGCACCGCGGCGCGCGCCGCGGCCTCCTCGGCCATCACGCTGCGCCGCATGCGCAGCATCGTCGCCTGGATGCGGAGCACCTCGGCGAGCGGGTTGCCCTTCTCCTCGGACTGGATGACCGTGCCGACGAAGTCGCGCACCGCCTCGGTGGGGCAGCGATCGGCGAAGTTCTCGAGCGCCTGACGCCGCGTGCGGCCCAGCTCGAGCTCGCGGAGCATGAAGCGCAGCTCCTCGACCAGCGAGTCGGTGCGCCCCGCCTTGTCGACGATCTGCCGGATCGAGCCCGGGAAATCGAGGCCCGCGCCCATGCACAGCGACGCCAGGTCGATCGCGCCGGGCAGCGCGCGGTTGACCTCCTTGAAGCGGCGGTCGCGCTCGGACGTCGCGCGCACGTACGGCAGGATCGCGCCGAGCCCCGAGAAGAAGAACACGAGGATGGTCGGCAGCTCGGTGATCGTGACCGAGACCAGGCCGAGCCCCGCGAACCCCACCGCGCCCATGCCGCTCAGCGCGACGAACTCGTTCGCGGTCAGCCCGAGCCAGTCGCCCGAGTGCCGCAGCAGCTCGTCGATCTGACGGCGCCGGTCACCGAGCGGGAAGTGCGCGACCCAGCCGGCGACCATCCGCATGATCGGCTCGATCATCCCGAAGGACCCGCCCTCGTCGAGCGCGATCGCGCGCTTGAGGCCGCGCATCCCGAGCCGCGGCGTCTCGACCGGCGGGTTGCGCGCGAGCGTCCAGACCCCGAGGCCGACCCCCGAGACCACCAGGCCCAGCGCCGCGTATCCCCAGACCGCGTACATCAGACGTCCACCGCCAGGATGCGCCGCGCCAAGAAGATCGCGGCCAGCCAGAGGATCGCGGCGGTGCCGACGATCAGGAAGCCCATCGTCGTCTCGCCGAGCGGGTCGAGCCAGTGCTCGTCGACCATGTAGATCGCGCCGATCAGCAGGAACGGGATCGCGCCGAGCACGTACGCCTGCGTCTTGCCCTCGGCCGTCTTGGTGCGGACGACGCCCTCGAGGCGCGCCATCTCGCGCAAGGTGTTGGCGGACTCCTCGAGGATGAACGGCAGGTCGCCGCCGGTGGTCCGGCCGACGAGGATGGTGGCGAGCGCGCTCGACACGGGAAGCGAGCCGATGCGCTGCGACATGTTCAGCACGGCCTGGTCGAGCGGGGTGCCCAGCGTCATCTCCTTGAGCGCCAGATCGAGCTCCTCGGACATCGGCGGCCTCATGAGCTTGGCGCTGTTGCCGATCGCGTCGCCGAGCGAGGGCGACGCCTTGAGCGCGTTGCTCAGCATCATCAGCCACCCGTCGAGCTGCTCCTCGACCCGCATGCGGCGCTCGGTCGCGCGCTGGCGGAGGATGACGAACGGCGCGAACGCGATCGGCGGGATGAGCAGCAGCAGGATCCACTCCTCGAGGAAGAACGTCACGACCGGGATCGCGACGATCGCCCCGATCTGCATCCGCGCGACCTCGTGCCCGGTGCGGCGGATCAGAAGGAAGCGCAGCTCCTTGTCGAGCGCGTTGACGTAGCGCGCGTAGCTCTGCCGCAGGCCGCTCTCGGGGTCGCGCATCATCAGGATGAGCGCGGTCGCGGCGCCGGCGACGAGCAGGAGCGCCCCGCCGTAGCCCATCAGGTAGGTGGTCGTGTCGACGTTCACAGGAACTCCCCGTCGTCGATCAGCCCGAGCGCGATGAACTCGTCGAGGAAGCTGGGCAGGTAGCCCGTGGCGCGGAACTCGCCGAGCACCTCGCCGCCCGGGCCGGTGCCGAGGCGCTTGAACTCGAAGATGTCGCGCAGCTCGATCTCGTCGTCGGGGTCCATGCCGACGACCTCGCTGATCGCGGTGATCCGGCGCGAGCCGTCGGCGAAGCGCGTCTGCTGCACGACCACGTCGATGCTCGCCGCGATCTGCTCGCGGATCGCCCGGCTGGGCAGCTCGACCCCGCTCATCAGCGCGAGCGTCTCGATCCGGCCGACCGCCTCGCGCGGGCTGTTCGCGTGCGTGGTGGTCATCGAGCCCTCGTGGCCCGTGTTCATCGCCTGCAGCATGTCGAGCGCCTCGCCGCCGCGGCACTCGCCGACGACGATGCGGTCGGGGCGCATCCGCAGCGCGTTGCGCACGAGATCGCGGATCGTGTAGGCGCCCTTGCCCTCCATGTTGGGCGGCTTGCTCTCGAGGCTGACCACGTGCGGCTGCGCGAGCTGCAGCTCGGCGGCGTCCTCGACGGTGACGATGCGCTCGTCCTGCGGGATGTGCCCCGAGAGCACGTTGAGCAGGGTCGTCTTGCCCGAGCCGGTGCCGCCGCTGATCACGATGTTCTTGCGCGCGGTCACCGACCGCCGGATGAACCGCGCCATCGACACGTCGAGCGAGCCGAAGCCGATGAGGTCCTCCATCAGCAAGGGCTCCTTGGCGAACTTGCGGATGGTGATGCACGAGCCCTTGATCGCGAGCGGCTTGATGATCGCGTTCACGCGCGATCCGTCGCGCAGGCGCGCGTCGACGAGCGGCGTCGACTCGTCGATGCGACGCCCCAGCGGCGTGATGATGCGCTCGATCACCGCGCGGACCGCCTCGTCGTCGGTGAAGCGCAGCGCGGTCGTCTGGATCTTGCCGTTGCGCTCGACGAAGATCGTCTCGGGGTCGACGACCATGATCTCGCTGACCGAGTCGTCGGCGAGCAGGATCTCGAGCGGGCCGAGGCCGAGCGCCTCGTTGGTGATCTCGTCGATGAGCTGCCCGGTGTTCGTCCCGGCCGGCAGGTCCGCGCCGACCTGCTTCATGATCAGGACCAGCGCCTGGCGGACCTTCGGCCGCATCGACGCGTCCGACATCTTGTTGCGGTCGAGGCTGGCGAGATCGAGGTGGTCCAGCAGCATCCGGTGGATGCGCTTGCGGGCCGCGACCGAGACGTCGGCGGTGCCGCTGACGTCGTAGGGGCTGCCGGACGCCTTCGGGCGCGGCGCGGGCTTGGCGGCCGGCGCCGGCCGGGGCGCGACCGGGGGCGCGGTGACCCGGGCGGGCGCCGGGGCGTGGACCGGCGGCGCCGGCGGCGGGGGGGCGCGGTGAGGCGGCGGGGGCGGCGGCGCGCTGCGGGCGCGCGGCGGCGCCGGCGGCGCGGCGCGGGGCGGGACGACCGGGTGCCCCATCGGCGGCCGCGTGGGCGCGGTGGCGCTCGCGGGGTCGCCGAGCACCGCGAGCCGGATGACGTAGGGCCCGACCCCGAGCGGCAGGCCGCCCGGCGAGTCGAACGTCGCGCGGTGCAGCAGCGCCTCGCCGACGAGCGTGCCGTTCGCCGACGCGTCGGTGAGCCGGTAGAGCGTGCCGTTCGGCTCGATGGTGAGGTGACGCCGCGACACGTCCGGCGACGGGAGCACCACGTGGCACGTCTGATCGCGGCCGATCGTGATCGGACCCGCGTCCGGGACGGTCAAGGTCTCCGACCCCTGCCCCGGCATCTCGATCGTCAGTGTCAGCGCCACGGTGCGTCCGGAAATTCTCTCGCAAAGGCGCGGAGGCGCAAAGAAGGGACGCGACGGCGGGCGTACGGCCCTCGGCGAGACCGTGAGCGCATCGATCCCCGCGCGATCCGACGAAGCGAAGGGGTCGTCCGTCCCGCCACCCCTTCGCGGCTCTGCGGCTTTGCGTGAGAATTCATCGTGCCTCGACGAAGCGCCGGGGGCTGCCGTCCCGCCACCCCTTCGCGGCTCTGCGGCTTTGCGCGAGAATTCATCGTGCCTCGACGAAGCGCCCAGGGTTTGCGCGAGAATTCATCCGCCGTTCAGTCCTCGCGGGAGGGCCGGGACGCGGGCGTGCCGACGCCGCCTTCGCGGCCGTAGCCCGGCGGGGTCTGTTCGAACATCTCCACGTCGTGGATGAAGCCTTCGAAGCGCTGGAACGTCTCGAGCGCCTCCTCGATGTAGTTGCGCTGCTGGCGCGGGACCGCCTGCACGATGGTCGGCACGATGAACAGCACGTTCTGCGTTGCGTCGCCCTGCCGCTGGTTCTGGCCGAACAGGACGCCGATGATCGGGATCTGGCTGAGCCCCGGCAGGCCGCCCTGCGTCTCGCGCTCGGACCGCGACACGAGGCCGCTCATCATCATCGCCTGACCGGGCTGCAGGTTCGCGGTCGACTGCATCTGGGTGCGCCGCCGCCCGGGCGGGTCGCCGGGGCTCTGCGGGTCGGTGAGCTCGGACAGATCGGCCTCCATCACGATCTCGATCCGCCCGGTGCTCGCGTCGAAGCGCGGCGTCATGATCAGCTCGCTGCCGAACTCGATCGTCCGGATCTCGGCGGTGAGCGCGCCGGACACCGTGACGTTGACCTCGCCGCCGCTCTCGAACCGCGCCTGCGTGCCGTTGGCGGTGACGATCATCGTCTGGCGCCGCAGCCGCGCCCAGCCCTGCGACTGCGCCAGATCGATCCGCGGGAGCACCTGGTTGACCAGCGCGAGGCTCGCCTGCGTGAACTGCGGCGTGCGGTCCATCGGGGTGCCGAGGAAGTCGAAGTTCAGCCGCGCCTGGCCCACGCCGGGCCCGCCGATCGTGCCGGGGAAGCCCAGCCCGATGCGGTGCCCGTAGGTCTCGTTGAGCTCGACGAAGTACAGATCGAGCCGGATGTTCTCCCGCTCCTGCACCGCGCCGGGGCGGGCCGTCTGCTGGTTCGGGTCGTTGACCTGGATCCGGTAGCGGACCTCGCGCCCGTTCTCGTAGAAGAGCACGAGCGACGTCCGCCCCGTCCGCAGCGCGACGATGATGAACTCGCGCTCGGTGACCCGGACCTGGACGATCCCGGGCGCGCCCTCCGAGAACCGCTCGACTCCGATGGAGCTGACCGTGGCCTGCTCGCCGACGTCGATCTCGAGCTCGCGCTCCTGCTGCGCGGCCGCGCGGCCGGCGACGAGAGAGCACAGGAGCGCCCCGAGCAGGGCGCCGCTTACGGTCCGTTCATTCCACACGTTGCGGTAGATCCGGTTCTTGCGTCTGCGGGCGGCGGCGCTGGATGCGCTGTCGGCCCTCGGTGCCCAGGACGTCCTGACTGGTGGTGTCCCGGGGGTTCTCGACGGCGGTGATGTCGTCGGGGTTGCGGAGGATGAGCGTCAGCCGCCCCTGCTCCTGCGCGAGCGCGAGCGCCTGCGCCTGCTCGAGCGTGCAGCTCAAGGTGACCTGGTTGACCGTGCCCGAGCGCGTGGTGCGCCGCTCGCCGGGGCGCAGCGGCGCGCCCGTGTCGCGGCCGGCGGCGAGCACGAGCCGGCCCTGCAGCAGCACCACCGTCACGAACTCGCCGGACTCACGCTCGACCGTGAGGAGCACGTCGACGCGGTCGCCGGGGCGGAGCAGCCCGCCGAACGACGCGGAGACGTCGGCGCGGATGGTGATCGCGCGCTGGCCCTCCTGCACGAGGCCGGACAGGTCGCGGCGCTGCTCGCTGGTGGTCGCCAGGTCGGTCCAGAGCACGGACTCGCCGCCTTCGACCCCGCTGGTGACCCGGACCCCGAGGATGCGGTCGGCCTCGGACGCGGGGATGTGCCGGTCCTCGACGTAGGCTTGCGGCAGCGGCCGGCGGCCCAGCATGTCGGCGGTCAGCGCCGCGCCGAGGGGGATGCGGCGCGTCGCGACGAGCACCTCGACGGGCGTGCCGCCCGAGGCCTCCTCTTCGAACGCCTGCATGTACAGCAAGAGCATCACCAGCCCCACGACGGCACACGCGACAGCCGCGATGATGGCCTTGGCGTTCACGGCCGAGGATTCTACCGCTATCGAAGCAGCGGCCGCAGCAGGAACTGGTAGACGAGCGACAACGCGAGCAGCACGAGCGCGACGGCCGCCGCCTTGGGCAGCCAGCTCGGCAGGCCCCGGGCGGGCGCCTCGGTCGGGGCGAGCGTGCGCTGGCGGTGCCGCTGCGCGTTCAGCGCCCCCTCGTCGATGTCGAGCTCGAGCCCGGCGGGCGCGCGCGGCGCCTTGGGGATCTGGAGGGGATCGGCGACCGGGGCGTCGAGCGGGGGCAGATCGGAGTTGTCGCGGACGATCACGTCATCGAACCGCGCCGGGTTGGGCTGCGACGAGCGGCGCGCCTCGGGCTGCACGTCGAGCGGGACGTCCTCGAGCTCTGGCAGCGAGCCTCGGTCGTGGCTCGGCGCGGCGGCGATCGCTTCGCGGACCGCGTCGGCGAGATCGTGGGCGTCGGTCTCGTGCAGCTCCTCCTCGAGCCACCGGTCGAGCGCCTCCTTGAGCGTGGTGGGGCTCGCGTACCGGCGCAGCTCGTCCTTCTCGGTGGCCCGCTGCAGGACCTCGTCGAGCGCGCGCGTCGCCTGCGCCGAGCGCCCGACGATCGACGGCACCGGGTCCTGCGCCGTCGCGATGCGGACCTCGAGGTCCGACGCGCCTTCGAACGGCGAGCGCCCCACCGCGGTCTCGAACAGCAGGACGCCGAGGCCGAACACCGCCGCCCGCGGGTCGCCGTCGAACGCCTCGACCACCTCCGGCGCGCGGTAGTCGAACCGCGGCGGCCCGTCGGCGAGCGCGAGCCGCACCTGCCCGTCCTCACGGACGCGGACGTCCTCCACCGTCACGATCCGCGGCTCGTCCTGCAGCCGCTCCGCGGCCCGCGCGACCACCCAGCACGCCAGCGGCGCCGGCAAGCCACCGTCGCGCAGCGCGAGCACGGACTCCAGGCGGGTCTCACGCATCCCGCGCGGGAGCATAACCGTGTCTCCGCGCTTCGTCCGCCGGGGCACGTCAGGGGCAGGGGAAGCCGAGCGGCTCGGCGGCCTCGAGCAGGGCCTGGAGGTTGGCTAGCTGAAGACCCGCTGGTCCGACGGCACCACGCGCCTGCGCCTGACCGCGCATCAGCTCCTCGACCGCCTCGCCGCGCTCGTCCCGCGCCCGCAGACCAACGAGGTCGTCTATCACGGCGTGCTCGCCGCGAACTGCCGCGTGGCATTCGCGGATCGTTCCGGACGCCATCCCCGCGCGACGGCGCCGGTCGAACCCATCGGGGCCGAACCACAGCTGGGCCGAGCTGATGCGTCGCGGACTCGACATCGACGTCCTGCGGTGCCCCCGAGGGCTGCGCCACTCCGCTGAGGCTCATCGCGCTCATCGAGCGCCCCGCGATCGTCCGCGCGATCCTGATCCACCTTGGCCTGCCCTCGGACCGGGTCCGAACCGAGCCGGCGCGAGCGCCCCTTGAGCAAGACGCATTCGACTGGGCCTCGTGAGGCGCGGCGCCCGTCTACGCGGAGGCGGTCGTGCGCGCGGAGACCCACCCGGGGCCTGCGTTGGGGTGATCCCTTGGTACGAGGCGACGGACTCGTTCAACGAGGACCACGATGTCGTCGGAGGCTTTGGTCTCAACGTCTTCCTGAGGGAAGGTGATGAGGTCTTCCTTACCTACTTCACCAGCGGTCGTGGCGTCGAGTCGATCGGTCCGGTGTGGAGCTTCCTCGACCGGACACCGTTGGGTCGCCAGGAGCTATGGGAGGACTCTCCGGAGGAGGTCGAGCAGACGCCACCCTATCGTTGGTGGCGCCTCCACGACGAATACGACTCCACCGATTGAAGCGGCCCGCGGCGCCTCGTGCCTCACCCCGCGAGGCGCGCCAGAAGCGGCGCGAGGCGCTCGGCCAGCGGCTCGGGGTAGCCCTCCGCCCAGAGCTGTGCCAGCTCCGAACGGGAGGCGTCGGCCACCGCGGCGAGGCTCTCTCGGGCGAGCGGTGCGAGATCGGCGAGCGACTCGACGGGGAGGCCCGTGAGGGCGTCCGGCAGCTCCACCGTTGCTCCGCCGAACGCGTAGTGTGCGAGGAGCTCGGCGGCGATCCATGCCCAGACTCCCTCGTCGATCTCGGCGTACTCCGTCTCGAGCGGCGCGCAGAGGGCGTCTTCGACGATCGCCTCGATGTCTTCGGGGGCCGCGAGGACCTCCTGCTGGAAGTCGAAGGCGGGATCGCCGTCAAAGGGGCTCGGACCGTCGAACGCCATGTTCCTCCGCGGGCCGCTGCCGAAGGGGCGCCGATCCTCCGCGCCTCGTGCGCTACCGTCCCCTTCGAAGTCTGCCCCCCGCGATGCTCACGATCGGCGGCCACCTGGTCAAGCGCGAGAGTGCGCTCCCGGCTAGAACCGCCCGCGCGCGATCAGTCCGCCGGGTCCGCGCCAAGTTGGATCTCGGTCCCATCGGCGCGGCCGTAGACCGTGACCGTCTCGCCGACGGCCAGGCCGAGGATGAGCATCGTGAGCCCGGCCGTTTGCAAGATCCCGTCGATGATGAGGTAGGTGCGGTCCGTAGGACCGGGCCGGGTCAGTCGGGCAGCTCGTAGCTGACCTCGAACGGCTCCTTTGGGTTGTGCGCCACCGCCGCACTCCGGCACGCGCGGAGGACGAGCGAGTCGCACGCCCGAGTCCGTCGGGTCGGCCGGAGCCGGGATCGTCTCGAGCTCGTTGGCTCGGCTCGAGATCAGCCCATCGGCTCGAGATCAGCCCAGCTCGAGATCAGCCCAACGTTCTCGAAAGTCTGCCCAGCGGAGCTCGAGATCAGCCCATCGGCTCGAGATCAGCCCAGCCCATCGGCTCGAGATCAGCCCAACGTTCTCGAAAGTCTGCCCAGCGGAGCTCGAGATCAGCCCAGCCCAGCGGAGCTCGAGATCAGCCCAACGTTCTCGAAAGTCTGCCCAGCGGAGCTCGAGATCAGCCCAGAGCTCGAGATCAGCCCAACGTTCTCGAAAGTCTGCCCAGCGGTCGTAGCGCCCAAGGCGGCGATCGCCGGCGGAGCGGCGACGGTTTCGCCGATCCGCTCGCGTAACCCCTCGGAATCAGGTGGCCGCTCGTCCGGCACGCCCCGTGATGTCACGCGAGGCGGTGAGCCATCCCGGCATCTACGTGCGCGGCGCGACGACGGCGATCACGCGGCGGACCACGCTGCGCAAGGCGTTCCTCGCGCCGTGGCACGAGCTGGTCGAGCAGTCGTGGCTGTACTCGCTGGGCGACGCGCAGCAGCACACCGGAGTCGCCATCCACGGCTCGAACGTGGTCATCGATCACCACCACACCGAGGTCACGGCGCCGGACGGCCCAGCTCTGGTGGAGTTCACGCGGCGCGTGCACGTGGACATGAGCAAGGCGATCAACACGCTGCTGAGCGAGCTGCGCTACGACGCGCCGGGCGAGGTGTGGGACGACCGGCCGCCGCACCGAATGCGCCTGGTGGATGCGGCGGCGCAGATCAGCCACCACGTCTACGGGCAGCTGAACTCGACGGCCGCGGGCCTGGTGGCGCGACCGGACCAGATGCCGATGACGGCGCTGTCGCAGCGCCACTGGAAGGGCGGGCCGCTGGTCATCGATCGGCCGCCCGTGATGTTCGACCCGCGGACGCGACCGGCGCAGGTGGAGGTGTGGGTGAGCCCGGAGCCGCTGGCGTTCGAGCTGTTCGACGGCGAGCTGGACGCGCTCATCCATCACCTCGACCGACTGTGCGAGCGCGGATGGCGGCGCATCCGCGACGCTCGACGCGGCCGCCGACCGATGGGCGCCAAGGCCGTGCGGCGGATTCACCCGTGGAACGAGCCCCGGACGCTTCGCGAGACACGGGGCCAGCCGGTGCGGACCTTCAAGGTGGGCGCGCAGGGCATCGTCGGGGTGAGGCACGAGATCCAGTGTGCGCAGGAGACGACGGTGTTTCGGGCGGATCATCGAGAGGTGCGGACCGCGCGGCGCGACGGCGACCTCGAGCGCGTCTACCCCTTCGGGACGTTCGCGGCGGCGGCGTATCAGGGCGCGCCGGTCGCGACCGCGCCTGCGCCGGGGGCGATCCTGACGGCACCGGGGCCCACCCTCGAGGAGGTGAAGGCCGCGCTGGCCGAGCGGCGCGGTCCTGGCGGCGAAGACGCAGACGGGGAGCGGGCCGCAGAGCGGCGCCGGGTGATTGACGAGGTCGGCGCCGCGTTCGCAAACGAGGCCGCCGAGATCGTGGCTCACGACGACCTCGAGCTGTGCCGCAAGGTCCCGATCGGCGCCGAGTCGAGTGACGAGGCGGCGGGGGCCAACGGAGGCGTTCAAGTCCGGCATCGCTTCGACGCGCGACCGACCAAGCGGTCGTCGGCCGCGCGCATCGTGACGCTGCGCGATCGACGCCGAGGCCGACCGCGACGCAGCGACAAGCGCGGAGACCGCGACCCACCTGTCTGATCCAGACCGCCCTCGGGGGGCGTTGCGGAGCTCGTCGACGGCGGGCTCCGCACCGATGCGTCTCGAGGACGTGCGAGAAGGCGTCGTGGGCGGTTCAGGCCCCCGGTAGAGTGTTCCGGAGGCACGATTGGCGCCCCGTCGGTGCACACTGGCCCGCGTGCCGGCGACACGCGCGCGTTCCCGCGCGTGTCGAGCGTCTGCCCCGTGCGAGTACATCGGACCGATCCGCCGGGGCGGACCGTCTCGAGGGGAGCCTGCCAGTCCGCGTGCGGCCGGTCGACCCCCGCGGCGGCGCAGAGCTGGGTCCACGCCCGCTCGAACGCGCCGTGCAACACGCTCGCTTGGGAAGCGGCGTCCTCCAGCATCAGATCGACGCCCTTGGACTTCCGACGCCAGAGGTGTTCGTGGTCGGGGAAGACGGGGATGTGTCGCTCGATCGTTGGCGCCATGGCGCGCTCCTTGGGATGGGTTCGTCGCTATCGGTACTAAGGCACCACGACGGATCGGCTTCAAGGCGGCGATCGCCGGCGGAGCGGCGACGGTTTCGCCGATCCCGCGCGCGTCGAGCGTCCGCCCCGTGCGAGTACATCGAACCGACCTGTCGTCGTCGAAGCACCGTCCTGTCGTCGTCGAAGCACCGTCCTGTCGTCGTCGAAGCCCGTACGAACGGCCTCGAGAAGTAAATGTAGCTTGCGTACCGCGGAGCGCGACTTCGAGCGACTCCCCGCAGTCTGCCGAAAGAGTTGACAGAACGACCCCGCCCCCAAATGAGCCCTCTTCCGTCACCCGGTGGAGTTGACTTCCTACATGGAGGCGCAGAGCATCTGAGCATGCGAAGGCTGAGGTGGTTCGTCGTGGCGCCGATCTTGATGGGGTCGCTTGCG
>Ga0070728_10005708_pt1 | contig 12123 bp, 10 predicted proteins | sample tdDd471_FD_66723 | JGI IMG/M metagenome (GOLD analysis project Ga0070728, IMG submission 66723) | Marine sediment microbial communities from the Atlantic coast under amendment with organic carbon and nitrate - tdDd47.1 | ecosystem: Environmental > Aquatic > Marine > Coastal > Sediment | place...
TCTGTGCGGATTGTCGCCTGGGTGGGGCTGAATGACCCGGACGACTCGGTGATGGGTAAGGGCAACTATCCCGGCATCCTCGCCATGACCGACGATATCAACGCCGTACTGGAAACCAAAAGCTTTGCCGGGTGCGAGTGGGGATTCTGTAAGAGCTTCAGTGAGCCCAAGATCTACGGAGAGCAAGGGCACCGGGGGAATTTCCTGGTCCAGCGGATCCTCACCTACACCTGGGAGAAGGAGGAAGAGCGATGAAACACCGATTGATCCATGGCCCTGACTTTACCATGAGCGACGGCCCCCTTGCCGGGCGAACGTTCCGGCGGGGCGAATCTTACGACGAGGTACCGGCAAACATGGCCGATCGGTTTGAAACCATCGAGCCTGCCGAGACCAAGAAACCTAAGCGGGGAGGCAGCAAGAAATGAACTCCAACCGAATGACCCACAACCTGTTCGCGGCCAGCGCCGGGACCGGGGAGACGGGCATCAACACATTCCAGACTCTGGACACGACGATCCTCCTTGGTGCCTCCGACATCTTCAACCTGGAAGCCAGGCGGGAGAGCAACAGCGACGAGCTGAACGGCAAGGACGAGGCCGACACCATCTACGACAACGGGCGCAAGGGCGCCATGAGCCTGACCTTCGACAAGGCACAGCCCCAACACTTCGCGTTACTCCTGGCCTATGGCCTGGGGGCATGTACCACCACGGCGGCGGGTACCGGCAAGCTCCACACCATCACCCCCCGCGAAGAGGCCATCGACATCAACCGGGACTTGCCCACCTTTACGGGCGGGTATCGCTACGGCAAGAGCGTGCTTAAACGGCTCATCGCCAGCATGGCGGTGGATGGGGTGACGGCCAACTTTGCCGAAGACGACTGGGTAAAGATCAGCGCCCAGCTGAAGGCCACCGGCAAGGTGGAGGACAACGTGACGGAGGAGATCGTCACCGCTGCGGCCAACGCAACCACCCTTAATCTGGCCTCCAATGGGGTGCACGGCTCCTCCGCATCCGATCGCCTTGCCAACATCCACCGGCTTGCTGCCGAGACCAGCGAAGGCGTGTGGGATGATGTCGAGGTGACGGCGGTGAGTGCGGATTCGCCTGCGGTGCTGACCTTTACGGCCCCTGATGTGGCCACCGACGACATCAGCTACAAGGTGCTGTACGTCCCCACCGAGGCAGCGTGGTGCACCTTTCCGGCCCGCGTGCTGGAGTCTGCCCTGCGTGTCTCTGAGGTCCAGGTCAAGCTGGGCGGCAAGTGGGACGGCACAGAGATCAAGGGCGGCAAGGATATCTCCTCTGCCCTCAACTCCATTGAGTACAGCCTGGCCAACGCAGCAGAGGCGAAGTTTGGTTTCGGCGCTGGCGGGGCCTACGCATCGAACATCGAGCGCGGCCAGCGGCAGCAGTCCCTCAAATGCAACCAGGAGTTCCGCGACCTGGTGATGCAGCGGTACATGGACGCGGGCGAGTACTTCGCCGTGCGGATCCTGGCCGAGGGGGCCGAGTTCGACACGGGCCACAAGTACGGGGTGGAGATGATTTTCCCCCGCGTGGGGATCCTCAAACACGACATCAGCGCCAACGGCAAGAAGCTGGCCCAGGCGGGTGACTTGGCGGTGTTGCAGGATGATGTGCATGGGAGCGTGATTGCGAAGGTGAAGAACATGGTGGGCGGCTACGCGGGTTAGTGAGTGGTGAATGGTGAGTAGTGAATAGGGGAATGCCTCCGGCGGCCCTGCCGGGGGCCTGCCTTTTGAAAAGGCAGACAAACAGGATGGGGCGCTGCCCCGACAAACAGGAGGTGACCGTGGCACGACGACTTGGAGCTCAGGAAAATTTTCTCACATTGCATGACAATCTGTCGGACACAAAGATCCGGCTCTATTATCGGATGCCCACCACAAGCGAACGGCAGAGTTATACCAGCAGGCGCTTTGTCCGGAAGGGCAAGAAGATGATCGACAAGACTGAGGAGGTGCGGCTTGCTGACGGCAAAAAGATCCTCACCGGGATCCGTGAGGGGGATTTTGAGAAGCAGCAGGGGGACACTTGGGTGACCTTCAGCAGTGACGAGAAATCGAAGCTTTACGACCCGGACTGGAAGAATCGGGTGGAGAAGGACGGCGCGGATCTGATCATGCTGATGGCGGCGCAGGTGTTTGAAGGCTCGGCCCATGTGGCAGATTCGGACGACGAGGACGACGCCCAGGATGAGTCCGGGGAGGAAGAGAGCCAGGAGTAATCCAGATCCTGGAAGATGATTTGCAGGCGATGCGCAAGGGCCTGTGCAGTGATGCAGAGCACGCGGCCTGTGTGGAGGAAGTAGGGGAGGCGATGCTGGAGTGGCAGTGCGAAAACTGCCCGACGCGAAGGTGGCAGGATCTCCACCCTTACACCCATACACTCCTTCGATTGAGGCGGTTGCAGCAAGCCGGGTATCCGTTTGGTGCGGATGACTTGGAACTTGAAACGTGGATTGACCTGGGACGGGTGAACGAATGTCTGGGAACACAGGCGTAGTCAACATAGCGGTCAAGGTGAAAGACGACGGCGGAGCTAAAGTTATCCGCCTGGTGGGTGAAGAATCCCAGCAGGCGGGTCGCAAGGTTGACGAGTCGTTTAAGCGCGGTGGCCGAACCCTGGGCGATTTCAACAGCAAGGTGGATGAGGGCGCCTCGAAGGTCAAGAAGTTTGGGTCATCCTCAGAAAAGGCGGGCCGTCAGGTAGACGAGTCGTTCGACAAGGGGGGGCGTACCCTGGGCTCTTTCAATAAGCAACTGACCAGCGCCAAGGGCCTGTTCGCCACCCTGGGTATCGGTGCCGCCATCGCCTTGATGGTGCAGTTCGGGAATGTGACACTCGCCGCCGCATCCAACCTGGAGGAGGCCAGCTCCAAGTATGAGACCGTCTTTACGGGACACCAGCGCGAAGCTGACGTCTGGGTGAATACCCTGGTGGACGGCTACGCCATGAGTACCCGTGAGTCCCGCGAATACCTGGGGGCGGTGCAGGACCTGCTTGTGCCCATGGGGATGCAGAGTACGACAGCCGCGCAGCTCTCCAATGAGATTGTCAAGCTGTCTGCGGACCTTGGCAGCTTTAACAACAAAGAGACGGTCATGGTGATGGACGACTACCAAAGCGCATTGGTGGGAAACTATGAAACCATGAAGAAATACGGGGTGGTGCTGAACGCCACCACCGTCCAGGAACGGGCCCTGGCTGAAGGGTATGCCAAGACGAAGGACGAGCTGACCGCCGCTCACAAGGCCATGGCCGCACATCAGATTATCGTGGAGGGAAGCACCGCAGCCATCGGAGATATGGATCGGACAGCCGACGGTTACGCCAACACCAGCAAGAGGCTTTCGAGTGAGTGGGAGGATTTTTCCGCCACAATGGGCACCAAATTTTTGCCCGCAGCGGCCAAGGCCAAAGGCATTACCGCTGATATCCTGGACAACCTGACCAAAGCGATGCAAGAGCCCACGATCGATACGGATACCGTGAGTAGAAAAAGAGAGATCGCGCGGTTGGAATCATTGATTTTGGAGTACGACTCTTTAGATGAACGATCAACAGGGGATGCACGTCTTGATGCGATCCGGAAAGGCAAGCTCAGGAGAGTACGCAGGGAGCTCGAAGAGGTTGAGCAGAGATTACGTGAGATCAAGAGATTGCAGGATGACCGCAATTGGCGAGCTCTTGACGCACAAGATTATGCCTCAACTCCCGACAGATTAGCCAAAGCAGAAGCGGAAGCAAAGAAAGGCGCCCTTGAAAAGGCGATGAAGGAAGCCGACAAACTGGAAACCAAGCTGCGGCGGCAATCATCTGAAGGGTTGATCGCAGATTTGGAGGCCCAGAGGGAGCAATGGATCGCAGCCGGGATGGATAGGGTCCGAGCAGAGGAGTTGACCGCCGGGGCCATCGAGGGAATCCGGGCCAAGGAAACCAAGGACGAAGAGAAACGACTCAAGTATGTGGCCGATCGAACCGCCGAGATCACGATGACCGAGACGGAGTTTAAGATCCGGGCCATCGAGGAGCGGGCCCGAGCAGACAAGGCAAAGGGTGTGGATGCCGTGGCCCTGGAAGCCTGGGCGGCCGCTGAGAAAAAGCGGATCCTGGTGGAAGCGGAAGAGGAGCGCCTGGCAGAGTCTCAACACTTTGCAGATGAGGCGGGTCGGGCCCTGAACGATTATGCAACGGCAGCGGCGGACGTGGCGTCCGGGGTTGAAGATGCCTTCCGCTCTGGCTTCCGTGGCATGGAGGACGCCCTGGTGCATATGGTCACCACGGGCAAGGTCAATTTTTCCAGCCTGGCCAACTCTATCATAGCGGACATGATCCGCATCTCCGCCCGCCAGGCCATCACCGGGCCCCTTGCTTCGGCCATGGGAAGCTTTATGGGCAACATGTTCAGCGGCAGCACATCGGTGGCCAACGTCGGGTCAGCACCCATGGCCACCTCCACCAGTATCGCCCCCATGACCATGGCGCCTGTCATGCACCAGGGCGGGGTGGTGGGCGGTAGCATAGGGGTTACACGGTCGGTGCCTTCGGGCTTGTTTGATGGTGCCCCCCGTTTCCACACTGGCTTGGGGCCCCGCGAGTTCCCGGCGATTCTGGAAGAGGATGAGATTGTGATACCGGCGGCCAGGGCCAGGCAGGCGGGGACAAGACGCAGCGGGGGTGGCACGAACGTGACGGTGAATATCATAAGCCATGGGGCCCAAGCCCCCACGCGGCAGGAGCAGCGAACCAGCGCCGATGGATCCACCATCGACGTTGACCTTTTCTATGACGACATCGAAGACCGCCTGGGCGCCCGCGTGGCCCAGGGAGAGGGAGCCATTGCCGACGCCATGGTCTCCCGATTTGGGGCAGACCCTGTGTATGGAGCCAATTAATGGACGACATGACCGAAGCAATCAAAGAGGCGTATGCCTCCTCACCCGTGGGGGTGGCGATCCTGGCCACCATGGAGCTGACCCACCCCGCGTGGGATGAGCCGGTGCGGGTGGTCTACGATCACCAGGACCTGGTGGCGCCGGTTGTGGTGGGCGGGCCTGACGTGACGTTTAAGCGCTGCTCCTTCGGTCTGACGCCGCCCAAGCAGGGCAAGGACATGCCGCAGTTGAGCATCTGGGTGGACAACGTGAGCCGTGAGATCGGGCAGGCCATGCAGGCAGCGAGGGGCACGCGGGCCGTGGTGAAGCTGACCTTCCGGGAATACCTCTCCGACAACACCGCCGCCGGGCCTCAGTACACTCTCTCCGGCCTGGCCATGAAGAAGGTGACCATCACCGCGCACCGGGTGATCGGCACCTGTGGATTTCTTGACTTTTTATCCAAGAAGGTGCCGCGATTGAAGTTTACGCGGGCCGAATATCCAGGACTTGTTCGATGACGCACTGGGCAAATACATACATCGGGGCGCCGTGGGTGGAAGGGGCCGAAGGGCCCGACGCCTACGACTGCTACGGCCTACTGCGGACGGTGATGCAGACGCATTACGGCATCGAGATGCCCGTGGTGGAGCTGGACCGGGGCAACGTGCTGGCGGTGGTTCGGGCCATCAGGAGGCACGAAGAGAACGCCAACTGGGAGCCCTTGGCGAAACCTGAAGACGGGTGCCTGGTCAAGATGTTCCGCGCCGGTGACCCGGACCATGTGGGAATCTGGATCGATGCGGACGGAGGCGGGGTGCTGCACTGCAACCAGGTGGATGGCGTTGCCTTTCACGGTGCCATTGACCTGCCCATGCTGGGGTGGCGCAACATTCAATACTACCGGAGGCGCACATGATCGAGGCCGTCCACACATACGCCCCCATCACCGGCGAGGTGATGCGGCGGGATGAGATCGCCGCACCGGCCACCATCCACAGCTATCTGGCAGATCATGAAATTCAATTTTTCGGGCCGGTGCTGGCCCTGCGGGTGTTTCAAGACGCTGACCCAGCACCCATCATGCGGGCCAGGTGGGATGACCCCATCAGCGATGGGGAACGCCTCTGCTTTGTGCATCTGCCTCAGGGGGGCGGGGGAGGCGGGAGCAATCCGGGTCAGTTGATTGCCACCATTGCCTTGGTGACCATGGCTGTTGCCGCTCCACATATGGCCCCCGCCGCATGGGGGCTCGCCACCGCCTCCGGAACTACCTTTGCCGGTGCCATGGTTACCACCGGTATAATGGCTCTGGGCAGCGCGCTGCTGCAACCGCTCTTTGCTCAGTCCCTGGGCCGTGACTCCGAGACTTCAAGCGGATCGGGCAACCAGATGCACTCCATCGCTACGGGTGGATCCATCCCGGCCATTGATTCCATCGTGCCAGTGCCCTTCGGTAAAAACACGTGGCACCCGCCCAGGGCCAGCCACGACTGGGTGGAGTTCGTGGAGGACCATCCGCAAAAACCGGCGGATCAGTATGCCAATGTGTTGCTGGTACTGGGGCCGGGAACCTACGACCTTCACAAGGTGGAGATCGGCGGGACAAATATAGCGAACCTGGAGGGGGTGACCAGCCAACTGGTGCCGCCCGGGGGCACGATCACCCTGGCTGGATACCATGACAACATATTCACAAGCCCGCTGGTCAACGGGGCGGAGCTGCCGAAGTATGGACGGCGATATTGGGAGGGGGTTCTCTATTCAGGGATTTATCCCGCCACAGCCATTTATAACCATGAGTTTGAATCAAGCCCCACATATGACGGGTATTGCTACATCATGACCCACCGTTACAGCCCGGATGGAGAAGACCGGATTTATCCATGGGATGACTTCATGCCGGGTGATCAGGTGACCTTGAGCTGGGACGGGGGGGCTTGCAACTTGACAGTCAAGTATCGCCTGGTGTCTGGCCCTGACGGGATTGATAATTTTTACACGGACGAGATTCTCATGTTTGAGCAGCGGGCATGGCCGGTGCAGCCACCCAATTATGCCACGATGACGGTGACGGAATATGTGGCGGAGGATCGTCTTTATGTGGGGCCATATGCCGCGTCCAAGTCTGGCCAGGCCGTTGACCGCATCTCCGTTGATCTGGTTCACCCCGGCGGCCTTTATTACGCAGAGGACGATGGCTCTCAAGGCTTTTTGAACGTTACGTACCAGGTTGACATCCAGGCACTGTCCGCCACCGGTTCGCCGGTTGGAGGGTGGTCTGTTCTGGGCACCATCTCCTATGAAGAGCGCACCATTTCGCCGCTTCGGCGCACTCATCACTTCAACGTCGCCGCCGGATACTACCAGGTGCGCATGTCCCGACCCATCGAGACCGCAAACAATCGGAAAATAGACCGCGTGCAATGGGTGGGGCTGAAAGGACGATTGCCCGCCAAGATGACCTACAGCAAGGTGACGACCCTGGCCATGCGGATCAAGGCCGGGACGTACCTGTCCAGCTCGGCCCTGTCCGATATCATGGTGCAGGCCACGCGCAAGCTGCCGACCTATAACGGCAGCGCCTGGACGGCTCCGGTGGCCACACGCTCCATCGCCTGGGCCATGGGGGACCTGTGCCGGAATGACGACTGGTCCATCGGCCTTTCCGATGACCAGGCGGACGCAGCCACAATGACGGCCTACGACGCCACCTGGGCCGCCCGTGGCGATACATGCGACGGGATTCTGCGGACCGCCACCACCTTCTGGGGAGCCCTGGAGCAGATCGCCCGCACGGGCCGGGCCATACCCCAGGTGCCCGGCGGGATCGTGACCGTGATGCGGGACCAACCCCAGAGCGTGGTGCGGGCCGTTTTTACGGTGCGCAACATCAAGCGCGGCAGCTTTTCCATGGATGACGTGCAGTTCACCGACGACACACCGGATGACCTGCTGACCAAGTATATCGACGCCGAGACCGGCGAACAGGCCGAGCCCGTGCTCTGCTCCCTCCCCGATTCTGACGGCGAGTCTCCTGTGGATTTTTCCCTCTGGGGCGTGGGCAACCAGGCCCAGGCGCTCCGCGAGGGCCTGTATGAGGCGGCGTGCAACCAGTACCGCCGCCGGTTCGTCTCCTTCACCGCCGTCAACTACGCGGGCCGCGTGCTGCGGCGCGGTCACCTGATCTCCGTCTCCCACCCTCTGCCCGATTGGGGCGTGAGCGGGGACGTGATGGCAGTGGATGGCCGGACCTTGAAGCTGTCCGAGCCCGTGACCTTCGCCGAGACCGGCGACCATTTTATCTCCCTGGTTAAGGGCAACGGCACCCCGGACGGCCCGTACCGGGTGACGGCGGGGGCGGATGAGTTCCACGTGACCCTGGCCGACGCCGATCCGCCGGAGTGGATCTCCACCGACGGCAACAAGAACCGCACCGCATACCAGTTCGGCCCCGATGACAACTACGGCACCCACTGCATCGTGGTCTCCGCCACCCCCAGAGGCACCAAAGGCGAGGTGGCCATCGTGGCCATGGAAGATGATGCGAGAGTTTATACAGCGGACGGAGGGGCGTGATGGCAGAGCAAAAGTGGCCCACACACGTGTTCGGGTATCCGCAGCGCACAGGCTACGGATACAAGGACCAGGAGAACAAGGACCGCACCGACGTGGAGGCGGGGCCCGCCCAGGTGCGGCGACGGTTCAGCACTGTCCCCAGTACCTTTCCCGTGACCTTTGTCTGGCCCGGTGCCACACTGGCCGTATTTGATGCCTGGTACCGCCACAAGCTCTTAGACGGCGAAGCCTGGTTCGATGGCCCTTTGATCACCGGGGAGGGCATCACCGAACATACCATCCGGTTTAAAGGCGGCTACGAGGCCAAAGCCGACCCGGCCCGCCCTGGCCGATGGATCGTCTCCGCCGAATGGGAGACCGAGCAACGCGCCGGTCTCACCGAAGCAGAACTCGATGACCTAATAGCTACATATGATTATGACGCTGTGACCGCATCGGTCGAATTTGAAGAGATCACCGATGCCGTGAACAACGATTTGGACGACGCACTATCAATTTTTTAGCCCTGGAGGCAAGACATGAAACATATGCGACGAATCATCCAACTGATCCTTTGTGTGGGCCTTCTCTGGGGCGGCATGGCTTCAGCGGGCGACCTGCGCCAGTCCATCGATGACGTGAAGGCCACCGCCGCCATCATGAAGGCGATGCGGGAAAACGATGAAAACACCACCATCGACGTCGGAGGCAAGACCTACAAGTCCCTGGCCGGAAGCCTGAAAGAAGTGGACGACAGCAAGGCCGCAGCTCTTTCAAATATCGATTCGTCTGAATCCTCGGCCCTTTCCGATATCAGCACGTCTAAATCCGCCGCCATTGCCGACATCGATGGCGTCGTCAACCAGGCCCACGCCGATGCCACCGCCATCGTCACCCAGGCCCAGACCGACACGGCCAATGCTCTCCATACCCTGCGGGCATTTACGCCTCGCGGTGCCTGGAGCACACCCACAGCTTACGCGGCCAAGGATATTTATTCCGATTCAGGCATCACCTATCTGGTCTTGAATGCCCACACCTCCACCACTGTGGCCGCAGATCTGGCAGCAGGGCATGTGGCGGTGTACCAGGGGGATGAACGGTTGGTGCCGGAGGTGGCGAGTTTGATCAAGGGGATCAGGTATCCCTCCACGTCGCCTGCCATTGCGGACCACGGGGCGGCATCCGGTGCCGATTACGATGCGGGCAACCTCAAACAAGTCGTTGACCAGGCTGGCGGGCTTCCCTCATCCATCGGAATCCCCGGAGACATCACGATCACCACCAGCATGGAGATCCCTGCGAACAAGCTGCTGGACCTGCGGTCTGGTGCCACCATAACCATTGATGGGTGTGTGTTGACCATTAACGGTGGCATCACATCTGCCATCCGGGATGATATTTTTGCGTTTCAGAATGGCGGGGCGGTGGCAGGTGATTACCATTTTATTGATCAACCCACAGTGCCGACGATTGCGGTTCTGCGGAAGATGCAGGGGACGGACAGGCAGAATGTACAGGTGGCCGGATACCACGAACCGGGAGATGGCGGCGGTGGCCCCCCAAGAATCTGGAAAGAAGGCGGTGCTCCAGGTACGTATATTGATAACGTTGGATCGATTATTGTGCCGACGGGTGGCGACGGTTCTGCGGCTTGGGTAATGGAACACAATGGGCCTCTTATGCCAAGATGGTTTGGGGCGAAAGGTGATGGGGTTACCGATGACACTGCCGCGTTCAAAATCACGGTTGACACTTTAGAAAAGGTTTCCGTGGGCGCTGGAGTCTACGTTGTTAAGAACTTAATAACACCTGCGGGTACGGATATTTCTGGGGCCGGGCGAGAGAAAACTGTTTTACTCTCGCCAGATGGTTCTCGCATTTTATCTCAAGGCTCGTCGGCTGGAGCATGGGGGACAGGCGGGTCTCTAACTTTGGCTGACATGTCATTTAAAGGGCCAGCCAATTGGGCCTCTTTGCCATCTACAGACAACACAGCCCTTGTGGAATTATACGAGATGGCTAAGGTTAGGCTTCAGAATGTAGAGATCACTCAGTCTCCATCTATCGACCTGTACATCCAGTCCGCCGGGTACGTGCATATCTATGATTCCGTGATGACAGCCGCAAATCTGGACTGCGTTAAACTTAAAACGGAAGTTTTAGAAACAGACGCTATCACATCAACACATCTTGACAATTGCAATATATCTACGGGCCTTCGCAGTTCTGTCCACATAGATAGCGGGTATAATGTCACTGTTAAAAACAGTCAACTGGAGGATAGCGAAGCGGCGTTTTTAATCACTGGAAACAACTATCAGATAGAACTTACCGGGAACACTGTAGAGGCGACAAGGGGGGACTACGACATAGACCTAACGGGGGCCGCCATCAGTAACAGTTCTGTGCATGATAACTATTTGTTTGGCACGCCCGCCATCAGTACTTTTGGGCTACCCCCTGGCGGCGTTGGTGCTATGCCAAATTTTGCCGAATACCTAAACCACGGCGGGGGGTTAACGGAGGAGCAGTATCACGATGGTATAATCAACATTGAGTGGCTGGCCAAGAGCCGAAACGCTCAAGGTCTTGTTGACTATGACATATGTAAAACCACAACAGCTGCACACCAGGTCGTACAGGCCAACCTCGCTATGGAATTGGATTTCGGCGCATCGTGGAAGACTCGATCCAATACCGGAACATACAGCATAGGTTTAACCCGAAGCGAGGAGTTCGGCGGGACGGCTGGTCGAACTGGTTATTTTGCACAATCTTTTGATGGTAGAGGTGCCCTCAATGGCCTACCCACCGAGGCATACGCCTTGCACATCAATAGTTCAAGCGGGTCAGCTCACCAAAACGCCCTTAAATGCACGACTGTTGCAGGCGATGTTTTATGGACGGGTGGTGTCGGGTACGCATTAGACGGAACTCCGAACCCAGCACCAGCCGCCCTGTTTATCAAGCGTATTAATACAAACTCACGCAGTATCAACGCCTCCGGGTCTATAAACGCATCAGGCGCCGACTACGCGGAATACATGTATAAGTCAGATAGTTGTGGGGAGATAAAAAGCGGGGATATATGCGGCATTGATAAAGACGGCAAGCTAACAGATAAATTCTCTGAGTCAATAAGCTTTGTCGTAAAATCCACCGATCCTGCGTATGTGGGCGGTGACGTCTGGCATTTAGCAGCCGGGGCTCCTCCAGAATTAGACGGTGAGGCCATAAAGCTGGCCGAAAACCAAGAGGCTGTAAAGGCAATAGAAGACAAATATAATTCTGAAGTAGAAAGCTATAACTCTAAAGTAGCAAATCTGCGGGAAAAGGTAGACCGCATAGCTTTTTGTGGGCAAGTGCCTGTTAATATTAAAGGGGGAGTTGTTGGGGCCTATGTTATTCCAGCGGAGTACAATGGTCGAATAACAGGTGTTGTTGTTGAGCACCCAAATTTCGAGCAGTATAAACTATCTATCGGCAAAATTATCAAAATAGAAAACGGAGTGGTGACTGTCATAGTTAAAATCCTTTAATTAATCATATTAAACCACCAGCTCTGCTGGTGCGATCCTAATAGGCTTTGCCGGTCAGGCGAGATAAACTTCCTTCCCGAGGGCCCCGAAGGGGCAGGTCGGGAAGGAAGTTAGTAT
>Ga0070728_10005710_pt1 | contig 12117 bp, 9 predicted proteins | sample tdDd471_FD_66723 | JGI IMG/M metagenome (GOLD analysis project Ga0070728, IMG submission 66723) | Marine sediment microbial communities from the Atlantic coast under amendment with organic carbon and nitrate - tdDd47.1 | ecosystem: Environmental > Aquatic > Marine > Coastal > Sediment | place...
AGAACGCGGCGAAGATGCGCGTGATGGATCGGCGAGCGCGACGCCGTGTCCAGCGCGCCGGGCCGAGGGCGAAATGCTGAAGCATTTCGACCGAGCGACTGGCGTGCTGGGCGCGGCGTCACGCCGCCGAGGCGCGCGCAGCCATCTTTGCCGCGGGCTGCTAGAACCGAGGGACGATGATCGTCCCGCTCACCCTCCTCGACTTCATCCGCCGCGCCGAGCAGGTCTACGCCGATCGCGTCGGCTTCGTGGACGAGCCCGCCCAGCCCGCCGCGCCGCTGGCCGACCTCACGTTCGCGCGCGTCGCGGCGATGGCGCGGGGCCAGGCGCTCGCGTGGGAGAACCTCGGGCTGGACTTCGGCGACCGCGTGGCGATCGTCACGCCCAACGCCGCGCGCATGCTCGTGTCGCTGTTCGGCACCAGCGCGTACGGGCGGATCCTGGTGCCGATCAACTACCGGCTCAACGCCGACGAGGTCGGCTACATCGTCGAGCACTCGGGCGCGCGCGTGCTCCTGGTCGACCCCGCGCTCGACGAGACCTACCGCGACGTGACCTGCGAGCGCCGCGTCGTGCTCGGGCCCGACACCGACGAGGCGCTGTTCGGCGCCGACGGAACGCCCGACGCGTGGACCGCGGACGAGAACGCGACCGCGACGATCAACTACACGTCCGGCACGACCGCGCGGCCCAAGGGCGTGCAGCTCACGCACCGCAACCTGTGGATCAACGCGGCGATGATGGGGCTGCACCTGGGCGTGACCGATCGCGACGTGTACCTGCACACGCTGCCGATGTTCCACTGCAACGGCTGGGGCATGCCGTACATCTGCACCGCGATGGGCGCGAAGCAAGTCGTGTTGCGAAAGGTCGACGGGCCCGAGATCCTGCGGCGCGTCGAGGCGCACGGGGTGACGCTGATGTGCGGCTCGCCGACCGTCGTGAACATCGTGCTCGCCGCCGCGAAGGACTGGGAGGGCGAGCTCCCCGGCCGCGGTCGGGTGCGGATCGTGGTGGCGGGCGCGCCGCCGCCGACCGAGACCATCCGGCGCGTGGAGACCGAGCTCGGCTGGGAATTCATCCAGATCTACGGGCTCACCGAGACCGCGCCCCTGCTCACCGTCAACCGCGGGCGCGCCGAGTGGGACGATCTTTCGGCCGAGCAGCGCGCGGTGAAGCTCGGGCGCGCCGGCGTGCCCACGCTCGGCGTGCAGACGCGGACGTCGCCGTCGGGCGAGATCCTGGCGCGCGGCAACGTCGTGCTCGAGGGGTACTGGGAGCAGCCCGAGGCGTCGGCGGCCGCGCTCGAAGACGGGTGGTTCCACACCGGCGACGGCGGGACGATCGACGAAGGCGGCTACGTCACGATCTCGGACCGCAAGAAGGACGTCATCATCACCGGCGGCGAGAACGTCTCGTCGATCGAGGTCGAGGACGTGCTCTTCTCGCACCACGCCGTGGCGGAGGTCGCGGTGATCGGCGTGCCCGACGAGAAGTGGGGCGAGACCGTGAAGGCGCTCGTCGTGCTCGAGGAGGGCACCGAGGGCGTCGACGGCCGCGACCTCATCGAGCACTGCCGCCAGAACATGGCGCACTACAAGTGCCCCACGTCCGTCGAGCTTCGCGAGAGCCTGCCGCGCACGGCGACCGGCAAGCTCCAGAAGTTCAAGCTGCGCGCGCCCTACTGGGAAGGGCGCGACCGGAACGTCAGCTGATCAGCAGCGCGCGTCGGCCGGCAGGTCGGCGCAGTGCGCTTCGAAGTGCGCGGTCACCGCGTCCGCGAGGCCGGAGAGCCCCGCCGAGCGGCCGAGCGCGAGCGCCTCGGTGCGCGGCAGCCCCTCGACGTGGAACGCGCGCAGCGCCAACATCGCGCCGGCGCGGTTGCCGCTCGCGCAGTGGACGATGGTCTGCGCCGGGTCGAGGCCGGTGAGCGCCTCGTCGAGCGCGCGCGCGTTCTCCTCGGTGACGCCCTCGGCGCCGGCGACCGGGATGTTCACGTAGGCCAGGCCCAGCGCCTCGGCCTGCGCGGCCTCCTCGGCCACGCCGGCCTCATCGGTGGTCTGCAGCGAGATGACCGTGGTCACCCCGTCGGCGGCGGCGGCCTCGAGGGCCGCGGGGCTGGGGTGGCCGCCGGTGACCAGGCCGGTGTCGAGCCGGCGCTCGTTCGGCAGACCGTAGCCGGCGGCGGCGCTCTCTGAGCCGGCCGTGTCGGTGGCCGCCCCGCCGGAGTCGTCGGAGGAGCCGCCGCAGGCGGTGAGGACCAGGGCGAGCGCGAGAGTGCGCGCGAGGTTCGTCATGCCCGTGCAGATGGTCGCGGCACCGCGAATCGTCAAGGGTCAGAACGTGTCGGGGTCGTCGCTGACGACCAGCGGGTGCTCGGCCGGCGCCTCGAGCGTGAAGCGCTGCGGCGGCTCGCGGTACGAGCCTCCGGCCCCGTCGCGGACCGCCTGGCGTCGGACGCGCCCGACCACCGCGACGCGCTCGCCCAGCGCGATCACCCCCTCGGTCAGCTCGACGCGCGCCGTGTGATCGCAGCCGTGCTCGAGCAGCAAGAGCATCACGTCCCGGTCCTCGTGGCCCGAGAGGGTCTCGTCGATGTCGTCCACGGTGACGACCACCGCGTCGTCCATGCGCACGGCGACGTCGATCCCGTCGACGTCGAGCGTGAAGTCGACGCTCTCGCGGTAGCGGATCCGGATCTTGTCTTTCTCGGACTTGGAAGCGCCCCGGATCTGCATGTGGTAGTGGACGCAACGCGTCTTGCCATACGGCGAGGTCAGCGCGCGGTCGGCCTCGCGGACTGCGCCGACGACCTTCACCACGTCTGAGTCCTGCGCCTCGGACAGCGCGACGGGCGGCGTCTCCGCGAGGATGGTCCGCGCCACGGCTACCTCCAGATCCCGTCGAGCGCGACGGTCGCGACGCCGCCAGCCGTCGGGCGCACCTCGAGCGTGAGCCGCACCGTCTGCCCGGCGAGGTCGGAGGTGTCGACCACGCTCTCGATCGCCTCCCCGGTGGGCTCGGCGGGCAGCTCGATCGTCTTGCGAGCGTCGCCGTTCACCGAGACGGTCAGCGTGCCGGCGCCGCGCATCCCGTCGGGCACCGCCCAGCGCAGCGCGAGCTGGTCGCCAGCCTCGACCTCGGGCCACGTCACGGTGCGCGGCTGCGACGGTCCGCTCGGGATGAGCAGCAACTCGAACTGCTCACCGCCGATGCGCACCTCTTCGCTGCTCGTCGCGCGGCCGACCATGTTCATCAGGCCGCGATCGTACTGGCTGCACTCCCAGCTCAGGTGCTCCCACGCGAGGAAGTCGCAGGGGATCCGGTCGTCGAGCAGGACCACCGCGCCGCGCACGCCGTGGAAGCTCGCCATCCGGAACGGCTCGCGGTTCTGCTGCAGGCGGCGGCCCACGCCGACGCTCGCGAGGATCGCGAGCGCGCAGCCCAGCACGAGGTGCGGCTTGCGCCAGCGCGGGGGCACGAGCTCCCACAGGCCAGCGAGCGAGTCGGCGAGCGGGGCGAGCGGCAGCGCGAGCAGGAGCATCGACAGCGGCTGCCACGCCCAGTCGGGCGAGTGGGTGCCGACGCCCGGCGCGAACGCGGCCAGCGCGAGCAGCCCGAGCGCCGCGCCGCGCCGCCAGTCGACCCGCCACGCCGCCGGCACGCCGAGCGGCGCGAGCGCGAGCGGGACGAAGATCATGCGCGCCCCGATCCGGTCGGCCGCCGCCTGCACGAGCACGTCGGCCAGGCCCCGGCGCGGCGCGGAGACGACCTCGCCGCCCATCACCACCACGTCGTCGGCCGAGGCGAAGGGCGCGCCCCAGAGGATCGCGCTGGTCACGGCCCACACGACGAGCGCGGGCGCGGCGCCCTTGGCCGCGTCGAGCCCCGCGCGGCGGTGTGACGGCAGGGGCAGCAGCGGCAGGGCGAGCCACGGGGACTCGGCGATCCACGCGGCCGCGACGGCGAGGGCGCCGGCGGCGATCAGCCTTCGGGTCGACGCGGGCGGCGTCCGCGCGCCGGGCCGCAGGGGGACCGGGCCGGCCCGTGGCGGGCAGACCAGCGTCAGCGCGGCGAGCGCGAGGGGGAGCGCGAGCAGGAGCGGGCCGCCGCGCAGGACCTCGTCGCGGACCTCCGGAAGCATCACCACGAGCGCGGGCGCGAGCGCGGCGACGGGCTCGGGCGCGAGCCGGCCGAGGAAGAGCGCGGCGAAGAACACGGCCGCGCCGATCGCGAGCAGGTGCAGGACGACCAGGCCCCACGGGCCGAGCGCGGCGAACGGCGCGGCGGCCAGGATCGCGAGCGGCGAGGCGCGCGGGAGCCACGCGCCGCCCGGGCCGGACGCGGCGCGGGAGCGCTCGGCGTACTCGGTGTCGGCGAACGCGCCCTCGCCGTAGACCGCGCGCAGGTCGAACGTGCCGGTCGGGATCGTCTCGGCGGCGCCGCGCCAGTCGCCCGAGACGCGGACGTCGATGGGATCGAAGAAGACGGTCGACGCGCAGACCGCGATGGCGGCGACGGCGGCCAGCAGCGGGAGGCGGTGGCGCGCCAGGCGCGCGAGCCCCTCGGCGAAGACCTCGGCGCTCGCGGCGAGCGCGGGGATCGCGAGCGCGAAGGCGACCCAGTGGAAGCGGTGGCCCTCGTAGACGTAACGGCTGAACACGTAGACGTCGGCGAGCAGGCCGACGACGAGCCCGATCATCGTCCACTTGCCGCGGCGCAGCAGGCGCACGAGGCCGGGGAGCGCGAACGGCATCACCGCGAACGCGCGGCCGAGCGGGTAGTGGCCGTCGAAGGTCCGGCGCAGCCCCTCGGCGAAGGGGACGCTGAAGGCGTCGACGTGGGAGGCGACCGTCGCCTCGCCGGCGACGCGGACCACCGTGCGGTTGTAGCCGGTCCACCACGGGCGGCCGTACATGACCGCGTTGGCGATCGCGAACAGCCCCAGCGTCGCGGCGCCCGCGAGCAGCGCGGCGCGCAGCTCGCGCCAGGCGCGGCGCTCGACGTAGACGAGGATCGGCGTCGCCAGCAGGATCAGCGCGGTGGGGCGCACCATCACCGCGAGCGCGACGAAGATCCCCGCCGGCGTGGGCCGGCGCGACACCGCCATCGCGAGCCCGGTGACGAAGAACGCGACCTGGAGCAGGTCGGCCGAGTAGTTGTAGGCCGACTCGAGGACCGCGGTCCCGAACAGGAAGACGCCGACGCCCATCGCGGCCGCGGTCGGCGTCGCGTACTCGCGCCCGAACCGGAACCCCGCCGCCGCGATCCACCCGAACAGGAACAGGTTGAACAGCAGCGTGCCGAGCAGGCCGAACGCGTAGTAGGCCGGCGTCGCGACGATGGGCAGCAGGTAGGTGTGCTTGGGCCAGTACTCGCCGTTGCGCCCGAGCGCGACGTTGCTCCAGGCCGGATCCAGGTCGTGGTTCCAGCGCAGGTCGGCGTCGTACCAGCTCGACGCGAACGCGTGCTGCTCGAGGCTGCCGGACTCGACCAGCGTTTGATTGACGTTCACGTGGAAACGACAATCCCGGATGATCCAGGTGCTCGAGACGAACTGCGGCGCCACGCTCGCCGTGGCCACGACGAACGCGACCAGGGCCAGCCCGATCGCGATGCGTGATCCGGGTGCGGGCAGGGCGCGCATGAGCGGCGCGGAGGATAGCGCGTGACGACGCGGCTTCACGACGAGCGGCGCTACGAGCTCGACGCGGACCGGCTCGTCGCGCTCTACAAGGACCCCGAGTTCCAGCTCGCGCGCAGCCGCGCGCTCGGCACGCTCGAGGCCACCTGCGAGCGCGAGGGCGACGTGGTGGTGCTCGAGGAGACGCGCGACACGGGGTTCAAGCCGCACCTGTACGTAACGCGGCTGACCACCCGCTGGGACGGCCGGCGTGCGACCTGGGAGCTGACGCGCGTGTCGGGCCCGGGCGACGCCGCGGCCGAGGGCACGCTGCTCGTCGAGCCGCGCGGGAAGGGCTCGACCCTCACGCTCGAGGGAACGCTCGAGGTCCGCGTCCCGCTGCTCGGCCGCATGATCGAGCGCCTCGCCCGACGCGGCCTGACCGCCGAGAAGGACGTCGAGGCCAAGTTCGTGGAGCGGTGGATCCGAACGATTTCGACCACTTGAAGAGTTAGTCAAGGGGACGCGTCCCTTGACTAACTCGAGTAAGTCAAGGGACGCGTCCCCTTGACTAACTCACCGCCGGGCGATTCTATGTTGACCGTTCAAAATAGAGCCTTAGGCTGGAGGGCGTGAGCAAGGCGGAGCAATCGGCTCGGACCAAGGCGGCGCTCATCGAGGCGGCCGTCGGGCTGTTCGGCGAGCGCGGCTACCGCGCGACGTCGCTCAAGGCGATCGGCGAGGCGGCGGGCATCAGCCACGGCGTCATCCCGTTCCACTTCGGGAGCAAGGAGGGCCTGCTCCTCGCCGTGGTCGAGCGCTGCTTCGACCAGTTCTTCGCCGCGGTGCTCGCCCCGCTCGTCGACGCCGACCGCGAGCGCGACTACGGGATCGGCGATCTCGACGCGCTGCTCACCTCGCAGCTCGAATTCTCGCGCGAGCACCCCGAGGTCGGCCGCGTGTTCCAGGTGCTCATGGCCGAGGCGATCGCGTCCAGCCCCGAGCTGCGGCCGCACTACGCCGCGTTCAACGATCGCACCCACGCGCTCGGCGCGGCCTGGGTCCGCGAGGGCCAGGCGCGCGGCGTGCTGCGCGAAGACCTCGACGTCGACGCCACCGTGCACGCGCTGCTGTCGTTCCTCACCGGGGTGCGCACGCACCACCTGCTGACCGGCCTCGACCGGCGGAGCATCCACGTCGCGATGCTCCGGATCCTCCAACACGGCGTGCTGACCGACGCCCGCGACGACCATGGGAGCGACCGATGATCCGAACCGAAGCCCGCGCCGCCGCCCGCCCGCCCAAGGAGGTGCCGGTCCCCGACCGCATCGATCTCGAGGCCCGGACCAAGAAGCTCCGACCGCTCTGGTTCACGTCCGCCAAGGACATGGTGCAAGAGATGTTGCACCGCCCCGAGGCCACGTCTCCGTTCCCGCGCGCGCCCACGCCGTCGGGCGCCGAGCCGGTGCTCGGCCACCTCCGCGCCGGCGTGACCGACACGCTCGCCTCGTTCCTGCGCTGGCGCGCGGAGGTCGGCGACGTCGCGCGGCTGAACATGGGCACCGTCGACGCGCACCTCATCGCCGATCCACAGCTGGTGCGCGAGATCCTCAAGGACCGCCACCGCGAGTTCTGCAAGCCGATCCAGGGCCGCACCAACATGTCGCGCGTGGTCGGCAACGGGCTGCTCGTGTCCGAGGGCGACTTCTGGCTGCGGCAGCGGCGCATCGCGCAGCCGGCGTTCCACAAGCGACGGATCGCCGGCTTCGGCGCGCGCATGTCGGACGCGGCCGTCGACCTGGGCGACGAGTGGGCGCGCCGCGGCTCCGAGCCCTTCGACGTCGCGCACGACATGATGAAGGTCACGCTCCGCATCGTGCAAGAGACCTTGCTCGGCGCGGAGCCGAGCGACGACGCAGACCGCATCGGCGAGTCGGTGTCCTACGTGATCGGCGCGATCAACTCGCGCTTCCGCCAGCTCATCACCCCGCCGGAGACCTGGCCGACCCGGGCCAACCGCCGCTTCAACGAGCACCTCGGCGTCCTCGACGACGCGGTCGGCTCGATCATCGCCAAGCGCCGGCGCGACGGCGCCGACGGCGACGATCTCTTGTCGATGCTCCTGCGCACCGAGGACGAGGAGACCGGCGAGCGCATGGACGACCGCCAGCTGCGCGACGAGGTGATGACGATCTTCCTCGCCGGCCACGAGACCACCGCCAACGCGCTGAGCTGGACGTTCTATCTGCTCGGCAAGCACCCCGAGGTCGCGCGCCGGGTCCGCGCGGAGCTCGCGGAGGTCCTCGCCGGCCGCGCCCCGACCGCGGCGGACTACCGCGCCCTGCCCTACACGAAGATGGTCTTCCAGGAGGCGATGCGCCTGTACCCGCCGGCCTGGATCATGGCCCGCGCGCCGCGCCGCGACCTCGAGCTCGGAGGCTACCTGATGCCGGCGGGCAGCCGGCTGTTCATCAGCCCGTGGGTCGTGCACCGCAACCCCAACGTCTGGCCCGACCCGGAGGGCTTCGACCCGGAGCGCTTCCGCGACCCGAAGTCGATCGACCCGTTCGCCTACTTCCCGTTCGGCGGCGGCCGCCGCTTCTGCATCGGTCAGGGCTTCGCGATGATGGAGGGCGTGCTCATCCTCGCCACGCTCTGCCAGCGCTTCCGGCTCGAGCTCGTGCCCGGCCACCCCGTCGAGCCCGAGGCGCTCGTCACCCTCCGTCCCAAGCACGGCGTCGAGGTCATCGCCCGCCCCGTGTAGCAGAGCCTCGCGACCCCGGAGGCGGCGAGCGCGCAGCGCGAGCGGCCAAAGGCGCGGAGCACCGGCTCGGGTTCGCGCACTGGCGCGAGGCCACGCGCCGTCCGCGGGCGAGCGAGCGCAGCGAGCACCCCCCGAGACATCAGTCGTAGACGAGGTGGAGCAGGAGCGCGCGCTCGGGCTGCTCGAACGCCTCGCGGAGCACCTCGATCTCGGCGTCGGCCGCGCGCTCGGGGGCGCCGAACGCGCGCAGGACGACGCGCTCGCGGACGCGACGGTTCACGTTGTAGCGCGCGTCCTGGCTGGGGAACGTCGGGTCGATGCGCAGGCCCGCGAGGAAGCGCTCGCGTCCTTCGCGGTCGAGGATCGCGCCGACGATCACGAGCTCGGCGACCCGCTCGGACAGGTCGGTCGCGAACACCACGCGCATCCGCAGCAGCTCGGCCACGTAGGGCAGGCGCAGGTCCTCGAGGCGGTCGGCCACGTCCAGGGTCGTGCGGCGCGGGCCGCGGCTCAGCTCGAGCAGCGGGCGCAGCGGATCGTCGGGCCCCGCGAGCTCGAGCGCGCGCGCGAGCTGCCCGCGGTGGACCGCGACGATCACGCGCAGCCTGCGCGCCGCGGCGATGACCTCGGCGACGCTCGGCGGCTCGGAGCTCGGGCCACCGAACACGTGAGCGTCCTCCCGGTCTCGTGCCGAGCCGAGCCAGAAGGCGGGATCCGCGTCGGCGAGCGCCCCCCACTCGCGCTCGGCGCGCGCGGCGAGGCGCGCGGCCCGCTCGAAGTCGCCCGCGGCGCTGTAGTGCTCGGCGAGCGCCAGCGTCGACAGGGCGTGCGCGACCCGCGCCGTGGTCGGCGGGGCGTCCCGCGCGTCGATGCGCGCGAGCAGCTCCCGCTCGAGCGTCGGCAGCGCGCCCGAGTAGGTCGGACGGCCCTCGGTCAGGCGCTCCACCGCGCGCCAGTGGGGGGCGCGCGCGAGCAGGCGCCGGCAGTCGATGTCGACCGAGTCGACGCACTCCGCGCCGAAGCGCCACAGCCAGTCGACGCGCCGGGTCGTGCGCTCGCCGGTGCACTCGGAGCAGCCGTCGAGGGCGGCCACCCGCGCCGCGCCTTCGAGGAGCTCGGCGCGGAGCACCGCGCACGCCGGCACCTCCGAGCGCGTCCGCAGCGCGGCGAGCGCGGCGCTCGGGTCGCCGCCGCGCTGGGCCTCGACCACCGCCTCCACGCACCGCAGGCGGGCCTCGCGCTCCTCGTGGTAGCCCTCCGCCCGATCGCGCGCGGCCTCGTAGTCGGCGCCGAGCCGCGCCGCCTCCGCGGCGGCCTCGAGGTCGCCCGCGAGCAAGTGCAGCGGCAGGTGCGAGCTCCAGTACATGTAGTCGTCGCGATCGGCCGATCGCAGCGACCGCGCGCGCGACGCCGAGGCGCTCGCGTCCTCGAGGCGGCCGGAGTTGAGGTACAGCAGCGCGAGCCGGTCGTGCTCGACGTAGGAGCCGCACGCCTCGGTGATGCGCGCGGCGTAGCTCATGGGTCGTTCGCTCGGCCACGTCGTGAGCCCGCAGCCCGTGGACCCATGGCGCAGGGCGCGCACCGCGATGCGCTCCGCGGACAGGGCGCGCCCCTCCGACTCGAGCGCTCGCTCGACCTCGTCGAGCGCCGCGCCGCGGTGGAACGGCGTGCACGCGGCGACCCGGAGCGCGGGGGCGCTGCCGCCCGCGGCGAGGCTCATCGCGACGGCGCCCACCACCCAGGCCACGCCGACGAACACGTGGGCGGCGGCGACGGCGGCCCAGACGCGAGCGCGGACCCCGGGCGCGCGCACCGTCGGGGGGTCGAGGGCGACCACGACGACGCGCCCCGGTCCGTCGCGCGTCGGCGCCGCGGACAGCGTCCAGACGAGCTCCGCCTCGCGGTAGGTGCCCTCGGCGCCGGGGGCCGACCGGCGCGCGACGCCGCGCGCCCGCACGCGGTCTCCGTCCCGGACCGAGCGGACGATGAGCTCGGCGTCGTCGTCGACCTCTCCGAGCTCCTTCGCCCATCGGCGCACCGCGTCCGAGAGCTGGTGGAATCGACGCAGCGGCCGCAGCTCGCGCGAGCCCACGCGGACCTCGATCGGTCCGTCGAGCACCACGCGGCCCGACGGCGTCACGAGGACCAGCCGCTCGGCGCGCCGGTCGCCGCGGGCGGGCCCGCTCGAGCCGGGCCGCCGGGCGAGCGAGACCGCCGCGGCGTCCCCGCCGTCCTCGACGCGCGGAGTCGGCCCGTCCTCGACGACCAGTCGCCCCTCGACGACCACGACCTCGCCGCCCCCGAGGTCCGGCGCGTCGACCGGCGCCCCCAGCGCGTCGCGCTCGACGGTGGCGCGGCGCCGCGCGCGCCGTCGCCCGCGCAGGCCCGGGACCAGGACGCCGAAGGAGACGGAGGCGATCAGGAGCGCGACCCAGGCGAGCTCGCCGTGCGTCACGAAGATGTCGAGCGCCCCCACCGGTAGCCCAACATACGTCACGGCGGGTCGCGTTCCACCTCGGCCGACTCCATACTCGCGTGGACGCCGTGGCCCGAAGACGTACACCCTCGTTGTCGACGCCGATCATCATGGCGTCGATCGCGTTGCCGATCGCGATCGCCCTGCTCGTGGGCTGGACGCTCGTGTTCGCCGGCAACCTCACGCAGGGCGACGGCGTGGCGACCAACGTCTGGCTGCTCGTCCTGGGCGTGATCGCGTTCGTCACGCTCTCGGTGCAGATGGTGATGTTCGCGGTGTTCCTCGGGCGCGAGATCCTCGAGGTGCGCCGCCAGGACAGCTTCATCGACTCGGTGACCCACGAGCTCAAGAGCCCGCTCGCCTCGATCAAGCTCGGGCTCCAGACGCTCGCGCGCCCCGGCCTCGACGAGGACAAGCGCGTGAAGGTGCGCGAGATGATGCTCCGCGACGTGGACCGCCTGACCGGGTTCGTCGACGACATCCTGCAGGCGAGCCGGCTCGCGCACGACCGCGAGCGCGTGCAGGTGTTCACCGACGACGTGCCGCTGCGCGAGGTGGTCGACGGCTGCGTACAGAGCGTACGCAAGCAGCACTCGTTGTCCGATGACGCGATCAGCGTCGACGTCGGCGCGGACATCGTGGCGCTGACGGATCGCTCCGCGCTGACGGTGGTGGTCCGCAACCTGATCGACAACGCGGTGAAGTACTCCGACGAGTCCGAGGTCGACGTCCGCGTGGTCGCGACCGAGGTGCGCGGCGCGATCGTGCTCGAGGTGAAGGACCACGGCATCGGGATCCCCAAGCGCGACCTCAAGAAGGTCTTCCACCGCTTCTACCGGGTGCCCGACGAGCCGACGCGCAGCCGCAAGGGCACCGGACTGGGGTTGTTCGTGGTATGGGCGCTGGTGCGAAGCCTGGGCGGCCGCGTCGAGGCGGCGTCCGAGGGCCCCGGCACCGGGACGACCATGCGAGTGCAGCTCCCCGTCAGCACCAGAGCTTCGACGACGTGAACGACGAGACCACCACCGGCGAGCGCATCCTCGTCGTCGAGGACGAGGACCACCTCGCGCAGGGCCTGAAGCTCAACCTGGAGCTCGAGGGCTACGAGGTCGACATCGCGGGCACCGCGCGCGAAGCCGGCGAGCGCCTGCTGCGGCCCGACCGCTACGACGTGATCGTCCTGGACGTGATGCTGCCGGACAAGAACGGCTTCGAGCTGTGCCAGAAGATCCGCGACAGCGGGAACTACACCCC
>Ga0070728_10005716_pt1 | contig 12109 bp, 11 predicted proteins | sample tdDd471_FD_66723 | JGI IMG/M metagenome (GOLD analysis project Ga0070728, IMG submission 66723) | Marine sediment microbial communities from the Atlantic coast under amendment with organic carbon and nitrate - tdDd47.1 | ecosystem: Environmental > Aquatic > Marine > Coastal > Sediment | place...
GGCGAGGTCGGTCGCTTGCGGGTGCTTCGGCCTGCTCGGCTCCCAGTTGCTCGCTCATCTCGACCCACGCGAGGAACGGATCGGGCTCGCCCTCCGGCAACTCTTCGATCGGTCCGAGCAGACGACGCAGTGTCATCGCGTCATGGAAGAAGGGGCGGAAGCAGTAGCGGCGCGAGCCTCGGCGGACGGGCGGCTCGAGGAAGCGGACCTGGGCCGCGAGGCACTCCCGCGCGATCGTGGAGTCACGGCGTGCGACCGACATGCGCTGAACGACCGGCTGGATCGCCTCGCCGATGCGCACTTCCGCTTCGTGTTCCGATCGAGCGGGGCGGGCCTGCAACGCGCGCACGGCGAGGGGCGCCAGCAGCACGGACAGCATGAGCGCCTGCGAGACGCCGTCGCGCGCGCCGCCGCTGAGTTCGCCCAGGCGCTCCAGCGCGTCGAAGACGTCCTCCGGAAGTGGCGTGATCTCCGGCAGCAACACGTCGAGGCAGCCCCAGGACTCCAGGAGACGGAACGCGTGCGCGGAGCCGTGGCCGCTCAGCAGCTTGTAGAGCTCCTCGAGAATGCGGGCGGTCGATGCCTTCGAAAGGTCTTCCGCGGTGGTGCGGATTGCGTCTTCGAGGGCCTCGTCGCAAGTCAGTCCGAGCCGACCCGCGAATTTCGCTGCTCGCAACGCGCGCACGGGATCCTCGCGCAAGCGCAGCTCCGCTTCGCCGATGGTGCGCAGCGTCTTCGTCTTGAGGTCGGGTAGGCCTTCGACGTGGTCGATCACCTTGCCCGCTTCCGCGTCGTAGAACATCCCGTTGATCGTGAAATCGCGGCGGAGGGCGTCGCTCTCCTCGGTCCCGAAGATGTTGTCGCGCGTGATGTACGGGTCGTCGCCGTCCGCTTCGGGCGGCGCACGGAAGGTAGCGACCTCGAGAATCTTCTGCCCGAAGCGGATGTGCGCGAGGCGGAAACGCCGCCCGATGATGCGGCAGTTGCGGAACAGCCGCTTGATCTGGCGGGGCGTCGCGCTGGTCGCGAGGTCGAAATCCTTGGGCGTGACGCCGAGCAGCAGATCGCGCACGCAGCCCCCGACCAGGTAGGCCTTGTAGCCGTTCGAGGTCAGTCGATAGATGACCTTGAGCGCATCGGCGTCGATGGCGCGCCGATGGATGGGCGGCTTGGGGGCCCGTTCGGATTGGGGGGCCGGGCCAGATTGTTCCTTATTCATAGGGCGAGAAGGCCCGCAGCCGACCTTCGCATGGGTGGGGCAGAGACTATCGTGTGCCCCTCGGACCGTCAAACGATGCTCTACGTCTCCGGACTTGAACTCTCCCCGTTCGCGTTCACCGCCGTCGCCGCGGTGAGTTCGCTGGGCGCCGGCATGCTCTGCTTCTTCCTGCGCGCCCCGGCGCGGAAGGTGGGGCTGGTGGCGCGCCGTCGTCGGGATCGCTTTGGCACCGGGGATATTCCCCTCGTGGGCGGGATCGCGGTGGCCGGCGGGATTGCGCTCGCGATGCTCGCCTTGCGGCCGGAAGAGGCGCTGCGTCCGCTGGCAGCCGCGGCCCTGTTTTTTGCGGTCGGGCTCGCGGACGACTGGTACGAGCTCAAACCCGCCTCGAAGTTCGCGGGACAAGCGGTGGCGGGCCTGATCGCGGCGCAACTACTTGTCACCGGCTGGGGACACGTCGGCCTGGCGACCTTTGTCCTGCTGCTGCTGGTCAACGCGAGCAACTACATCGACAACATGGATGCGCTGCTGCCCGGGGTCGCTCTGACCCAGGCACTCATGCTGCTGCTGGCGCCGCCCGGGGACAACCTCGGCGGTGCGCTCATTCTCTGGGCCTTGCCCGGCGTCCTGTTCGCCACGCTGCCGCCGGCACGCGTCTACCTCGGAGATTCGGGAAGCCACCTCGTCGGGGCGCTGCTCGGGATCCATGCCATCAGCATCCTGGTTGACCCGATCACGGGAGTCCGGGCCGACCGCGCGCTCGCGCTGCTGCTGATCTTCGCGGTCCCGCTGGCCGACGTTGCCACCGTCACCATTTCGCGCAAGCGCCGTGGGCGTCCGATTCTCCGCGGCGGCACGGATCACCTGTCGCACCGCCTCTGCCGCAACGGTATGAGCGTCCCCGGTGCGGTAGGACTGCTCGTGCTAGCATCCGCCGTGTGTGGCATCGCCTCGCTGTTTCTCCTCTACTCTTCGTGATCGCGTGTGCCGCCCCGGTGCCGCGCGTCACGTTGCCGGAGAGCGGCGTGGAGCCGACCGCCGCGCGCCCCATTCCCGCGCCGCGCACCGATGGGCTCTCGGATGGACCGTCGCCGCGCCGCATCCAGGTGCGGTTCTTCACCGGCCGCGATGAGTTGGCGGTCGATGGTTGGTGCCGCGAAGGCGTTTGGACCACGCTGGAGCAGCGTGCCGCGATTCCGTTCGTGGTGCGCGAAAGCTGGAGCCGGCTCGGCGAACGCAAGGCGCAGCGCATCGCGCGCACGAGCGACGCCGTCTTTCAGGGGGTCTTCGCACGCATCCGTCCGACCGGCGACGGGCAAGTCGACTTCGTTGCAGAGATCTCTGCGGCGGAAGTCACGCCGGACTTCCACGACTGGAAGTGGGAAGGCGAGACCGTTCGCATGCCGAATCCCTCGCAGGATGGCTACCGATTCGCTGGCCGCGTCCCGGCGGGCTTTCGCGGAACGATCGCGAGTTGGGGCGACGTCACGATCGTGATCGATGACGGTGCGAAACCTGCGGGGGACGCGCCGTCGATGCACGAGTTCCGCTTGGGCGAAACGCTGTGCTCGGTGACGGACATTGACGGGGCGATCGCGGAGTACTATCGCGTTTCGGTGCAACCCCTGGAGCCGATCGAGCGGGATCACGACGGCCTGCGCGAGGCGTTGTTTCGGATTCAGCGCAAGCGTGTGGGCTCCGGGATGGTGCGGGTTCCGGACAAGGGCTGGCAAGTCATCGGCGGGGACAGTGGTTAGAACCTGCGTTTTCTGGATCGCGCTCCTGTGCGCGACGGTAGCCGCGGAGGAGTTGCTCACTCCCGGCGAGGAAGTGCTGCGCGCGCTGGAGTCGGCCGCCGAAGGCAGCCGCGAACAGATCGCCCTGCTGCGCGAGGCGACCGAGCTCTATCGCTATCCCGCGACGGCCGCCGAAGCGGAAGCACTCTTCGCGGCGGCGGGCAAAGCGACGCGCTCCAAGAATCCCGAGGTTCGCTTGGCGGCGGTGCGCGCAATCTCATCGATGGGGGGGGCGAAAGCGGCCGCCATCATCGAGCCGTTTCTGCGGGAGACCGCGCCGAGCCCCGAGGAACGCCCTGCGCTCCTGACCGCCATCCAGGCGGCGGGACGCTTGCACGCGCCGACCCTGATTCCGTCCCTGCTCGCGCTCGCCAAGAGCGGGAAGGACCCGACCATTGCCGACCAGGCGCTGCTGGCGCTCGGTCAGTTCCACAAGCTGCCGGTGCGCGAACGCAAGGCGCTGGTCGAGAAGGTGCTCGCGCTCACGAAGTCGATGTCGCGCAATCGACGCAAGTGGAACCGCATGCGCGCGCCGGGACTGCGTTGCTTGCAGATGCTGACCGGCCACAAGCTCAACAGCGTCGACCTGTTCGCGGAGTGGTGGAAGGTCGCGAAGGACCAGAAGAACCCGTTCGGCGGTTAAGCGAATCACTTTCGCCAGCCCGTCTGCACAACTCCTGAGCGGACAGGGACTTCGGACGTTCAAGTGCGGCAGCCGTGCCGCATCCTCCGAATCGCGCCAAAAAACGAGGATGCGGCATCGGTGCCGCAAACGCCCGATCGAACCCCTTGTCAGCACTGTGGTTAGCGGTGATGAGTGGCGAAAGTGATTCGCTGGCTACTGCGGTGATGAGTGGCGAAAGTGATTCGCTGGCTACTCGGTTTCGCGCAGTCGGATGTTCACGTTGCCGTTCGCCGGCACCTTCATCATCGTCGCCTCGGCGAAGCCTTCCTTCCGCACCCGGACGCGCGCGTAGTCGCCGCCGATGCGGTCGAGCACGAAGCGGCCGTCCGCCAACGTCTTCGTGGCCGCCTCGGGATAGCGTGCTGCATCGTCCGGCGTCGCCAGTGCATACACCTCGGCATCGCGCACGGGATTGCCATCGGGGTCGAGAACGCGACCGCGAATCCGAAAACCGCGGGTCATCACGATCTTGCTCGGCGGGGAACCGGTCGCTACCTCGTGGATCACCATGCGCGCGCGCCCGGGTGCGGAAAGCTCCAACTCGTAGGAGCCCTCACCGAGTGGCTCGACGCGGAACTTGCCGTCCGCTCCGGTGGCCGGGCTCTGGGCGATCGGGAACGGGGCGACCGGCAGCCCATCCCGCAGCGGACGGGCGAGCACCGTCGCGCCGGCAAGGGGCCGATCCGCTCCGTCGGTGACGACACCCTCGATCGCCGCACTCCCGCGCAACGCGGTCGTGACGCCGACGGGGTACGGTGCGCCGTCGTGCACGATCCATGCCCGCGAACCCGCGGGAAGCCGACCTTCATAGCTTCCATCCGGCCCCACCTGCCATTCGGCACGCAGCGGGATGAGGCGGTCTTCGTTGCGGTCGGGGATGAGCGCGAACACCTTCAACTTCGGCTCCGTTCCCGGCACCGGGATGCGGCCGCGAACGAGGTCGCCCTCGCCGATCAGAATGTCGCCGGACGAGGTGGCGCCCGGCGCACCGCGATCGGGCCAGACGCAGACGGACACCGCGCCGGGCACGTCCTCCAGCTCATAGCGTCCGTCGGGGCCCACCTTGCCGATGGCGAGCAACCCGGCATCGCGATCCAGAAGCATCGCGGTGCCGGAGCGTGGCTGGCCGTCCGTGCCGCGGACCGTGCCGGTGCGCCGCAGGCGGGGGTGGAGCACCATCCGAATGCTGCGGCCAGGCTCGCTCCAGGCGCTGCCGATTTCCGACTCGCCTTCCGCGTCGATGCGATACGGCTGAGCGGAGAGCCCCTCGAACCACATTTTGCCGTTGCGCCGAGTGCGGAGGCTGCGCTCCTCGCCATCCAATCCGGCGAGCCGAACGGTGGCGCCTTGGACGGGAGCGCGATTCGGCCCACGTACGACGAGGATTTCCAGCATTCCGGGGTGAATCGGATCGGGTTGCGGTTCGTCGTGCAGGTGCCCGCCACCCGGCAGCAAGCCCGGCAAAAAGGCGTTCAGCTTGAACAGCAGAAGGAAGAGCAGCAGCAACAGCAGCCCAAACAGGCTACGGCGCCGGCGTCGCTTCGAAGACTGGGCCATATGCGCTGGCTATACTGTACGGCGATGAAGTACCTGACGATGACCCTTCTGTTTATCGGACTTCTGGCTCTCGGCGCCCGCGCGGAAGACGAAAATCCCGCCGGGGAGGGGGATGGGGCTGCCCCCGAGCTGGATGGCGCGAAGCTGTTGGCGGACCTGACGGCGGCCAACGCCGCCAAGGATTCCGACGCCGCGGCGATGCTCCTCGACAAGATCTCACAGTTCGCCAAGACTGCCAAGGACAACAAGCTCACCGAGCCGCTCGGCAAGGAGCTGACCAGTTCGTACAAGATCGCCAAGGGCAACTGGGGCACGATGCGCAAAATCCTCGACACGCTCGGGGAGCTGCGCTCGAAAAAGGCCCTCAGCGCGCTGAAGAAGGTCGCCTACGCCAAGAAGGTGAAGGATGACGACCACGAAACGCTCCAGATCCACGCCATCGGCGCGATCGGTGCGTACGCCGATTCCAAGCAGATCGATTCGCTCGTCGACATGACGAAGAACACGAACACCAAGATCGCGATCGCCGCCTACAGCGCCTTTAAGAACTACGGAGTCGCCAAGGGCAAGGACCGCAAGAAGGTGGCGGAGGAGCTCATGAAGCGCCTCGAGTCGGAGAATCCGTACACAACGAGTTCCAGCGGCAACAACCCGGGCGCGGCGGCCATCGAGCGCTGGGGCCTGGTGCAGAAGCCGGTCGTGGATTCCATGCAGGCGGTCTGCCGCGAAGCCACCATCAACGACCTCGACAACTGGCGCGAGTGGTGGAAGGAAAACAAGAAGAACCGGAAGGCCTGGAAGGACAAGTAATCCGCAGTGTTTCCGGTGGCTGGGTGCCCTAGCCCAGTCACGAGGTGGTGCGCCAGTCCTGTCATTCCTGCTCTGCCGCCGTGTCACTCTGGCATGGCGCGCGCGGGGCCCGATTCCCTAAGTCCTTGTGGGGGAGTCGTTTAGACGCGGGGGAATCGCGCGGCACAGTGTTCGCGAAAGGGCTCCGCTTCCTAATGATCCTATCCAGGAGGCAACCCTGATGGCCAAACAGCTCGCATTCGAGCACGAGGCTCGTGAACGTTTGATGGTTGGAGTCGGCAAGCTGGCCAAAGCGGTCCGCTCGACTTTCGGACCCCGCGGACGCACAGCCTTGATCGACAAAGGGTGGGGTAATCCCACCGTGACCAAGGACGGGGTAACCGTTGCGGAGGAGGTCGAACTGGCCGATCCGTACGAGAACCTCGGCGCCCAGCTGATCAAGGAGGCGGCGAGCAAGACATCGGACGTCTCCGGTGACGGCACAACCACAGCCACCGTGCTGGCCGAGGCGATCTTCCGCCAGGCCCTTCGTTACGTCTCCGCCGGCGCCAGCGTAGCTGCCGTCGGTCGCGGCATGCAGACCGCGGTCTCCAAGGTGGTTGACCACCTCGAGAGCACGGCGCGCAAGGTCGAGACCAAAGAAGAGATCGCACAGGTCGGCACCATCGCCGCGAACGGCGACTCCGAGGTGGGCGAGATGATCTCCGCCGCCATGGAGAAGGTCGGCCGCGACGGTGTCATTACCGTCGAAGAAGGCAAGGGCATGGAGACGACGGTCGACGTCGTCGACGGCATGCAGTTCGACCGCGGTTTCCTGAGCCCGCACTTCGTGACGGACCAGGAGCGCATGGAAGTCAGCCTCGACAGCCCGCTGATCCTCATCTACGAGGACAAGATCACCGCGGCGTCGAAGCTCGTCCCGCTGCTCGAGGAAGTCAGCAAATCGAAGCGGCCGCTGCTGATCATCGCCGAGTCGATCGAGGGCGATGCTCTCGCGACGCTCGTCGTCAACAAGATGCGCGGCGTCCTCAACGTGTGTGCCGTGAAGGCTCCCGGCTACGGCGATCGTCGCAAGGCGATGCTCGAGGATCTCGCGATCCTGGTCGGCGGCGAGCCGATCTTCAAGGACCTCGGCGTCGACATCGAGAAGGTCACCCTGAGCCAGCTCGGCACGGCGAAGCGCGTCACCATCGACTCCGACAACACCACGATCGTCGAAGGTGCGGGCGATGCCTCGGACGTCTCCGGACGTTCGGCGCAGATCCGCCGCGAGATCGAGGCGAGCGACTCCGACTACGACCGCGAGAAGCTGCAGGAGCGCCTGGCGCGCCTGAGTGGCGGCGTTGCGGAGATCAACGTCGGCGCGGCGACCGAGAGCGAGATGAAGGAGAAGAAGGCGCGCGTCGAGGACGCGCTCCACGCGACCCGTGCGGCGATTGAAGAGGGCGTGCTGGCCGGTGGCGGCGTTGCACTCATTCGCGCCTGCGACGCAGTCCTTTCCGATCTCAAGCTCGAGAACCATGACGAGCAGTTGGGCGTCAAGCTGATCGCCAACGCGCTCACCGCTCCCGCCAACTACATCGCCGAGAACGCCGGATTCGACGGCGCGCTGGCGATCAAGAAGATCCGCAAGGGCGAGGGCACGTTCGGCTTCAACGCCGCGACGGGCGAGACCGGCGACATGATTGCGCTGGGCATTCTCGATCCGACCAAGGTGACGCGTTCCGCGCTGCAGAACGCCGCCTCGGTCGCGACCGTGCTGCTTTCGACGGAGTGCCTCATCACGGACGTCCCGGCCGAGGACGAGGACGATCACCACCACGATCACGACCACGGGGGCCAGGGCGACGCCTGGTAGGGAGAAGGACCATGAACATTCGACCCCTCAAAAACCGCATCGTCGTCAAGCCGATCGAACGCGAAGAGCAGACGGCCGGCGGCATCTTTCTGCCCGACACCGCCAAGGAGAAGCCGCAGACCGGCGAGATCGTCGCGGTCGGCCCCGGCGAGTACGTCGAGACGACCGGCAAGATCGTTCCGTCGGCGCTCGAGGTCGGCGAGAAGGTGTTCTACGGCAAGTACGCCGGTACGGACGTGACCGTGGAAGGCAACGAATTCAAGATCCTCGACGTCAAGGACGTCCTGGCGAAGTTCGTCTGATCTTCGGATCGGAATTGGGAGATATACAACGTGGCCAAACAGCTACTTTTCGATAACGAGGCGCGCCAGCGCGTGCTCGAAGGTGTCCGCAAGATCGCGAAGGTCGTCAAGGCGACCCTCGGGCCCGGCGGCCGCAACGTCATGCTTCAGAAGTCCTTCGGAGCCCCGGTCGTCACCAAGGACGGCGTCTCGGTGGCCAAGGAGGTCGAGCTCGAAGAGCCCTTCGAGAACATGGGCGCCAAGATGGTCAAGGAAGTCGCCAGCAAGACCAACGACAACGCCGGCGATGGAACCACCACCGCCAGCCTGCTGGTCGAGGCGATCTTCTCCGAGGGCATCAAGGCACTGGCGACCGGCGTTTCGCCGGTGGACGTCAAGCGCGGCATCGACAATGCCACCGCTGCCGTCGCGGCACGCCTCAAGGAGATGGCGGCCCCCATCAACGGTCGCGAACCGATCGTGCAGGTGGCGACGATTTCCGCCAACCAGGACAGCGAGACGGGCGAACTGCTCGCCGACGCGGTCGAGAAGGCGGGCAAGGACGGCGTCATCACCGTCGAAGAAGGCAAGGGCATCGAGACGACGCTCGAGTCGGTCGACGGCCTGCAGTTCGACAAGGGCTTCATCTCGCCCTACTTCATTACGAACCCCGACCAGCTCAAGTGCGAGCTGAACGACGTGAGCATCCTCTTCTACGAGAAGAAGCTCTCCTCGCTGCGGGATCTGGTTCCGGTGCTCGAGCGCGTTGCGCAGTCGGGCAAGCCGATCCTGATCGTCGCCGAGGACGTTGAGGGCGAGGCCCTGGCGGCACTCGTGATCAACCGCCTGCGCGGCATCCTTTCTGGTGCGGCGGTCAAGGCGCCCGGTTTCGGCGAGCGCCGCAAGGCAATGCTCGAGGACCTGGCGATCCTCACCGGCGGCACGTTCATCACCGACGACCAGGGCATCAAGCTCGAGAGCATCGAAATGACGCATCTCGGCACGGCGGCCAAGGTCGTGATCGACAAGGACAGCACGACGATCGTGGACGGCGGCGGCGACAAGGAAGCGATCAACAAGCGCATCGCGCAGATCCGCGCCCAGATCGAGAAGGCGTCCAGCGACTACGACCGCGAGAAGCTCGAGGAGCGTCTCGCGAAGTTGTCGGGCGGCGTGGCCGTGATCCACGTTGGTGCCAAGACCGAAACCGAGATGAAGGAGCGCAAGTTCCGCGTCGAGGATGCGCTCAACGCGACGCGTGCGGCCGTCGAGGAGGGCATCGTGCCCGGCGGCGGCGTGGCGCTCATTCGCGCTCGCGAGGCGATCCCGCTCGACACCCTCGAGGGCGACGAGAAGATCGGCGCGAGGATTCTCTACCACGCGCTGGAGCGTCCGCTCAAGACGATCGCAGACAACGCCGGCGAGAACGGCTCGTTGGTTGCGAGCGAGATCCTGGAGAGCGACGACGTGGCCTTCGGCTACGACGCGCTCGCCAAGCAGTACGGCAACATGCTCGAGATGGGCGTGGTCGATCCGGTCAAGGTGGTTCGTATCGCGCTGCAGAACGCGGCGGGACGCGCCGGCCTGATGCTCACGACCGACACCGTCATCACCGAACTCAAGGACAACGACTCCACCGCGATCGGCGCCGTCGCCTGATCCGGCTCCCTTTGACTTGTACCGGCGGCAGGGAGCGTTCTCCCTGCCGCCATTTTGAAGGACACGCCTGTGCCCGCCGCATCCGGAAAACGCGACTACTACGAGGTGCTCGGCGTCCCGAAAAACGCGGAAGAAGCCGCGATCAAGGCGGCGTACCGCAAGATCGCGCTGAAGTACCATCCGGACAAGAACCCGGGCAACGTCGAAGCCGAGGAGAACTTCAAGGAGGCCGCCGAGGCCTACGAGATTCTCTCCGACGCGGAGAAGCGCGCCGCGTACGACCGCTTCGGCCACGCCGGCGTCGGTGGGGGAGCGCACCAGTTCGGTTCGGTCGAAGACATCTTCAGCGCGTTCGGCGATATCTTCGGCGCGGGCCGCGGTGGCGGATCGGTCTTTGAGGACCTGTTCGGCGGCGGTCGTTCGCGTGGCGGAGGCCGTCGACGCGGCGCGCACCTCAAGGTCGACCTGGAGATCGGACTCGAAGACGTCGCACAGGGCGTCAAGAAGACGATCGAGATTACGCGCAACGAGATCTGCACGGACTGCCGCGGAAGCGGCGCGAAGCCGGGCACGTCTCCCAGCCGCTGCCCCGACTGCGGAGGCCGCGGCGAGATTGTTCGCTCGCAGGGTTTCTTCGCGATGCGCACCACCTGCTCGCGCTGCCGCGGCCGTGGTGAGATCGTGGATACGCCCTGCCCGAAGTGCAACGGGACCGCACGCATTCCGGAGAAGCGAGAGGTCAGCGTCAAGATCCCCGCAGGCGTCGAGGACGGCATGCAGTTGCGTCTCTCCGGCGAAGGCGAGGCGGGGCCGAACGGCGGCGGACGCGGCGACCTGTACTGTGAGATCCACGTCACGCCGCACACCCTGTTTCAGCGGCGCGGCGACGACATCCTGCTCGAGGTTCCGCTGGGGTACGCCCAGGTTGCGCTCGGCACCGAAATCGAAGTGCCGACGTTGCAGGGCAAGAGCGATCTCAAGGTGCCGAAGGGCACACAGCCGATGACGATCCTGCGGATGCGCGGTCTCGGACTGCCGCGCCTCGACGGGTACGGCGTCGGTGATCAACTGGTACGTGTGCTGGTTGAGGTGCCGCGCAAGGTCGACGAAGAAACCGAAGACCTGTTGCGCCAGTTGGCCGAGAAGGAAAGCCAGCAGATCGGCACCGATCAGAAGAGTTTCTGGGACAAGGTTCGCGAGATCTTCGAATGAGTTTGCCGGAAGAAAACCAGGACAACCGTCCCGACGAGAACAACTTGCCGGAGCAGACGCCGGCGGGCGAGGCCGAGGTCGTGGACGACTACAAGGACAAGTACCTCCGCATCCTTGCCGAGTTCGACAACATGCGGAAGCGTGGCGAGCGCGAGCGTGCCCAGGCGCGCAAGTACGCGCTCGAGGACCTCATGCGTGACCTGCTTCCCGTGCTCGATTCGCTCGAGTTCGCGGCGGCGGCCGAAGGCGACGCGGACGCGATTCGCGAGGGGATCGACCTTTCGTTGACGAGCGCGCTGCGCGTCCTCCAGAACCATGGCCTCGAAACCATCGAGGCGCACGGCGAGGTATTCGATCCGCGCTTCCACGAAGCCATCGGAATGCGTCCGCACGAGGAGCTGGATGCGGGTCGCGTGGCGGAAGAAGAGCGCCGGGGCTACCTCATCCACGATCGGGTCCTGCGGCCCAGTCGCGTGCACATCGTGATTGCGCCGCAGCAGGATTCCTCGGCAGCAGCCGATAGTGATGGTGAGGGCTAACCGTGCCGACCTACGACTATCGCTGCGAAGATTGCGGCCACACGTTCGACGCGTTCCAGCGCATGAGCGAGGACGTTCTGACCGATTGCCCCGAGTGCGGCAAGCCCGCCTTGCGCCGGCTGATCGGGTCGGGCGCGGGAATCATCTTCAAAGGCAGCGGCTTTTACGAAACCGACTACAAGCGCTCGCGCACCGACGGCGAGCCGAAGTCGGAGCCGAAAACCGAGAAGACGGAAACCAAGACCGAGAAGAAGTCGGACGGCGATTCTTCTGGGAGTTCTTCCAAGGATTCTTCCGGCGGCTCGTGAGGCCTCGGCGGCTGCTCGACTAGTTAAGTCGATCCAAAAGGGGCGCGGCGATTTCGACCGCGCCCGTTTTTTGCGCCCACTCCGACGGCACGCCGTACGCGGCACCCAGCACGGCTCCCACGACGGTGCCCCGCCCGGAGTTGTCTCCGCCCTCGAGGATGTCGGCGCGTACACCGTCCTCGAAC
>Ga0070728_10005720_pt1 | contig 12103 bp, 5 predicted proteins | sample tdDd471_FD_66723 | JGI IMG/M metagenome (GOLD analysis project Ga0070728, IMG submission 66723) | Marine sediment microbial communities from the Atlantic coast under amendment with organic carbon and nitrate - tdDd47.1 | ecosystem: Environmental > Aquatic > Marine > Coastal > Sediment | place...
CGTCCCATCAAAGTTACCTACTAAAGATCCCCAGCCTTCGGCGCGAATCATAAAATAATACGCAAATGCAAATAACCAGACTTCGAGCACATGGGCGACCAGGGCACCGAAAACACCAAAGACTATTCTGAATCGGTGTTTAATTTTCATTTTTGGGATCGTAGAGGTTAATCGATAAAGAATTTCGTAGTGGATTAGAACGGTCGTCGCCATTATCGATGCATTGATTAGAGTTATTATCAGCAAGAGTTCTTCCTTCTAATTTCTTCTGGACTCTAACGTAGCCAGCAAAAAGCACTACACCACGAATTTACTTTAATTTCAACATATCAAACACGTTTAAGCGAAAATTCATTATTAAAATAGCCGCTCAACTCCGCGCTATTTCTTATGACTTTATATAATTCATCAGTTACATAAAGTTTTAATTTCGTGTCACGAGATATCTTACCCAGTTTTTTATACTGCTCGACAATTTTAGTTAAATCAGCAACTTTAAATAGTACTTTTGTTTTTGTTAAATCGATAAGCCAAGTGTGGTGAGCATGATAGTTTTGGTCATTCGTTATGTCCATCAACAATCGCAACAATGTTTTGATAGAAAGCTTACCAATACACTCAACGTAAATATATTTAGTGATATTCGAAACAAAGAAATTCGATTGCATAACATTTTTTCTACTTTCGCCTGAGAAAAAAAGCCCGCTAATTAAGCGGGCTCAAGAGGACGTGACAACATCCGGAAAACAAATCGTTAACTTCTTTTTCTCAAGATGAGCAATCCGACCAAAGGCAATAACAAGAATCCCAAACTACCACCGCCGGTTTCGACTACTTCAATCGAAGCCGTTGCTGGTAGACTCTCTAATCTGCCATTTGTTGCGATGACTTGCAGTACCACAGTCTCGTTGCTAGAGACCTTTGGCATTACTAGGGTGATCGAATCTCCTTCAGCATTCGCCATCACAACCGCCGGTCCAGAAACCTGTACCCAACGATAAGTCAATTGGTCATCTTCCAACACGCCAACACCGGTCGCAGCCAAGGTGACAGATTGTCCTTCATCGACCGATAAGGAACTGGTTGATACTGATACACTCGGTCGTCCTTCCACAATGACTTTTTCTGCGGTCGCAGTTTCCACTGTACCAATGCCTTCTACTTGATGGTCAATTGCTACCGCCAACTCATCTAACCCTTCAACGGCGTCAGTGCCCAGAGTCAGGCTGATCGTCTGTGCTTGAGCGCCTGCGATCTGCGTTAGCTCCCAACTCACAGAATTGTCATTTACTTCGGCTCTATCTGAAGCGACCACCGAATAACCAATCGGCAACTGGGTGGATAATTGATAATTTCGATCTTTGCCACTCTGGTTGCTCGCGATCATTATTTGATAACCAATGTCCTGCCCGGCTAGTACCTCAGTATCGGTCGTCGTTAATTGAACATCGTCTTCCATACGGATCAGATCGACATCCATCACTCCTATGTTTTTCGGCAGCTCGTAGGATGTGCCCATTTCAACTAAACCGAAGAAGTAATCACCTTGCGTTGCGTCGATATCCCAGCTGATATCCAGTGCTAATTCTTCGAGAGGTGCTACCGATGATGGTGCTGAAACAGACATAGAGTCGTCATCATACTTCACAAGACCATACAACAACTCGACATTGTCGCTCTCATCTTCGTAAACTGGGTTACCTGCTTCATCTACAATTGGATTGCCCTCTTCGTCAACGGCCTGAACCGGCGCGTCGAAGTTGTGGACCATTAACCAATAAGTGCCTGGCTGCGGATCTTTTATTTCGAGCACTTCATTCGAATCGGCCCCCGCTGAAAACGCATAGACATATGAATCACTGACACTCGGTTTGCCATCGAGATCGAGATCGTAACCTAAGTAAAGGTCAACATCGGGCGAATCCGTATTAAGAATTTTAGCAATCAAGCGAGGGCTGTGCGCCTGTACATTAATTTGTACCGCGAAAGTATTAGATTCCATTTCGGTGTCAAACACGGTGTTGTTACTGGTATCTTTCATTAATTCAAATTGAAACCGATCAGCCCTGGCGAGTTCAGTTTTGGATACCTGAAGGTCTTCGGTTCCGATGGTCATTACGTCTCCTACCGTAACCGTATCCCTATCGCGCTTGGCGACTAGATTGACTTTTTCTGGCGCTATACCTGCAATAAAGTTTACCGCCAAAGTCAGATGCTGGGTCGGCATTGAAGAATCAGACGGTATCATCTTTATCTGGCCGCGTGACCATTCTTCAGATTGCGCCGCGAGTAAATTGGCAGTTACGTTGATCTCGAATTCTTCTCCGGCTGCTAACGTAATTTCAGCGGGCGACACGAGAATCTCGATACCATCCGATTGTGCATCACCACTTAAAGTCCAACTACCTGCTTTGGTCGCTTTCACAGTACGCGTCCAGCTACAAGTCATCAAACAGTCAGATTTGGACAGAGAAGCCATATTGAGTCGTGAAGCGTCACCGTGCCAACCTGGAATATCGTTAGAAATTCCCCATTCTCCGGCAAAGGGATGCGCAGCCAAATATCCTTGTTCAGTTTCGTTAAGCAGTAACACGGCGTTAATTGCTCGATCGACCCGGGCGCTGCCACCACCTGCGTCTAATGGGGTCGCATCAGCTAATGCTTCTGAATAATCACCTTTTGCATCATAGTGGTCACGCGCCGGCACCGCAGTAGTCATCAATGCTGACTGAGCTTCAGCGGGGCTCCACTCAGGGTGGACTGCTGCGATCAAAGCCAACATTCCCGCAATGTGGGGTGAAGACATAGAGGTTCCACTCATAAATCGGTAGTCTCCCTGAACCTTTGCCCAACCCTCGATTGGATAGTAATGATTGTAGAAACCAATGCCAGCCGCATGAATGTCGACGCCAGGTGCCGTAATATCGGGCACCAGATAATCACCATTCAAAGCGTCTGGGCCACGTGAAGAGAATGAAGACATCATATCTGCCAAGTCAAACTCAGGATCTGATGAAGCAGCCGTAATTGTCGCAGTGTGTCCAGAGCCTGAAGATAACCAGGCGAGAATCGCTTCACCATCGGCTTTATTCACATGAATGGTAGGTAGTGCCGCCATATCCGGTGAGATGACATCGTTAACGGATTGATCGGTATTGATCAGGATCACGCCTGCTGCACCCGCTCTTTGCATCTGGTACATCACTTCGGTTCGAGCAACTGGTGCACCATTGTAATTATGGCCACCGCGTTGACAAACAATGATCTTACCGGTTAATTCGCCCCAGATATTGCTTAGACAAGCACCATCTCCGTAGGTATCCTGGATATAACCAGCATCCAGGTCCGCGTAAGAGACGACTTCAGCGGTTACGCCTTTCGACACAGACACCCCTTCAATTGTCGCTAACGTGGCGTCTCCGCCACTAAAGCTCACTGATTTTTCCGCATTAAACCCGCGATCATGGGTGCTGGCTGCAACCGTAGTCACCCAAGGTGAATTACCGGGAGAACCGACCGTAGCGGCATTGGGCCCCGCATTGCCTGCGGAAACCGCGATATGAATGCCGGCCTCTCTAGCGCTGCGCATCGCAATCGCGACCGGATCTAACCAAGGAGAACGTGCGCTTCCGCCCACCGAATAGTTCAACACATCAATACCATTTTCCATAGCGTGTTCAATCGCTTGAAGTGCGGCAGAGGCGAAACACCCTTCCGTCGGATGACACACCTGGTAAGAAACGATATTTGCATGCGGAGCTATCCCGCTCATTTCAGGCACATCGATATCAACCGTATAACTAACAGCGCTCGCATCATAGTTGATTGTTCCGTCAGAATTAAACGGTTGGTGTGTCCCAGTGAAAGTGCTGTCATAGATTACATTGCCCGCGACCGTTGATGCCACGTGAGTCCCATGGCCATGTCCATCCTGGCCCATTCCATAGCGACCGGCATTGAAACTAGAATTAAATGCAGCGTCGACTTCCGGGAACCCCACAACTCCAAGCAATTTATCGTTACACCAGTCTGGATTTTCATTACAGCTACCGAAATAGACGCCTGACCCGTTAGGGTTGCTGTGGTCATAACCATCGCCACCGATATCCGCAAACGCAGGATGATTATATCGAATCCCCGTATCCATAATCCCTACCACTACCCCCTCGCCCTGGGAACCGGCATATTCGACGTTACCAGACCAAACACTTGTAGCGCCAACATGCTCAGGTCCACGGTCGGTATGAAGTTGATGTTTATTCTCTTCTACAACTTCTAATACCCCTGGCATCGATTTGACTCGTTTGGCTTCGCCTTCCGTCAACTCAACGGTAACTGCGTTCAGGGCAGTTTTAAATTGGTGATTAAAATCCAACTCTCGCTTTAAACGAGTTTTTAGTTGTTTTTTAAATTCCACCTGTTTCTGCGAAAGGTAATCAAGATACGCGATGCTCTCTTTACTTTTTAGATTCAATTTTCCTTTCGCGGTTTTATTTTTGCCGTGCGAATTGTCGATACGAGTAGCTGCAAAACCAGCGATCGTACCAGTATACAAAGCGACAGGGGCATCTTTTAGATAAACAAAATATTTTTGAGTGTTCGTTAATTGATCTTTATTAAACCCTTTGAGTTGTACCTTTTGTTGATAAGCAGGTAGCACCGATTGTGATACCGGGTTGTCATGTCCAGGCACCGATTTATTAGTTGCAATTGCATTGGCTAAACCAGCGCCACTCGCGGTCGCTATTGCAAAGGCAATGAGATTTGTTTTTAATTTCATTTGGTTATTCCTCGATTCTTAGGCCGTGCCTTTATCTCGCTACGGCCCCTGAAAAATGGGTTATCGTCGTCTAGAGATGCAAAGGGTAAAAATTCCCAATAACAGCAAACCAAGACTGCCACTGCCAGAAGACGTCGTCGCTTGGGGCGCTGGCGCCGCAGCAATGGCGAACGTTAAAGTGACATCTAATGATTGAGCACCATCACTGATATTAAGGACGGCATTAAATTCACCTGACTCCTCAGGAATACCAGAGAGCTCTCCGAATTCACTGACAGATAGGCCGGCTGGTAAGTCGCTCGAGAAAAATGTCAATAGATCCCCTTCTTGGTCTTTGAAGTAAACGTCAAGCGCAAAAGATAAAGCGCTGCTTTGGATCCCTTCGATGGTCGGAATAGCCGCCAACAATTCAGGCGCAATATCTGCTTGGTTAAGCAAGTTAATTGTCACGGGAACTGTTTTCGATAAAGTGTTGCCTTCTCGTGCGTAAACCATCAGTTCAAACTGATCGTTTTGTTCGTAATCGATGGTCGATGAATCATGCACGTAGATGTTGCCTTCCTTGGAAAGGATAAATGGCGTACCTGGAATAGAGTTAGCGAGATACAGCTCGACCGTCTTACCTTCGATGGCATACAGATAACGATTGCCCACGGCAATTTGGCCAATTAACGAACCATCAGGCGCATTTTCACTAACCACAAAGGTCTGCCCGCTTTCCGGATAAGCAATAACGGAACCTTCACTTAAATTTTGAGTTTTGAAAAAAGGAGTCTCTGTGTTAAACAGCATAACTTCTGAAAAAGGACAGTCTACTGAGACAGAGACACCGATTCCGCCTCCGCTATTGCTGCAAAGAAAGTCAGTAGCAATCCGCACTTGCGCCATCTCACCAGGGGGTAAATCGATAAAAGGAAGATAGCTGAGTTGATCACTAATCGGATACTCATAATCAACCAAAGAAAAACGCGGTGCTCTTTCTACATTTGTTGTATTGGCGATTCCCGCTTTGCTACCTGAGTGATAATTATAAGTTTGTGTTCCCCACCAGGGATCAAAAACTGTTTCGCTTTCCAAACCACCATATTGCATCGGATTGTATTGGATTATGTCTTCTCCGTAGTCAGGTAACGCTGCCCGGTCAGAGCTAAACTGAAAACCGAGTTTCTCATCAAAAGCGGAGTCGGAATCATAACTATGGTGGTAAAGGTCACTGGTACAGATGCTCGACACTACCGTTCTACTTCCGGGCGCTGCTAAAGTGGGTAAGGAAGACGTTTTGTAACGCGCATAGGGTTGAGTGTTATCATATGGTTGTGATAAGTCAAGGAAATAGGTTTCCGGTTTGCCGACTTCGTTCAATTCGACAAACATGGTAAAAACGACCATATCATCCGACCAGATATTCAGTTCAATATTGGCTGCATCGGGACCATATTGATCAACAACCCATTTAGGGTATGCTTTGACCTGAAACATGCGAATGCCTCGCTCCCAGTGGTTGGCGGCGAGTAGATCAAAGGATTCAAAAAATTGAGCGCCGATGACCAGCTTTTTTCCCGATTCACATTGCGCTTCATCATATATTCCACCTGCGACCCGCTCAAACATATTACCTTTTGTGTCGGCTTTCGCAGTCTCAACAGATCCCATTATCGGTAAAACCGCATAGGTTTGATTACGTGACGAGTTGTTTTGGAGTTCGATGAAGTTTTCCAAAATCCCGGAGGAGCTACCCATCCCCCAATCCTGTGAGAAAACCGTACTGTATTCATCCAGGTGCGAGAGTGGAATGGCATCAAGATCGCCTTGACCTTTAGGGATGACCATAAAAGGCAGATTTAAAGTCGGTGACTCGCCATTGGCACTCGTCAGAGTTAGATGACCATCCACTTCAATCTTGGCCCAGTTGTCCATGGTATATTCATCATTACTCCCCATAGCCCAGTCACTAATTTTTGCGTCATCTAACGTCATCAACACGCTAAAATTAACCGTGCTATTTGACGCAACTGTTAGTGTATCAGGGAACGAAAGAGATACCGCAGCATTGTTGTTATTGCTGCGATTAAAACTGGACGATAAACGATAACTTTGTGGCATGTCGGAAAGATTTTGGATTGCCATATTTTTAACTAAGGTTTTCGAATTGGCTACGTCGGCAAATCCGAAATACAAGTTAGCCTGGAAATTATCTTTGTTCCAGACTAATACTGGCGATGATAATGCGGCATTCACATTAGACAGTCCTGCTCCTTGACGTGTGATAGGTGCATTAGTGTCTAAGTTAGAATTGTCGTAAACAACCTGTGGATTTGCAGTATTCATGAGAATGGCCTTAGCTTGCAATGCATTGAGCTCTGGCCTTTCAATCATCAGTTGGGCTATTTCACCTGCAACTTGCGCTGCGGCGATAAATGCACCGCTTGTCTGTTCCATTCCGTTACCCGTACCCACAGATGCTACCGTAACGTTTTCACCTAGAGCCATTAAATCTGGCTTAAGAACCTGATCACCTCGGGCAGGACCATAAGGCGAATAAGCGGACGGGATAATGTTGCCATCAACCTGATTAGCTGATGCGACAGTTAAAGAGTCGGGATGTACGCCGGTTTGCGAAATATTAAAATGCGATTCGACTTGATTTTCGCCCGCCGGAGCCACTACCAGCGTGCCCATTGCGCTAAGGTTTTTTAACAGAAGTGTTAAATAGGTGTCACCTGAATGAGCGGCATCATCTGAATTGAAGTAGCCAAGCAGTCGGCCTGAGTCGATCAATAAAATATCCGCGCGATCACTTATGTCTCCATCACCATTTGGATCCATTGCACGCTCAAGTGCAAGGCTAATTGTGACACGATCACCTCCAAAAACTTGGCCGTTTACATACCCGTATATTTTATAAGCCATAATTTTTGCGTTCGGCGCTTTGGCCAAAACAGACGAGGCAATCCTTGTGCCGAGACCCGTGGGATACACATATCCGCTGTATTGGTCTTGGTATTCTTGATCGAGTGCAATAGGGTTATAATCGAAGTAGCCGCCTAATTCGGAGACAAAGTCGAGACCGTCAACAACGACTTCTGTAGGAAAACCATCCCAACCATTGACAAAATTATCCATGGCTAGTTGATAAGCCTCAACAGTTCCTTCACCACCTAATGCGGCATGGGTGTAGTCTATACCGCTGCTTAGAATGGCTACGTTGATATCTTCAGCTTTGACTTTGCTGACCAGAGCTTTACCTTCCGGCTTTTGCAAATGTGAGTCAGAAGAAGCATCCTTTAATTTGACATAGCTCACGCCCGAAAATTGCGCCTGCAAATGCTTAAGCGCCGCTTCGGTACTATTGACATGCACGGCGTTTTCGACCAGCTTTAAGCGTTGTAGAATCTGAACGCCACTATCAATAAATTTCAGCTGTTCTATTACTTCTGACTGAGATTTTTCGATTTGCGTAGTATCTACGGTAACTTTATTACCCCGTTTTATATCATCGAGTAAAGCGCCCTTTCCAGGCAGCTTCACGGCATAGATACCGCGTTGCAGTTTATTAAATGATTCTTTATTGTCGACAAGTATCTGAATAGCCGACTCGTGATTCAGGTCTCCGCCTTGTGCTGAGAGCGAAATCAGACTACTGCTGTGTGCAGTGCTGAAAAAGCTCGCAACACTCGCGGCTATGACTAGTTGTTTTATTTTCATATTCCTACCTTTATTGTCATGAAATACTATCTGTCGTTTTATCTATCTCATTGATTGGGGTCACCTTCAACTGTGGGCGGTCATTTACCAAACATTTAAATGTCATTTTTTTATCATCTCTTATTTTTCAATACGTTAGCGCTCTTTTTGGCTTTAATTAATAGTTAAAAAATCTTAAACACTTGATTAAAAAACAGGCTATTCAGGATGGTTTTGCGTGGTAATTTGAGGATTAAATATTGATTTAATTGTCAGTTCATTAAGTGGCTTAATGAGCTTCCATTGATAACTGCCATCTCATTCCTAAAACCCAACTTCGAACTTAGAAGGAGTCTTGAAGTCCAGATAAAATTGCCTGATCCGCGGGCCTCCACACATTATTCTCTGCATCGGAATTGAGTGGCATCTAGGTCCAGATAAACGTTTTTTCGCGAGACTACTCGTCAGGCGTAATCTTGACTTGCCAATTTACGTTCATGACTAAATGCTCAGGAGATTGAATATTAATCGTTCCAAAACATTCGGTAGTATTTAATACTTCGTTGGATTTTGAGACTTTCGGAATAAGTACTACTGGTACGGAAATGGTTTGCATGGCAGGCACGCTAATACTGGAGGGGGTCTTTATCTGGAACCAACTTTCCAACCCACAGGCTTGAGCTTGATGCTTTACACGATTAGTATAAACCACAACTCGACTCGATTCGTTAGTTACCTGAAACTTCCTGACGAGAGGGCCCGGTTGCGAATAAGCTAGTTCACCAAAATCAATTAGCACCGGGTTAAGATTGTCATTTTCTAGGCTGACGACCACACGACTGATGTGTTCGGCACTGCTTGCTAAGTTATGCTTTTCGCTTGCTTGCAGGTAGCCGACATCTAACCCGCAAAAACCGAGAGATAAGATGACACGAGTGCAGAATTTTTTGGTCAATACGGATTTAATAATTTTCAATGAGATAATGACTTTTGTTTATCGTAATATGGAAAAGTCTATGTATTAGATTTGTCGCCTACTTGCAATACGCCCAACTACATTTATTTGTTTTTTTTTAATCATTTATATATCTTTTACTTTAGCATTCAAAGATTTACGTAAATTCTCTCGAAAGTAGCTATGACTCGTTTTTAGTAGCCAATTCGTAAAATACTTCATAAATTACTGATCGATTCGTCAGTATTTCAAATTCTTTACCCTGATTATCTTTTACATCGTAATCTACAATTGTTTTTGTTACACAGATATGTTCAAATTTGACAAAAAGTACAATTGTTTTTCAATTTTTTTCGAGCGCTAATGCAAAAAACTTCGGTGACATCTATCGGCGGGTGGCAAGTTCAACCTGATGAATTATCCATCAGCAATGGTGAACTCACGCATCAATTTCAAAGTAAAGTGTTTCACGTATTAATAGTACTCGCTGAAAACCAAGGTAATACGATTACCAGGGATTATTTAATTGAAGTTGTATGGAATAACAATATCAACGTAGGTCAACGCGGGCTGAACAATGCCATTTGGCAATTGCGAAAAGCGCTTCAAAGTGATGTTCTGGAAAATGATGCAATAAAAACCATATCAAAACTCGGATATCAACTTACTCTCAAAGTAGAACAAGAGCAACCTGATTTAGACAGAATAAAACCGTCTCTTTCACAGGCACTGTTAGCTGGGACCGCTTTTCTACTGATCTTATTTTCGATTGCGGCCTATTTATATATCGATAATGACGTCGAATCACAAATCGCCAACAGATACAGCACGACCCCCATAACATTTTACGAAGGAATGGAAGAGCTACCGGATGTATCAAGCGACGGTAAGAAGCTCGCGTTCATCAGAGAAATGGCCGATCAAAATAGTACAATTAACGTAAAGTCCCTTGTTAATCCAGAAGCGCCGCTCCAACTCATTTCAATTCATGACAGTGCAGAGACTCGTCCTGTATGGGGTAATAATGATGAAAGCCTTGCTTTTTTAAGATTAAACCGCTTGGGGAGTTGTGAATTATTTATCAAAACACTCAGAGATCAATCTGAACGATTTATTGACAGTTGTTTATATAGACGGTTTATAAAAACCATGGATTGGTCCGGAGATAGCCGGTGGATCGCGTATGCCAAGCCCCTAACTAACCTCGACAACGCCGCAATTTTTATTTTCGACTTACAAGAAAATCGGTCACGTCAGTTTACCTTTCCTGATAGCTCTAGTGTCGACAGTCAAATTGCTTGGGCAAATTCAAAAAACCACCTAGCCTTCACGCGCGACCACAATAATTTTTCCTCTTTATTTATAAAGATCTTAGATGGCGAAACAAAACTACTCACCACTTTTGACAATTTGATTACAGGCATCACCTGGTCTTCGGACGATAGAGCGATTATCGTAAATTTGTTCGGCCAAGGTCGGTATGAGTTTTGGCGCTACGATGTCGAGACGGGCAATAAATCATTGATGCACAGCGATGAAACCTTGAGAAATCCAACGGCCGTTCCAGATAGCGGTAGCTATATATTCGCTAAGCATGCAGCGAAAGAACGAATACAGCTTTTTTCAACGAAGGGAAAAGAAGAATCCCCCATCATTCGTTCTTCGCGTAGAGAGTTGTATGGTGAATACTCGCCACAAAACAATCACTTTATTTTTATGTCGAATAGAAGTGGTAATTTCGAGATATGGATAGCAAATAAACAAGGAACTAATGTCAAACAAGTCACTAAAAACTCTTCTGCCATTTTAATTCCAAGTTGGGGTAAAGATGATGTATTTGTTGTTACTAGGGCTGAAAAGAATAACAAAAAGAGAGACATCTTTGCGGGCAATATTAATGATAATAAATTAGTCAATATTACCTCAGACAGTTTTGATTATCGAAACTTGCAATGGATTGAAGATAATCGCTTTTTAGTCAACTCGAATCGTTCTGGTAGTTGGGAACTCTGGATAGTTGATATCGAAACAAAACAATTAGAGCAGGTCACTAATTTTGGCGCATTTTACGGTCAGTTTAACAAAGAGCAAAACTTGCTTTACTTCACTAAAGAAAACACTGCAGGAATTTGGCAATTAGACATGGATTCAGGAATTGAAAAATTAGTCTCAAATAAACTAGCATTAGATGACTGGGGTAATTGGGGACTTGTCGACGATTCGCTACTCTACTTGAGGCGCGGAAATCAAGAAGACTCTTTGGAAGCGCAAAATTTGAGCACCGGAAAAATAGACGTGATCAAAACGTTTTCTAAAAACCAGATCAAAGTAAATCGTGGCTTTAGACTTAGAGATAGCCACTTCGCTCTCACCACATTGGGCCATAAAGAGTCTGACCTTTACATATTGAGTCCTTCGACCAAAACTCGCTAGCGCAATTTATACCCCGGACAACGTGTCTTCGTGTAACCCACACTCTCGTTTTAACCCGCCAAAACGAGTTTGTTCTTCTGTCATTCCTAAGCTAAGTGGCACTGTACTGTGGGTGTCACCTATAGAAACAAATCCCTTCTCCCAAAGTGGGTGGTAAGGTAAATTATGTTCTTTCAGGTATTGATGAACAATTCGATTATTCCAGTCAATAAGCGGATGAACTTTAATCCTGCCGCGAATTCTTGTCAGTA
>Ga0070728_10005726_pt1 | contig 12093 bp, 7 predicted proteins | sample tdDd471_FD_66723 | JGI IMG/M metagenome (GOLD analysis project Ga0070728, IMG submission 66723) | Marine sediment microbial communities from the Atlantic coast under amendment with organic carbon and nitrate - tdDd47.1 | ecosystem: Environmental > Aquatic > Marine > Coastal > Sediment | place...
TTGGGCGTGGCCTGCTCGTAGAAGAACTCGAGGAGCGCCGGGGCGAGCCACGACCAGTTCAGGGTCACTTCCCAGGCGTAGGGAATGTCGCCGCGTCCTGGCCGAGTCCAGGCGCCGAGGCCGAGGCAGTCGGTCTGGATGCACGCGATGTAGACCTTCTTCTCGGGCTTCGGCCGTTCGCCCTGGGCCAGCGAATGTTGGTTGCGCCACTCGAACCCTGGAGTGGCCGGCACCTGGGCCATGAAGCTCAGATTGGGCAATGTGTGCAAGCCCTCGACCCGCACGGCGTGGCTGGAGCAGAGCCGCACGTGGTCCCGCTCGCGATCCTTGCCGTAGCTGTGCCAGCCGAAGCAGAGCGAGAGGGGCGGCATGTCGGCCAGGAGCGCGTCTGCCAGCTCGAACTCCTCGGTGTCGGTGGGGTCGCAGCTCAGGTCGGTACAGAACGCACGCTGGGCCACGGCCCAGTCCGCCACGCCGGGTTTGGCGACGGCGCCGGCATGGCCACCGAGCCAGACCACGACCTCGCGGCTGCAGCGATCCCAGTAGGCGGCGCGGGCCCGGCGATGAACCTCGGCGTCGCTCAGGCCGTCATACCGTCCACGCAGATCCTCGATCACGGTCAGGCCCACGGCTTCGGCGGCGGGAATGAGTTCCTCGGTCACCAGGACGGCATCTTCGAGGCCCGCCACGGTGAAGCCCACGAGCAAAGAGGCCCGCACGGCGGGATCCCAGACGACGTAGCCGCGGGCGTGGTCGGCGAGTTGGTCGAGGGCGGCTTTTTCGGTGGTCAGCTCGGTGAAGGTCCAGCCGCGTTGGGCTTTCAGGTGACCATGCAGATCGGGGGTGAATCGGAAATCCCAGTCGTCGGGGTAGAGGCCATAGAGACGGGGCGCCTCGCGGTTCGCCAGGCCCTGGAGGCTGAGGATGAGCGCCTGGACGGGAAGGTCGCCGTCGAGTCGCCAGTCGCCGCCGAAGCGCCAGACGTAGGCTTCGCGGGTGCCGGCCCGTTTGAAGACATAGCGCAATGTCTGGTCGTCGGGGCGCGTGGGGCGATGGATGGTCCAGGTCAGCAGGTCCTGGACAGTGTCGAGGACCAGGCGATGATCCTGGATGAGTTCGGTGCGGCCCTGGCTCGCACGTAGGGGCAGGGTCTCGTGCACGGCGAGATCCACTCCGTGCTCGCGCCATTCGGATTGCCAGGTTCGCTCGGCGCCCACATCGGCGCTGAGGCCCATGAAGACGTTGGAGGCGAGGTTTCGGTGAGTGATCGGGCGTGTGGTCCGGGCGCCGGGCTCGAGGTCGAGGGTGTCGGCGAAGGCGCTGCGGCCACGGCCCCAGGTGGCGATCAGGCGGAGCGATCCTGGTGTAGTCTCCTGAAGGTCGACCGTGATCGTACCAAAGAGGTCGATATCCGTGGAGAGGTCGGGAATCAGCTGCCAGCTGCCAGACAGGGTGTCGGCGTGGGCCATGGGGCTGATCACCATCAGCACGATGAGAGTGAGGGCGATGCGGGGGTTCACGATCCATGACCTCCGAATGATAGCTCAGTGTCGTTTGGCTCGTGATCATAGCCGCTCCTCCTTGGATCCGGCCAGCAAATCTCATGAGTCGAGGCGCCGGTCACCAGCCTGAAACGGGAGGGCGATCGTCTTGGAACGATGGGAACTATCCCTTTGACATGCTTCTATCTGCCTCTCATTTTCCGTCGAAATCGCCCTGTCACCATGAAATGCCTGACTGGAGATGGTCCCATGTCAAAGAGGATGATGATCCTTGTCGCGATGTTGAGTTTGGTTCTGTTTCAGAATGTGTTCGCATCCACGGTGAGCGCGACCAGCGATCTCGAGGCCGTTATCGAGGCGCAGATGTACAACCGGGCCATCCACGTCATGGCCATGCTCCTGATCGGTTTCGGCTTCCTCATGGTCTTTGTCCGTGGCTATGGCCTGTCGGCCCTGACGGCGACTTATCTGGCAGTCGCCGTGGCCATTCCCGGCTATTTCGTCCTGCGCGGGACCGGGTGGTTCGGTCATCCCATCGCCGGGGTCGAGGGCTTGATCCTCACGGAATTCGCGGCGGCCAGTCTCTTGATCTGTGCCGGCGCGGTGCTGGGGCGGCTGAAGATGTGGCAATACATGGTCATGGGTGTTCTCTTCCTGCCGCCCTACATGCTGAACGAGTGGATCCTGCTGGATGGGGGCTGGGGGCTCGTGACTCACGGCGCCTTCGTGGACACCGGTGGATCCATCGTGATCCACGCCTTCGGTGCGCTGTTCGGCCTGGGTGTCGCCGCCAGCATGACGACCCGTAAGGACCGGGACGTGCCTGTGGAATCGGACTTCACCAGTGACCGTTTCTCGCTTCTCGGCAGCATGGTCTTGTGGGTGTTCTGGCCGAGTTTCTGTGGCGCGCTCGTGGCTCCTGAAATGATCCCGACGACGGTCCTGAACGTGGTCTTCGCGCTGTGTGGATCCACCCTGCTCACCTACTTCGCCACCGTTCTTCTTCGTCGGCACATCGACGCCGCGGATATCGCCAACGCCACCCTGGCCGGTGGTGTGGCCATCGGGTCGACCTGTGACCTGGTGTCGTTGCCGGTGGCCTTCGGGATCGGTGCCGTGGCGGGATTCGTTTCGACCTTCGGCTTTGCCATGATTCAGGAGAAACTGCAGAAGACTTTCCGTCTCGTGGACACTTGCGGAGTGTCCAACCTCCACGGGATTCCCGGATTGCTCGGTGGCCTGGCCGCCCTGGTTTTCGTCGGAGGAATCGATCGGGGAGCACAGATCCTGGGCATCGGCATCACCATCGTGATCGCCCTGATCACCGGGACCGTGGCTGGAAAGATCCTGTCCATCACGGGGCACCGGAGTCAGTCCTATGACGATGCCGAGGAGTTCGGCGCGGAGTAGTCTGCCGAGAGTTCCTGGGTTCTGAGAAAAGGCCTGCCAATCCCGAAGGATCGGCAGGCCTTTTCATGGTCATCAGGCAGGACCGTGATCAGCGCACCAGGGTCATCACCCGCGTCTGCGTCCCACCATCAACAGTCACCAGCCGCACGAAGTAGGTCCCCGACGACACGCTGCGCCCCGCGCCGTCACGACCATTCCACCGCACCTCATGCCGACCGGCCGCCATGGACTCGTCCTTCAAGCGGACCACCAGGCGCCCCCGGGCATCGAAGAGCGACAGCGACACATGGCCGCCGACTGCCAGCCGGAAGGGCATCACCGTCTGCGGGTTGAAAGGGTTGGGATAGTTGGGCTCGAGGACCGTGACCGCGGGGGCGACCGTGGGCGTGTCCTCGGGCACGGCGGTGGTCCCGCCGTTGTAGGGCTCGCCGAAGTAGTCGTCCAGGATCACCGTGGTGTTGGCCAGCACGGCGTCGTGATCGAGGCGGTAGGGCCGTCCCGCGATGTGCACCATCTGCCCGCCGTCTTCACGATGCGTGCCACCTTCGGGCGGCACCACCCGAGCGCCGATTCCCCGGGGACCGCTGAAGCCGGCGGTGTCCTGGAACAGCAGGGTTGTGTTCGGTCCCACGGCTGTCCGGTAGACATCGTTCCAGCTCTGCTGGCCGGTGAACGGGATGTTCACCAGCTCCGACACCACGGCCAGGCAATTGCCCAGGGTGCCGCTATCGCTGGACCAGGTGATGCCCAGATAGTCGGTGAGCGATCCCTCGAGGTACGAGTAGCTGCGGCGGGTCATGAGCAACACGTTGCCGCCCACTTCGAGGTAAGACTGGATGGGCGTTTCGTACCAGCTATTGAGGTCGCCGGCGTAGTTGTTGCCCACCCACACCACGGTGGAGTACTGGCCCAGCAGGTCGGCTGGCACGCCGCCGTGGCCCAGGGGCTCGGGCAGGCTGGCGGGGTAGCCGCCGCCTGGCGTGGGGAAGCAGTCCCAGAAGGCGAACTCCTGGCCGCCGGTGTAGATGCTGTCGTTGAAGGCCGAGGTGATCTCGGTGTCGTAGGTGCCCCAGTGGACACCGTTGACCAGCAGGATGCCGTCCTCGAAGGTGGGGTTGGTGACCGAGGCCTGCACGCGACGCAGGATCCACTTGTTGGGGTCGATCTCCACGCTGCTGACCACGTCGTTGACGTCGAGGACGTAGCTCTGGCTGGCCTCGCTGTTCTCCACGGTGAAGCCCTGGCCGCCGGCGGCGCTGTGGACGTGCACCTCGATGGGCATGGTGAACAGGCCGGTGTTGGTCTGGACCTGGTCGATGGTCAGGGTGATCTGGTTGGCGCCCGGGCCTTCGGTCCAGCCGTAGCTGTAGATGGGGTAGTACTCGCCGTAGATCCACTGCTCGAAGAAGGCGTCGAGGTCGCGGCCGCTCACCTGTTCGAGGACGTCGCGGAGTTGCTCGGTGGTGGCGCTGCCGTACTCGTACTGGGCACGGTACTCGGCCAGGCCGGCGAAGAAATCGACATCGCCGAGCACGCCGCGGAGCATGTGCACGATCCAGCTGCCCTTGTTGTAGCTCAGGTTGGAATCGAAGATGTTGTCGTTCTCCACGTCCTCCACGAAGATGGTGCCGCCGCCGTAGTAGGACGCGATGTCCATGTACTGCCGGTAGACCTCGACACCCTCGATGGTCTCCTTCCAGTAGGCCTCGCTCCAGGTGGCGAATCCCTCGTTCAGCCAGATGTGACCGAAGTCGGCGCAGGTCACCATGTCGCCCCACCACTGATGGGCCAGCTCGTGGGAGATCAGGTCCTCGGACCAGCCGCCCATACTGGAGATGGTCTGGTGCTCCATGCCGCCGCCCCAGTTGAATTCGGCGTGGCCGTACTTCTCGTTCACGAAGGGGTACTCGCCGTAGCCCAGGGCGAACTGGCGGATCATGTCCTTGGTGAGGGCGTAGTTCTCCGCCACGTCATCCACATGGTCGGGGTAGATGTAGAAGGCGATCTCCATGGGGTCGCCGCCCGCGAGGGGCGTGTACCAGTCGCTCTGGTAGACGTAGGGATGGATGGCCAGGGAGACCAGGTAGGTGGCGGTGGGATAGTTGGTCTGCCAGTGGTAGGTCACGGTGTCGATGTTGTTGACCGTGTCGATGAGCAGACCCTGGCTGGCCACGATCAGATTGCTGGGCACGGTGACGTGGATGTCCAGGGCATCGGCCTTGTCCACGTTGGCGTCCTTGCATGGCCACCAGTGACGGGCGCCGAAGGGCTCGCTCAGGGTCCAGATCATGTGCTCGCCCAGGTGACTGCTCCAGCCGAAGAATTCGCCGGCGGGATTGCCGCTGTACGTGATGCCGACCACGACCTCTTCGCCCACGGCGTAGGTGCGGTCGAGGGTCACGGTGACCACGTGGCCGCTGCGGGAGAAGGTGGTGGCGCCGCCGCCGCTGGTGGCGGCCGAGACGGTCAGGTTGGACCACAGGTCGAGGTCCAGGGTGTTGATGGCCTGGTCCACCACCGTGGCCGTGGTGATGACCGTGCCGCTGAGCATGTTGCTGCTGGGGTTCAGGTCGAGGTCGATGTCGTAGTGAGTGACATCGTAGAACGCCATGTTGGGCGTCATCAAGGCCACGGCTTCGGCCTGCTTCTTGGCCAGGGCGCCCTTGCGGTCGGCTTCGGCCTGGCGGTGGGCCAGGATGGAGGCGCGGAGGGCATCGGGGTCGTCGTCGACAGGCTGGTGGGCCATCACGGCCGGGGCCATGGCCGCGAGGGCGAGGGCCAGGATGACGAGAAGCAGGGTCGAACGGCAGATATTGTGCAGCATGAAATCGACTCCAGAGCTGTGGTGGCCTTGGGCGGTATTCAGATCATTCAACTCACCATTATAGCAGGACACCTATCACGAAAGACTCCCGGGTCGTGAAAACATGACGATTCTCCACCTATCGCACCCAGATATGCTATGGTGACCGTCGAAGTGGATGATTGGACAAGGACACAAGGTCCTATCCGTGGGTGGGGAGCTTCTCATGTTGAGTCGTGGAACTCTTCTGATCATGGTCTTGCTGGTCGGACCGATGGATCTGGCCGCGCTGGATTTTACGATCACCTACGGCTATCGCACCCAGTATCAAGACTGGAATCCACCTCCCGCCGGCCTCGTCGAAGGAACGGTGCCCACGACCATTGAGGCCTCGGCCGCCATCGACACCGCCTTCACCCAACGTGGACTCAACCGGGTCGACGCCACCACCTGGAGCTACGAATTCGACTGGGATACATCGGACTCCCTGTCTCTCTACTTCACCGACGACGAGGAAGAGGTTCACGAGGCCCGCATCCGGCCGGCCTGGGATCCTTACGTGCCGGGCCCGCGGCCGGTACCTGTGGTCGTCCTCGAGGTGGACTTGCCGGCGTTGTGGTCGCCCGAAACCGGCATCTATGTCTGGGGCGACGGCCCCACTCCCAACTGGGATCAGCGGGGTGAAGATTGGGAGCGGCCGGCCACCTTCAACTGGTACGACCGCAACGGCCTGCTGCGCCACCAGCGCCCCATCGGCCTCCGCATCCATGGCGCCTGGAATCGCTACAGGAAGCAGAAGAGCCTGCGCCTCTATTTCGACCATCATGGTGAACCCACGACCATCGTCGACGACTTCTTCGGCTCCTCACCCTACGTTCATGAACGCCTCATCCTCCGGGCCGGCTCCTCTCGCTCGACAGCCTTCATCCGGGACATCCTGGCCACCACGATCTTCGGCGCCGCCGGCCATGACCGAAGCCGCTGGACCCCGGTGGAAGTCTACTTCAGCGACGAATACTGGGGCCTCTACCATCTCCGAGAACGCCCGGACGACGAATGGGCCGAGCTGACCCTGGGCCTGAGCGGTGAGTTCATCCTGATCAAGGACGGCGATGGTGTCCACGGGGACCGTGAACAGTGGATGGATTTCCTGGATGAGGTGGCCGAGGTGTCGAATCCCGAGGACAACTCCTTCTACCTGGCCCTGGAATCCGAACTCGACCTGGGCAGCTATCTCGACTGGGTCCTGTTGCAATGCTGGAGCGGCACGACGGACAACGGCGGCCACAGTAATCTCGTGGTCCTCAGGCCCGAGCAGGGCCGGTGGCGATTCATGGCCTACGACCAGGACGGGTCCTTCAGCAGCAGCAACCGCACCCATGATTACTTTTCATTCTTCGTCTCGGCCAACGAAGCGGAATTCGAAGCTCGTCGACCTCCGGCCTATTATCCGGTCTACTCCTGGAACTGCCGCCCGTTCTTCGACCTCTTTCGCCAGGCCATGGCGAACCCTCGAGCGCGGCGCCTGGCCCGACAGCGTTGGGCTGCGCTCACCGAACAACTCTTCACCTACAACTACAGCGCCGGCCTCGTGGATTCCATGGTGGCCGTGCAGGTGGAAGCTGCGGACAGGCAGCAGGAGCGCTGGAGCTGGTCAGGCTCCCTCACCTCAGGGGCGGCCGGTATCAAGTCGAACATCGAGATCCGGCACTCCATCGTTCGAGATCAGTTCGTGGCCTTCATGGATCAGTGGATGGACCCTGTGGAGCTGGACCAGTTCACCGCTGAAGGTCCCGCCGATGCCGTGGGGATGTTCTGGCACACCGAGCGGGAAATCGACTGCGCCGGCTGGTTGATCGAGCGGCGTCCTGGTGAGGGCCACTCCTGGGAGACCATCGCCTCCTATCTCACCCATCCTGATGAGCTGGTCGCCGCCGGCGGTCCTGACCAGGATGCTCGCTACTCCTTCATCGACCGTACCATGTCCACTCCCGAACCCCGGCAGTATCGCCTTTCCCACGCCTGTGGAAGTGGATCGATCGAGGTCCATCCTTGGGTGGAAACCTGGTTCGGTCCACCGGAATTGCCAGCCCTGGTGATCAACGAGTTCCTGGCCAGCAACGACCAGGTCAATGCCGATGAGACGGGAGCCTTCGAGGACTGGGTCGAGCTCTACAATGCGGGGCCGACCACGGTCTCCCTCGACAGCCTCTATCTCACCGATGATCTGGATGTCCCGCTGAAATGGCGCCTGCCCAACGGTCTGTCCCTGGAGCCCGGCGGGTTCCTGCTCGTCTGGTGTGACAATGATCCCGAGGATGGGCCGCTGCATGCCACATTCAAGCTGGCGGCCGGGGGAGAGAGCGTGGGGCTCTACCTGAACGATGAGGGTGGGGTGGTCGTGGTGGACAGTCGCACCTTCGCGGCCCAGACCACCGATGTGAGCGAGGGCCGGTCGGTGGACGGTGGTCCGATCTGGACCAACTTCACCACACCGACACCGGAGGCTTCCAACTCGCCCGTGGCCGTGGCCGACATTCCCACCCCATTGGCGCTGTCAGCCTGGCCGAATCCGTTCAATCCATCCTGCCGGTTCTCGGTGAATATTCCCCAGACCGGTCCCGTCTATCTGGCGCTGTACGACCTGGCCGGACGTCGCGTCCGAGTACTCGCCGACAAGGTGCTGCCGGCGGGTTCCCAGGCCATTCATTTCGATGGGCGGAATGATCGTGGGGCGCTTCTGGCCTCGGGTGTCTACCACGCTGTGCTGCGGGCGGGGTCGACTCAGACCGTGATCAAGGTGGCGATGGTGCGTTAACTCGGCTTGTGCCCGAGGATTCTCGCCGGCAAGAAGATCACGGCCTTGAAGAACTCCAGGATCCCGCACACCGCGATTCCCACCAGCCGGAATGGTAGCAACAGCAGCCACACGATGGGGTAGAGCAGGAGGAAGACGAGGGCCAGGGGGCCGCACAGGACGAAGAGGATGCACCAGAGGAGGAAGGTCAACATGCCGATGGCTCCGGACGGCTCGGGGTGAATCGGGGGTCTTCAGGTACTCGCCCCGGTCATTCTTTATTCGTCAGCCATGGTAACAGGTTTCATCCGGTTCTTTCGTGGCGCATTCAAGACGAAATCAATATGATATTGAGCCTCAACCTCAGGAGGCTCCCATGACTCGCCCCAAGACCCCCCGTGACGACTCCATGTCCCGCCGCCGATTCCTTGCCGCCTCGACCCTGGCAGCCGCCGGTGGTTTAGCGGCCACCCGAGCCGCTCAGGCCCAATGCGAGCTCACCACCCCGGACATCCTGGGCCCCTTCCATGTGGACGACGCCCCCCAGCGCACGGTCCTGGCCTCGGCCGACGAGCCCGGCACTCGACTTTTCATCACAGGCCACGCCTACGCCCGTGATTGCGCTTCTCCAGTGGCCGGCGCAGTGATCGACGTCTGGCACGCCACCGATGACGGCTGCTACAGTGTCCACGAGACCTGTCCCGACGAGGACCCCTTCAATTGCCGGGGCTGGATGCTCACCGACGCCGCGGGTTCCTTCGCCTTCGAGACCATTCTCCCGGGCCTCTACCTCAACGGTCCGACCTATCGACCGCGCCACCTCCACATGATCATCAGCCCGCCCGATGGCCCGAGCCTCACCACCCAGATCTACTTCGAGGGCGACCCCTACATCGACGACGATCGCTGGGCCAGCGACCCCGACGCCGCGGCGCGGATCATTCCCCTGGTGGAGGACGGTGCGGCCCTGCGTGGTCTGCTGGAACTCAACCTCGCTGTGGATGCGGCCGTCACCGCAGTCGGCGATTCCCATGGTTTGCCCACGGCGCAGGCCTTGCACCAGAATTATCCGAATCCCTTCAATCCCATGACCACCATCCGTTACCAGTTGCGGGTCGCCTCGGCGGTGAGGATCGATGTGATCACGGCCGGCGGTCGCCTGATCCGAACCCTGCAAGACGGACAGCGCGGGCCAGGCTATTACACCGAGACCTGGGACGGGCGCGATGCCGGTGGCCGGGCGGTGCCGAGCGGGGTCTACCTTTGCCGTATGCAGGCCGGTGGCCGGACTGAGGCGCGGAAGATGCATCTGATACGGTGATGATCATGGGCGACCAATAAGGTCGATATTATGCTAGAATGACCTCCTGCAGCGATGCGATCCTGATGGAGGTCGGCAATGCGCCCGTTGTTCATGACCATCCTGGTGCTGGGAATCACGTTGTCAGGCATGTCCCTGGCTGCCGATGCAGCGGTCAAGCCCGTGCCTGAAGTCGGTCCGTCGTTGCCCGACCCGGCTGTCATCCGTCAGGGTGGCGACACCATCGAGACGGCCATCGAGATTCCCCAGTTTGGCCAGTTCACCGGTCAGACCACCGGCTACACCGACGACTACGACGAGGTCTGTCCCTACGAGGGCAGCACGTCTCCCGATGTGGTCTATCGGTTCACGCCGGTCAGCGATGAATGCTATCAGTTCGACCTCAACGGCTCCGCCTACGACACCAAGATCTACATCTACGACGAGGCGCGGAATCTGGTGGCCTGCAACGACGATTACCACCCGGACTACACCTCGTTGCTCATGACCAACATGATGGAGCCGGGCGAGCCCTATTTCGTGGTGATCGATGGCTACGGCGGTGGCCACGGCGACTACATCCTGCATCTGTACCACTACACGTCATATACCGTTCACTGCAGCCCCGAATTCGTGGATGACGGTGAGCCGCCCCTCGAGGACGGTGTTCCCGACACCTACAACAGCGGTTGTGACGGATCGTCCACCGACCCGGCCATCATTCCCTTGCTGGGCGATGCCTCCGGCCACTTGCCCCTGTGTGGCAGCCTGGGCTGGATCACCATCGATGACGAGGTGGTGATGGACATCGACTGGTACAGCCTCACCGTCGGGGCGACCGGCGTCGTCGATTGTCTGACCAGGGTCGCTCGGCCCACGCATTTCAGCGTGATGCGCCCCGGGGGCTGTGACGGCATGGAGGTGATCCAGAGCTTCAGTTTCTCGATTCCCGGCATCGATGAACCATTTCAGATCCACGGTGAGCCTGGTGATGAACTCTGGCTCCGGGTGGCCATGGATCCATCCCAGCCTCCCTGTGGAGGCGAGACTCCACAGGATCAGAAGTATCGACTCCACCTGGAGGGGCTCCAGGGCACGGTGGCCGTTCAGGGGATGTCGTTGAGCTCGGTGAAGAGCCTGTACCGTTGACGAGAGGGAGAACGATCATGCGTTGGAGATGTCTACTATTCATGGCCCTTGCCCTGTCGTCCTGGGCCCTGGCCGCGGACCACCCGGTCAAACCCACGCCCACCACGACGCCGTCCGTACCCGACCCCGCCGTCATCCGCCAGGGCGGCGACACCATCGAGACCGCGACCGTGATCACGGACTACCCCTACACCATCACGGGCACCACCACCGGCTTCACCGATGACTATGACGAGGCCTGCCCCTATGAAGGGAGCACGTCACCCGATGTGGTCTATCTTTTCACGCCGGAGTGGCAAGAGTGTTACCGGCTCGATCTCCTTGGTTCCGCCTATGACACCAAGATCTACATCTACGATGAAGAGCGGAATCTTGTGGCCTGCAACGACGATTTCTATCCTGACTATACCTCTCTGCTCGAGACGGTCATGATGGTTCCCGGAGAGACCTACTCGGTCGTGATCGACGGTTACGGTGGGAGTCACGGCGAATATATCCTGTCCATGCACCATTTCGTATCCTGCGAGGTGGTGTGCCCACCCGATGCCATTGACGAGGGCGAACCCCCACTGGAAGATGGCGTGCCCGACACCTACAACAGCGGCTGCGACGGCTCCTCCACCGATCCGGCGATCGTGACCTTGCAGGGCGATGCCACCGGCTTCCTTCCCCTCTGCGGTCGCATGGGTTGGATCACCATCGATGACGAGGTCGTGCAGGACACCGATTGGTTCCGCGTGACCGTGGGGGCCACCGGCGAGATCGAGGGTCTCGGCGATGCGGCGCCCATGGTGCATGTCACCGTGTTCGAGCCCGGCGGTTGTGACGGGATGCAATTCGTTCAGGACTTCACGCTGGGACCGTGCTATGAGAGGGAGTTCACGATCACGGGTGAACCGGGCCAGGAGTACCTTTTCCGGGTGGCCATGCCGATCTCACCGCCGCCGTGTGGTGGGTATACGCCGGCGGAGGAGGAGTACTTCATCTATTTCCATGGGCTGCAGGGGTCGGTGGGGGTGGAGGCGAGGTCGTTGAGTACGGTGAAAGGGATCTTCCGCTCTGGTGATTCGAACTGATTCTTTTTCCTTAGAATCGGCATTCGCGGGCTGCCTCCCGTTGAGAGAGGCAGCCC
>Ga0070728_10005727_pt1 | contig 12092 bp, 15 predicted proteins | sample tdDd471_FD_66723 | JGI IMG/M metagenome (GOLD analysis project Ga0070728, IMG submission 66723) | Marine sediment microbial communities from the Atlantic coast under amendment with organic carbon and nitrate - tdDd47.1 | ecosystem: Environmental > Aquatic > Marine > Coastal > Sediment | place...
TGGGTAGGTATAGAAACCGAAGAGGAAGTGATCCTTGGAAGATTTGGATTGGAAAGAAGGTAAAATAAATAACTTCCATGATCCGTTTCGCTAAAATAGATTCCCTTAATCATATTGAAGTTTAGATTGAATTTCTATAAAAAAGATATTTGTAACAGTGATTAAAATAACTCCAATGAATTCTTCAAAGCTTATTTCAGCCTTTCTTCTCAGCGGTATTATCCTGTTAATCTCTTTTTCTTGTAAGAAAAAAGATGATGATGGAGGATGCCCAACCTCGATCGATCATGATAGTAGATTATTTGCAGATTATTCTAATTCTGCAAGTGCAGGTCCTTTGCTTGATATTGATTTTACAGAATCTTCAGATAGAATAAATATTGAAACAACTCCGGAAATTACTGAAAATTCAATGAACGCAAGGATTACCATAAATTATCCAGCAGTAACATTTAGAGAAGGGCGGGATGTCTTTCAAATCGAAGAGATTTCAACAGAGAGAAGGGCAACGAATTGCTGGATCGAAGATGAAGAAAACCAGCTAAGTTGGACCTTTTCGAAAAACCTTGATGTAGTACTAGTTCTTGATGTTAGTAGTTCCCTACAGGAAAATATAGCAACAATAAAAGAAAGTGCGGTACAGGTTGTTAGAAATATGCTGAGTCAAAATCCTGAAGTTAATATAGCAGTTGTAAAATTTTCGAGGGGAAGCGTGTCGACCAATCTCAGTTCAGATGAAGGATCCTTAACGCAATTTATTAATGTCAATACTACCTATACTCCTCCTGATATTGCACCATATGAGTTAGAAGGAAAAAATGAAACTGGTCTTTATGAGGCCATAAATGAGGCTATATTAATACTGGAATCTTCTAATGCAAGAGGAAAAGGGATACTGACTTTTACTGATGGTGTGAATAACTTTTGGTTTAATGAGAGTTTTCAAAGCAGTGAATCAATCATACAATCTCTCACAGCAAATGATATAGCTAATTACACCATTGGATTTGATGGTAATCAAAATACAGTTGATCGGGCAGCCTTAGAGAGCATCGCCATCAATGGAGATTTTTCTTTCCCTGAATCTATCCAAGACCTAGAAGAGGTTTTTCGAAGATTTACAAACAATGTGGCCGCAGTTTATGATCTAACCTATAACACTAATTCCTCTCAATTTTCTGATCCAATCGAATATCGATTTTTATTTAAGACTCAAAAAATTAATTGATCCATGTATAGTTTTTCTAAAAAAAAGACATGTTCAAAAATATTGTTTTCGTAGGAGGCATCCATGGAGTAGGAAAAGGTCATTTTTGCCAGAAGATAAGATTAGGGGTTGGATTCGAATATCTCTCTGCAAGCGAAGTCATTAATTGGAGTAAAATTAAAGAAAACCCCCACGATAAGCGAGTAGATGATATTAAGCACACGCAAGAACTTCTGATTGAAGGCTTGAAAGCAAGAGTAGAAGCTAAAAAACAATATCTACTAGATGGCCACTTTTGCCTTTTCAATGCAGAAGGTAAAATCAATAAAGTACCAAAAGAGACCTTCCGTAAAATTGCACCTCGCTTATTGATCACAGTGACTAAACCACCTGAAGTTATTTTACAGCAACAAAAAAACCGAGCAGGCCTGGTGTACGAATTGTCCACCCTACAGAGAATGCAGGAAATTGAAATAGCCTATAGTGAGGAGCTATCGCAAGCTTTAGACATCCCCTTAATCATTATCAAAGATCAAGCACCAACAGTCGTTATCAATCAAATAAAGCAGCAGATCAAATGAAACTCTTGTTGGACACCAATATTGTAATTCATAGAGAGGCTAGTACTATTGTTAAAGCTGAAATAGGCCCGCTATTTCGATGGCTGGATAAACTAAAATACCAAAAATGCATCCATCCGCTGACCGTTCAGGAAATCGAGAAGCATGGTAATAAAAAGGTCAAGCGTTCATTTGCAATTAAATTGGACAGTTACTATCAATTAAAAACGCTGGCTCCTATTCATGGTGAGGTACAAGAGTTGATGGATAGGGTGGATAAGAATGAGAATGATATTATTGATTCTAATCTTCTTAATGAAGTTTACTGCCAGCGTGTTGATTTTTTACTTACAGAAGATCGAAAAGCTCATAGAAAAGCTAAGGAGCTTGGTATTGATGATCGGGTTTATACCATTGATGGCTTTCTAGAAAAAATCACGGCGGAAAACCCATCTTTGGTAGACTACAAAATACTAGCTGTTCAAAAAGAGCATTTTGGAAACATCAACATACAAGACCCGTTCTTTGATAGCTTTAGAGAAGATTATCCAGGCTTTGATAGCTGGTTCAATCGAAAGGCTGATGAGACAGCTTACATTTGTAGGTCGGATGAAAATCTACTCGCTTTTTTGTATTTGAAAATCGAAAGCGAGACCGAAAATTATTCAGATATTTCCCCCATGTTCCCCAAAATGAAACGCCTAAAGATTGGAACCTTTAAGGTTAGTCTGAATGGGTTTAAGTTGGGTGAAAGGTTTTTGAAAATCGTATTTGATAATGCCATCCAGTTTAAGGTGGATGAAATTTATGTTACCATTTATGATAGATCAATTGGTCAAGTACGATTGATAACCTTACTTGAAGAATGGGGATTCAGCAAATACGGTACTAAGTCGTCAACAGGTGGAGAGGAATTGGTCTATGTAAGAAATTTCTATAAAAGGTATGAAAAAGCTTCGCCAAAACTTACCTATCCATTTTATCCTAGAAAAGATGTGAATTTTTTTCTAGTTGCCATTTGGCCTGCGTATTGTATATTCCGGAGTGTCTGCCCCCCCCACTACCGGAGGTTTGACCCCCCATGTGGATAACTACGACATTTCAAATGTTAAGATAGGTGTTTTGATTTTTTTCTCAAGCTATTTCCTTTTAATTCTAAGCGGTGCGCTTTGGGGATGATCCGATCGAGGATGGCATCAGCCAAAGTTGGTTCATCAAAATACTCATGCCACTTACCCACGGGTAGTTGTGAACAGATTAATGTAGAAGCCTGTTCGTATCGATCCTCTAAAATTTGAAGTAGGATGAGTTTAACGGCATGAGAGATGGGCTGTAAACCAAAATCATCTAGGCTAATAAGTTTGGCCTTTTTCATTCTATCTAACCACTTGATGAGGGTGCCATCGGTTTTAGCTAAAGCGATCTGTTCGGTGAATCGATTCAGGTTAAAATAGAGTGTTCTATAACCATGAACGCAGGCATTATTTCCCAGGGCACAAGCCAGGTAGGATTTACCGCAACCGGTAGCTCCGGTAATGAGTATGTTTTCTCCTCGATCCAGATAAACCTTCACCGTGTTCCTGGAAACCTCTAATCGACGTGAGGTAGCTTTTAGGGAGTTCGTGGCTATATACGTCTCTAGAATTCGCCTTATCTGGTCCATACGTTTTATCTTTTCCATGTCTGTAGCTGTTTTATGAGCTGCAAACATGATGATTATAAATCGTAGGTATCCACAAAATTTAGGGGGGGCAAACCAAATCGGTAGAGGGGGGGCAGACAGGCCGGATTTTACAAAATGGCCCGAAAACATTGCGGGCAGGGGAGTGAATGGAAAATAGGGCTTGAGAAATTGAAGGAAAAAACGGGCTCTACTTCTCCGTTAAAGAAATTTCGCTTCTTCATTCGTGAAATAGAAAAACAGAATCACCTTCCCGATTATACCATTAGCCTATCGGATAATGATCTCGTCGTGTTCTGCCCAGAAAAGAATTTGTAGAAATTCAAAACCTGCCAAGCATTAGCCCTGAAACGATAGAGAAGGGGAGGAAGATCGCGGAAGAGGCCGGAACAAATTGGGATTTTAAGGAGATACATGCACCGTTTTCACAATCGCTTATAGATGGTTTCAAGCCGGATAATGTGCATGGAGCTTTCATCAATTTTGTGAAGAAGAAGGTGAGTATGCTTTAAAATCCCTTTTTCGAATTTTTTACTGTTGTTTGGGAAATAGATGGTAATTTCCCAAACAAATCTTATCGAGGAAAGAAAAATCCTTACTCTACCTACTAAAAATAGGGCAGAAATAAATTATTAAGATTGAGCTGATAGGTACTAACATTCAAAAAATTATATTCGAGAATCTCCTTTAAACTCATTTCTCTATAGTTTTAGAATGGTTATTTGTTCTGATCTTGCCCCCCCCTTATTCATCATCAAAAGTATCAAAAGCTTGAAAACGCCACCCAATCATCAGTGTGAGGCGTTGATCAATAACTCGAACATTCAATTCTTCTGTGAAGTCAGTACCTGGTAGGTCAAACCCATTGAGTGTAACAAAGAAGCTTCGCCCATTATACCCACCACTTGCTTGAGTATTTATTCGGGGGCTAAGTCTCCACTGGGTACGATTTTCGATCTCTCCTTTTCCAACAAACTGAATGCGCCTAAATTCTCCCCCAATAGTTGCCATAACTGTTAAGAACCACTTCTTATGTGTTAGCGTATAAGCATATCCTCCGCCGAGACCCATTTTATAACTTCTGTATCCGTTAAGGACTAAGAGTTGATTATCTCTAGTCGGGATTAATAGACTATCAGCTCGTAATATCTGCGTACTCAACAGACCAGAAAGTAACCAAGATCCTTGGTTGCGTTTCTGCCGTTCTGAGAGCTTGAAGGAAGATCTTAGGGAAAATCTAGGGTAATTAAAAACATAAAAGCCACGGATAATGCCATGCCACATTTGGATGTCCTCACGAAAACGATTAGGGGAAATGTCCAGTTGGGTAAACCCACGAAATCGACGTAAGCCAGCCCGTACAAAATAGGTAGGCTTATAGAGGTTGATAGCGACTCCAAAGTGCTTTGGGTTTCCTTCAAGAGGAGAGTTAAAGGATACTAGCGGAAGAGATAAAGAAAGTCCTATCTTTTTATACTTAGCCCGAATCCCAACATTCATTCCTGCATTTTGGAAATTTAGTCTTCCTACCGTCGGACTTTGAAAGGCTACTTGAAAATCTTTGGCTGTAACAAACGAGTTGACGACCAGTCTATTGGCAAGAGGTTGAATATAAGCCGTGTCTTTCTGTGTAATTCCCGTAAGAGAGACAGCTAGTAATACAATAAAGCTGAAGAGCCATCGTTTGGGCAGACCTTGTCTATTATGAGTCAATTGCTACTCTTTTTGGGTTAAGTCAAGCGTTTTAGTGAGCTTGAATTCATCAGGCTGATAAATAATAACCAGCGTTCCTAAGCGGCTATCTAAGGACATGACAGGAGCCGAAACAATCTCTTGAAGCTCTTTAGAAATAATAGTTACTTCTTCCGACTTAAGAACTGTTTTTGCATAGTCCTTGGCTAATTGATCACCTTCATTTTTCTTATTGGTAGAAATCAAGATTTTACCTTTTTTGTCTATCAAGGTAATTTCTTTGATATTCTCTGATTTAACTAACTGCTTAAAATATTGATCTACCTGTTCAAGATTATCCCTCGACATTTCTCCCCGTACAGCCCAGACGAAAGTTTTCATCATCATTTCCAAGTGCTTCACCCCGTTGGCCTTCAAGGCTTGTTCTGCCTGGCCGATCAGCGCTACCTTTTCTTTTTGAAAGAGGCTATCCTGCTTTTTTAGTGCCCAATGCTTGCTGATCCATAAAAAAGTGGAAATCCCGACCGCTACAATGAGCAAAGTATAGGTGAACCAATTCCGTCGGAAATGACCGTGTTGTTTGATTTCTTCTGTCATGATTGTTGTTTTTGTTAGTATTGTCTGAAAACAAGCATGGGAACTTTTACATCTCGGGCAATAGTCTTACTGATACTTTTATACTTCTATTTCAGTAGAAATAGTATGAAACTGCTTAGCCTGATGTTCTTTGACAAAGGCTTCTAATCGTTGCACTTCCTCTAAACGAAATGCTTCATAGACGCTTCTCCAGTCTTCTCCTGGAGGGACGCTAATATTATTTACCTTCCTGATATCGTACTCAAGACAGTAGGAGACAATGAGCTTAGCCTCTAAGTATTGAGCAACACGAAAAGCATAGCGCAAGACGAGAGGAGATTGATCTGAATAATTAATACCAACAAGTAAGGTCTGCATACGAAAAATTTGAGAAAGAAGAGCGCGGCCTTAGGCTACGCTCTCATTATTGCCTATGGACATTAATTGAATTTCTTCACATTGTCTTTGACAACGACGACGACCTTTTCTTGCGCTACGATATCCTGCTCTTTATTTTTCTGATCCTGCTCATTGATTTCAATATTCTTCTCCATTTTGGCGATCGTATCTTTAGCTTTTTCGATCGCCTTATGGTAGTCGCTGTTGTCATTCTTGAGTTTTTTCAGGTCATTTTCTAGTTTTGAGAGTACTTTTTCCTCCTCCTTCACAATAGCTTCTGCATGATGTTTAGAGGTGGTCATGCCGTATTCGTGAAGAATGTCCTTTGCATAGGCACCTTTTTCTTTGTCTTCTTCGGACGTTACATAACTATCTCCAAGATCAAACCAAACAATAATGGAGGTACGCTTATTGGGATTACTATCTTCTAGGATTCGTGCGTAGACGCCTATCGGAGTTGAACTCAAGCGAGGCATTTGAGCCTCTTCAGAAAACCAAAGTTTGCTTTTTCTATCAAATTTGGTTTTCGCTTTGAAGTCTTTCATGAACGCCTTCCAGTCGTCTTCTGCTTCGTTTTTACTAACATCTGGTAGTTCAAAGAGAAAGGAGTTATAGGTGCCGTTATTCATCGCCCTTGGCGCTTCATCTATATCGATATTTTGTGCAAATAGAGGTAGCGTGAACAGTATGAAGGCGAGAAATGTGATTCTATTTTTCATGTTGTGAATAGTTTAAGCGTTAGCAGAATAGGTTAGTTGATCGTGTTAAGTAATGATCAAAAAATAACTTCCCGATTTTGCATATGATCTTTTGGCGCTATACTTCGTTATTTTTTTCAGCGATAGCGCTGCTATCACTTCAAAAAATGCCTTGTCTATCACCAAAATCCCTATCTCAAAATGCGGAACTTATTCTTTGTCCATTACTAAAGGTGAAAAAAATGATGGGAAATATAGACCAACGTACCTCGGTACGTCAGTCCATATGGTATATCCAATCGCTTATTCTTTATTTTCCAAAACCGATGGAAAGATCTATTCTGGCGCTCAATCCGATAAATGGACGAATGAACGCCTTGGTGGTACTTTGACCCGCATCTGTACCAGAAGTGATGGTTTCTGTCTTTTCTAGGAATGCGGCTCCCGCATTAAATCGAACAAACTCAAAGAGCTTGTAATCTAGGCCTGCATAGAAGGGACGTCCCACTACCATACCTGTCACCACATTCCCTTTGTCATCCTTAAAGTTGTCTAGAAAAGCACCCAAGACAACAGAAGAATTTCTCAGAAATTTGGGGGCTATCGTACTATTACTAAGTGGGAATGCAATACCTGCATAGGGAGAAGCACCGTACGTAAAGTCATCCCATTTCCCATTGATGTAGACCCCCCCATATCCCAGACTTAAGGAAAAGAATCCTTTTTTCTGCTCAGTACTATAATCATCTATATAACGACTGATAAGCAATTTGCTCCAGGTAGTACTCATTAATTCTCGTATCTCACTAGTGACAATTGTTTTGATCTCATCGATTTTTTGTGCTACTGCAAGGTTTCTGTTTGCTGTTTGCTGTTGGAGCGTACTATCTTTAGGTAACTTGTTGAATTGAATTTTTTCTAGATTAGCCAACCTTTGCGTAAGCGTGGAGGAAAGTTTAACATCCCTATCCTCATACTGATTACGATAGACATCTAAAGCCTGTACAATTGTCTCCTCTAGGTCTGCGACCATTTTCTTTTCTTTTTTGACCAGGCTAATTGTATTCCCCTTGATATTGATATGGGTATCAAGATAGGCGGTAACTTGCTCAATAATTTGCTTTGTTAGCACCTCGCGATCCGCTGGACTTATTTGCTGATAGAAAGCGATCCGAAAATCATATTTTTCGGAAGCCCTTAGCGCGTAATTAACCGCTAAACTGTAGTTCGTGTTAGTATTGTTATCATAGTCTTTCCAAGAGGCTAAATACAAACGATCTTTCTCGCTCTTCGCTTTGGAGGGCAGAATACTAATTTCTATAATATCCACTCCTTGAGGAATCAGCCCCGTAAACATCAACGGTTTTTCTGCTGGAAGTACCTGTCCTTCATTAAAGTAGTTCTTTTCCAAATCATAGTTGATGGTAGTATATTGACTGAAAACGGTGCATGCGAATCCCATGATGGCGATAAGCGCCAAACTTAGCTTTTTCATTATGTGAAACTTTAGTAAGAAATTTTACGATGCTTTAGAATTGAGACTAAGGAGGCACAAAACGGTCACAATTTTGGAGGAACATGTAACCAACTCATAGTGCCCCATTCTGCGATAGTCTCCTAGTATCTAGGTTTTCATTTGGATAGTTGGTTGCGTTTTTTCTTTTTGCTGAGCGCTAAAAATACTAAGTGCAATGGTTAGTAGGATGGAGAAAGAAATCCAAGCAATCGAGAAAATAAGCCCGAAGGATTCTCCTGCCTCTATCCCTGTATTTGTTGTTACTAGCAAATTCATGTTTGTGATTTTAGAATCTATAATCCGAATTCCAGAATAGAGACGCCTTATCATAAATCGGTCACATGTGATAAAGTAGATTTTTCTTATCTTTTCTCAGAAAAAGACTTTTATGAGCCCTAACTACTACCGAAAACGGCTACGAAATTTACCAAAATCGCGACATTGGTCAGTATTAAAAAAACTGTCTACTACTCTTTTGACTATATGCAGTATAAGCACATTCCTAAGCGCTCAGTTTAATCCAACAATTAGAACAGGAGGCCTCGGCCAAAGTATAGGCCCATATACTGTTGGTAGAGAGGTGTTTCAAGTGCAAACAGGAATGGGATATAAACAAGGTGAAAGAGTTGGCCAGTAGTAGGAGTGTTACAACTGTCCTGAGTAATACGGTATTGAGGTATGGAATTTTTGAACGGTTTGAAGTAAGTGGATTACTTAACTGGCAAAATGATCATATACAATCCCCACTAGAAGATTTTTATCAAGGTGGAATTAGTGCCACACAGTTGGGGTTTAGGTATAATATTACTAAACGAAAAGGAGCGATTCCTGCTATTGGGGTTCAATATCGACTGTTACTTAAGGCTCAAAGCGACACGTATAAAAGAAGCCATTATGGGTCTCGTTTAGTTATTATAACGGCTAACCGTCTACTTGAAAAAGTTGGACTAGTAACAAATTGGGGGTAACATGGACAACACATAAAGTAGCTCTACAGGGAACCTATGCTATTAATGTTTCTTTTGATCTGGTAAAACAAGTAGGAGGTTTTATAGAAACGTATGGAGTCATTGAACAAGGAAAAATGAGTACTAATATAGATGCAGGAATAGGTTGTCTAATCAATAATGATTTACAACTAGACCTCTATGGTGGCTGGCAAGGAAAACAAGATATACGAGATTACTTTATAAGCTTGGGGGTTTCTTGGCGTATCCATAAACGAAATATTTAATCTTCTTGTCCATCCTCTTGAATCATATCGATGAATTGGCTTAGAAACGGTAGTGAGTTTGGCCTGGCAAAAAAATCACTAGTTATAGATATTTCCAAGTCTTCTAAGTCATTAGCCGCATCTACTTCTAAGCCTTTCGTGTGCGCTCCTAAATTTTCAATTCCTTCCCATTTTTCTAAATCTGCGGCAGCGGCTATATTTCGACAAGCATTGATGAAGGCATTATATACTAGTTCGAATGCTAACTTTTCTCTGGGGTGTTTCTTTGATATCGCCTTTATAGCTTCCACAATTGCTGTTCCATAGCTCTGAAAGCCTGCTCTAACAGCGGTGCTTAGTAGACCGATTGGGTTGACTTTTAGCTGGCTTCCTTTGTTAGTTATTTTGATCGATGGTTTTTTGAGAGCTGTCATATTAATATTGGGGTAATGATTATGTGGTTTTGCTTTCTATCGGAACACTATTGAAATGTAATGATACTTCATGACACATCAAAGCTTGATTCAAACTATTGATATTATAAATATGAAATTATTGATATTTTGATAACAAAAAGGGAGAAGCTCGATCGCACCTGGTCGAAGCTCTGATAACAAATTAGTAGGTGCCGGGGGAGATCCGGAGAGAGGAATGATAACAAAAGGAAAGGGGCTTAACGCTCCAACATCACTCCTTTCTTGGATCACTAAGCACAATAAAAAAAGGCCACAACCCGAAAGCTGCGGCCCCTATCGAATACAAAAGTTGAGTTTGCGAATCTGAATTAAAGCATATCTGTATTCTTTGGTCTGGACGGCCCCAGGGGACGAGGTGGACGCTGTTGAGCACTATTATTGTTATTTATCCAAAAGCTGCAAATAGCGGAGCAAACCGTGCCAGCCATATCGGCCAAAGTGACCGATATATGCACTGCTATCTCCGATGGGTTCCTAAAACCACGAAAAAAGCACTTGATCAAAAGTCTTTTGGGTTAGTATGGTTCCTGAAACCACGAAGATATGATGGCAAAATGCACCATGCACGACAGGAAAACCTATGATTACTACCGGAAAGATATCCAAGTAAAGATTTCTTCATCGCTGACATTTTTGATAGTTTACCGTTCAAAGATGATATGGCTTCAATGGAGCATCCGATATTTTCTTTATCGAAAAAACGTGACTTAAGGGATATTATCTACCGGAATGGAGAGGTAACCATAACCGTTAAACCAACATCAGATGGGCTGCCTACCATTTTTGACAAGGACGTTTTGCTTTACTGTGGATCAATTAAAAGGGAAGTTATCAAAGCCTTCGGTTTGATTGAAAGCTATGAAATAGTGGAAAGCAGTAGGGTGAAAAACCGGATAATCCGCTTAGAAATTACATTATCAGACTGGTTCTATCATTCAATTTTAGGCAAAAGTGTTTCTGTGCCGGATTAGTTACCGTCAACAAGTTGGATTTACTTTTGCTGAAGCCGGTGATAAGATCATGATAACTTCGCGCGAAACTGTATCCCCTGTTTTTGATATTTAATTTTATTTGAATGGTGATCCAAAAAGGCAAGCCAATTTAGGCTGTCTTCAAGCTAAGTTAAACCTTAACTTTTCAGGTGCATAATTGGTTCAACCAGGAAGGAAATATTCAGGCATGGATAGAAATTGGTAAAATCAGTAAAACCAGTCAAATTCGAAATGTCAAACTTTTTTGTCTATTTTGAAAATGTACAGCAGATTGCGAAATTATTCCGCACCTAACTGAGACTTGTCAGGTAAGACCTCATACTAGGAATGGAGACTAAACAAATGTTACATTTGAAATGGATCAATTCATCTACTATTCTGGCATTACATTATGGATTTTGGTTCTATTGCGGCTAATATTGCCCTTGATCGTTGGTAAGAATTGGGTTTTGAAAATTGGTAGCTGGGCATTTTTTGGGTCAGGTTTGGTGCGATCAAGCAAAAAACTAATCAAGGAAGTAAAGAAAAGAGATGTTAGTGATGATACAGCTGGGGAGTTTGTCGCCCATATAATCTGGCGGATCACTCGAATAGGTATGTTTGCTATTTTAATAGGTTTAATTCCTTTCGCTTTATTATATCAACAAAACCAATTGATCAATACGCAAAATGAGCTTTTCCAATTCCAGAACAAAAAGGTAGAAATGCAAACAGTACTTGATTCTATGCAAACGGAATTGCTTATTAAACAGAATACCCTTTTTCAATATCAGAATCTCAAGGTGTCGCAACAAACGGAATTTCTCGAAGAACAAACAGGACTTTTTAGATTACAGAATCAGTTGCTATCTGGTCAAAACATGAGGTTAGACACCCAAAATTATCGACTCAACCTTCAGAACAATTTGATCGAGGCGGGCAGACGAGGAGCATTAGTAATTTTAATGAGCGATATTATGAACCAAATGAATCAAGAGATTTTAGTACAAAAGAATGGTGTTAGCAATTACGATTCATTGAGCTATTCTCTCAGTGATCCCTTGATTGGGAGAATAGCTGCTTTAAGTCAGGGTTTCCTACCT
>Ga0070728_10005729_pt1 | contig 12088 bp, 8 predicted proteins | sample tdDd471_FD_66723 | JGI IMG/M metagenome (GOLD analysis project Ga0070728, IMG submission 66723) | Marine sediment microbial communities from the Atlantic coast under amendment with organic carbon and nitrate - tdDd47.1 | ecosystem: Environmental > Aquatic > Marine > Coastal > Sediment | place...
ATTCATTGACAATTTATTTTAAATATTGGTTTATATGGAGAAAGACGCAAAGCATTGCGTCTCTACGGAGCTGAAAACAATGGATTCTTCGCTTTGCTCTGAATGATCTATTTTTTATAGAAAATTGCAGTATTTGCAGTAAAAATGGTGTTTTTTGGTTTTTCAAAGAACAATGTTTTAATGATTGATAAAGTAGGAAGGGTTTTGAGCAATAAGGCAGTTTATATCATCTCATTTAGTCTTATAATGGTTGCGAGTTTTAGTTTGTTGTTTTCTAACCGTTCCCTACAATACAATGGATTCATCGCTTTGCTCTGAATGACGTTGGGAATGGAAAAAGTAGGAACGGTTTTGAGCATTAAGGCAGTTTATATCATCTCATTTAGTCTTATAATGGTTACGAGTTTTAGTTTGTTGTTTTCTAACCGTTCCCTACAATACAATGGATTCTTCGCTTTGCTCTGAATGATGACATTTAGACTTCGCTCAATGACCTATTAACGTAGTAAACGCAAATTTGCGTTCACTACAATTTTATTTATCATCCTCACACTAATTTCTTACCACGGGCATAGACTGAGCCGACGTGGTTTATTCCGAAATGATAGAATAAATCTACGTAAGATGAGCCATTTAATAATATAAAATCTGCGTCTTTTCCTTTTTCTAATGAGCCCTTTGTGTCTTGTTTTTTTAGTGCATAAGCGGCATTTAATGTTGATGCAACTACTGTTTCTTCGGCTGTCATTCCCATATTTATTGTTGATAATGACATTATTTGTTGCATATTTTCTGTAAAGCATGAACCAGGGTTACAATCTGTTGCTATTGATACGATTACTCCTTGTTCGATTAATTTACGAGCAGGTGCATAAGGTAATCTAATGAAGTAAGCAGTACCTGGTAAAAGTCCAGCAGCAGTTCCTGATTTTTGCATTGCTGCAATACCCTCATCATTGATATAAAGCAAGTGGTCGGCTGATATAGCACCTAATTCGGCTGCTAATTTTGCTGCACCCACATCTGCAAGTTCATCGCAATGCACTTTTAGGTCAAATCCAAGTGCTAAACCTGCATTTAATACTCTTCTGCCTTCTTCAACTGTGTAATATCCTTCATCGATAAAGGCATCACAAAATTGTGCTAAGTTATTCTCTCTTATGTAAGGTAGCATTTCTTGAGTAATTGAATCAATGTATCTATCTCTGTCATGTTTTAATTCAAGTGGAAAATCGTGAGCACCTAAAAATGTAGGAACAATATCAATATCTATGTTATTATTTAAATGTTTTATTGCTTCTAATTGCTTGATTTCACCTTTGAAATTAAGTGAATATCCCGACTTAACCTCCATTGTTGTCGTGCCATGTTTTATAGCATTTTGTGCTAAATCAAAGCCAGTTTTGTACAATTCTTCGATACTTGCTTCACGAGTTCCTTTCACAGTAGTTTGGATTCCTCCGCCCATTGCTGCAATTTCTTTATATGTTGCACCACGCAATCTCATTGCAAATTCTTTTGTTCTATCGCCACCAAAAACAATGTGAGTGTGTGCATCTACAAAACCGGGCATCAATGTTTTATTATGAGCATTAATTTCTTCATAAATAGGAATATTATTATCAGCAATATATTTTCTACATTCTACTTCGCTACCAATAAAATGAACTTTTTCGTCAAATATCATAGCCCCTTTTGGTACAATCCCCAAATCCTGCATTTCATCTTTTACTTTATTTCCTTTTCCGTTAGCATTTACTGTAATTATTTCAGAGGTATTAAATACTAATTTCATAAATATATTCCTTCATAATTTAACTTAATATCTTCGACTATTTCTTTTACTTTTTGTACGTCATTTTTATTTGCTACAAGCACTGCATCATCAGTAACTACAATTACTAAATTATCTATTCCAAGTGCAGTTGCAATTATTTTATCACCAGAACTAACATTAATTATTGTAGAATTATTGCAATTTATTACAGAGTTTTTTCCGATTTTAATATTGCCAGAATCGTCAATTTGTTTTGTGCGTTCTAATGAATTCAAATCACCTAAATCGTCCCATTCAAAAAGTGCTTTCACGCACACAACTTCATCAGCTTTTTCCATTAAACCGAAGTCAATTGAAATACTTGGATAATTATTATAAGTATTTTCGATAAAAGATTTATCATTAATATTTATAGATAAATCAATAATAGTATTACCGACTGTTGGAAGGTGTTTAGATAATTGATTTAAAAATGTGTCAAGTCTCCAGAAAAACATTCCACTATTCCATAAATAATTACCCTTAGATAAATACTCTTTTGCAATTTCTAATTGTGGCTTTTCTTTAAATTGATTCACTTTATAAATCTTAGCTTTATTAGTCTGTAATTCATTGCTAAGTTCTATATATCCATAGCCAGTTTCTGGTCTGCTTGGGTTAATTCCTATAGTTGCAATTACATTATTTTTTTCTACATAATCCATTGCATCTGTAACTGTATCAGAGAATTGTTGCTCAGTTTCCATAATATGGTCAGCAGTCAAAACTGCCATAGAAATATTTTCTGCTGGTCCAAATTTATCAATTAAATAAGCCGCCGATAGTGCCAGACACGGTGCAGTATTTCGTTTATTTGGTTCGGATAAAACATTTTCTTCAGGGATAATTTTTAGGACATTTCTAATTGGCTCAACTAAATTTTCACTTGTTATAATAAAGATTTTATCTGCATCAAAAACATTTAATGCTCTAAGTACAGATTCTTCAAGCATTGTTTTATCAGATTTACCTAAATTTAATAATTGTTTAGGTTTATTTTTTCTTGAGAGAGGCCAAAATCTTTCGCCAACTCCACCTGCCATAATTACTGCTGTTCTAATCATTTTAATTCGTATTCATTTTTTTGTTTTAAAATTATTTTTACGTCATTAATATCCCAATTTTCTTTTACTTTTAATTCTTTATCATAAATATAAAAGAATTCTGAATGAAAAAATGGAATATCATTTCCAAAATCATATTTATTATTTTGATTTTCATCACAAATTATTTCTAATTGATAATTACCTTCTTCTAAATTAGAAAAGGTAAATCCACCATCAGAATTTAATTTTTGTTTATCTATTAATTTATTATTTTGCGTTAATATTAATAAAATATCTCCAACACAATTAGTAGAATCAACTACATTTCCAATTATTTTGCTTTCACTTTTATTTTTTAAATATTTAAAATTATAAGTGAAAATTGAGTCAATTCCTGATTCATTTTTAAAATCAATTATTTTATTCAAATTAATTTTTAATATTAAATCTTCTTCATCTTTTTGACAAATAAAAGTAATGTTTAATTTATTAAAATTAATTTTATAATTAAATTCTAAATTATTAGAATCTTTTTTATTAATAATTGTAATCGCACTATCTTTAACCTCTGCAATGGAATGTGAAAAAATAAAATTTAATTTATTATCTTTTATTTTACTATCTATTTTCTTAGGCATCAAATTTAATTTGTTTTTAAATTCTTTTGAAATTCCACCAAAAAAAGAAAATGTTAGACTATCATTTTGATTATTTCCTAAAGTATCTTTAATGTTATTAATTTCAAATTTAAAGATTTTATTTGTGTCTAAATTTTCAGTAATTGCAAATAATTTTTTTGATTGAATTTCATCAACAGAGAAAATACTTTTAATTTCAATATTATTATTACTTACACTATCCATTAATTTAAAATTATCTAAATTAATTGAATCTAAATAAACATCTTCAGATAATCCGATTTGCAAAACATTATTTGCAATCGGGAAAGCATTAACTAAACTAACACCTTTTCTATCGAATGGAGGTGCAATTTTTAAATTAATATATGGATTAATTTCATCAAATACTTCAACGTCAAACTGCGCTGCACCGAAGCCATCAATTCCACTTTCGTACATCTCATTCTTCATTTTATCATCAACTGCTACTATTCTATATAGCCCTTTTTTTAATCCAATTAATTCAAACTCGCCTGAACTACCTAATGAAACAGTGTAGTCTGGTTCAGTAGCAATATCAATCGGTGTATCCTTATCTCGCCATGCAAAAATAGACTTTCCTTCGGGTTTTGCATCTATTAATTTACCAGAAACTCTACCGCTGTCTATTTTACTTCCTTTTGTGAAAATAAAAGTAAGGGCATCTTCTGGTTTATTACCTTTATAGTCAGAATAATTTGCTTTTAACTTCACAACGTAAGTTACATCTGGCTCCATTTCTTCATCAAATTTGATTTTCAATTTCTTCCCAGACCAATAGAAATCATACTTCAATTTTGGTGAAATAGAAAAATTTTCAATAACTGAAGATTTATTCATATATTTGTCAAATTGAATTGACAAATAATCATCATTATAGTTAGTAGTATAGTTTTTTGGGTAGTATTCGCTGATTGTAGGAGGCGTGGTGTCCTTTGGTCCACCGCTTGGAGCTTCCATAACAGCACACGAATACATCAAATAAATAAGCAGTATTAATAATAATTTTTTCATAATTTCCTTAAATCGAAAACAAATATAATAATAAAATGAGAATTAAGACGAATATTAAAAAAATATACCTACTTCTAATGGAATTTTTAGATAAATTAGATAAGGATCATGTCTATCTAATTTCAGCAGGTATTGCATTTAACATACTTATGTACCAGATTCCTTTGTTCTTGCTGGTAACTTTTGTTGTAGATTTTTTTATTGGCTTTGATACATTAGGAAATCAACTTGAAGAAGTTTTGATAGCTTTTTTACCTCCAACTGCAAATTCTGAAAAATATATAGATACTATAATAGATGAAATTTTAAAAATCGTAAGTCATAGTTCATTCTTTGGTATTATAGGTTTGGGAATATTAATTTGGATATCTTCTGCTTTAATTTCAAGTCTAAGGTATAGTATCAATACGGTTTTTAAAATAGTTCCTAAAAAATCAGCATTTTTGGATATGTTGAATGATATGCTTTTAGTTATTCTTATTCCATTTCTATTTATTATTTATACATTTTTACTTCCTATAATTGATTTAATTGTCAAAATATTGTACGAATTATCTCCTGATGCAGCAAACCCAATTATATCAAATTCTTTGCTGTCGATAACATCACTTGCCACAGGATTTGTTATTTACTATTTTGTTTATAGTTATGTACCGAGTGCAAAAGTAGAAAGAAAAAAGAGAATATTTGCTTCTTTATTGAATACAATACTTATTGAAATCTCCAGAAATGTATTTGCTTGGTATCTTGTTAGCATTAGTAACTATGGTAAATATTACGGCACTTATGCAGCTATTGTTTCCATTGCTTTGTGGATATATTATTTTGCTTTTATATTTTTAATTTCAGCCGAAATTAGTCAAATGTATTTTGAGAAAAAAGAGAAAAGAGATGAAGAGTTAGGTGCATTGGAGGGGTGAAAATTATAATTCAATAAATTTAGTAGTGAACACAAATTTGCATTCACTACTTTTAATTTACTTTTCCACCATCACTTTCTGCGTTCTTGTTTCAGTTCCGTGTTTTATATTCACTATATATATTCCTGCTTGTACGCCACTTGTGTCCCAGATAATAAGTCCGTTGTAGTTAGTTTCTTTGTTTATACTTAGTTTGTTTGTAGTATTTATCTTTATTCCTGCTAAGTTATAAATCTCTACATCATCAGTAGTAAAAGGTAATGCACTATCCCAATAAATACTAATTTTCACTTCTTGTTTTGTTGGCTGTGGAAATGGTGGAAATGTATAAAGGTAGTTTCGTTTTTCAGTTTTTTCTACTGAGGTGTATTCTATACCGAGTTCAGAAAGGGGTAGGGTGTAAATTCCTTGATAGAAGCATAATAAAATGTTACTGTTATATACTACAAGGTCTTTAAATATATAATTTTTGGAATTATTAAATTGCTCTATACCGATATCATATTTTTCCCAATCATTTCCATTATTAGTAGAATAGTAGAATCCATCATTTGTATATGCAAAGAAGTTTTCTTTATAATTAATTAGTTTTCTATTGTTTCCTTTATTTTGATAATTTTCAACTATTTTCCAATTTTTTCCATAATCTTCTGATTTGAATATAGAAATTCCATTCGAACTTGCAATAAGCACATTTTTATTTTTAGCTATATTATTAATTTGTTTGAATTTAATTATTGAGTCATTTGCACTTTCTATTTTATTCCAACTATCTCCATTATCTTCTGAAACTAAAATTCCACCAGATCTTAATCCTGCAAATAATGTATCATTATATACTTCAATATTGTTGAATATTTGAGATAATGGAACATCGTTTAATTTATTCCAAGTTTCCCCAAAATCATCTGAATAAGTAAAGCCAAATCTATTTGATAAAGCAATAAATCTATTTTTATTAATTAATACTTTATTAAAGGAATTTGATATTTCATCAACTATTTTACTATTCCATGTTCTGCCTTTATCATTTGAATATGATAATTCCCCATTTGAAGTATATGCTGTTAATATGCTATTTTCCTTTACTGATATACAAGATTGAGCAAAAACTGTATTATAAAGTGAATCATTTAACTTTTCCCAAGATGAATTTATATTTTCTTTTTTAAAAATACTTGTATTATAAGTTAATAAGTATAAATCACTTGCATCTTGACTAAATTGAAAATTTAAACTTTTATCAAAAATTGCTACTTCTCCAAATGTATCTCCATTATCTGATGAAGAAAATAAACCATTAAAACATGAAAAGTAAATATAATTATCATCTGAAATTAAATTAACTCCACCATATTCCTTGTTGTCAAATATTTTAGTCCAATTAATACCCAAATCACTACTTCTATATATTTGACCATCTATATTACTTACATACAAAAAATCTTTATGATAAACCATACTCAGAACACCTAAACCTACATAAAATGGTGTTTTGGGTTGTTGACGCTTCCATGTTTCACCAATATCTGTAGAAATATGTATTGATGTTTTTCCAACAACTAATGTATCACCTGCAAAACAATACGCACTAATAACATCTTCGCTTATTTCACTGCCTTTATGGATAAAGGTTTTACCATTGTCATTAGATGATAGAATTTTACTTGACGATTGACTTCCACCAGAAGCTAAAATATTGTCAAATATAAATATTCTATTTTTGTGTATTTTTATATTAAAACCAAAAATATTACTTGAATCTTTTAAGACATTATTATAATATTTTATTGTGTGTTGCTCAATATTTCCATTTTTATAATTAATATAGCCACCATAGTTAACTACAGTATAGACTGAATTAATATATGCGTAAGATATTTGTGTTAGGAAATGAAATCCTTTTTCATCAACATCAAAATCTAAAATTTTATGATTTTGTAAAAGACTATCTACCAAACTCCAATTTTTACCATTATCAGTGCTTTTATAAAAGCCACCTTTTCCATTGTAATAAATGCTTTCAAGTACTAATACATAAAGAGTATTTTCGTATTTTATACATTTTTTTATTATTCCAACTGAATCTATTTTACTTAAACTTGATTTATTATATGTGCTCCAAGCATCTTCAGTATAATAAATATCAAAATCTGTAAACATAGATAAAGTACTATTAGAATAATCCGAATTTTTAATTGGAATTCTTCCATTTGGACTTTCTATTTCTTTCCATTGGGATAGCAATGGAATATTAAATAATAACAATAAAATAATATTTTTCATTTTAAAACCTTTTTTTTTAATTATATTAAAAATTTTTACGAAAATTGAAACTGTTTAGAGATATTAATTAACGCCTAAATTTTTGTTTTATTAAGTTATATAAATCCCAAGTTGATTGATTTGTATGTTTAATTTTACAGTCATTTTCTTGATTTTTTAGTTGGATTTTCACAAGTTAGATTAGTTGAGATACACAAATATATTCTTATATACATATATATATATATATATATATATATATGTATATAAGAAGTTAAGCCAAAATTGTTTATTTGTGTATTTATCATAATATGCAAAATATAAAATAGTTTTTATTATTGCCAGTTATTTACTTTACAAATTAATAATTTTAATTATTAAATGCAAATTAAATTTCAATTTCGTTTAATGATGTTAATATAAATATAGCAAACGCAAATTTGCGTTCACTACTATTTTCTCACTCAACAATAATCTTCTGCGTTCTTGTTTCAGTTCCGTGTTTTATATTAACTATATAAATACCTGCTTGCTCACCACTTGTATCCCAGATAATATGTCCCTTATAGTTAGTTTCTTTGTTGATGCTAAGTTTGTTTGTAGTATTTATTTTTACACCTGCTAAGTTGTAAATCTCTACATCATCGACAGTAAATGGCAAGGGACTATCCCAATATGTATTTATCTTTACTTCTTGTTTTGTCGGTTGTGGAAATGGTTGAAATGTATAGAGATAATTTCGTTGCTCGGTTTTTTCGACAGAGGTATATTCTATACCGAGTTCGGAAAGTGGAAGAGTGTATAATCCATAAGTTAAAAAAGTTAAAAATAAATTATCTTCAACTAAATCTAAATCGATAAATTCTGAAAATTCTTTATCAAAATTTAAATTACTTATTCCATTACTTATACTTTTCCAATCTTTGCCTAAATTAGTTGAATAAATAAATTCATCAAGAGTTATAATAAAAATATTGTTTTTATAAACAAGGGTTTTATTAATATTATTAATTTGTTTAGGAAATTTAATAACTTCCCAATTAATACCTGAATCATAACTTGCGAATAAATTTGTTCCATTGTTGGCAATAATTATTTTATTGTAATAAGTTATATCAATGATATTTAAGTTCTTAATTAAATCATCGTTTGTAAATATATTCCAATGATTTCCATTACTTTCTGAATAATAAATACCAGAATTAGTAGCTGCTAATATAAGTTTATTAAAGTTTTTTAGCGTATTAAATCTTAATTCACTTTGAAACTTGATCCAATCAATTCCTTTGTTTTGTGAAAAATACAAACTTCCAAAATTATCTATTGTAAAAAGTTTTTCTTCATTTATAAATGCATTAATTATTCGGTTATTTATTCCAACTTGATTTTCATTGAAAGATTTTCCACTATCAAAAGAAACTGACACTGAATTTCCAATGTAATAAGCTGGATTATATGTTAATATAATTGAATCGCTAATAGTAAAATTTAGATAATTTGATTTAACTTTATTTAAAGAGTCATTAACAAGAATCCAATTATTAGAATTATCTATGGTTAACAAACCAGGACTAATAGTTGATACAAATATTTTGTCATTATATTCATTATAATTTAATTCATAGATAATTGAATTACTTGTTATATTTAATAATCCCACTTTGTTGTTAATTTCATAAATACCTGGATTTGAGGAAAAATAATATTTATCATTATTAACAAAAATATCATTTATTATTCCAATAGTAGAGTTGTTGTAAATTAATTCCCAGTTTATTAAATCAGTTGACTCAAATACTTCTCCATTTATTGTGCCTGCTATATATTTATTATTTATAAAATTAACAGCTGTTATTTCTATTATTTTTGAATTTATTAATTTTCTGTTCCAATCAGTTCCAAAATTTTCGCTTATATAAAATCCTTCATTAGTCCCAATAATAATTTTATTATTTGAAAAAGCAAAGTCATTTATTTTTAAATTTTGAATTGTATTTTTTGGACTTACCCAACTTATTCCATTATCTATAGAATAAATTAAACCATTATTTTTATAGGCATTATTTGTAAAATAACCTTTATCAAAACAAATAACTGTGTCATTTTTTGCATATAATTGATTAAAGTAATTTTTGAGAAATAAAGTATCCCAATCAACTCCATAATTACTTGATTTTAAAATAAAGTTTGAACACAATAAGTAGTAATTGTTGTTATCCATTTCTATTTTTTCCACACTTATTTTTTCAGTATTAATTAGATTTGTCCAATTTTTTCCATAATCAGTTGACCTGTAAACCCCACCATTTTTTTCTAAACTATAATATGAGCTAATAAATAATGTATCACCATATAATTTAATATCACTAAAACTAATTTTATCTTTAATTTCATCAGTGTTTATTAAACTATAATTTTGATTATTAATATTAAACTTATAAATGTCTGGAAAATTTTCAAGTAGAAGTATATCTTGGTTACCTTGTATTTTTTTACTCTGATAGGCGACTTAGGAGAATTATAATCAACCCATTCTTGACTTTGTAAAGTCAAGAATGGGAATAATAAAATTAATATATAAATTTTATTCATTGCTTACCTTTTTGTTAATAATATTAAAAATTTAAAAAAATCGAAACTATTTTAGTAATATTAATTAACGCCGAAATCTTTGTTTCTTTAAATTGAATAAATATTCAATCTCTAAGTTGATTTTTGATAAACTGTTGAAAGAAATACCCTAATAGTTTTTGATAAAATCAAAAGTATATTGAGATTGGAGTACAAAAATGACAGGCAAAGCAAGAGCCATATATACATAACTATATATATATATAGGGTTGTTTAAGTCAATATATGAAAATGTATAAATCATAAATTTGCTCTTTTACTTTCTACAAAAATAAATAATATTTCTAAATAAAAAACATTTTTTTAAAATTGTAATTCTTCTATATCCAATTAACTTTTTAGAGGCGATTTTGTTACATTTTTGCGTGATTATTTTTTGTTTCAGAATCATGGATATAAGATGGATTTCATGGATTGAGATGTTGGTAATTTTGACGAGATATTTTGCTTCGCTCAATATGACGTAACGATGAAAATGTAGTGAACGCAAATTTGCGTTCACTACGAATACAATGGATTCATAGCTTCGCTCTGAATGACTATTGAAAGAATCACGGTATTAAGATGGTTGTAATTTCTGGGAGATTCTTCGCCTACGCCTCAGAATGACAAGAGGTACTGAAACAAGTTCAAAATAACGGGGTAAGTTGAACTGATTTCAAGCCAGTTTTCAAAATAAAAAGTCAAATATTCTTTATGTTTTAAATATTTTCACTATTTTACATTTTATAAAATGAAAATTAAGAAAAATAATTATTATGTATTCAAAAGTATTTTCAGCATCAGTATTTGGTATTGATGCTTTTATCGTTGAAATAGAAACTCATCTTGACCCTGCTATGCCTGGAATGGTTATAGTTGGTTTGCCTGATTCGGCAGTTAAAGAATCTAAAGAAAGGGTAACTGCTGCAATTAAAAATTCAGACTTAGCTTTTCCACAAAAGAAGATTACGGTAAACCTTGCACCTGCTGATGTTAGAAAGGAGGGCTCGGCATTTGATTTGCCAATTGCACTTGGTGTTTTAACTTCTTTGGGTATTGTTCCACAAGAAAGTTTGGAGCATACGATTGCTTTGGGTGAACTATCATTAGAAGGAACTTTAAGACCAATTCATGGAGCTTTGAGCATTGCAGTTGAATGTGCTAAACGTGGATTTAAACGTATAATATTACCCAAAGAAAATGCAGAAGAAGCCGCTCTTACAGGTAAGTTAGATGTTATTCCTGCAGAATCTTTGAAAGATGTGGTTGATTATCTTAATGGTCGATATGAAATAAAATCTACTGTTGTAGAGCTTGACCAAATCTTTGATAATTTTAGTGATATGGCGATTCTTGATTTGGCTGATGTAAAAGGTCAAGAGAATGTAAAACGTGCATTGGAAGTATCAGCAGCAGGTGGTCATAATATTTTGATGATAGGACCTCCCGGTTCTGGTAAAACTATGATTGCTAAAAGAATACCTGGTATTTTACCTCCTTTAAGTTTGGAAGAATCGCTCGAAACTACTAAGATTCATTCTGTATCTGGGCTACTTAGCAAAGATGAAGCTCTTATCAGAATTAGACCATTTCGTTCGCCACATCATACAATTTCAAATGCCGCATTAGTTGGTGGAGGTGTTGGAAATGTTCGCCCAGGTGAGATTTCACTTGCTCATCATGGGGTATTATTTTTAGATGAATTACCAGAATTTGCAAGAAATGTGCTTGAGGTGCTACGTCAGCCACTTGAAG
>Ga0070728_10005732_pt1 | contig 12086 bp, 9 predicted proteins | sample tdDd471_FD_66723 | JGI IMG/M metagenome (GOLD analysis project Ga0070728, IMG submission 66723) | Marine sediment microbial communities from the Atlantic coast under amendment with organic carbon and nitrate - tdDd47.1 | ecosystem: Environmental > Aquatic > Marine > Coastal > Sediment | place...
TGCCGGCGGTCGCGCGCAGCGACGTCACGGCCGGCCGGCGCGCGTCGCCCGCGTCGAAGATCTGCGTGTCGGTGAACCCGAAGATCCGCAGGTCGACGCCGGCCAGCCCCCGCACCGCCTCGGTGAGCAGCACGCCGAACGCGTGCGCCCGCTCCATGCTCTGGCCGTGCATCGACCCGGAGCAGTCGATGATCAGGCCGAGGAACAGGTCGTTGTGCCACCGGACCTCGCGCGCCTGCAGCACGCGCGGGTCGCCGCGCACCACCAGCGGCCGCAGCCGCGTCGTGTCGAGCCGTCGCCCCCGCAGGCGCATCCGCTGCGGCTCGAGCGACAGCCCCAGCGAGTGCAGGAACTGCCGCAGCCGCCGCGCGTGCCGGCCGACCTCCCGCGCCATCTTCCGGTGGCTCTCGGGGTCGGGGTCGACCTTCACCACGTCGCGGATCACGTCGAACGAGTCGTCGCCGCCCACGTTGATCTGCAGCCCGCCCCGCTCGCCCGAGCCGCCGCCGTGGCCGGACTTGTCCGGCGCGCCGAGGATGCGCTCGACCTCCTGCTGCACGTCGGCGTCGCCGATCTCGTCGCCGTGGGTGACCTGCCCCCACGGGTCGCCCTCGAGCGACTCGGCGCCGCCGAACGCGAACGCGAGCTGCACCTCGTCGCCGAAGATCGCGTGGACCTGCTTGGTGACCCGCCACAGCCCGCGCATGTCGAGCTTGCGGAACGCCTTGCGGAACAGCGCGAGCCCCTCGCGGACCTTCGGGTCGTCGTGGCGGTCGCCCAGGCCCATGCGCAGCGCGCGCGTGAACCGCGCGAAGCTCGATCCGGCCCGCTCGAGCTCGCGCAGCACCGCGCCGGTCCCGACGCGGATCGCCTGCGGGTGGACCGCCGCGTCGAGCGGGCACGCGGTCAGCACGTCGAACGCGCGGCCGCGCAGCGCCGACAACGACACGTGCACCATCACGTCGCGGTCCGCGTGTTGGAACGCGTACGCGTCCAGGCGCTTGAGCCGGTTGCCGTAGTCCTCGTCGTAGGCGCGGATGTTCCGCTCGAGGTGCTCGTCGGCGACGAGGTTGAGTAGCCGCCCGAGGCCCTGGCTGTCGGCCTTGCTCCAGATCGCCTGCTCCTGCGCGCCCTTGTGGTGCCGGTGGTGGCCGATCTCGTGGAGGATCAGCCCCTCGACCACCTCGCGACCCTGCCGGTCCCCGCGCAGCAGCGGCAGCGGCGACACGAACACGCGCCGCTCGTTCAGGCGCGTGTAGCCGAGGCCCTCGCCGCTGATCATGTGCGGCGTGAGCAGCTGGCCGGTCAGCTCGCGGCTCACGTCGCGCCCCCACGCGAACATCTCGGCCAGCGCGCGCAGCTTCGTCGAGCGCCGCGGCCGGCGCGGCAGGTTCGACAGCGCCGCCGAGCGCGTCGGGATCTGCTGCGCCTCCGCGAGCAGGCGCTCGAGGCACGCCTCGCGGAGCTCCGACGGCGCGTCGGCGAGCCAGCCGATCACCGCCTTGTCGCAGGGCAGGTCGCCGCAGAGCACGAGCGCCTCGACCGTCGCGCGCACGAGACCCTCGTCCGCGTGCGCGAGCACGTGCGCGCCCTCGTCGCCGCCGGTGAACACGTGCTCGATCAGCAGCGGGAGGCCGAGCGGGTCGCCCCGGTCGCGCAGCCGCCGCGCCGCCGCGAGCCGCAGCTCGCGCCACCGCTCGCTGCCCTGGCGCAGGAACGCCCGCAGCGCGGCGTCGTCTTCGGGCTCGGGGTCGGGCCGGCTCACGAGGTACTGCACCGCGCGCGTGTACGCGGCGGGTTGCGTCGAGCCCACGAGCCGACGCGACAGCGCGCGCGCGTCGCCCGCGCGGTCGAACAGGCGCTCGACGTCGCTGCGCCGCAGCCAGCGCCGATCGCCGCCGTGCATCACCGCGTCGACCGCGACCTAGCGCGTCGTCGCCGCGCTCGAGGAGGCCCATCGCGATCCGGTACCGCAGCTCCGGCCGGCCCTCGACGCGACCGAGCGCGAAGCGGACCGCGTCGAGCGGGTCGCCGTCGGCCCACAGGGGCAGGCTCGCGGTGATCGCCTCGAAGTGAACCGGGAGCGGGTCGTCGGCGAGCAGCCACGCGAGGCGCCGCTCGCCGTCCTCGCCGAGCGCGACGAGCCGCAGCGTCGCCTCGTGCACGACGGCGAGGACCTCGCTCCGGCAGCGGCGCGCGAGCACCTCGGGATCGCTCTCGGCGCGGATCGCGGCCAGCTCGTCCTCGGACGCGTGGCCGAGGGTGGCGCGCGCGCCCCGCGCGCGGCTCGGCAGGCCGTCGCTCGACACCAGGTCGCGCAGCTCGTCGCGCGCCTCGTCGGCCATGTCGGGCAGGCGGTCGCGCAGGTCGTCGAGCCGGTCCGCGAGCGCCTCGACCGCGACGCGGGCGCCGTGCAGACCGCGGAGCAGCCGCGCCGCGTACAGCCCCTCGACGTGGTCGACTCGCTCGATCGCGAGGTGGACCAACCGCTCCGCTTCGTCCTCGAGGACCTTCAGCCGCTCGGGCGCGCGGTAGCGCCATACCGTGACCGTCCGCGCGGCGGCGGCCCAGCAGTGCGCGGCGAGCAGCCCCGACGGCAGCGCGGACGCGAACACGAGGCTGTCGGTCAGCCCGTCCTCGCCCTCGATCAGCTCGGCGCCGGCGGCGAGCCCGAACCGCTCGAACCGCCACAGCCAGCACTTCAGCAGCAGCGGGGGGTTGGGGTGTCGGGTCGCGACCTTCAGGGCGTGCGCGTCGAGCGCCTCGACGAAGGCGGCGCGGGGCTCGGTCCACGCCTCGAACTCCTGCGCCACCTCGTACGGATCGTCGTGGCAGCCGAGGACCGCCGCCGCGACCTCGACCTGCGGACGGGCGGGCGTGGAGCGCTCGCGCAGCGCGGCCACGACTCCGCGGAACGGGCGGCCGGTCACCGGGCCGAGCGCGTCGATCAGGTCCGCGGCGGTGGCGATCCGATCGGCGAGCGCCTGCGGCAGGTCCCGCACCTCGGGCCCGCCCCCGAACGCGGCCGGGCCCTTGGTCACGCTGCGGCGGCGGTGCGCCTCGGCCCACTCCGCGACCGCCGTCGACGAGTGCCCGGCGAGCTCCTCGCCGAGCGCCTGCAGCTTCGCGAAGCTCAACGGCTGACGCGCGTCGATCGCCTCGAGGGCGCGGCGAAGGTGCCTGGTGGTCAGGGTGTGGAGCATGGTGGCGAAGACCGGGCCCGACAGGCGATCGGCCATCCGCCGCAGCAGCTCCGGCCCGAGGTTCGATTCGGCGTGGTCCGCGCGGTCGAGCCAGCGGGCGAGCAGCTCGGTGTCGGCGACCGAGCCGTCGGCGATCACGTAGGCCAGGCGCGTCGCGTGCGCGTGGTCGAAGGCGAGCCCCGGCCGCCGCTCGAAGCCGAGCAGGTGCCCGAGCATCTCGAGCCGCATCGCCGGCGATGCGCGCGACAGGAAGGTGAGATCGGGCGCCTTGCCGCCCGCGGTGCAGGCGGCGATCGCGTGCACGAACGACGCCTGGTCGCCCGCCCTCTCGAGCAGGCGCTCGATCATCCACGCGCGGCCCTCGGCGGCGGCGTCGGGGTTGGACAAGAACGGCGCCCCCTCCTCGGGGTCGCGCAGGAACGACGTGACGATGGCGTCGAGCCCGAGGTGATCGACGAGCCACCGGTACGGCGGCTTGCCCGAGTACAGCGCGAGCGCCCCCGCGACGCGAAGGTCCACGTGCCCCCCGCCGCGCCGCACGAGCGAGCCGTTCATCAGCGCGTCGAGCAGCACCGGCGACGCCGCTCGCGGCCCGCGCAGCGTGTACACGGCGTCGAGCGCGGCGCGCCGCGTGACCTGCGGGATCGCGCTCCATCCCAGCAGCTCGGGAAAGTGATAGACGGCGACGCCGAGCGCCTCGGCGGTCCAGCGCTCGCCGGCCGCCGCGATCAGCGCGGCCACGTAGCGCCGCGCCACGACGAGCACGTGCCCGCGCGAGAACCCCGTCCACTCGCGGAAGAACGCCTCGCGCTCGGCCGCGGGCGCCTCCTCGCCGAACAGCGCGAAGAGCGCGTCGAGCCGATCCCGCCCCGCGACGATCGCGCCCTGCGACTCGATCGCGTTCATCGCCTCGTCCGCGCCACGCGACGGGGCCTGGTTGGCCCACGCGAGGTGCTGGTGCGGCTTGCCCGCCGCGAGCCACGCGCGGGCGTCGGCGGCGGGCAGCCGCCCGGCGTGCGTGAGGTCCATCACCAGATCGATCGCGATGGGCGTGTGGGCGAGATCGAGCTCGGGCAGGCGGCCTTCGAAGTCGGGGTCCGCGAGCCGGTGCGCCGCGATCGGCCGCATCTCGGGGGTCAGCTCGGCGTCGTAGGCGGCGCGCCGCACGTCGGGCCGCGCGTGGAACACCAGGTGCGCGATGCGCGCCGGCGTGACCTGGGCGGTGGCGAGCATGGCCTCGGCGGCGGCGGCCCGGACGTCGGCGTCGCCGTCGTCGAGCGCCTTGACCACCGCGGCCACCGCGACGCGCCCGCACGCGCCGCCCAGCGCGCGGACCGCCGCGGCGCGGGCCCGCGCGTTGGGGTGCCCCAGCCACGGCCCCAGGGCGCCGATCCACGGGCCGCGCGACCGCGGCTCGCGACGCGTGAGCGCGCCGAGCAGCGTCACGACCTCGTCGACGTCGGCGTCGGGGTCGCCCAGCAGCTCGTGCAGGCGCAGGTCGTCCATGGGGTCGCCGATGGTAAGGGAAGGGCGCTGGGTTTGGGGCGCGGGGCAAAGGCAAGGGCAAAGGCAGAGGCAAGGGGAACCGCAGCGCACGGGGGGTCGCGTTTCGACCCTTGTTGGGGTCGGGTTCCGCGGGGGCTCGGGACGCGCACGCCGGGGGCCAAGTGAGCGCCGTGGCAAGGGAGCCGCCGCCGGCGCTCGTCGATCGTCGTGCGCGCCCCGGGCTCCCAGCCCGGGCCGTTGGGGACGCGAGTGAATCGCGGCTCGAGAGCCGCGGCCCGAAGGTGCCCCGGGGCCCCGACGAACGGAGCCCGCGATGGTGCGGCGGGACACCGGGCGACGCATCCGGCTGCTCCCATCCGAGTAGCCGCCGCGATGATGCGCCTCGCTCCGCGGTCGATCGACCCGGAGCGCCCTGGTTGCGGCCCGCGGCCTCGAGACCCTCCCGCGTCGTGTGCGGGCGTCTCTCGGCGCGGCGGGCCTGCCCGGGCGGCTCGCGGCGATCCGTCCCGCCGTAGCGGGTCGAACCGCGACCACCCGTGCGCTGATGCTGTCGTGTGCTTCGTCCATGGCTCCCTTTGCTCGAGTTGGGAGGACAGACGTGCAACCGCCGTACCCGATCTGCTAATGCTCCGATCACATGAGCAGCATCGAAGGGATCCCCGAGGACCTCGCCCGCGTCGATCTCGCCGACAAGCGCGCCATCCTCGACCTCGACGCGAGCCTGTACCCGGTCGAGGCGGTGTACTCCGCGACGTACGTCTTCATCGACCGGTGCTACGTCCTGCTCGATCGTCCCGAGGCGGGCACGCTCCGGATCGTCATCACGCCCAAGCAGCTCGACGACGCCGAGTCGCAGCTGCGCGACGTGGTCGGCGAGCTCGCCAACGAGCTGGTGAGCGCGGCCTGGCGGCACCAGATCACCCAGGAAAACCGGGCGAAGATCGAGTCGGTGACCATGCAGGCGATCTCCGGCGCGATGGGGCCGCCGACCCTGGACGACCTCGAGGACTTCGACTTCACCGACGAGGCCTTCGAGGACCCGCTCGGCATCGCCATGAGCTGGGAAGAGAAGTACGCGAAGAAGACCGAAGACGGAGAAGAGGAGTGAGAGAGGTCCGCTTCCACCGCGCGCTGTACCGCGGCGAGTCCGTGGACGAGGCGATGAAGGTCTACGCCCGCTTCGCCAAGCTCACGCCCGTCGAGGAGGACGATCACTGGGTCGTGCGGGTCGAGGGGAGCTCCGAAGCAGGAGAACGTCGGATAGCCGACGAGATGGCCAACTACGCTCTGGGTCTCACCATCCAGCGCCGCACGGAGTGACCGCATGCAGCTGATCGACCTCCGCAACGACCTCGACCGCAGCCTCCCCGCGTTCTTCCGCCACCGGCGGATCGGCGACGGCCGGACGCTGCTGACGAGCGCCGAGGGCAACTGGGTCGTGCTCGACGACGCCGAGTTCCGCGCGTTCGCGACCGGCGCGGTCGAGCGCGACGGCGCCCTGTGGAGGCGGCTCGACGAGGGGAACTTCCTGCGCGAGACGTGGGACGAGGCGGCGGCGCGCGAGGCGATCGCCGCCCGCAAGCGGTTCCTGGGCTACGGCCCGAACCTGCACGTCATGGTGGTCACGCTGCGCTGCAACGAGACCTGCGTGTACTGCCACGCGTCGCGGGCCGACATGGACGCGACCCACACCGACATGACGCCGGAGATCGCCGAGAAGTCGGTCGACCTCGCGTTCCAGTCGACGAGCCCCGGCATCACCATCGAGTTCCAGGGCGGCGAGCCGCTGGTCCGCTTCGACCTGGTCAAGCACATCGTGGAGTACGCGCGCGCCAAGAACGAGACGGCGGGAAAGACGCTCGAGTTCACGATGGTCACCAACCTCTCGTTGATGACCGACGAGAAGCTCGAGTACCTGCTCGATCACCGTGTGCAGATCTGTACGAGCATCGACGGGCCCAAGGAGGTCCACGACAAGCAGCGCAAGCTGCCGATGCTCAGCAGCTACGACGCGGCGACCGAGTGGATCAAGACGATCAACCAGGCCTACGTCGACCGCGGGCTCGACCCGGCCCTCTATCACGTCGAGGCGCTGCTCACGACGACCAAGGCCGCGCTCGCGCGGCCCGAGGAGATCGTCGACACCTACCTCGAGCTCGGCTGCCGCGCGCTGTTCCTGCGGCCGCTCGACCCGTTCGGGTTCGCCGGCAAGACCGCCAAGGTCGTGGAGTACCCGCGGCGCGAGTACCTCGACTTCTACCGGCGGGCGACCGACTACGTCCTCGAGCTCAACCGCCAGGGCGAGCAGATGATCGAGCGCTACGCGGCGATCTTCCTCATGAAGATCCTGAAGGGCGAGGACCCGAACTTCCTCGACATCCGCAGCCCCGCGGGCGCGGGGATCGGGCAGCTCGCGTACTCGTACGACGGCCAGGTCTACACCTGCGACGAGGGCCGCATGCTCGCCGCGCAGGGCGACGACACGTTCCGGCTCGGGTCGGTGCAGGAGAGCCGCTACCGCGACATCGTCGGGCACCCGACGGTGCGCGCGATGGTCATCGCGTCCAACCTCGACAGCCAGCCCGACTGCGTGGACTGCACCTACAACCCGTACTGCGGGATCCAGACCACACACAACTACAAGACGCAGGGCAGCATCTTCGGCCGCATGCGCGAGTCGAACATCTGCGCGGTCCACAAGGGCATCCAGGACTACCTGTTCAACAAGCTCGCCGACGGGGAGCCGCACGTGCTCGAGGCGTTCGACCGCTGGACCACCGTGCGCAGCCGCGAGCACTTCCTGCATCGTCCGTGAGACGCATCGATCGGCCGCGCTGGGTCGCGGGCGATTCCTTCGCTATGCTCCGCCTCGATGGAGCCGCGGCAGCCGTGACGCCCGTGCCGGTCAAGGTGCTCGTCGTCGACGACGACGCGCTCGCGCTGCGATCGATCGCGCGGACGCTCGAGCTCGCGGGCGGCTTCGTGGTCGACGTGTGCGACCGCCCCGACGACGCGCGCGAGCGGCTGCTCACCGGCGAGTACGCGGTGCTCGTCACCGACTACCAGATGCCGGTCACCGACGGCGTCGCGTTGATCGAGTCCGTCGAGTCGCGCTGCGACACCGTGCCGGTGCTGCTGACCGGGCACGCGGCGTTCGACGTCGTGCTCGACGCGGTCAACCGCGGGCACGTCTACGCGTTCATCGCCAAGCCGCTCCGGCCCCAGCAGCTCGTCGCCACGGTGCGCCGCGCCGCGGAGCGCTTCGACCTCGGCCGCGCGCTGCACGTCAAGGTCGCCGAGCTCGAGCAGGCCAACGCCGAGCTGACGCGCCGCAACTCCGAGCTCGAGAGCGCGCGCGCGGAGCTCGAGCGGCTGCAGGAGCTCGCCGCGACCGATCACAAGACGGGCGCGCACAGCTACCGCTTCTTCGTGCAGCGGCTCGAGGAGGAGGTCGCGCGGAGTCGGCGCTACCACCTGCCGCTGTCGCTGCTGCTCGTCGATCTCGACGGCTTCAAGGCCGCCAACGATCGGCTCGGCCACCGCGCGGGCGACGACGTGCTGCGCGGCGTGGCCAAGACGCTGAGCCAGGGCGTGCGCCTCATGGACGTCGTGTCGCGCTACGGCGGCGACGAATTCACGGTGCTGCTGCCGAACACCACCAAGGTCGGCGCCGCGGTGCTCGCCGAGCGCCTCCGCGTCGGCCTCGAGGTCGTCGGTCAGGGCCCCGCCGCGGCGGGCGCGATCACCGCGTCGATCGGGATCGCGTCGCTCCCGGACGAAGCGATCGACTCGCCCGAGGAGCTGATCGAGGCGGCCGACCGCGCCCTGTACGTCGCGAAGACCGGCGGCCGGAACCGGTGCGTGCTCGCGAGCCCCGAGCGGGTCGGCGGGGCGCGCCACCGCGGCTGAGACCCGAGTGTGACGTTACAATGCGCCGCGCACTCGCGGCGGCGCCGACCGGGCCGACGCGCCTCGAAGACGGGGTGGCATGGGCGCTGCCATGTCGGGGGGCATGACCGATCGACCCGCCTCCGAACGCCCCTCACGCGCCCCCCGCTCCGGTACCCGCCAGCGCAGCTACACCCACCAGTACGTCGACGTCCGCGGCCTGTCCTGCGCCGAGGTCGACGCGCTCGTCGACTCGCTCTGGGGCGTCCAGGTCGCCGTCTTCGACGGCGTCGATCGCGCGTCCTTCCGGCGCTACCTCGCCGACCCCGAGGCGATCGCCGCCGCGGTCGAGGTGCACCGCGACGCCGACGGCGCCGTGGTCGGCTACTACTGCGCCACCGCGTTCGAGCGAGTCCTCGACGGCGCGCCATGCACGGTCATCCGCGCCGCGGTCGCCGTCCTGCCCGAACACCGAGGCCTCGGGAGGATCCCGCGCTTCGGCGTCCGGTTCGCGATGCCCCTCCTCGTCCGCTACCCGCTCCGGCGCGTCTACGGCTTCGCCTGCCCGGTCCACCCGGTGTCGTATCGGATGGTCGCGAAGTACGCCGACGGGATGTTCCCGCACCCGAGCCGCGAGACCACCGACGCCCAGCGCAGGTTCCTCCTCGAGCTCGCGGGGGGCTTCGGGCTGCCGGCCGCGCAGGGGTGCTCCGAGCTCGTGCGCGAGGTTGGCTGGCTCACGCGTCAGTGCGAGGGCTCCAAGCGCGCCTGGGCGTGCGTCGACGACGCGGCGGCCCGCTTCTACCAGGCGCACAACCCGGACTATGGGCGCGGCACCGGCCTGCTGATCGCCTTCCCGGTGTCGGTCGCCGGGGCGCTGTCGGCGCTCGGCCGCACGAGCCTCAGCCGCCTGCGCCGCGCCCGGTTCGGGGGGGCCGGGCTGCGCGTCGCGGCGAGCTGACGGGCGCGCGCGGGGCCCCGATCGCGGTACGGTCGACCGATGACCGAGCCGAAGCGCCACACCGTCGAGGTCGAAGGCCGAAGCGTTCACGTACGCGAGGCGGGGAAGGGCGAGCCGGTCGTGCTGCTGCACGGCTGGCCGACGTCTTCCTATCTCTGGCGCGACGTCATGGGGCCGCTCGCCCGCACGCACCGCGTGATCGCGCCGGACCTGCCCGGGTTCGGCGACTCGGACAAGGACCCGGGCGACTCGTACTCGTTCCGCTACCACCGGCGGATGCTCGACGGGCTGTTCGAAGCGCTCGGGGTCGACCGGGTGAACCTCGTGGTGCACGACCTCGGGGGGCCGGTGGGCCTGTACTGGGCCGTGCACTCGCGTGAGCGGGTGCTGCGCCTGGGGCTGCTCAACACGCTCGTCTACATGCAGCCGTCGCTGTCGCTCGCCGCGTTCTTCGCGGGCCTCGCGACCCCCGGCCTCAAGGGCTGGCTGACCAGCCCCGGGGGCATCGCCTTCGCGATGCGGTTCGGGGTCACCGACGCGCGCTGCTTGAGCCCCGAGGACATCGCGGCGTACCAGGCGCCCTTCGAGAGCGCGTCGAGCCGGCGCGTCCTCGTCAAGACGGCGCTCGCGCTGCACCCCGACGGGATGCGGGAGGTCGGCCGCGGCATGCGTGACTTCACGTGCCCGGTCGGCATCTGCTACGGCGCCCGCGACCGGATCCTGTCGGACGTGCACAGGACCATGCGCCGCGTGCAGCGCGACGTCCCGCACGCCACGAGCGTCGCGATCCCGGACTGCGGGCACTTCCTGCAGGAGGAGCGCCCGCTCGAGGTCGCCGAGCAGCTCGCGACGCTCCTCGCGCGCCCCACGCGCTGACGTGGCGTCGCGCCCCGCGGTGTGCGGGGCTGCCGCGATCGCGCAGACGCCATCGTTCGGCTCGGCGGCTAGCACGCATCCTGCACCGTCGGGAGCCATGTTGCATTTCCCCACCGATGTGACCCCTCCGCCCCGGGTGCTCGTGCTGAGCCACGATCCCGAGCTGAGGCGCGAGCTCTCCATCACCCTGCGGCTGTGGCGGCTCGACCCGGTGGTCTGCCGTGATCCCTCCGAGCTGTCGCTCGAGGCCTCTCGCGGCTGCCCGCTCGCCGTCGTGCTCGACGCGACGATGCCGGGCACCGACGTGGTGGGGCTGGCGCGCAGCCTGCGCGAGTTCCCGACGACGCGGGGCGTGGTCTGCGTCGGCGTCCTCGACCACCTCGGCGAGGACGCCATCGAGCTCGCCACCAAGGCGGGGTGTGATCGGGTGACCGCCCGACCCGTCGACCCGGACTGGGTCGGGGCCGAGATCGAGCGGGTCGCCGCGCGCCGAGGTGTCCGTGCAGCCTGACGGCAGCGGTTCGACGCCCCGCGTGGGGCGAGTCGCCCCGTCCGCGGCCGCGCGAGTGACGATCGCGTGCGAAGGTACGGAAGTTGCGCAGTCCCGGGGGGTGATGGCGACCACCCTCGAGATCCCCGCGGCCGACCCGCCCCCGGAGCGCTCGGCCGACGAGCGCGCGCGGTCCGGCATCTTCATGCGGTCCGACGGCACCGGCGAGGCCCTCGGGCCGACGGACGAGGCGGTCCACCGGGCGGCGCTCGACGCCGCCCCCGACGCCTACCTGGTGATCGACGCGCGGACGGCGGAGATCTGCTTCGCCAACGCGAAGTGCCTCGACGTGCTCGGGCGCGCGCCCGACGCGCTCGTCGGCCAGACCCTGACCTCCGAAGGGCTGGGCGTGCTCGGCTGCGCGTGCGCGCCGAGCGAGGCGCCGCCGACCGTCAGCTCCGGCGGATCGAGCCGCTCGCTGGTGTGTCGGATCCAGGGAGCGGGGCGTGACCGCGGGGTTCGTGACGTCGCGCTCACGCTCTCTCGGGCGCACGGCGGTCAGCTCGCCGTCGTCGTCGCCCGCGACGTGACCGAGCAGCTGTCTCGCGAGCGGCGCATGCGCTTCGAAGCGACGCACGACGAGCTGACCGGGCTGCACAACCGCGCGCACCTGCGCCGTGAGATCGCGGCGCTGCGCCGCCGCGGGGTGGGCCCCGTGTCGGTGATCATCCTCGACGTCGACGGCCTCAAGCGCGTCAACGACACGCGCGGCCACGACGCGGGTGATCGCCTCCTGACGCGCCTCGCCGCCACGCTGCGAGGCGCGTTCCGTGAACGGGACACCATCGTTCGCCTCGGCGGCGACGAGTTCGCGGTGCTCATGCCCGACACCGACTCCGCCACGCGAGACGCCGTCGCCCGCGCGTACGTCGAGGACCTGGCGCGCTCCGACGCCGGCTCGGGCGCGTCGCCGATCTCGGTCTCGATCGGCGCCGCCACCACGGCGCACCCGGATGGGATCCGCGCCGCCATGAAGGTGGCCGACGCGCGGATGTACGCGATGAAGTCGCGCCGCCGCTCGGGCTGAGCGCTCAGCGGACCGGGCTCAACGGCGCGGTCCGCCTCGCCCGCCGAAGGTCAGCCCTCGGCGTGGTAGCGCTGC
>Ga0070728_10005735_pt1 | contig 12083 bp, 12 predicted proteins | sample tdDd471_FD_66723 | JGI IMG/M metagenome (GOLD analysis project Ga0070728, IMG submission 66723) | Marine sediment microbial communities from the Atlantic coast under amendment with organic carbon and nitrate - tdDd47.1 | ecosystem: Environmental > Aquatic > Marine > Coastal > Sediment | place...
AGCCACCGGAAAAATCAGCCGTTCAAAAGCGAGTTCAAAGTGACCTCGCTTTTGAAGCATTTTTAACTAAGTACTCCGACTCCTAGGTATCCAATATTCCTTTATCTTCCGAACGATTTTAAGCTCTTTTTGCGAGCAACTTGACCGATCAATCTCTATTTAAAAAAGATTCAAAAGCGGCTTGCGCAGAGTCGCTTTTAAGAAGCTGTTTAAAATACTCTCCCTCTTGTTTCATTCTCTCCTGAACCGACGAGGTATCAGCTCCGCGCAATAAGCTTCTGGTAATTTCAATTGACTCAACCGGCAATTTTAATAACTTTTTTGTCCATGCATCTAACTGCGCAGTCACTTCATCCGCTGTATTTACGGCTTTATTAATCAAACCAAAATTTGCGGCTTCAGTGGCATCAAAACGCTCACCCAGTAATAGCCACTCCGACGCCTTTTTAATGCCACATTGCTTCGGCAACAACAAACTTGAAGCTGCTTCAGGGCATAAACCTAAAGAAACAAACGGCATCATAAAAACGGCCGTCTGAGACGCTACCACTAAATCGCAATGAAGCAGCAAGGTTGTTCCTACTCCAACCGCTGGGCCATTAACACCGGCAATAAGCGGCTTGCGACAATCACTCAACGCAAATAGAAATTGCCAAACAGGGCTGGAGTCTTCATTTGGAGGATTTTCCAGAAAGTCGACTAAGTCGTTGCCGGCGCAAAAGGCACTATCGCTACCAATTATTTTAACTAACTGTACTTCTGGCGACTCTGACGCTTGGTTTAGACCATCAGCAAGCAGTTGATACATCTCGGCGGTGATCGCATTTTTCTTACTGTTGCGATTAAACTGTAGCGTCATAACACCGTCTTGAATTATTTGAAGAATGGGTTGTTCACTCATTAGGGTTCTCGTTCAATCTAATTAATATTAAATCCAAAATTGCCTGGGACTTGTGCAACCGCAAATGCCCACACGGTGTAAGCCGCGAGATTTTGCTTTAAATGCTCAGGGTCAACCTTATCGAGCGTGTCATTGGCTGTATGATGAAGGTCAAAGTAATCGGTTCCATCTTGTCTTAACGCAAACGTACTCATACCCAATGCACGAAGCGGCCATAAATCGGGTCCACTGGTCGACTTAGGTTGCCCTCTTACAATGCCCAGTGGGTTAAGCAGTTGCTCTAACTGTGCAACAAAAGCACTCTCGTCATTCGCGCTTGACCAATCAAAAGACCAAATTGGCCCGGCTCCAAAATCTGACTCAGCCGCTGTAATGTGATTGTTTATGTTGTCAGCGTGAGCTTTCGCATAAGCCCGAGCGCCGACTAGGCCAATTTCTTCGGCAGCCCACAAAACCACTCGAATCGTCCGTTTAGGACGTTCATAATCAGCAATAAGCTTTGCTGCTGCCATAGTAATCGCTACTCCGGCACCATCATCAACAGCTCCAGTACCCAAGTCCCAAGAGTCGAGGTGTCCACCAATGACAATCAACTCTTCTGGGCTTTCACTACCGGTAATTTCTCCAATCACATTATACGACGTGTACTCATCACCTATGTCAGAGGTCATTGTCATACCAATTTCTACTTTGCCCCGTTTCAGCTGATTCAAAATCAAATCAGCGTCTGGGTTAGATAACGCCGCGGCAGGGATCTGAGTCACACCCTCAGCATAATTCATATTGCCAGTATGAGGTAATCGATCATTGTCGGTACCAATCGAGCGAATGACTATCGCTTTAGCGCCTTTCTCGCCAGCCACCGAAGCTCCTTTACTACGCGCAGCAACAGCCCTTCCGTAAGCCGAGCCATCTCTAGTTTTATGCATCTTATGACTGATAAACACAATTTTCCCACGAACCTCTCCAGCCTCTGCTTTTTGCAAGTCTTCAAAGGTTTCAAAATGAATAATTTCGCCACGAACGCCCTCTTCGCCGGTACCGATGCTATTACCGAGTGCGGTAATCATGACTGGCTGCGGAAACGGTGAAATAATCTCCGCTTTTTCGATGCCGCGATTCCACTGTCGTAGCTTAACGGGCTCCTTCCAAACACGGTCGAATTTGAGCTCTTTGAACTTATTCTCTGCCCAAGCGACAGCACGTGCGTCTCCGGGTGTTCCCGCCATACGAGGGCCCACTTCGGTCGTTAACGACTCTAAAATTTCATACGCAAGATCACTCTTGCTTGCAGCTTTTCGCAAAGTCTCCGCCTGCTTTAGTTCAGCTTTTGATAAACTACCGGCAGCGAATATTAAGTGTGAAAAACTGATAAGGATAATCGTGGTAATTATTTGTTTTGTTTTCATAATCCAAAAGTTCTTTTTTTGTGGTTAGCAAAGATTATCAAAAGCAACGGACTGTTGTAACATTAAACGCAGAAATTTATCTAATCGAACGATTAAAAAAACGAGCAATCCATGAATATAGAACAACGAGTAACCGATTTAGAATGCCAACTCTCGTTTCAAGATGACACCATCGAAACACTAAATCAAACGGTTATTGCCCAACGAAAACAAATAGATGAACTGAGTCATCAAATTAGTAAACTATCAACGCAACTAACCACCCTGCAAAATGAGCAAAATGACGATAATACCGCCGATGAGCGACCTCCTCATTATTAAACGCAGCTAAAACAGGCAGAACTGAACAAGCTTTCGCCAAACTTGAATTTAAAAAAGGATAATAATGCGCATGAAAATGACCAATAAAACCATTTTTATCACTGGAGCAAGCAGAGGAATAGGCCGAGCAATCGCTCTAGCAGCGGCTAAAGTAGGGGCTAATGTCGTTATTGCGTCAAAGTCCGCTGAGGAGCATCCAAAACTCCAAGGAACTATCTTCTCGGTGGCAGAAGAAGTTGCGACACTCGGCGGTAGCGCTTTGCCAATACAGTTAGATGTAAGAAAAGAGATTCAAGTTAAAATGGCTCTCGAACAAGCTCACCGTGAATTTGGAAGCATTGACGTACTCGTAAATAATGCTGGAGCAATAAGCTTAACCAATGTTGAGCAAACCAGTCCGAAACGTTACGACTTGATGCAGTCAGTAAATCATCGAGCCGTCTATACTTTAAGTCATTATGCCATTCCCTATTTAAAACAATCTCCCAACGCTCATATTTTATCGCTTTGCCCACCGATAAATTTGAATACGAAATGGTTAAAAGACTACGCTCCCTATACGCTTTCAAAATACGGAATGACTTTGTTAACCCTAGGCTTGGCTGAAGAGTTACGGCCCCATTCCATTGCGGTCAATGCGCTTTGGCCCAAAACTATGATTGCGACCGCTGCCATTGAGTTTGCCGTCGGCAATCAAAATATGCTCAATAACTGCCGCAAGCCAGACATTATGGCCGATGCAGCCATGTCAATTGTCAACAGTCAGTACGAACGATTTAATGGGCAAACATTACTCGATGAAGACGTTTTAAAACTGGACGGCGTAGAGGATTTTTCGCACTACGCTGTCAACCCTAGCGAGCCTCTTTACCCTGATTTATTTTTAGATTAAATGTAGCTACATCTTTCAAATCGATGACGTATATTTAGACATAAAAAAAGCGTGCTATGCACGCTTTTTTTATGTGCTATGAATGTTATAAAGCGTCTTGTAACTCCGGCAACACTTTAAACAAATCGGCAACCAGTCCGTAGTCAGCAACTTGGAAAATGGGCGCTTCTTCGTCTTTATTGATCGCGACAATCACTTTACTGTCTTTCATGCCAGCCAAGTGTTGTATCGCGCCAGAAATACCAACAGCGATATATAGTTCTGGCGCAACAATCTTACCCGTTTGTCCGACTTGATAATCGTTTGGAACAAAACCTGCGTCGACTGCAGCTCGAGATGCGCCTACAGCAGCACCCAGCTTATCAGCGATAGTTTCTAGTAAATGGAAATTGTCACCGCTTTGCATACCACGGCCACCAGAAATGATGACTTTTGCAGAGGTAAGCTCTGGACGCTCAGATTTAGTGAGCTCTTGTCCGACAAAACTAGCCGCAGCGAAAGCTTCCGATGAAGCCGCCGCAGCCACTTCAGCACTACCACCCTCTACTGCAACCGCGTCAAATGCCGTTGCACGCACAGTGATAACTTTAACTGAGTCTTCAGACTGCACGGTAGCGATTGCATTACCGGCAAAAACTGGACGCTTAAATGTGTTTTCAGATTCCACAGCAGTGATGTCTGAAATCATTTGAACATCAAGTTTGGCAGCAACGCGAGGCATAAAGTTTTTACCGAACGTCGTTGCTGGAGCCAAGATATGCGAGTAGCCCTCTGCATTCGCAAGCACAAGATTCGCAACAGACTCCGCCAGTAAGTGCTCAAAATGATCCGCTTGAGCGGTCAAGACTTTGGCTACGCCACTGACTGACTTCGCTTTCTCAGCAATGTTTGCAACGTCTTTGCCAGCAATCAAAAGGTGAACATCTCCACCGATCGCTTGAGCTGCAGCAATGGTGTTCAAGGTGGCCGCTTGCAGCTCTTGATTGTTGTGTTCTGCAATTACTAAAGTTGTCATTTAGATCACCTTTGCTTCATTTTTTAGTTTATCAACCAATTCTGCTACAGACTCGACCTTAATTCCCGCTTCGCGAGACGCAGGAGCTTCGACTTTTAAAGTTTTAACTCGCGGCGTAATATCGACGCCGAGATCCGCTGGAGATACTTCTTCTAGCGGCTTCTTTTTAGCCTTCATGATATTAGGAAGCTTCGCAAAACGGGGCTCATTTAATCGTAGGTCGGTAGTCACAATCGCGGGCAGCGCTAGACGCACGGTTTCTAATCCACCGTCAATTTCTCGAGTGACATTGACGGAATCGCCATCAACAGTTACTTCAGAGGCAAAGGTGCCTTGTGGCCAGTCAAGAAGCGCTGATAGCATCTGGCCAGTTTGATTGTTGTCGCCATCAATCGTTTGTTTTCCTAAAATAACCATATTCGGCGACTCTTTTTCGACCACTTGTTTTAAAAGTTTGCTGACAGCAAGTGGCTGGACTTCGTCATCAGTCTTAATCAAAATCGCACGATCAGCACCGAGCGCAAGCGCAGTACGCAACGTCTCTTGAGCTTGCTGAGGGCCAATTGAGACAACGACGACTTCTGAGGCAACGCCTTTCTCTTTCAGTCGTACCGCTTCCTCTACGGCGATCTCACAAAATGGATTCATCGACATTTTAACATTGGCGGTTTCTACGCCAGAATTGTCGGCTTTCACACGAACTTTGACGTTGTAGTCAATCACGCGTTTCACGGCTACCAGAATTTTCATGGATTGTCCTGTACTGAGTTGTATATAATAGCGAAATAAACCGTTATTGCACCGCAATGTACGGGTCAAATAAAGGCAAGATTCTGACGGGATCGTCTGTAAAGATCAACCGTCTTGCCGCGAAAATATAACCAAGAGTTACACAAAGTCGCCAAATTGGGGAGGAAAAGGTTAATGTCTGAACGTGAGTCTATGGAATTTGATGTCGTAATTGTAGGCGCTGGGCCAGCGGGATTATCAACTGCAATCAAGCTCGCACAACTCAATGATTCTCGTGAAGAGCCATTAACGATCGTTGTCGTTGAGAAAGGGTCTGAAGTAGGAGCACATATTCTATCTGGCGCAGTATTCGAGCCAAGTGCCCTGAATGAGCTAGTTCCAGACTGGAAAGAGCAATCAGCACCGCTCCTTACCCCAGTCAAAGGCGATGATATTTTTCTGATGAAATCGGCAACTAAAGCTCAGAAAATCCCATCATTATTCGTGCCTAAAACGATGCATAATGAAGGAAACTATATCATCAGTGTCGGCAACCTTTGTCGCTGGCTTGCAGAAAAAGCGGAATCCATGGGCGTTGAAATATTTCCAGGCTTTGCAGCGGCCGAAATTCTTTACAACGACGATGGTTCAGTCAAAGGTATTGCAACGGGTGATATGGGTGTTGGCGCCGATGGCAGTGAAAAAGACGGCTATATGCAAGGCATGGAGTTGCACGCCAAATATACGGTTTTTGCCGAGGGTTGTCGTGGTCACCTTGGCAAACAACTCATCGACAAGTATGCGTTAACTAAAGGCAAAGATCCTCAGCATTATGGTATTGGAATCAAAGAGTTATGGACAATACCTGAAGAACAACATGAAGCTGGTTTAGTAGTTCATACTGCTGGCTGGCCACTGTCTGAAACCAAAAGTACAGGCGGTGGATTCCTGTATCACTTAGAAGACAATCAAGTCGTCGTAGGACTCATTACCGACCTTTCCTACTCCAACCCACATGTTAGTCCTTTCGACGAATTTCAACGGTATAAGCATCACCCAATTATTGCGAAGTACCTCGAAAATGGCGAGCGAGTTTCCTACGGTGCTCGGGCACTGGTAAAAGGAGGATTGCAATCTCAACCGAAAATGCACTTTCCCGGAGGACTGCTCATTGGTGACGATGCTGGAACACTAAACTTTGCCAAAATCAAAGGCACGCACACGGCAATGAAGTCAGGAATGGTCGCTGCAGAGGTGATTGTACAGGCTATTGATGCTGGACGTTCAAACGATGACTTAGAGAGCTTCTCTGAATCTTACCAACAGTCTTGGGCCTACAAAGAGTTGCACCAACAAAGAAACTTTGGGCCAGCACAACACAAATGGGGCAATATTTTAGGTGCCGCTTATGCATTTATCGATATTAATATTTTCAACGGAAAGCTTCCATGGACGCTAAGCGACCCTAAACCAGATCATGAACAGTTACGCCCCGCTGCAGAATGTTCAAAACCTCAATACATTAAACCTGATGGCAAGTTATCCTTTGATAAGCTCTCTTCGGTATTTATTTCTAATACCAACCATGAAGAAGATCAACCGTGTCACTTGAAGCTTTCCGATGAGTCAGTTCCAGTTGACCATAACCTTGCCCTATATGATGAACCCGCTCAACGCTATTGTCCCGCTGGCGTGTATGAAATTGTTCGTGATGACGATGGCAGCAACCCGCGATTGCAAATCAATGCGCAGAACTGCGTTCATTGCAAAACCTGTGATATTAAAGACCCAACTCAAAACATTACGTGGGTATGTCCAGAAGGTGCTGGTGGTCCTAACTACCCTAATATGTAACCTTTGCTTCGGGTAGGTTGAGCTTTCAGTGTTTTTTACGGAAGCTCTGCCTACTCACACAACTCACAGGCCCACTAACTTAACCTTTGTTAATCAAGCGGTAATTTTACCCTGCCATTATGTGAATTAGACCCTAGAATAATATCTTATAAGCCTTAAACTGACTAAGCGTTAACCTCATAGAGCGACATATTATGCAGTGGTACACTAATGAGTCAGGCTACATTTGTTTAGGTAAACAAGGGCAATTCGCTGAATTCCACATTCAAACGTCACAGCGCCTTGAAAAACACATTTCTCAACCGCTTAGTCAAAATGATCTTGAAGAAATCGGAAGTTATCCAGAAGACTGGCCCTACGACGGTTCGATTCAAGAAAAGGTTGAATCTCTCGCCAGACGCTTTCAGTAAGTCGCTTACTCTCCATGTGGGTACATTTTTTAAACAATGAGACCCTTTTCTCATAAAAAATTCCTGTTTTGAGATAATCTTATTTCTGGAGGGTAGCAATATGAACTTAGAGAATTCGATGGAAAATAACAACGATAAAGCACAAGAATCCTATGCACTTACTCAACAAGATTTTGATGAATTCAGAAACTTGTTAGTTGCCGAGCAAAGCTTTTACAACCAGATGGGCTTACAGTTCATCAATGATATGGCAGAGCCTACTGCTCAATAAGAGCACTGCTCAACAAAGTTACTGTGCGCTAAAAGTACTTTCTAATCGCCCGCTTTTTATAACGGCCTATGTCAAACTTCACAATGAGTCAGACAGAAAGTAAAAGCATTAAAAAAGGCAGCCTTAGCTGCCTTTTTTAATGCTTAAACAAAGAGCGTCTTCTGCCTATTGACGTTTTCTTCGAAACAGACCTAAACCCAGTAAAACGAACCAAGATAAACTCCCGCTATCACTTGAGCTATCATCCTCTGTGACGCAGCTTTGATTGGCAGGCTCATTTCTCGGCTTTAATGCAAAGGCTCTCACTTCTCCGGTAAACCCACCCTCTCCATCACTAACCAACAATGTGCCGGTACCGACTATCCAACCATTGTCATTGATATCTCGAACTTCGCTGAGCGACCAACCAGCGTCACAATCGACTAAGGAGTTCAAGTCAATCGGTGTCGAAGCAGCAGCATCTGCATCGAAAATAAACGGTTTAAATGATGAGGGCGAGTAGCTGGCTTGCGATACCCCAACAATTAAATTGTCATTGTTTATCGCCAACGCTTGAGAATAGGCTAAATCGTCTCTTAAATAGCCAATTTCAACGCTTTCTTGTGATTGTGAGTCGTAATAAAACGCAGTAAGGTTATTTAAGCTATCGGCTTTGTTTGAACCTCCGACCATAATTCCTTGATCGTTTAAGTCTTCAAAGCTGCTCGATGTTGCACCTTCTAGACCAGCTACCGAGGTAAACTGCACATCGGCGACATTGCCATGAACAGCGATGGTTCGTCTTTCTTCATCGTCATCTAAAATGGTTGATGCACCGACTAAATCACCATTTGCATTGATCGAGCGTATCACTGACGTCGCAGAAATCACCTGATCGCCTGTTGTTTCAAGACTAGGGTAAACAGTGACTTCTGCAGTATCAACGTTGTAAATCATTCCTCTTCGAGCAAAATCTTGCGCATTCCCACAAGAGTCTTTCTGAGTAACCTGCTCAACATACCCCACCATATATTGCTGATTCGAGCCTAGAAACGCACTGGTCATATATTCAGCGTCGGTACCTAAGTCTTGTCCAGGAAAAATATTCGCAGGTACTTTGGTTAACTGGTCATTCAAATCGAACATAAAAGCACGACGAATATCGACCGTTAGTGGGTCGGTTTGCGTGCAATTATCTGAATTATCGAAGTTATCAATTTCGATTTTGTCGAAAGCGTATCCACCAATTAAACCGTTACCATTAGATTCGTCGTTAATGGTCGTTGCATAGTTACCGCGTCCCGATACGCCGAAACCTAGTTCTTGTTCCGGTGGAGTGATTTGACGGTTTAAATTTGGAAAATAAACACTTTGTACGAGGTTAATGGTTACATCTTCAACCACGGTTACACCATTAACCACTTGGGTCGAAGTGTAGTCATGAGCCCCGATGGATACACCGACGGCAGAGTTGTCATTATTGATGGCATACCCAAAAGAAGACTTCGCCCCTGTCGTCGTCGCCGTCGGAGGCATAGGTTCGAGTGCACCTAAGTCAATAATATCGTAGGCAACCGGCAAATTAGCCGCCTTGACCGCAACACACGGCAACAGCGCCGCAACACTAAGCGCCAACAAAGATTGTTTATGCATGAAGCATCCCGTACAAAAAGTAATCAATTATTATTAATACACCAATAAAGACGCATTTAAAGTGCGCCATAGTATATATCAGATGAAGGTTAGGACAAGAGCTTACTGCACAAGTTCCCTAATTAAAGCACTGCGTCAGGTTGGCTTTCTGGAGCCGCGTCACTGAATGCTTGATGAGTTAAGCAATGATCATTAATGGCACAAATGGTTGGGAAGCTAGAAAGCTCAACATTAAACCGCATTGCATTGTAAACTTGAGGAACAAGATACAAATCGGCCATCGATATTTTGGAGCCAAAGCAATAACGCCCATCGGAACTACTTTGCTTCAACTCACTTTCTAATGCGTTAAAACCTTGATGAATCCAGTGCGCGTACCAGTCTGACTTGGCCTTGTCATCAACCGCCAATGGACCGGATAAATATTGCAAAACACGTAAATTATTCAAAGGGTGAATATCGCAGGCAATTTCTTGGCAAAACGCACGTACCTTGGCTTTTTCTTCAAGGCTTTCGGGTAACAATAAAGGGTTTGAGTATTTTTCGTCTAAATACTCTAATATCGCCGTCGACTGGTTCAAACGAAAGTCACCATCGACCAGTAAAGGAACCAATCCTTGAGGGTTGAGCGAGCGATAATCTGGTTGGTGCTGCTCACCACCGTCTTTTACTAAGTGTACCGAAACATTCTCGTAGGAAACTTGTTTCAGGTTAAGCGCAATTCGCACTCGGTACGCTGCAGTCGACCGCCAATATCCAAATAATTTATACATGCCCTCACCTCTCATTTATTGGTGTATTTCGTTGTAACGAACATCGTAAATAAGGTGCTCAAAATAGATTAGTATTAATTTAAACACGCTTTGCAGGCTGAAACACTCATTCAAAACCGTCACTAAAGGTTTATTATAGATTAACCCAAACCGGTAACGTCAAATCGCTCATTAGCTATAAAAAGGCCCACGCTGAATGTGGGCCTAATGGTTCTTACTTTTTATATTCGGTAACTTTCTGGTCTATGGCCCCAAAGATCGAATGACCAGCTTCGTCGAACATTTCAATTCTTACTTGATCACCAAACTTCATAAATGGCGTTGTTGGTTTGCCATCAGCCACAATTTCAAGCATCCGCTTCTCAGCTAAACAACTGGACCCAGCTGAACGATCGTAGTTTGAAATGGTTCCTGACCCGATGATTGCGCCGGCACCCAGTGGACGCGTTTTGGCGGCATGAGCAACGATAGTTGGAAAGTCAAACGTCATGTCAACGCCACAGTTTGGTCTACCAAACAACTCATCATTTAGATGAGTAACCAATGGTAAATGGACCTTGTCTCCATCCCACGCTGAACCTAACTCATCTGCAGTAACCGCGACTGGAGAAAAGGCACTCGATGGTTTGCTTTGAAAAAAACCAAAACCTTTTGCCAACTCACCTGGAATCAAGTTTCTAAGCGAAACATCATTAACCAGCATAAATAATCGAATCGCGTCTCGTGCTTCATCTTTTGTCGCTGCCATAGGCAGATCATCAACAACAACCGCGACTTCCGACTCCATATCGATGCCATATTCTTCAGAAGCCATTTCAATATTGTCGCGCGGCCCTAAAAAAGCATCACTGCCACCCTGATACATGAGTGGGTCAGTCCAAAACGTTTCTGGCATTTCTGCGCCACGAGCTTTACGAACTAACTCAACATGGTTCACATAGGCGCTTCCATCGGCCCACTGATAAGCTCGAGGAAGCGGTGATTCACAAGCACTCTCGTCAAAGTCAAATGCAGTATCACATTGACCATCATTTAGTTGCTCATAAACAACTTGAGCTTTTGGAGCCAAACTTTTCCAGTCATCCAATAACTGTTGCATCGTTCGCGCTACTTCAGGAATTTTCACGGCTTTTTTTAAATCACGACTAACAACGACTAATTCACCGTCACGAGTATTGTTTTTTAAACTTGCTAATTTCATTGAGTTAACCTTACTTTTTAACCTTCCAACTTTCAGAATATGCGTCGTCTTCTACGGTATACGCAGGCGCACCAATTTCTAATGGATCGCGAGTATCCAACATAACAGCAACTTCATCGGTTTCTTTTTTAGCGTACTCTTGACCTGCCGCAAATGCTTTAGGATGAGGACCATGAGTAAAGCCGCAGGGATGGAAAGTGACCATTCCAGCATCGATGTTGTCGCGGCTAAAGAAATTGCCCGCATGATAGAAAATGACTTCATCGAAGTCGTCGTTATTGTGGTAAAAGGGCACTTTCAACGCGCCCGGATCCGATTCAATCGGACGCGGTACAAAAGTACAAACAACAAAGCGGCTTGCGACAAATGTTGTGTGCGCTGAAGGAGGTAAATGATAACGATGAGACATTAACGGACGAATATCACGCCAGTTAATTCGCACCACCGATAAATCACCGTGCCATCCAATCGCATCAAGAGGACTGTAAGAAAAATGAACCTTCGAAATTTCATCTCGTCGCTTAATTTCAACCGTCCACTTGCTATCGGTTTGTTGGGCTTTAAATGCGTCGTCTATTTGCGGGATATCGAGCATCGCCGGGTCGAAAATAGCATGCGGCCCAACTAACCCCTTTTCTGGCAACTGGTAAGAATCGTTCGTTGCTTCAATGATCA
>Ga0070728_10005736_pt1 | contig 12082 bp, 8 predicted proteins | sample tdDd471_FD_66723 | JGI IMG/M metagenome (GOLD analysis project Ga0070728, IMG submission 66723) | Marine sediment microbial communities from the Atlantic coast under amendment with organic carbon and nitrate - tdDd47.1 | ecosystem: Environmental > Aquatic > Marine > Coastal > Sediment | place...
GCCGTTCTCCGCGGTCCACACGAACACGTCCCACATGCCCCACGGCGGAGGATCGCCGCTGACGCCGCAGACCTTGCCATCGTTGGACACGAGGGTGGCGATGCTGCGATGGCCTTCGTTATCACCCAGGGTGCCCAGCATGACATAGCCGGTATCCTCGGTATAACGCATGGCCTGGCTGTACCAGTAGGTCGCGCCTTCGGGGAACATGTCGCCCACGATGACACTACCGTCGGAAGTGGCATCATAGCCTTCGCCCGGTGCATCGTCAGGGTTACCAATCAGATGCGGGCCGTCAATGCCGGCGGGAGGAGTCATGCTCACATCATTCATCCAGTAGTTGGCGCGGCGGCCGCCCCAGTCGGGATGATGATCGAAGCCGACGACCATGTTGCCGTCATCGGAGATATTGGAGGCTCGCACGCCACCGATATCGACCATGCCGCTCTCGGCGGACCACATGAAGGCCACGCCTTCGCAGCCATGCCAGCCCAGACCCACGGCGAGGCTGCCGTCATGGTTCAAGGCGTAGCCACTACCAACACTTCCGTCACATTCGCCGTAATCGGGAATTCCACCCAGCATGACGGGGGCCCAGCCGGTGTCCTCGAACCAGATGGTCGGGTTCCGCAGGCCGGTGTCGGGGTCGTCCTTGGCGCTGATGATGGCCGTACCGTCGGCGGAGATGCCGACGCTACTGGTCAGAGGATGGCCTTCGGACACGTAGGTCCAGACGCCGTCTTCCCAGTAGTAGATCTGGCCCTGGAAGTTGGCGGCAATTCGAGAGCCGTCATAGTTCGTGGACATGGCTGCCCAGAAAGCTTCGACGGGGAACTCGATCTCTTCGACGGCGACAATGGCTGTCGTCGCCAGGCCAGTACTCGCCATCGCGAGCAACGCCATGCACAAGATCAATCGTTTCATTTGAAACTCCCTTGGTTGTGATGAGTTTCTGGACTTCATCAATCCATCGGCTGATCGCCGCTGGGAACGAATTCACTCTCATCAAACTCCTCGGAAGCATCACGTTATCGTGACGCCTTGTGCACATCCTAGTCGCAAAACTGGATTGACCGCATCATAAATCCGCAATCTGGAGGATATGATTTACGATTCCAGACAACATCCCAGAAACAATATTAACCGTTTAATTGCATGGAGTTGAACAATTTAAAGCGAGCATCATTCGGTCGCCAATTCGTCCTCGACCCTGACGGCCAGGAGTGCCATCCCGCTACTCAACAACGGCCCCAGAAAGAGGATCATGGTGACGGCCTGGTTGACCACGCCCGAGTTTCCAACCTTGTACCACCCGAAGAAATAGATGAAGGCTGCCGTTGCCAGGACCAGCAACAGTCCAGCCGGGCGTGGCCAGCGTCGCGCCACCATGGCCAGACCAAAGAATGGCAGGACCAGCAACGACTGCATGAGGAAGCCCACCAGGCCGCCATTGTCACTCAAGATGACGAATAGCCACCAGAATGCCCCGTAGACCAGCAGGACCCTGACAGCGGTTTTCTGAGCACCCCAGTAGGCAAAGAGTGAGCTGAAAAACCAGGTGGTCCACATGAGGACCAGGAATAGAGTGGTCAACTCCTGCGGATCCTTGATCTGGTGATCTCCGGATCGAAAGAAGCCCACCAGACAGAAGGCCACCAACCCGGCCACCAGGAAGGCATGGTAACCAGCGCGCTGGGCAGCCCGTTGCTGCCACTCATCCTTGTCGTTCAGCCAGCCCAGCTCGCGCAGGATACCGGGGCCGAAGGTGCCGAGACCGACCAGGGCCAGAAATCCCCAGCTCACGCTGGTCAGGAAGGCACCGGCAATGACCAGGGCGCCAGCGATTAGAGTTGCCGGAGACGGACGCCAGGGGAACCATTTACGTGGATCAATCATCACGATCTCCCTTGTCCAGCTCGAACAGATCTTCTACTGGAACCTCGAATACATGGGCCAATCTCAAGGCCAGTCCAATGGTAGGGCTGTACTTGCCCTTCTCGATGGACAGGATGGTCTGCCGGGTGACGCCTACCCGGTCGGCCAGATCCTGCTGCGTCATGCCATCGGCCAGGAGCCGATGGCGACGGAGGTGATTGCAGATGTCATGTTGAGGCTTCATGGGAGGGAGAGTACAGTTAACTATACTTCTTGTCAAGCTTATTTTACATTCTCAATCAGTCCTGGTCGCCAAGGGAATAAACCAATGCCGGTCCGTACGGACAACCCAGGCTTCATTCTCGGCAGAGGCGGGATCTCCATACCCTCCGGTCAGGAACAGGCCCTCATCCCAGCCCCAGCAGGCTGACCAGAGCAAGGTGCGGTCGGGCGAGGTATTCGAGGTCATGTTGCGAAGCTCCCGCCCCTCGGCATCGAGTTCCACCAACCAGGTCTGGAAAGTCACCGGCTGGAACAAGTGGCCGTTTCCCGCCATCAGGATCCGGCCATCAAACGACTCCCGGCAAGCCGCCAGGTGCTCGAATCCGTCGATGTCCAGGGAGATGTGCCAGAGCGTCATTCCCGTGTTCGAGAGCCGCACGACCTCGGTGCTGCCCAGGTCATCGGACAGGTCATGAGTGAGGTAGCAAACGACCACCCCGCCATCAGCCAGACCCAGGATGCTGCTGCCGTTGCCCGGTTCGCAGGTCCCGAACTCCAGGGTCTGTTCAACCGCTCCAACCTCGTCGACCAGGACCACCTCAGCCTGGTAGTTCAGGGATCCTTCCTTCAGCTGACGAGCCTGGAGAATGAACGCGCCGCCACCAATCCGGGGCGCCAAGCCTGCCGGTACTCGGTTGAGCATACCCACCATGTTGATTCGATCCTGAATCTGTCCCGCACCATCGAGGGCGACCAGAGCAGGATAGATGGGGCCGTCATCCTTGATCACACTGGCCAGAAGCAAGTATTCGCCCACACCATGGGCCATGATTCCGGCGAAGCTCGCATGACCACCCAGTTCCAGACACTGCCACCAAAGCTCCTCGCCGGCCGACCCCCGATTGCTGAGCAGAATACCCTCGGCCCCATGACCACCCAGCAGGTAGCCGGCCTCGCCCAGCGGGAGTATCTGACTGAACAGGCCGTTGTCCGCCGTGATTTCATCCCATTGCACGACACCATTTCGATCCAGGACCGCGACCCGGGGATGGCGGCCCTGCTCCCCCGCGACCAGGATTCCACCATGGTCGAGGGGCATGACGTCATACCAGAATCCCGGTCCCGTTTCTGAGTAGCGCGCCTGCCACGGCACCTGGGAATACTGCAGATGGAACGACAGGGAATCGCCCGGAGCCACGTCTCCTCGCTGGAACTCCTGCTCATTCGGCAGATGGAGATCGTCCGTGGTTCCGGCCATGAGCAAATATTCCCCGTCATCGGGCAGCACCAGGACCGAGTCTCGAGCACCTTCATAATCGTGGGGCAAATGGCGGACCAGCCAACCGGCGTCCACCCAGTCCGGTGACACGTCCACCATGATCCGGACCGGGATGATGTCTGAGGACGGAGGCGTGATCTTGTCGGACGAGTCGCAGGAGGTGAGGAAGAGAACGTTCAGCAGAAGGAGAGCAATTCGACCGGCCTGGCGGCCTGGATCCAGGTCCCGTTTGGGCATATTGATCACAATCCCGATAGAGGCAAAGAGAAACACATTGCTGATGAAGCCAGTGTATCAACAATGGACAGGGCCGTACCATCGAAATTGTCCCCATGCTCCTCCATGGAATGATGGGCCCAACTACTGTCCTCCTGGGTCACGGCCCCAGCCATCCGACCAGTTGATCCTGGCCGATTCATCGACCTGGCACTCAGGATCCTTCATCTCCTAGGAATCCTCCTTCGACTTGTTGGACCCGATGGCATAGCCAAAAATCAGGGAGACACGATTCCCCTGAGGGCTGGTGGTGAACGCCAGGTTCACTGGAATGCTGACACCGCTGTAGTTGAAGCTCTTGCCAAAGGCCAGGAGTAGCGATGTCCGTGCTTCAACATCATCATCCTCCGTCTTGGAGAAGGTCAGGTTGGGTCCCATACCAAATTCCCAGCCACTTGGAGAACGCATTCCCATGGCCAGGGTGAAGTTGGGGATCACCTTCCCGTATCCCACTCCCGCCAACATGGGCACGAACTCGAGGACGAACTGTGGTCCACCACCCTTGGGGATGACCTGGTGTTCGAAGTGCCAGCCGAACTGGCTGAGCACCCGACCCATATCGTGGTACTCCAGTTCCTCTGTTAGCTGGCTGGTGCCCAGGACATAGGTCAGCCCGAAGCGGGGACCACCGAGATTGCGGGTAAAGGTGGTGGAATCGTCATCGGCCTGAATCGTCAGAGGGCAAAGGGAAACGATCAGGATGGCTACCAAAAAAATGCTGGTTTTGGGGGATCTCATGACTCGCCACTCCTTGCTCGGGTGAGGGACTTTCACCTATCCCTTTCCAAGTATTGTTCCCGAGGAGCAGCAAGCAGAAAAATGCTCTTAATATGTTTATTTGCTGTGCTTTACTGAATTCTAAAAATTGCTAAACAATTCCTGCCCAGGCTGTGACAGTCTTGGATTGAGAACTGCTCTGTGCCATGAATCATACAGTTGAATCGACACCCGCCGCAGACCAGGGCTGGGGTTGTTCAGACCAAGCGGACACATGGCTCCTGTGCTCCGTAGCGCACAGTCCCGCCCCCATCCGCACACACCTCCACACAGGTCGTAACCACGGGCCCGCGACTCTGACTTTCCGCCATCCCGCCCCAACCCGCACGAACCCATGAAGTTGTGGATTGCCCACGTTCGCGACCCGCATCTGGCACGTTGCTTGGATTAGATGATGTGGCTGGGAACCCGATCAACCCTGAGCTCAAGCAAACCCACGTCACAGTGCAAGAGGGACACAGAACGAGAGGAAACCGCCATGAAACTCGCCCTCAAACAACTCATCGCCATCCTGATCCTTCTCCTGACAACCCCGATCCTGTTCACCGCCTGCAGCCATGAGAACCCGGTGACACCCCAGGAGGTCGACGACGAATTCTTCGACAAATCCGTGGAGATCATCCGGCAGTTCGGCGACACGCCACCTGGGGAAACAGCAACTGTCACCCTCGGGGACGCCACCCTGGAATTCTGGCCCTATACCGGCACCACCTTCGACGGCACCCCCGTGGACCCCATCAACGTGGTGTTCGCCGGCGAAGCCGACCCACTACAGATCCGCGCCGCCTTGCTCGCCCTCGATGGCGACCGCACCGCGTTCGGATTCCCGGACGCGCCGCCGTTCAATACGGTCTGGCTCGACGCCATCGGCGGCGATGTTCAGACCACCTGCGCCGTGACAGGTCATGGCTGGGTCGGCAGCGTGGTCCAGCTCACCCTGGGTGATTACGGTCCCCTGCGCGCCCACCTGCGCCTGTTCCGTACCGGCAATGAGCTGGGAGATGGATGCTGGACCCTCGGCGGTGCCCACTTCGAGATGCAGATCCCCGGCACCACAGACCATCAGGTGCTGAGCTGGGAACTGGCGGAGCAACTGGTGATGGTCGACCTCATGCGTAGCGGACTTCTCGATCCTGAGGTGCCCATGGTACCCACCGGCCTCATCAACGAAGCCCCGAGTTTTCGCTCCATCCCGGCGGTCATCTACAACCTGTTGCCGCCGGAACTGGTAGACATCGTCGGCGGTCCGGAGCCCCCGGTAACCGAGCCCGTGCCCCTGGCCTCTGATGGTCAAGGGACGCTGTTCAACGTCGCCATTGCCGCGCCGGTGATCCCAGGAAGCTACACCACCTCGACCGTGGTGGTTTTCGACCAGATGGTGCCACGCCCGTACTGCTCCGAAGGTCCTGGAGACTATCTACTGGTCAGTGGCCCAGTGGATTTCCGGCTCACCACGGTGGTCACCAATAGTCTCGAATTCCATACCCGATCCAAGTACATGGGATCCATCATGGCTCAACCATTCGACCTCTCCGGCGGCACCCCAGAACCCATCGGAGACCCTTTCCCAGCCAGGGTTTCCGGTCGCCAGATTGGGCGCATGAACCAGCAGTCCAGTGAAATCGTGTCCCGAGACAGCCGGCTCACTCATGAGTCCGGTGGGCCGCAGATCCTCCTCGAACAACTCCGTGTCCCGCAGAGTGGTCGCAAGGTTTATCGAAGCCAGCTCCACTGCATCGACCACTGACAACCCAGGGCGGTGGTCTGCAATGTCAGGCCATCGCCCTACCACTCGATCCCAAGGTCCTTGATCAGGCGATTCAAATAGCTGCGTTGAAGGCCCAGAATCTCGGCGGCACGGGTCTGGTTGCCTGCTGTCTGGGCCAGGGCCGCCTGCACCAGTCGGCGCTTGTAGGCCACCACGGCATCCTTGTAGGGAAGCCCCGAGTCATCGACTTCCGGTGTCGTGGGACCGGCCAATACCTCAGGCGGTAAAAGCGCAGGTGTCAGACGGTCGTCAGAGGCGAGGACCGCCATCCGCTCCACGGCATTCTTGAGCTGTCGCACATTGCCGGGCCAGGCGTAACGCCTCATCACGTCCAGCGTTCGGGGATCGAAGACCAGGGTGGGTCGTTTCATATCGATGGCGAAACGGGACAGAAAGGTCGTCGCCAGGAGCGGAATATCATCAGGACGCTCACGCAGGGGCGGCACCCTGAGGGCGATGACGTTGAGGCGGTAGAAGAGGTCCTCACGGAAGTTCCCAGCAGCCACATCGGCGGCCAGGTCCCGGTTGGTGGCGGCGATCACCCGACAGTCTATCTGCACGGTCTGGTTGCCACCCACCCGCTCGAACTCGCCAGCCTCGAGGAAGTGCAGGAGTTTGGATTGCAGATTGCCGCTGACGTCGCCGATCTCATCGAGGAAGGTGGTGCCTCCAGCTGCGATTTCCAGGCGGCCCGCCTTGCGTGCCACGGCACCGGTGAAGGAGCCCTTCTCGTGGCCGAACAGCGTGGATTCGATGAGTTCGTCGGAGATGGCGACACAGTTGACGTAAACGAAGGGTCCGCCAACGCGAGGGCTTTCCCGGTGGATGTATTCGGCCAGCACCTGCTTACCGGTCCCGCTTTCCCCGGTGAGCAACACGGTGGAATCAGCCTTGGCCGCTCGTGAAGCCGTGTCCAGGACCTGGCGCATGACGGCTGATTGCCCGACGACATGTGCATCGCCCGGTCGGGCCGAGGTGGCCGCGAGATGCGAGAGATTTCGGCGCTCGAGAATGCGGTCAATCATGCGCTCGAGCAGGTGAAAATCCGCCGGCTTGGTGAGGAAATCATCGGCGCCGCGCTTCACCGCTTCCACGGCCGTCTCCACCGAACCATGAGCCGTGAGCACGACCACATCCGCGGTGCACTCGGCAGCCATGAGCCGGTCGAGGACATCGAGTCCCGAGAGACCGGGCATGTTGAGGTCGAGGATGACCAGATCGAAGCCACGTCGGGCAGCCATGGCCAGACATTCTTCGCCGTTGGTCACCGTGGCCACGGTGTGGCCCCAGTGGCGGATGCGATCTCCCAGGGCTCGCAACAGAACCTCGTCATCATCAACAATGAGGACGGTCGCCTTGATCATGCCTCATCTCCCCTGAGTTCGGCCAGAGGTAGGCGGCAGGTAAAGACCGCTCCTCCAGCCGGGTGGTTGGCGGCTGTCAGAGAGCCGTCCATCATGTCGAGATAGGTCGCTGCGATGTGGAGCCCCAGCCCGAAGCCCTTGCGATTGGAACTGGGACTCGGAGTACCCTGAGAGAACCGAGTGAACAGGTCGTCGGGAGTCTGATCGCCAAACCCGGGACCCTGATCCTTCACGGTGACTGTGCATTTCCCAGCCTCAGGCTCATGGAAGACGACCATGATCTCGCTATCCGGGGCGGTGTACTTCACGGCGTTGTCGAGGAGGTTGACCGCCACTTCGGTCAGCTTGTCACCATTGGCCCTGACCGGCACAGCATGATCCACGCCGACCGTAGTCAGGGTCACTTTCTTGGTAATCGCCAGAGGCTGGAGAGCCTTGATCGCCTGACTCCATACTTCCCATGAGTCGACAGTAGAGAAATCGATGGCGGCCTGGGCCCGCTCCAGGCGGCTGACTTCGAGCAGATTACTCACCAGGCGATTGAGATGGTCACCGGACTGCGCAATGGAATCGACATATTCGGCCTGAGGAGCCGTGAGGGAGCCCGCGAGTCCATCGCGAAGGTTTCTCGCCGACCAGGTAATGCCGGTGACAGGAGTTCGAAGATCGTGGGCAACGTGGGCCAGGAACTCACTCTTCAACTGCTCGAGCTCGGCGAAATGCTGACGGGCGAGGGTCTCTTCGGCCACCTTCTGCATCAACGCGATTCGCTCCAGATGCTGAGTCGTGCACCGGGCACAACCCGCCAGAAAGTCCAGGTCCCGCTTCACATATCGACGTTCATTGACGCGCTCCCCGACCAGCAACCAACCACCGAGTTGTTTCTTGATCACGAGCGGATGAGCCAGGACCAGTCCACCTTGCTTGAGCGCGGTAGGAAAGTCCGCGGTTTCCAGGTCCGGTCGACTCGTGGTCCGGAGGTTCGCCAGGAGTTTGGGATCCTGAGCCCTTCCATGGTCGGCGTCTTCAAGGATTTCGGCCGCAATGTTTTCTGTGATATCGCCGCACACCAGGTGCCCCTCGTCGCCATCGAATACGACAGCAGATGACCGAGCCCCCAGCGCATCCTTGATTTCGCCCTGCAGGACCTCGGCCAGTTGTTCCCGCCCTGCGAGACCACTCAATCTGTGGTCCAGTTGATCGAGGTGCTGATCGAGGTCGTAATTCAACTTGAAGAAGGTGCGATCGATCCAGCGACCCAGGACCCGGCGAAGGGGCACAATGGCCATACCCGCTGCCAGCCCCAGGATCACCGGCGGGATCCAGGGATCAATCCCCTGCGGCATCTCGACCGAGCGCCCGAACACGACAGCCGCCACCAGATTGACACCCACCAGGGCCGCAGCCAGCAAGAAGTAGAGCAGGCTGCGTCTGATGATGACGTCGATGTCCAGGAACTGATGCCGCACCACGGCCATGACGAAGGCCAGGGGAATGGCCATCTCCACCACCCGATCAACATGGTCAGGCATCAGCAAAGGCAGGCCGACCAGGGCGGGCAAGGAGCGCAGCAGAACATAGGGCGCAGCGCCGATGGCGAATCCCCAGAGCAACCAACGCGACTGATTGCGTTCACGGGTCATCTCGAGGCGGCGACTGCGGACCGCGATGATGACGACACCGGCCAGGGTCAGAGCGACCATGAAGATATCGGCGGTGGCAAAAGCCGGCCTGAGATCACGTCCATGGATCAAGGTCGGGCTGGAAACGAATCGAAGAAGCACCACGACCTGCCATGTGAAGACGGCACCGGCACAAACACCCAGGGCCGGCACGATCCATCGCCAGCGGTCCAGGTGTTCTGCTCGTCGCGGAAAGGTCAGTGCGAGATGAACGAAGATGGCCGGCAAGGCGGCAAGACAGGCGATCTGAATGAGGTCGAGCAGGGTGATCAACAGGGTGTTGGTTCGAGGCCAGAACACGCCTCCCACCATGATGCTCAGGCCGTAGAGAAGCGAGATCCAGAAAAAGCCACCCAGGCCCGGGCGGCCACAGCGAGGGGCAAAGAAGAAGATGGCAGAGGCGAGAAAGACCAGACCGCTCAGGCCGGTGAGGACCAGCGCTGTCCGGCCCTGGCGTAAGACCAGCAAGGACTCATGGCTCATCCCACGATGGTCGAGGATCGTAATCGTGGTGCCGGGCGGCCAGCTTTCCGCCAGGAAGCGCAGATGTTCCGGAGTCGTGGCCTGGTCGTTCTCGACCCGGGCAGGATAGGCCAGCGATTGAAGGGCAAAGCCAGGCGGAAACTCGGAGTAGCTCCACTGCTGCCAGTAGGCAAGCAGAGCAACGACGAAGCCCAGGGCGCACACGAGGGTGATCATGAGGCGGCGGGCGATTCCCAAAGGCCCTCCTCGATCCTGTGTGTCATGATGGTACTTGATGGCCCCGGGGACCATTCATGGTCGCCATTCTAGACCATCACCAGGCAGAGCTCAACCAGACCTGCCCGGTGATCTCCATCCTACCATGATCGGCATTGCGCTTGTGGACAGCCTTTCCCTGACCTAATCTTGAACGCGACCAGGCAGCCCGATTTCACTCACGAGGCATACTGCGTGACCAACCAGCCCGACAACCAGCGGACCTTCGCCCTGGGCAAGCCCGCCGAGTCCACCGACTTCATCCTCGAGCGTCGGTACCGCCTGGTGCGCCGGCATGCCCCCACCATGGGCGGCACCCTGCTGGACTACGGTTGCGGTAACGGATCCCAGACCCTGCGTTTCCAGGAAGACTTCGACACGATCATCGGCGCTGATGTGGTTCCCGAACACATCGAGGCCTTCGAGGCCGGCCAGCCCCCCGCCACCGTCCATCCTGTGCTGTATGACGGCGATCGTTTGCCTGTCGAGGATCAGTCGGTGGACGCGGTGGTCTCCTTCGAGGTCCTGGAACACGTGACTGACGAGCAGGTCTCCCTGGCCGAGATCCATCGCGTGATCCGTCCCGGTGGCTGGGTCGCCATGACCGTGCCCAACCGCTGGTGGATCTTCGAGACCCACGGAGCCGACCTGCCTCTCCTGCCCTGGAATCGCGTCCCCCTGTTCAGCTGGCTGCCCACCGCCCTGCACGACCGCTGGGCCCGGGCCCGGATCTACCGGCGACGGCAGATCGTGACCTTGCTGGAAGACGCCGGATTCGAGGTGACGACCGCCCGTTACGTGACGGCACCTCTGGACGTGCTGCGCTGGAAGGGCCTGCGGGACTGGTTGCGGTCGACTCTGTTCAAGGCCGATCTGACTTCTATTCCGTTCCAGGCCACCGCGATTCTGGTCGTGGCCCGGCGGCGGCCATGAAACGCGATCCCAGTGATCGACCACTTGCCACGCCCAGTATGGTTTTCTGCCCGACACGTAGCACCCGCCATCACCACACGGAGAATCCACGACATTCATCGTGACATTCACCAGGCTCAGCAACTAGAATTCCCCTGTTGATCCGTTCTCCCGACAGGAGCTTTTTCGTGCGTGAGTTGAGCAAACGTCCCCACCACCGTCGAGTGCCCATCGTCCTCCTGGCGCTCATGCTCCTTGCCCTGGGTGCCCCCCACGTCCAGGCCCAGGACCCCCCGGCGGAACAACCCCAAGAAACCCCGGTCGACCCCACCGACCAGCTCCAGTCCCTCCGCGACAGCCTGGCCGACCTCGATGCCCGCAACGCCGAGCTCCAGGCACGCCTCGACACCGCCCTCACCAGCGGCGATCAACAAGCCGAGCAGCTCCGTGTCCTCCAGCGGGAGCTCGACGCCCAGCGGAAACTCATTGCCGACCAGCTGAAACAGATCGAGTCGCAAAAGGAGAAGCTGGACGCCCAGGACCAGCGACTCGCCGACCTCGAGACCATGACCGTCTCCTTGAACAACCGCCTCCTCGCGATGCAGGATCAGCTGCCCGACTCCACCATCACCCTCGCCCTTCAAGAGCGGCTCGACCGGCTCGAGACCTCGGTGGACGATCTGCCCGAGCTGCCGTCCGAAGTCGTGGGCGCCGGCGAATTTCCAGGCTCGTTCCAGATTCCCGGCACCGATGCCCAGCTCAAGATCGGCGGCCGAGTCAAGACCTCCCTCGTCTACAACCTCACCGCCCTGGCCGTGGATGACCGTTTCCTCACCGCCGGCATTCCCATCAAGGGAACCAGTGAAGCCGGCAAGGGCTCGCGCCTGACTCTTTCCGCCCGTTCCAGCCGATTCAACGTGGACCTCCGCACGCCCACCGGCGTGGGACACGTCCGCGCCTTCATCGAGGGCGACTTCGCCGGCGATGGCAACACCTTCCGGATGCGCCATGCCTATGGCCAGTACAACTACTACATCTTCGGCCAGACATGGTCAGCCCTGGCGGATCTCGAAGCCATGCCCGAAGAGCTCGACTTCGAGGGCCTCAATGCCATCATCCGGCCACGCAAGACTCAGATCCGCGGCATCTTCCCCCTTGGTGACAAGCAGATCACCGTCAGTATCGAGGA
>Ga0070728_10005740_pt1 | contig 12077 bp, 12 predicted proteins | sample tdDd471_FD_66723 | JGI IMG/M metagenome (GOLD analysis project Ga0070728, IMG submission 66723) | Marine sediment microbial communities from the Atlantic coast under amendment with organic carbon and nitrate - tdDd47.1 | ecosystem: Environmental > Aquatic > Marine > Coastal > Sediment | place...
TGGAATTTGTTCCGCGCAAGGAGCTGGATATGCTGGTGCGGGGGCGACATCAGGGCGTTGTTGCCATCGTGCGTGCCGAACCGGTCAAAGACGAGGGGGATCTCGAAGCCCTCTTGCAAAGCCTTCAGGAAGATCCCTTTTTATTGATTCTGGATTCTGTCACGGATCCGCACAATCTGGGCGCCTGTTTGCGTTCGGCAGACGCTGCCGGCGTGCAGGCGCTTATCGTTCCCAAAGATAAATCAGCACCGCTTAATGCCGTGGCGAAAAATGTGGCCTCGGGTGCCGCGGAACATGTTCCGGTCATCCGGGTGACGAATCTTGCCCGCACGATGAAATGGTTACAGGAGCGGGGCATCTGGCTCACCGGTGCGGCCGGGGAAGCCGAGCATGATGTTTACGAGACTGACCTGAGAGGGCCCTCAGCGATCGTAATGGGGGCAGAAGGTGCGGGATTGCGTCGATTGACGCGCGAAAACTGTGATCAGCTGATTCGAATACCGATGGTGGGGACGGTTAGCAGTTTGAACGTGTCGGTGGCGACCGGTGTTGTGCTTTTTGAAGCATTGAGGCAGAGACGAAGCTGACCCCGTCATTGGCTTAGCAAAACGGCTGGACAAAACGATTGAATAGAAGGGCGCGACAGATATGCAAACCTTGACTGGTGACTCGCACAGCAAACTTGTGGGGTATCTATTATGGATCTTCGGGTTTATGGGGGCGCATCGGTTTTACTACGGTAAACCGGTATCCGGCACGCTCTATTTTTTTACACTGGGGCTGTTTTTTGTCGGCTGGATCGTGGATCTGTTTCTGATCCCGTCAATGGATGCGAATGCCGATTATCGTTATGCCAGCGGTCGCAAGAACTATAGTCTTAGCTGGATTCTGCTGACCTTTCTCGGTTTTTTCGGCATCCACCGTTTGTATCTGGGCAAATGGATAACCGCCATTATCTGGTTTTGTACCGGCGGATTATTTTTACTGGGCTATCTGTATGACTACTGGACGCTCAATGAGCAGGTTCAGGAAGTGAATCTCAAACCGGACTGGTAGTTCCAGCAATCGATGGTTGTTCAGCTTATCGGTTGATAAAAGCGCATTTTGGACCGCTTTGAAATCATGCGGGACGATCCCTCTCTAAAATGGGTGATGCAGGGCATCCTTTGAGTGGAACGCGTTCTACAGATACCGCTGCCAATTTTCATATCAACACGACGACTACTCGCAGCGGTAGCCCAGCTTTTCCAGGATCGGCTGATTGATGCTGTAAAAGAACGCGAGATCTTCACCCTTCAGATCATTGCGCCAATCACTTTTTTTTCGTACCCATTTACCGTCAACGTCCGATATTTGATCCCGCTCAGGGAGCTGTTTTGAAATGATTGGCCGGTTCAGAAAGCCTGAGAGCTGTTTCAAAACGGACTCCGGATCGTCCACCATGGCTTCATAATGCAGGAGCAGAGCATTGGGGTGCTGCCAGGGATTCCAGGTCTGGATGTGATTGGACCAGGTGGAAAACTTGTGATGACCTTCGATCAGATCCCGTAGGGAATGTTTACGGTTGTAGAAGTGCCATAGGCTAACCGTTGCGGCGCGACCGTCACGCACAATATAAATCGTCGGGTGCCTGTCCTGCGGAGGGTTATGTGTTTTCACCAATATCGGTTCGCCCGGCTTAAACTGCTCTCCGGTGCTCAACTCAACATGCCCGACCACCTCGCCCAGGGCATTCTGTTCGCCCAGATCCTGAGGATAGACGCTTGCCGAGCGCAGACCAAAACAGTGCCATAGAATTGTTCTGAGAAAGGTATTGCCACTGCGGGGGTAAGAGGCGATCCAGATCGGTGTCATTGCGGTTTTCCCCCGGTCGGTGTTTGCTCTTCGGCACGCCAGGCTGATTCCAGCGCCTGTTCAAAGTGGACAGCAAATGTTTTGGCATTGGCCATAGCGGAATTCTGCAGGTCGGCTCGCAGCCCGGCTCGATACTGGCCAATGCGATCCCTGTTCGAGGCCAGTTCGCTGGCCAGAGTCTGGTAGGCAACGACGGAGTCTGCGATGAGTTCGGCGTGACCGATGTGGTGCAGAATGCTGGTCCCGACGCGGGCAGCGTGAGTCTGTCCGGCCAATGTCAGCACGGGAACCCCCATCCAGAGCGCTTCGAAGGTGGTCGTCGTGCCATTGTAAGGAAAGGGGTCCAGCGCAATATCGACCTCGTTATACAGAGCCAGATGCTCTTTCACCGAGGGGATATTGGCATATAGCTGAATACGCTGGCGATCAATACCCAGCTCGCTAAAGTGGGAATGGAGCAAGTCTCTTGCTTCGTGACTGTTAATTCGGGTTGACTTGAGAATCAGGCGCGAGTCGGGAACTGCCTTTAAAATACCAGCCCAAGTATCGATCACTTTAGGTGTCACTTTGGTCAGATTATTGAAACTGCCGAACGTGACATAGTGATTTCGCGCGCACGGCGGGTCGCTCGCGACCGGCACTGAAGGGTCGCCGCCATAACACAGAAAACCCTCCGGGAGACGAATTAATTGTTCGGTATTCACCGTATCGCTGATTTCCGGTGGATCAGCTACTGCGTCCACAATCCGGAAATCCATTGTTTCGAGCCCGCTGGTATTCGGATATCCCAGCCAGGTCACCTGCATCGGGGCGGCGCGTCGGGCAAAAACATCGAGCCGGTTTCGGCCGGTATGCCCGGACAGATCCACCAATACATCAATCTTATCGCCCGTGATCTGATCAATTAGTGCCTCTGTATCGAGGCCGGCAACGTCGCGCCAATGGTCGGCGTGCTGCTTGATTCGAATGGTCGTTTCATCCTGACGGGGATGGTTGTAATAACAGAAAATCTCGTAGCGCGTATGATCGTGCGCGGCGATGAGTGGCTCAAAAAAATAAGCGACTGAATGCGTGCGGAAATCCGGAGAAATATAGCCGATCCGCTTCAGGTTTTTGCGACCCCGCGCCTGTCGGAGTGTCTGGTTCTCCGGGCCATGCAAGCTGATGAGCGCGTCGCCATAGCGCTTGTGCAACGATGCGACTGTTTCAGGATCAATCGTAGCGGAATAGTTCGTCGTCAGCAGGAGATTGGAGTGCGCCTTGGATTGACACTGACCGGATGCGACGGCGCGTTCAAAACAGACGATGGCCTCGTCCAGTTTGCGCATGTCCTGTAGCAATAAACCCAGATTATTCAGGGCATCACCATAGTCCGCCTGAATGCTGACGGCTTTCCTGTAGGCGGTTTCGGCGGCGGATAACTGCCCGAGTTGCTTGAGCACGACCCCCAGATTATTGAAAGCACCGGCAAAATCAGGTTTTTTGCGTGTTGCCTGAATAAAGCACTGACGCGCATCATTCAGTTTCCCCTGTGCCTGATAGACCGATCCCAGCGCATTCTGGAAGCCTGCGTTATTTGGATCCGTCTTGACCGCCTTCCTGAATGCCTTGATCGCACTTTTTGCGTCGCCGCTCTGGAACAGGGCAACCCCCAGAAAATAGTTTGCATGGGGATGCTTGGGGGCCAGTTTTGTTGCTTCGCCGGCATACTTCAGGGCCGCATTGAGCTGACCGTTCTGTAGTGAAGCAGAGGCTGCATTCAGATAGTGTTCGATCGTCTGCATGGGTAGAGAGGAGCTATGAATATCTTGATAGTTGAGTCGTCTTGAAGACTGCGTAACTTAGGTCATTTACAGCGCCGAGTCATTGACTGGATTCACAATTGCATCCGACCTTATGGAAATTCACTCTTTGTTGTATAGCGTCTTGAATTTCTTTGAAATTATCATCATAACGATGGCGGCAAGCCGGGCATAAATATCGCTCATATAGGCCTGATTCGGCAGGCTCGATTGCAGCGTTTGTTGCACCTTGTCAAACCGGGATTGGTCGGGCTCAAGATCTTCCTGAACCGCTTTCATGACCTGACTCATTACACCGGCGTAATTGTCGGATCCCATTTCGGCAATCAGTTCCCGGGCGTGACGCTCCAGATCTGCTTCATCGAGGGGTTTTAATCGTTGCACCAGCTCGTTTTCCTTCAGGCGCATCAGTTCGTGGATATGCATGGCAAACATCTCGTTTCGGGGTGGTCCGGCGGTCGGGCGATGCAGTTTAACATGCCTGTTACCCGGGATACCAAAGTGCTGGCGCGTTTGATTACAGCTGAATGATGTTTTGAAATTTCCCTGCCGCGTCGAAATAGATGGCAAAACTGCCATAAATTCCGTCGTGGGTGGTATAGCGGCTGAGAATATTGGCAGGAAACTGAATGGAGCGGCCATCACGGGTTTTGGCATAGACCAGGTTGGTCTGGCCCCGGTAGATTTTCAGCCATTCGTCCTTGGATATTCTCAAATCAACAATTACATGGTCCATGGCGCGTGTCTTTGCGGGTTATCCGGCAAGCTCTTTCGGTCAGGTCTGCTAGACGTGGCGCACGAACCAATAGTCTTCCCAGAAACGCAGGACTTTCTCGGGATATTTAGTGCGACCAAGGCTGCCATTGTAGCGCGCCAGTGCCCGAATCAGGTTGCCTTTTTCCTTGTCGATATAGTGCTTAAGAATCGTGCAGCCATAGCGCAGGTTGGTGGCAATGTTGGTCAGATTGTCGTCCGAACGACCGATTTCGTTTTTCCAGAAGGGCATGACCTGCATCAGTCCCTGGGCGCCCACCCGGGAAATGGCAAAGCGGTCAAAAGCGCTTTCTACATGAATGACTGACAGTACCAGTTCCGGTTCAATGCCCGCGCGCCGTGCTTCTGCATGGACGCGTTTGAGCAGGGTCAGACGACGTTTGGGGTCCTTGATATAGCGTTTCAAACGGCTGGACATATCCACCAGCCAGACCTCGGCATCAAAACGGTCAATAAAACTGTCGGCTTCATTGACGGTCTGTTTCAGAATTGCGCGAAGCTCCGGGTCCGGCGTTTGCCGGGCCTGAGTCTGCATACTGGCACCAATCAGACTCGCGATCAGTGCAAAGCCGGCCAGAACCCTAAGTGCGGTCAAAACCAAGTTTTTCCTTGATGAAGGCCATGCCGTCCTCCATCGCAATATCTGTATTTTCACTGTCTCGTCGACCCTTGTACTCCAGCGTGCCATTCTTGATGCCACGCTCACTGATCACGATGCGATGTGGAATGCCGATCAATTCCATGTCGGCAAACTTGAAGCCGGGGCGTTCATTCCGGTCATCCATCAGCACATCAATTCCAAGATCACATAATTCTTTATAGATCGCTTCTGTCCTTTCTGCCACCAGCTCGGATTTGTGCATGTTCAGTGGAATCAGGGCCAACTGGAACGGTGCGATGGCGAGAGGCCAGACAATACCATTGTCATCGTGGTTCTGTTCGATGGCCGACGCCACGATTCGGGATACGCCGATGCCATAGCAACCCATTTCCATGATGCAGGCTTTACCGTTCTGATCCAGTACGCTGGCGTTCATGGCCTGACTGTATTTATCGCCCAGCTTAAAGATATGGCCCACTTCGATGCCGCGTTTGATCACAATCTGTCCTTTACCATCCGGACTTGGATCGCCTTCCACGACATTACGCAGATCCGCTTCTTCTTCCAGAGACACGTCCCGATCCCAGTTGACGCCCTGTAAATGCAGGCCATCCCGGTTTGCGCCACAAACAAAGTCAGCGCAAAGCGCTGCACTGCGGTCCACAACGGTTCGTAGTGGCAGCTTAACGGGACCAATGGAACCCACTCCCGCCCCTACAGCTTCACGTACCTGTTCTTCACTGGCGAACGTTAGCGGTGTTCCAACACCGGTAATTTTCTCTGCCTTGATTTCGTTCAGGGAATGATCACCTCGCAAAACCAGTGCAATCAGGGGCGTTTCGCCGGCATCGTTTTTTTCACCCAGCACGATCAGGGTTTTCAGGGTTTGCGACGCATCTACCTTCAGGAAAGAAACCAGATCATTGATGGTAAGCTGGTCCGGCGTCTCGATTTCTTCCATGGAGAGGGACGGTGCCGGCCGGGAGGTCAATGTCGGTAGGGCCTCGGCCAATTCAATATTGGCAGCAAAATCACTGTCGGTGCTGAAGGCGATATCATCTTCGCCGGAATCCGCCAGTACATGAAACTCGTGGGAAGCGCTGCCGCCGATACTTCCAGAGTCGGCCTGAACGGCTCGGTAATCCAGACCCAGCCGGTCAAATATCCGGCAATATGTCCCATGCATCACTTGATAGGTTTCGTCCAGGGACGTTTGGTCCAGATGAAAGGAATAGGCATCTTTCATCAGAAACTCCCGGGCGCGCATGACGCCGAATCGGGGCCGACGTTCATCGCGAAACTTGGTCTGAATCTGGTAAAAATTGGCAGGCAGCTGCTTGTAGCTCTTCAGCTCGTTGCGAATCAGATCAGTAATGACTTCTTCGTGTGTGGGACCCAGACAGAAATCCCGCTCATGACGATCCTTGATGCGCAACAGTTCGCCGCCGTACTGCTGCCAACGCCCGGATTCTTCCCACAACTCTGCCGGCTGCACCACCGGCATCAGCAACTCCTGCGCTCCTGAGCGGTCCATTTCTTCACGCACAATGGTTTCCACCTTGCGCAGCACGCGCAAACCCATGGGGAGCCAGTTATAGAGTCCCGAAGCAAGCTTGCGGATCAGGCCGGCTTTCAGCATTAATTGATGGCTGATCACCTCGGCGTCGGCGGGAGTTTCTTTCTGAGTCGCAATCAAAAAACGGCTGGCGCGCATGGAGTAGAGTTTTCCTGTTGTCGATGATGAAGTCCTGCGTCACACTATCCGGCCCCGGTCTCAACAACAATGGCAAAAATTGTGATATGAATTGCCGGTTGAGTCATCCGATAATGGATAAAAGACGCGCTTTGGACGCACATTTTAGTGACGCGACGCGGGATCGTACAGTCTTTTGCGTAGCAATTCGTATTGTCTTGGTTGTCTCTGCTTAACAGAGGGTCACCAGACGTTGAAATAAACAGGAGCAGGCATGAGTTTGACCGCGGCCGAGGTGCAGGCCTTAATTCGCGAATGGGTGCCGATGGCAGAGGATATCGATCTGAAAGTGGATTCCATTGCGCCGGGAGCAGCCACCATTCGTATCCCTTTTAATGACCGAAACCTGCGACCGGGCGGTTCCATCTCCGGGCCGACCATCATGGCAGCGGGCGATACCGCGATGTTTGCCGCCATTCTGGGACGTCTGGGCAAGGTCGCGATGGCGGTCACCAGTAATCTCAATATCAATTTCATGCAGCGACCGGCCCAGAAGGATCTGATTGCAGAGGCCTCGATTTTGAAAATGGGCCGGCGGATAGCCTTTTGTGAAGTGGGGATCCGCAGTGCCGGGTCAGAGGAGTTGGTGGCCCATGTCACCGGTAGCTATGCGCTGCCGCCGGAAAAGTAAGACCCTGACGAGAGCCGATGTTTTCCCGGACGTCATCATTATCTGGTTCAGTTATGGTGGGTTTCGATTCTTTGGTAGTCGCCGCGCTGTTGAGCTTTGATAATCGCCTGATAGCGACCGCTTTTCTGCAGTTGTGCCAAACCCCTGTTGAATCGATCAAGCAATCGCTTGCTACCCTCAAGCCTGCGAGGCAGCATCAAGTGATAAGAAACCGGCTCACCCTGCTGCCATTCGCTATGGGTAATCTGTGTGGCGTCCTGCTTGTCGATACGTGTGCGCAAGAGATGGTAGCCTACCGCCATATCGACGGCGAACAGGTCGATACGACCGCGTACCAGTTTTTTCATATTGGTGTAGTCTGAGTCGACCCAATCGATATTGATGCCTTTGATTTGACTGAACTGATAGTGATACCCAATCGTGCCACCGATACGATGACCCAGTAGAGAGGCGTCGTTTTTCCATTCAAAATCCAGCCCCTTGCGGTGAAACATGACCGCCTGAGTCTCGATCAAGGGATCCGAAAAATAAAACTCTTGTGCCCGTTTCGCTGAATAACGCCACAAAAACGTCCCGCCGTAGTCACCCATTCGGGTCATCTCGTATGCGCGCTTCCACGGAAGGTAATCCCAGCGGACTTCCATGCCGGATTGCGCAAAACTCTCACTAACCAAATGGCTGATAAATCCGCCTTGCTCAAGAGATTCGCCTACATAGGGTGACCATTCCCCGCTTGCGAGACGTATGTCAGCTGATGCTTTTTCAGAGGAAAACGCGAAGGATAAACACAGTAAAAGCAAAACGAAAGGAGAGGGCATAAACATAATCAGAGATCGGTATAGCGATGGGGTGAATCCAATCGCTGGAGTAGTGACAACGGGCTCAATAGTAACATTGAAATTCGGAGTCAATATGACGGCGCTTGAAGAAAAAGGGAAGCGCTGTTCGGTAACAAAATGTAGGTTTGGGATGAAGAAAGTGTTTAATGGTTTACGACTGTTTTTCGCTGATCATTTTTTCGAATGCGTCTTCCACGGATCGGGCAAACGCCTTCGCCTGACACAGGCTTGAGGTCTGTAAGCGTTCCCGCAGACCGGCACGCAGTGCACGAAGTTCATCAAGGGATTGGCTGTGCCGTATGGCCCTTTCAAGATAGTCTTCTTTCGATTCGGCAATGAAAGACGCAAGCGCCATGCGTGTCATAATGCTTGCACCGACGCGTCCGGCATGACGTTCACCCCGGAGGGTGATACTCGGGACCCCCATCCATAAAGCCTCCAGTGTTGTGGTGGTGCCATTGTAAGGGAAGGGGTCCAGTCCGATATCGATGCGATTGTACAGAGCGAGGTGTTCGGCATAACTGGCGGTTTTTGGCAGCAGGTCCAATCGTTCCGGCGCCACACCATAGGCCTGAAAGGTTTCGGTGAGCTCCTTGCGAATCACCGGACACGCCAGCTGTTTTGACTTCAGAATCAGTCGTGATGCCGGCACGGCGCTCAGAATTTGCGCCCAGAGCCGGATGACCTCGGGGCCCAGTTTGGTAAAGTTATTAAAGCTGCCAAAGGTGATATGTCCCTCGGTGTCGACCGGCAGTGCGCTTTGATACGCCAAAGAGGCGTCCCCGTTATAGCACAGGAATCCGCCATCCAGTCTTAGCAGCGTTTCGCTGTAATTGACGTCGCTATCACCCTCAGGATCCGCAATCGAATCGCTGATACGGTAATCCATTTCGGACAGGCCAGTGGTGTTGGGGTAGCCGAGCCAGGTCACTTGTATGGGCGCGGCACGCTGACAAAAGACCTCCAGCCGATGGCCGGCAGAATGTCCGGCCAGATCAACGAGGATATCAATTTTGTCCTTGGCAATGGTGCTCATCAATACCGAATCATCCATCGTGGCAACGTTACGCCAGTGAGCACTGAGGTCTTCGATACGACCTGTGTTGTCATCAATCTCGGTATGATTGTAATAGCAAAAGGTTTCGAACTTTTCGGTGTCGAGGTTTGCCAGCAGCGGCTCGAAAAAGTAGTACACGGAATGTTCGCGAAAATCGGGCGATACAAAGCCGATGCGCACAGGCCCTGAGTTCTTGCCTAAAGTCCTGCGAGGTGAGGGGCATTTTCCGCTCAATCCCAGTTTGGCAAATTGTTCCCATTGGCAATGGCGTTTGAATACTTCGTCGATAGAAAACGCGTCGGAATAGTTCAGCAACATCAGGGCATTGCTGCGTATGGACGTGTTATTTGGATCAGCAGCCAGGGCTTTTTGGTAAAAACTGTCTGCTTTAAGGTAATTGCCCCGTTCGTGCAGGTTCAGACCGCAATTGAACAGGAAGGTCGCGTTTCCGGGTTGCAAGGACAGCGCCCGCTCAAAATGCTGCCTTGCCTTGTCCAGCTGTCCGGACTTTTCAAAAGCATTCCCCAGATTGCTATGTGCGTCGGCATAGTCCGGTTTGAGTGTGATGGCTGCCTGGAACGATTCAATGGCAGCGTCAAAGTGGCCCTTGTCCATCCAGACATTGCCAAGGTTGTTGTGTGCTTCCGGGTATTTGGGAGCGAGCTTAATGACCTTGTGGTAGCAACTGATGGCTTCATCGAGCGCATTTTCACCACGCAGGGCGATTCCCAAACTGTTCCATGCATCCAGATGCCGATCGTTCAGCTGGATCGCCTTGCGAAAATGTTTGATGGCTTCAGAGGTATCCTCAAGCTCGAGGAGAACGATGCCCAGATTATTATGGGCATCCGCGTAATCCGGTTTCAGCCTGATCAGTTTCTGGTAAGTGTCTCGGGCAGCGTCGAGCTTGTTGCGAGCGCGCAGGACGATGCCGAGATTGTTGTATGCCTGAAGCAGTTCAGGGTTCAGCTTGATGGCCTTGCGTATCAACTGTTCTGCGCGTGCATTGTCGCCCTGCTGGTGGGCAATGACCCCCAGAAGCTGGTGAGCGGGCGCATGGTTGGGAACAACCGTCAGGACTTTCTGATAGTGTTGTATGGCCGCCGGAAACTGACCTTGCTGGTGCAACTGTATGCCTTGTTGCATCAATTGCTCCAGTTGTCTGGCCATATCCGGAGTGAGTGGCGGTGTTTGAGCAGACTTGCGGGATGATTTGTTTTTTTTCACTGACATGAATGGCTGTTCGAACTGAAACGATGGAAGTGGCTGGATGACAGGCGCGACACACTTGCCTTGAGAGCGTATTCTGCCGTGCCAAAGCGTAAGCGCCTAGCCCCGGTTCAAATAAAAAAGCGCTCTGAAGCGCTTTCTTTGGCGGAATGTGAACTGTCTCATCCGGTCGTTCGTGAAGCCGACATGCCCAAATCAGGGCAATGCCGACTTCTCCAGAGACCCGGATTGGTCTATGGCGATCCGCTCAGGAACTCACGCCCATGCCGAAATCCGTCGCGCCGACCAGAACCGACATATTGCCGTGAGGGTGCTTGTTTTCATACATCAGCTGATGGGATTCGGGCAATTCCGAATACGAAAACGCCCGCGACAGACAGGGATCAACTTTGCCGGCAATCACCAGATCATTGATACCTTTGGCCTGATCGTCGTTGGCAAAATGCGATCCCTGAAAACGTTTCTGGCGCATCCAGTGGTATCTCAGATCGATGGTCGCGTTGTAACCGGTGGTGCCTGCGCAGATGACGACCATTCCGCCGGTTTCACACACGAAAATGGATGTGGGAACCGTGGTTTCGCCGGGATGTTCGAAGACGATATCGACACCCCGCTTTTCGCCGAGAATTTCCCAGATTGCCTTACCAAACTTGCGAGCACCCTTGGCCCACTCTCCGTAAGCGGCTTCGTCTTTCCAGTGGGGGAGCATGCCCCAGTGGTCAAAGTCCTTGCGATTCAGGCAGCCCACCGCTCCCAGATTTTCGCAGTATTCAAATTTGTTGTTATCGGAAACCACGGCAATGGGTTTTGCGCCCATGGCGCGCGCGATCTGGATCCCCATGCAGCCCAGACCGCCGGCACCACCCCAGATCAGCACGGCATCATTCTCCTTGACCTGATTGGGGGCCCAGCCCATCAACATACGATAGGCTGTGGCGCCCACAAGCATGTAGGAAGCGGCTTCTTCCCAGTTCAGATGTTTGGGTTTCGGCAGGCATTGATGATCCTGAACCCGGGTAAACTGGGCGAAGCTGCCGTAGTTGGTTTCGTACCCCCAGATTCTGAAACTGGCATCATACATGGGGTCCTTGCCCTGTTGCTCCATGGCACAGTTTTTCTGCCACGTGCCACAGTGCACCACCACCTCATCACCCACTTTGACGTTGGTGACATCCTTACCCACCTTGTAAACGATGCCGGAAGCATCCGAGCCACCAATGTGAAAATCTTCCGATTCGCCCGCCTTGTTGCGAGCACCGATCACATTGACCGGCAAGCCCAGACCGGCCCAGACATTGTTGTAGTTGACGCCGGCCGCCATGACGTAAACCAGTACTTCGTCGTCTTTTATTTCGGGTGTATCGATGACTTCCTGCCGGAATGCCTGCATCGGCTCACCGAAGCGCTCTGGCCGGATCAGCCAGCCATGCATTTTGGGAGGAACTTCTCCCACGGGAGGTGCTTCACCAATGTCATATAGTTCCTTTGTCATAATTATGTCCTCTTTTTTTGTTATGTCGTCAAAACGCTTGCGTC
>Ga0070728_10005741_pt1 | contig 12076 bp, 8 predicted proteins | sample tdDd471_FD_66723 | JGI IMG/M metagenome (GOLD analysis project Ga0070728, IMG submission 66723) | Marine sediment microbial communities from the Atlantic coast under amendment with organic carbon and nitrate - tdDd47.1 | ecosystem: Environmental > Aquatic > Marine > Coastal > Sediment | place...
GATCGAGATGCAACCACTGCCGAAGACAACTGCGTTGGGCGGTGTTGCGACCGGGAGCATGAAGGCGAAGGAAGCTGCTACACATGCGCCAATGATGGTTGCGTACGGGTGCACGCCCATGGCGATGGCTGCACTACCCATAATCGGGACGAGAAGGGTCGCGGTAGCGGTGTTTGAGGTGATTTCCGTCAGGAAAATGGTGATCAGGACGACCACTGCAACGAATACGATGAGAGTTGTTCCTTCGAGGCCGCCGAGCTGGCTGGCGATAAAGGTTGCCAGACCTGTTTTGGCAAAGCCGTTGGCAATGGCAAGACCACCACCGAACAACAGGATGACGTCCCAGGGAATCTTGACTGCGGTCTTCCAATCCAGAAGGAATTTCCCCTGCTTGAAGTTGGTGGGAATGGCGAACAGGATCAGAGCACCGAGAATACCGATGGTGGCGTCATGGATGTAGCCGAAGTTGGGCATGATATCGAGAATGAAGGGAGCCTTCTTCATGAAGCCGCGTGCCAACCAGAAGGTTGCAACGAAGCTACCGACGATGACGATCTTCTTTTCTTCCGGAGACATGGGACCGAGCTTGCCGATTTCCTGGTTGATGATGGTTTCGCCGCCAGCGATTTTCATGTCACCCATGGGGAACAAAACCTTGGTCAGCAGTAGCCAGGAGAGGGCCAGCATGATGACGGAGAGGGGAACACCGAACATCATCCACTGACCGAAACCGATTTCTACGCCGAACATTTTTTCGACCATGCCGACCATGATGGTATTCGGGGGCGTACCGATGATGGTGGCCACGCCACCCATGGAGGCTGCGTATGCAATACCGAGCATGAGACATTTACCAAAGTTGGATTCGGGGCCGGTTGTGGCGCAGGCGCGTAGGGTCTTGGAGTCGAAACCGGTGGCTTGTTGAATAACAGCCAGACCGATGGGAACCATCATCATGGTTGTCGCTGTGTTGGACACCCACATGGACAGAAATGCCGTGGCGATCATGAAGCCCATGATCATGCGGCCAGGGCTGGTGCCTACAGCGCGGATGGTATGTAAGGCCACGCGGCGATGCAGATTCCATCGTTCCATGGTCACTGCCAGAAAGAAGCCACCCATGAACAGGTAGATAAGATGGTTGGCATACGGGGCTGTTGCCGCATTGGATTTCATGATTCCTAACAGTGGGAACAGGGCGATAGGCATCAGGGATGTGGCCGGGATGGGAATAGCTTCAGTAATCCACCAGACGGCCATGAGTACGGTGACGGCAGCTACGCGCCAAGCTTCCACCTTCATTCCTTCCGGGGCGGGAAGGAGTAACATTATGGCAAAGAGGATCGGTCCGAGAAAGAACCCGACCATTCTGCCTTTTCCATTATCTTCAGCTTGAGCACTCATGTTCACCTCACGTTTCATGCGACGATTTCGCCGCGTTTCGGACGATTCTTACCAATGGGACGCCCTTGGGGAGGCCAAGGGGCCGGGCAGGTCCGCAACTCCCTGCCCGGATTGGTTGTTTTTACAGATCCAGATTGTATGAATCGACAAATGCACCGACGCGTGCGGAAGAGTCCGCGATACGCTGGCGCAATTCTTTTTTGTATTCATCCAGATCAAGCTTCTTGCGGGCAACGCCTCCTTTCATGGCTGCCTTGGCAACGGCTACGGACACGTATTCGATGAGGCGCAGGTCAAGAGCCTTGGGGATGACGTAATCAGTGCCGAATTCCAGCTTGTCCACGCCAAAGGCTTCGCACACGTATTTCGGAGTCTCTTCCTTGGCGAGGTCTGCCAGGGCTTGGGCCGCGGCAATCTTCATCTCTTCAGTGATGGAGGTGGCTCCAGAGTCCAGTGCGCCGCGGAAGATGAAGGGGAAACCAAGAACGTTGTTGACCTGGTTGGGGAAGTCGGAACGACCTGTGCCCATGATGCAGTCAGGACGTGCTTCCTTGGCATCGGTGTATGAGATTTCCGGATCGGGGTTCGCGCAAGCGAAGATGATCGGGCAGTTCTCGGACATGGATTTGACCATCTCCTTGGAGACCACACCGGCTTTGGACAGCCCGAGGAAGACATCTGCACCTTCCATGGCATGGCTCAGAGAGTCATATTTGACTTCGGTTGCATACCGTTGCTTGAATTCGTTCAAGTCCGTGCGGGACGTGTTGATGTGCCCTTTGGAGTCGAACATTGCGATATTTTCGAAAGCCACACCCATGCCGTGATACAGGTTGGTACAGGCAATGGCGGCTGCACCGGCACCGGAAACAACAACACGCAGGTCTTCGGCCTTTTTGCCGGAGATTTCCAGAGCGTTCATCATACCGGCTGCGGTGACGATGGCGGTTCCGTGCTGATCGTCGTGGAAAACCGGGATGTTCATTTCTTTTTTCAGCTTATCTTCAATGTAGAAGCATTCGGGAGCTTTGATATCTTCGAGGTTGATGCCACCGAATGTGGGCTCCAGGGCTTTGGCTATTTCGCAGATCTGGTCGGGGTCTGTCGCATTGAGGTTGATGTCAAACACATCCACGTCAGCAAAGACCTTGAACAGGACACCTTTGCCTTCCATGACCGGCTTACCGGCGGCAGCACCAATGTTGCCCAGACCGAGAACTGCGGTGCCATTGGAGACGACGCCTACCAGATTACCGCGAGCGGTGTATTCATAAGACTTGCTTTCATCCTCGGCGATTGCCAGGCAGGACTCGGCAACGCCGGGGCTGTATGCCATGGACAGATGCTTCTGGGTCACACAAGGCTTGACGGGAACGACTTCAATTTTGCCCTTCCGACCCATGGAATGGTAGTCGAGAGCTTCCTGTTTGGTAAATAAAGCCATTTTTATCTCCTTTAAATTGTTGTTATTCTATGCCAGCGGCCTTGAGATCAGGTACTGCGTAGAGTTCATTCCCATGGGAGTCATTGATGACAAGAAGGGGGAAATCCTTGACCTTCATTTCACGGACGGCTTCAGGGCCGAGTTCGTCGAAGGCGATGATGTTGGATTCCACGATGGAATTGGAGAGCAGTGCTCCCGCGCCGCCGGTAGCGCCAAAGTAGACCGCTGTGTGATCCTGCATGGCCTGACGAGTTTCCGCGTTGCGTTTTCCCTTGCCGATGGAGGCTTTGAGGCCGAGGGAGTACAGACGAGGGGCATAGGAGTCCATGCGATAACTGGTGGTGGGACCAGCTGCGCCGATGGGGCGGCCCGGAGGGGCTGGGCTGGGGCCAACGTAATAGATGGCTGCGCCCTTCAGGTCGAAAGGAAGTTCTTTGCCTTCGTCGAGCAGATCGACGAGTTTTTTGTGGGCCGCGTCGCGGGCCGAATAGATAAAGCCGGTCAGGAAGACTACGTCGCCAGCCTTGAGCTGAGCGATATCTTCATCGGTCAACGGTGTGTTCAATTTGTATTCTGCCATTACAGTATGACCTCCTCATGACGTTGGGAGTGACACTGGACGTTGACCGCCAGGGGCAGGCTCGCCAGGTGACATGGTTCCATGGTGATCTTGACGCCGAGAACGGTGGTCTTGCCGCCCAGGCCCATGGGGCCGATTCCGAGGGCATTAAGAGCGTCTTCCAGTTCTTTTTCCTTGGCTGCGATTGCCGGATCAGGGTGGGTGTCATCCAGTTTGCGGAGAAGTGACTTCTTGGCAATTTTGGCTGCATGTTCGAAGGTTCCGCCGATACCGATGCCGATGATTGTCGGCGGGCACGGGTTGGGACCAGCTTCAGCGACCCTGTTGATGACGAACTCCTTGATGCCTTGCCAGCCTTGGGCCGGGGCCAGCATAGTGACGCGAGACATGTTCTCGGCTCCACCGCCTTTGGCCATGTAGGAGATTTTTAAAGTGTCGCCGGGAACAAAGTCGAAGTGGATGACGGCAGGGGTGCCGTCGCCCGTATTGGCTCGGGTCAGTGGGTCACACGCAGATTTGCGCAGGAAACCGTCGCCGTACCCAATGCGGACACCTTCATCGATGGCTTCACGCAGGTTGCCGCCTTCAATGCGGATGTCGTCGCCCACTTCCACGAAGAGTACGGCGAGACCGCAGTCTTGGCACAGGGGCAGTTTGGTGTTCATGGCCAGATCTGCGTTTTCCAGAAGCTGACGGAGCACTTCCTTGGCGGACAGGCTCGTTTCCTCTGCCATGGCTTGTTCCAACTTGGCCCGGACGTCAGCCGGGAGTTCGGTGTTGCCTTTGATGCACATGGCGGCCACGGCATCGACGATTTCGGTTGTTTGTATGGTACGCATGCTATTTCTTCCTGAAGATATGCTTCATTGCGGTGATGCCCATCTTGCGGCGCAGGAAACCGAGCTGGTTTTGCAGGGGCAATCCCTTGGGACAGACGTCTTCGCAGGCCAGGAGGCCCATGCAACCGAAGATGCCTTCGTCGTTGCCGATGATTTCGAAGTACTGCTCGTCCGAGCGTTCGTCGCGTGGGTCCACTACGAAGCGGGCGATGCGGTTGAGGGCGGCAGCGCCCATGAAGTCGTCTCGCAGACGGGCGGTACCGCAGGCAGAGACACAACAGCCACATTCAATGCAGCGTTCGAGTTCGTAAATCTGCTCGGCCACCTCGTCGTCCATGCGTTCTTCTTTTTTGTTGGGGTCGAAGGCTTTGGATGTGTGCACCCAGGATTCGGTCTTTTGGTACATTTCACGGAACCAGACGCCTGTATCAACGGACAGGTCACCAACAAGTTTGAAGATAGGCAGAGGGTGCAATGTGATTTTGCCGGGTTGGTCTTTGGTCTTGGTCTGGCAAGCCAGGCCTGGACGACCATTGATGACCATGGCGCATGCGCCGCAGATGCCGGCGCGGCAGCAGAAGTCGAAGATGAGGCTTGGGTCCTGCTCTTCGCGCAGCCTGTTCAGGGCAATGAACAGGGTCATGTTCGGGGTTTCATCGAGGGTGTACTCCTGCATGTGCGGGACATCACCCTTTCTTTCGGGATTATACCGGAATATTTCGAATTTTAATTGTCTACCCATGATGCATTCCTTTCTTGATCCGGGTTACTTCTTCTTGCCAATTTTCGTGACGGGACTCTTGATAGTGCGGTCCTTCACGTACTTTTCGTCAGCCGGGATGATGGAGCCACCGCCATAGCCACGGTCACCCGGGGGCAACTCGAAGAGCGGAGTGGTGTCTTCGTATTCAAGCTCGGGCATGTCCGCGTCTTCGCGCCAGTAGGCCAAAGTGCGGTTGAGCCATTCGGCGTCGTTACGTTCGGGGTAGTCCTCTCGATTGTGGGAACCTCGGGATTCGGTGCGCACCAGGGCTGCCTGTGCGATACACATGGCAAGCTTGACCTGACCTTCGATTTTGAGGGCGGCGGCCAACTCATGGTTGGGACCTGCGCCGTCGGAAACCAGACCAACCTTGCGGGCCTTTTCCATGGTCCCTTGCAAGGTGGATATGCATTCTTCCAGACCTTCCTGATTACGGAAGACGAAGCATCCCTTCATCAGGGCTTCCTGCATTTCGTTGCGCACTTCGTAGACATTCAACTTGCCATTGCGGCCGTGAGTGACATCGTGAATGCGTTCTTCCTGACGTTTGACTTCCTGATTGATGATGTTGGTGTCGAATTTTGTTTCGTAACCCTGAAGGAATTCCACGATCTTGTGACCGATGATACCACCGGCAACCACGGTTTCGGCCAGCGAGTTTCCACCCAGGCGGTTGAATCCGTGCATGTCCCAACAGGCGGCTTCGCCAGCCGAGTAGAGACCTTTGAGACCGTACACCGCGCCGTCCTTGTTGGTACGGATTCCAGCCATGGTGTAGTGCTGTGTCGGACGAACCGGGATGAGTTCCGTGCGGGGATCGACGCCCAGGAAATGGTGGCAGATTTCATCCACTTCGCGGAGCTTGGTGGAGATGTGCTTATCACCGAGATGACGGATATCAAGCCAGAGGTGTTCGCCGTAGGGAGACTTGACGCCTTTGCCTTCGCGCATGTGATGAGTCATCCAACGGGAAACCACGTCACGGGATGCCAATTCTGCTTTATCCGGCTCGTAAATGTTCATGAAGCGTTCTTCATTGCAGTCGAGCAGGGTTCCGCCGTCACCACGACAACCCTCGGTCACGAGGATATCGGTGGGAACAATACCGGTGGGGTGGAACTGGATGGATTCGGGATTGCCGATGGGAATCAAGCCTGTGTCGTGAGCCAGAATATGTCCTCCACCGTCACAGATGACCGCGTTGGTTGTGGCTTTGTAGATGCGACCGAAGCCACCGGTACAGATGGAGGTTGCCTTGGCTAGATGAACTTCAAGTTGGCCGGTGCGTAGGCAACGAACGACCGCGCCCATACAGGATTCGCCATCGTGGATGAGAGAAATCGCTTCTTTTTTGTCAAAGACGTCGATACCGAGTTCGGCGCAACGGTTGTCCATGGTGCACATGACCGCGTGGCCGGTGCCGTCCGAGGTGTAGCAGGTCCGCCATTTGGCGGTGCCGCCGAATGAACGGGCAGTAATGAGTCCTTCGTTTTCTTTCTTTTCGAATTTTTCGAATTTTTCGCCGCCCTTGAAGAAGGTGGACTTGCCGGGAACCACGCGGTTCCACGGAACGCCCCACTGAGCCAAACGGCGCATTTCAATGGGAGCGGCATCGGCGAAGAGGCGTGCGACTTCCTGGTCACAACCCCAGTCAGAGCCTTTAACAGTATCGATGAAGTGAACGTGAGGACCGTCTCCTTCACCTTTGGCACAGTTGCCGAGCGCTGCCTGCATGCCGCCCTGAGCGGCGGAGGAATGGGAACGCCTGGCCGGGACAATGGAGAGACACGTGGCTTTGAAACCGTTTTGTGCGGCTTCGCAAGCTACACGCTCACCAGCAAGTCCGGCGCCGATAACGAGCAGGTCGGAATAATACGTTTGCATAGGATGAACCTCACTAACCTAACGTTGCAAAGCGAATCAGGGTGACGACGCCGATAACCATGAAAATGGTAAACAGGGTTGTCTCGAAGAATTTGAAGCCCTTCCGCTGATCGGATTTCACGAATCCCCATTTCACGGCGATGCGGTAGAAACCGACGCTGACGTGAAGCTCCACACAGGGAAGGAGGATCATGTAGAAGACGAACCACCAGAAATGCTGCATGCGCGCTGCAGACTTGGCGGCGGTGATGGGGAGGTCGTTGAGAACGACCCACATGTGGATGGCGCCCAGGATCAGGATGATCATGGCGGTCGTTGCCTGGACGACCCAGAGCCATGTGTCCCGGTGCTTCAGCATCTTGGCGTGCTGCCAGATGGTGCTTTGGCTTTCGGCACGGAAGGGAATCTTTCGTGCTGCGAGCACGAAGTGCACCAGGAAAGTGATAAAGATAAGAGGTCCGCCTACCTGGGCCATGTACGTGGCCTCGAAGAAGTGGGCGATGGCGTTCATGATGCTCGGAGAAATGACCACCGAAGATACGAGCAGCATGTGACACCACATAAACAGAATCAGGCTTGCTCCCGTCAGCATCTGCAGCCAGTCAAGGCTGGCATCTGTACGGGACACGCCTGGGACGGATGTCGTAAAGGTTTTCATCATTCTTCACCTGTTGTTCTTGATTGATCTGAATTGGGACTGCCCCACTGCCTCATCAACCGCTGTGCATGGAGTGCTGGATGTCTTCGGAGTTGGCGGCTCAGGAAGGGATTCCCTGTCAGCAATGCACATTTGCCACGCTCCTCGTACGAACCTCCTCCCATGGAGATATGGATCGCAACCAGAAGCATAAAAGCAACAGGCGTGCCACAATGCTGTGACGTGAAAAGTCACAGTATTTCAGTGCTATAATGTATTGTGAATATGCGGGTGAGCGGATTTTCGCCTAGAGTTAATCAGGCGAAAGGCGAAAATCCGCCGATGGCTATTCGGAGCGTTTCAGGTCGTATTTGGCCATCTTTTCATTCAGGGTCCGGCGGGGGAGTCCCAAGTCGGCAATGACGTCCTTGACGATGCCTCCGTTACGAATCAGGGATTCCTGAATCAGGTGCCGCTCGAAAAGAGAGATTTGTTCCTTGAGTGTGACTGCGGACCCATTCATATCGCCATCCTTGACTGACATGAGCTTGGCAATACGTTCCTTGGGCGGCAGAGAGGAAAGAATGTACCTTTCCGCCATGCTTTTGAGTTCCCTGACATTACCGGGCCAGTCATGGCTCATCATGATGGGCAGGCTTTCCGGGCCGAGGGGAGGCATGGGCATGCCGTATGTGTCGGCAGCTCTTTCCAGGAAGAAGGAGAAAAGCAGTGGGATGTCGTCTTTACGTTCGCGTAAAGGGGGAACATTCATTTCCACAGTGTTGATCCGAAAGTAGAGATCTTCCCTGAGCCTTCCTTCTTCAATGGCCTTGCGAGGATCTTCGTTCATGGCGGAAATCAGTCGAAAGTCTACCGGGCGTGCCGAATTGGCTCCCAGCGGCGTTATTTCACGCATCTCCAGGGCACGCAGGAGTTTGCCTTGGACGTCCATGGGCATGGAGTTGAGTTCGTCAAGAAACAGAGTCCCTCCATTTGCCGCCTCCAGTTTGCCCATCCGCTTGCCGCTGGCTCCGGTGAAGGCTCCGGATATATGACCGAAAAGTTCGCTCTCAGCCATATTGACCGGAATGGCCGCACAGTTGAGGGCCATGTAGGGCCCCTTGGAGGGAATGGAAAGATTATGAATGGCTCGGGCGATAACTTCTTTACCCGTACCCGTTTCTCCAAGAATGAGGACGTTGGCGATGGTCGGGGCTATATGAGTGATTTCCTTTTTGAGTTCCCGCATGGGCTGGCTGGTGCCAACCAACCGGGAGTCAATGCCCTCACATTCAGACAGGGCCCTCTTGAGCTGTCTGTTTTCAAGTACCAGCCGACGTTTCTCCAGCGCGCGCTTGATGGTTTCCACGATCCGTTCCGGGTCGAATGGCTTTTCCACAAAGTCGTATGCCCCCCCCTGAATGGCCTCTACTGCCATGGCAATGTCTCCATGACCGGTGAACAGGACCACTGGAATATGCGGGTCAATGTCGGCAATCAATTTTTGGAAAGCGAGTCCGTCCAGGCCGGGCATTTTGACGTCGGTGAGCACTATGCCGGTATAGTCGGGGGTGATGTCCTTGATGGCTATCCGTGCATCCGCGAAATCAGCAACCTGGAAATCTGACAGCTCAAGCCATTGCCGGGCTGAGTCCCGGACTGACTGTTCGTCGTCGACGAGAATTACTTTTTGCATGTCTTATCCCTCCTGATGCTTTTTCGACAATGGGATTTGAACGAAAAACTCTGCGCCATGGGGGTCCCTGTTGGTTAACCGGAAGTTCCCCTTCATGTCCTTGATGATTTTGTAGGAAATGGAAAGGCCAAGCCCGACGCCAATACCTTCCTTCTTGGTGGTCATGAACGGTTCGAAAATTTTCTTGCCGATTTCTTCAGCAACGCCCGGGCCGTTGTCCCATACCTGGATCATGGCCGAATCGTTATCCATGCTCAGTTTTATGCCGATAAGGGGGGATTCGGTTTCGTGCAGTGCGTCGAGGGCATTACGGAAAAGGTTGATGAGAACCTGTTCCAGGCGCATGCGGTCACCCATGATGAGGACCGGGTGGCCGGGCATGGACAGTTTCAGATCACAGTTCTCCACGAGGAACTGGTGCTTCATGAGATTGACGGCTTCCTTGATGGCCTGTCGGAGGTCGAATTCGAGGTTCTTGTCCGAAGACCGACGGGCAAAGGATTTTAGCTGGCCTGTCACTTTAGCCATGCGATCGCTCAAGTCCGAAACTTTTTTCAGGGTTGGGTCGAGATCGTCCAGCTTGTCGCGTTTGAGCATGAGGCGGCAACTGGCGATATAGGTTTTGGCTGCGGCAATGGGTTGATTCAGCTCATGGGCAATGGCGGTTGCCATTTCACCCAATGCGGCAAGCTTGCCCGCTTGAACCAACTCTTCCTGGGCCTCGCGAAGTTCGTGTTCGGTCCGCTTGTGTTCCTCGATTTCCTGGGCCAATTGACAGTTTATATCGCGGATGTGGTTGGCTTCAATCGCCTGTTGTCGGGACAGTTTTTTTTGTTTCCGTTCTCTCAGGAAAAGGCGTGTGAGGATGGCGAGGCCAAGCAGGACAAAGGTGGTGAGCGAAATTCCCAACGTTCGCTCCCATAAGGGGCCTTGGGGCGTGAGGTAGCTGATTTCCCAGTCCGTGCCTGGAATACCTCGGGCCTTTTTGAGGAACCGCTCCTTGCCAATGGTGAATTCCTGTACGAATCCCAGACGTGTCCGCGTGTAGGAAGGAAGATGCTTCAATTGGAATCCCGGATAATGCTCCCGGTCATGGATTTTCTTGAGCATCGCTGCGTCCAGAGGAGTGAGTGTCTTGTATTTCCAGGCAGGGCGACTGGTCAGGACAATGACGCCGTTGGAATCCGAGACAAAGAGAGTTTCGCCTCCCTCCCGCCAGAGATGTTCCAGAGGGGACAGGGCGATCTTGGCGACTGCCACGCCGATTATGGTGTTATTCTCTTTGATGGGATGGGATGTATAGAAGCCCGGTTCACCGGCCATGATGCCCACGCCGAAGAATTTCCCTTCCTTTCCGCTTATCGCATCTTTGAAATATGGACGGAAGCTGAGATCCAATCCGATGAAGTCGTTTGGCTTGTCCCAGTTGCTTGCTGCCATGACAATACCATTTGTTCCGATGATATACACCACAGAGGAACCGGCGATATTGTTGACTCGATAGAGAAAGTGATTGATGGGCAGAGCGTTGCCACCCTCGGAGAGAAAGGTCGAAACCATGCCGTTTTCCGATATGAGATATGGCAGGTATTCGTATTTTTGCAGCTCTGATTCGAGCGTCATTTCATAAAGCTTCAGGCGTTCATTGGATACGCGTTCCAGGTCCTGAATGAAGTTGTACTGTACCAGTAGCCCCACGAGAAATGGAATGCCGAGAAGAATGAGAAAGGCCAATGTCACAGCAGGTGCATTGAACTTTGTTTCGTTGAATCCTCTCATTGGTAGTATCCCCGGTTATTCTTGAATGATACTGTTCGTTCTTTTTGATGTGTAAATTATTAATAGGCGGAAAACCGCTTGCTGACTAGATGGAAAAATAGTTTTTTGTCGCGTATCTTTCTTCTAACATTCTTGAATTATATGTTTTCCCTAAAAGGTAGAGTGTGTCTTTCTCTCTGTGCTCTAGCAAATAGGATACCGAAATGGTCATTGGGGGAGTCAATTGGGAAAATTGTTCGTTATGGCGACAGTATGATCAGGCAGGAACCAGATGGCTTCACTTTTCGGCGAGTGTTCATCCAGAAATGCGGTTCCCTTGGTTGGCCCCATGATGAACAAGGTGGTTGCCAGCACATCTGCTTTTTCAGCTGTGTCTGCAATAACTGTTACGCCGATGGACTCCCGTGCGGATTCCATGGTGGAAGGATTGATGATGTGGTGCCGTGTAACGGGTTTCCCTTTCATCTCTGTGGTGACGAATTGTTGGTAGTCTCCGGAGCCGCACACACCCTTTTCTCTGATCGTGATGGTTTGAAGAGCGGCCGAGTTGCGCGGGTGGCGGATGCCTACGTTCCAGTCTCGATTGCCGAAACAATAGAAGTCGCCGCCCGCTTCGACAATTCCCGAGGAAATGCCCTGTTTTCGTAAAATGGCGACGGCGGCATCTACTATGGTGCCCTTGGCAATACCGCCGAGGTCCAGAGCCATTCCCTTTTTTTTGAGCCTGACCCGGTTACCGGGGCGATCAAGCAGGATCAATCGATAATCCACCAAATCCGATTTGGCGTGGGCAATGGTTTTATCCAGAGCATAATAGAGAGGGGATGTTGTCAGGGCTCCTATGGAGGGGTCGAAGACGCCTTCACTCTTTTCACTGAAAGCGAGGGAGCGTTCCAACAAGGCGAAAGTTCGTGGTGTGGGTTTGATCCATGAGAGTCCTGCATTGCGATTGATTCGGCCGATTGACCCATCCAGATTTCGGTGATCGAAATCTTGTTGAAGAGTCCGCATTGCCAACAGGGTCTTTTGGGCTGCATCCGAGGCTGCTTT
>Ga0070728_10005742_pt1 | contig 12076 bp, 8 predicted proteins | sample tdDd471_FD_66723 | JGI IMG/M metagenome (GOLD analysis project Ga0070728, IMG submission 66723) | Marine sediment microbial communities from the Atlantic coast under amendment with organic carbon and nitrate - tdDd47.1 | ecosystem: Environmental > Aquatic > Marine > Coastal > Sediment | place...
CCTGCTTGTTGGCCGTCCTAAGTTGCGGGCTCCTGCCCGCAGTATTAATGACGGCGGGCAGGAGCCCGCATCGTAGAACCGCGAACGAGCAAGAGCTCGTCTCGGACATCCAAAAATGGGCCTCATGCAGGGACCCTTCATGGAATCTATCGACCACTCCACTTATGATGTCTGTGCTATCTACTAAATTTAGCTTCACCAAAATTAATATACTGAAGAGTAGAGATTTGGTTTTCCCAAATCTCTACTCTTCAAATATATGTTGGCGACAAGCTCATGCTTGTAAGCCGGCCTGCGTTGCGGGCTCCTGCCCGCCGCATGAAGACTGCGGGCAGGAGCCCCTGAAGGCAGGCGCGTCGTAAAACTGCGAACGAGCAGGAGCTCGTCTCGGACATCCAAAAATGGGGTGCCTGGCTAGACATCAGAAGTTTCGCAAGTCCTGGCATGGGGAAACTTCTGCTGTCTGCGCCTCGGATGAATAATTCTGTTCAATTAGAACCTATTGAAACATTCGACAAGCTATACACGATGGCTTATTTCTATTTTAATTTTCGAAACATTGCTATTGGGTTAGCGTAATATAAAAATACACTAAAATTTGCGCACTCTTTCTAAAGCAACAAAGCAACAATCCCCCCTCTTGCAGGATTATCATCCCTTGCCACTTTGATTGGAATGGGCCTGCTACTAACGGTTTCAAACACAATCTTGATAATTTTTTTAGTATTTAAACAAAACCTCTATTTTAGAGCAGAATAGAAAAGGCCTTTTAACCCAAAACCTCAGAAGTTAATATAGAAGTTGTTTAAAAATGTTTTTTTGCAAAGCCTCAAGTTGGAATGTAATCTTAAAACAATGAATCAAAATCCCGAACAAAAGGCCAGAGACCTGATCGATCAAATGCTACGCAAAGCGGGATGGGTATTGCAGTCGAAAGGAAAAGAGAACCTAGCTGCTGGGCAAGGCGTGGCTATTCGAGAATACCAAACAGATGTAGGACCAGCCGATTATGTACTCTTTGTAGATCGGAAACCTGTGGGCGTGATTGAGGCAAAGCGAGAGGATGAAGGATATCGCCTCACTGTTGTAGAAGAGCAATCCACCGAATACGCCAATAGCAAACTCAAATACCTGAATAACGACCCACTGCCCTTTGTTTATGAGAGTACCGGAGCCATTACGCGTTTTACGGATTACCGTGATCCGAAACCTCGTGGAAGAAACACCTTTAACTTTCACCGACCAGAGACGATGGCGGAATGGCTGCGGCAGAAGGAAACGCTGCGAGCCCGATTGCAAAATATTCCAGCACTACATCCAGAAGGGCTGAGACCTGCCCAGATAGTCGCCATTGAAAACCTGGAGCATTCTTTTAAAAAGAACCGCCCTAAGGCCCTGATCCAGATGGCCACCGGGGCCGGAAAAACCTTCACGGCCGCAACTTTCATTTATCGTTTATTGAAGCATGCCGATGCTGATCGTATCTTGTTTTTGGTGGATACCAAAAACCTGGGAGAGCAGGCAGAGCAGGAGTTTATGAAGTTTCAACCGAAGGATGACAATCGGAAGTTTACCGAACTATACAATGTGCAGCGCTTGAGTTCGAGTTATATAGCCTCGGATAGTCAGGTCTGTATTTCTACGATCCAGCGTTTATATTCTATATTGAAGGAAGAGGAGCTGGATGAGAAGGCGGAAGAAGAAAACCCAAATGAGAGTGCTTGGAAGGCCAAGGAGCCGGTGCCTGTGGGCTACAATGACAAAGTGCCCATTGAACAGTTCGATTTTATTGTGATCGATGAGTGCCATCGCTCCATTTATAACCTATGGAAACAGGTACTCGATTACTTTGATGCCTTCCTGATTGGTCTCACGGCTACGCCGGATAAGCGAACCTTTGGGTTTTTTAATGAGAATGTGGTCAGTGAATATACCTATGAAGAATCGGTGGCTGATGGGGTAAACGTGCCTTATGACATCTACACCATTGAAACAGATATTACCCAAAGGGGGTCGAGCTTGAAGGCAACGGAGTACGTAGATAAACGGGAAAAACTGACGCGAAAAAAACGCTGGGGACGATTGGATGAAGACTATACCTACACGGCCAATAAACTGGATAAGGAAGTCGTCAATATTAGCCAGATTAGGAACATCATCCGAGCATTTAAAAGTGCGCTAGAAAAGGAAATATACCCTCGCCGTTTTGATGAAAATGGAGAGTATGAGATGCCAAAGACCCTGATTTTTGCCAAAACGGATAGCCATGCGGATGATATCATCAAGATTGTGCGCGAGGAGTTTGACGAAGGCAATGATTTTTGCAAAAAGGTGACCTATAAGATCGAAGAAGATCCCAAATCAGTACTCAATCGTTTCCGCAATTCTTACTATCCACGTATAGCAGTAACGGTCGACATGATCGCGACGGGTACAGACGTCAAGCCCCTGGAAGTCCTCCTTTTTATGCGAGATGTGAAAAGTATCAACTATTTTGAGCAGATGAAGGGACGGGGTACTCGGACGATCGATAGCAACGACTTGCAACTGGTGTCTAAGACCGCTTACACCAAAACGCATTTTGTGATTGTGGATGCGGTGGGGGCGACTAAGTCTAAGAAGACCGATAGCCGCCCATTGGAGCGGAAGAAGGCGGTGCCCATGAAGGACCTATTGGGAGCTGTAACCATGGGGGCCGCAGAGGAAGACTTGTTCTTATCCCTGGCCAATCGCTTGATTCGATTGGAGAAGCAACTGACCGAGCCAGAAAAGGAGCGGATACTGGAATTGACCCAGGGCAAGAACCTGAAGCAGATGTGCAAGGAACTCCTCAATGCCTATGACCCGGATGTGATCGAAGAGCAGGCCAAGTTGCTAAAGGCAGCAGAGGGACTGCCCAGTATGGAGGTAGCTGAGGAAAAGGCACAGGCCGCCTTGATTCAAGTAGCAGCAAGTACCTTCCACGGCGAGTTGAATAACTATTTGGAGAATGTGCGTAGGGTACATGAGCAAATCATCGACCACATCAATATCGATACGGTCACCAAGTCGGAATGGGATACGACTTCGGTGGATAAGGCGCAATTGCTGGTACAGGATTTCACCGCTTACCTGGAAGCCAATAAGGACGAGATCAAAGCTTTGAGCATCTTTTACAACCAGCCTTATCAAAGGCGGGATATCACCTTTCGTATGATTAAGGAGGTAATGGAAAAGCTACAACAAGAGAAGCCCACGCTCGCGCCTCATTATGTCTGGGAAGCTTATACCACACTAGAGGAAGTGAAAGGCCAACGGCCGGAAAGTCAGCTGACGGCCCTGGTATCCCTCATCCGCCGGGCTTGCGGTATCGACACGGCCTTGACACCTTTTGATAAAAAGATCGATGAGAACTTCCGACAGTGGATATTCCAACAGAATGCGGGCCAACACAATCGCTTTAGCGAGGAGCAAATGAACTGGCTGCGTATGCTGAAGGAGCACGTAACTAGCAGCTTCCATGTCGAAGTGGAAGATTTGGACTATACTCCCTTCGATAGTCAGGGTGGCCGCGGCCGCATGTGGCAGTTGTTTGGGGAAGAAATGAATACGATTATTAGTGAATTAAATGAAGTATTGGCTGCCTAATGAGAGAAGATTGGATAGAAACTGAACTAGGAAGAATATGTGTAAAGGCTTTGAAGGTTAAGAGAAAGGAGATGCATCTAAATGAATCATTCATCTACCTTGACATTGGAGCCATAAACAACATTACAAACAAAATAACTGATCATAAGATATACACATGGAAAAATGCTCCATCTAGAGCGCAACAAATTGTGAAAAAGGGAGATGTTTTATTCTCTACGGTTAGAACCTATTTAAAGAACATTGCACAAATAACTGGGAAAGAATATGAAAATCAAATCTGTTCCTCCGGTTTTACAGTTTTAAGAGGGAGAACTGAATTTCTCGAGTCCAAATATTTATTCTTTTTTAGTGTGTCTGATATCTTTTTGAACCCACTTAATAAACTTCAGACGGGAACTTCTTATCCTGCTGTTCGAGATAAAGACGTTTTTTCACAAACTATCCCTCTCCCCCCCCTCCCCGAACAACGCGCCATCGTCGCCAAGATCGAACAAGTCTTCAGTGCCTTGGACCAAGGCGTGCAAAGCCTGGAAAAAGCCCAGGCCCAACTGAAAACCTACCAGCAAGCGGTGCTCCAAAAAGCCTTCGAGGGCGAACTGACCAAGGCTTGGCGGGAGGCGCAGACGGATCTACCTATGGCAGAGGAATTGTTGGAAAAGATCAAGCGGGAGCGGGAGCAGTATTATGCGCAGCAGCTGATGGAGTGGGAAGCGGCGGTGACGGCTTGGGCAAGTGGGGGCAAGGTGGGGCGGAAGCCGGGGAAGGCTAGGAAACTTGAAGATATTACTATAAGTAATCCCGATGAGTATTCTCATAAGATACCAGACTCATGGCTTTCTATTGAAGCAAAATTTGTAAACCATTTTATTACAAAAGGAACAACTCCCACCAAAAATGATCTGTTCCAAGGTAACGGTGAGATTCCATTTATTAAGGTATATAACTTGACAAATAATAAAGGTTTAGACTTTAGCATTAACCCTACTTTTGTGTCAAGAATTGTACATGAAGGTTTTTTGAAGAGGTCAATCGTTTTTCCAAATGATGTACTTATGAATATTGTAGGTCCTCCTTTAGGTAAGGTTTCAATCGTCCCAAATATGTATAGAGAATGGAATATAAACCAGGCGATTGCTAGATTCCGCACATTAAAAATCTTAGTTCCAAGATTTCTTGCTCATTTTTTAGTTAAGGCTGACACTATACAGACTGTTTCCAAAAAAGCAAAGGCAACTGCAGGCCAGTTTAATCTGACCCTAGAAATTTGTCGGAACATTGACATCCCAATTTGTTCAATTCAAGAACAACATCAAATCGTCCAAGAAATAGAATCCCGTCTATCCGTCTGCGACAAACTAGAAGAAAGCATTCAAGAGAACTTAAAGAAAGCGGAAGCCCTACGCCAGAGCATCCTTAAGAAAGCCTTTGAGGGGCGCTTGTTGAGTGAGGCGGAGTTGGCTGCTTGTCGGCAGGAGGCAGATTGGGAGCCGGCGGCGGATTTGTTGGCACGGATCAAGGAGGAGAAGGATAAGAAATAACAAGTTGTATTCCTATGAAATTATCACCTATTACTAGAGAACATGTGCTGCGAGCAGCGGAGCAAATTGATCGGGAAGGGATTCCGAAAAACTATGTGCATAGCACTTATTGGGTAAAGATGTCCAATGGCAGAGAGTACCCATTTAAGCACTTAACTCGGACAGCGTATCAGTTTACAGATCAGAAGGATAAAGAAAAATTTGACTTTGAATCAAATCATAGTTATAGAGGTTATATTAAAGGATTGGGGTTTGAAATGACTTGTTATAAGGAGAATCTATCCTTTTTCAATCAACAAGAAATAGAACTTTTTCAAACTATAGCAGGAAAACCGTACCGCAAAGAAAATGAAGAACATGTGAGAAAGGGTAGGCTTTTATTGCCCTTGGTCAAGAAACTAAATAAATGGGGAGAGCTTTCTTTAGTTGACAATTTCGAATTTAGGAAGGATAATTCCTGGCTATGGCCTGGCACCTTTAAATCCTATTTATGGCTACGGCTGTATCGCCCTGGAGATAGTCAAATGGTTTTCTTCCTTTTGGAAATAAACAAAGAAGGTCAGCTTGATATCAATCTGAATTGTCAAAGCTCTAATTATTCAGCAAGGAGTGGTACTTTTTTATCTAAAAAATTGGCCACCGCTTTTTTCAACCATCGAGATGCTTCAGGCTTCCAAAGAAGACTGATCCCAAAGGAAGCATTACCTACTTTCAACTGGGATCGATTGATTGCTATTACCCAAGAATTTATTTTGGAATATGAATTCCTGTACGACGAACTAGAGGCTGTAGTCTCTGAAAGGGAGAGAGCTCCAATTGATGAATTTGCCTTAGAACAGACCACCCCGCCAACTCATACTAAGTCATTTACTGACACGGAACGATCTTTCAAAGGGAGAAAAACAGACTGGGGAAAGAAACATAGAAATTCTCAGCAGCTAGGTAATAAAGGAGAGCAGTTAGTAATAGATTGGGAGCGGCAAAAGTTAGAGAAGCTGGGTTTAAAGGAAAAGGCTAATCAGGTGGAAAAGAAACTAGATGGAGAAGGCTATGATGTATTGTCTTTCGATGAGCATGGAAAGGAAAAACATATCGAGGTGAAAACAACAAGAGGCTCCTATTACGAACCCTTCTATATGTCAGCCAATGAAAGAGCTTACCTAGAGAAGCATCCCGACAATTACTATTTATATCGGCTATATGCGTATGATAGTCAAAGAAATACAGCAAAATTTTACGTTATGTCAGCCAAGGATTTAGGGATGGCATCCTTTAGAAGCACTAATTACGAGGTTTCGTTAAAAGATAACAAATAAGTAGATGACAGAATCAGGAATCATATCCAAAGTATGGAATTTCGCCAATGTATTGCGTGATGATGGCGTAGGCTATGGCGATTATCTGGAACAAATCACCTATCTGCTATTCCTCAAAATGGCAGATGAATTTAGCAAGCCACCTTACAATCGGGAGACCAATATTCCAGCGCAATACAATTGGGAAAGTATTTCAAGTCGCCGAGGAGCAGATTTGGAATTCCACTATACCATACTGCTTAGGGAACTGGGTAAAACGTCGGGTACACTTGGCCAAATCTTCACCAAAGCCCAGAATAAAATCCAGGACCCGGCCAAGCTACTCAAGGTCATCGATATGATCGACAAAGAGCAATGGAGTATGATGGGGGCCGACCTAAAAGGGAAGATTTATGAAGGCCTACTGGAAAAGAACGCGGAGGATACTAAAAGTGGGGCTGGACAATACTTTACCCCTAGGGCCTTGATACGTGCGATGGTGGAATGCATTCAACCGCAACCCTTAAAGACCATCACAGATCCGGCCTGTGGGACGGGTGGCTTCTTTTTGGCGGCTTATGACTTCATCATTGCTAATAATAAGTTGGACAGAGAAGAAAAGGCATTTTTAAAGAATAAAACCTTTTTCGGCAATGAGATTGTAGCCAGTACGCGCCGCATGTGCCTGATGAATATGTTTCTCCATAACATTGGCGAAATAGATGGCGAGTCTTTCATCTCTTCCGCTGATGCCCTGATCGCTGATGAAGGCAAACGCTACGACTACGTCCTGGCCAATCCGCCTTTTGGCAAAAAGAGCAGCATGACCATCACCAATGAGCAGGGGGAGCAGCAGAAGCAAGACCTCAGCTATAACCGCCAAGATTTCTGGGCCTCCACTTCCAATAAGCAGCTCAACTTCCTCCAGCATATCAAAACCTTACTCAAGATCAATGGAGAAGCCGCTGTGGTGCTGCCCGACAATGTCCTTTTTGAGGGCGGCGCGGGCGAAACGGTACGCAAGGAGCTTTTAAAGACAACCGATCTTCATACCATTCTTCGATTACCCACAGGCATCTTCTATGCCCAAGGGGTTAAGGCCAATGTCCTCTTCTTCGACAACAAAGCTGCCTCCAAAGACCCTTGGACCAAAGAAGTCTGGATCTACGACTACCGAACCAACATTCATCATACCCTTAAGAAAAAGCCGCTGCGACTAGAAGATCTCCGCGACTTCATCACCCTCTATCATCCTCAAAACCGCCACAAGCGCAAAGAAACCTGGAGCGCCGAAACCGAAGAAGGCCGCTGGCGCAAGTTCTCCTACGAAGAGATCATCGCTCGCGACAAAACCAATCTCGACATCTTCTGGCTCAAAGACAAAAGCCTGGCTGACCTTGACAACTTGCCCGATCCTGATATTCTCGCCAGTGAGATTATTGAGAATTTGGAAGCGGGACTGGAGCAGTTTCGGGAGATTATGGATATTGTGGGGGAGGGGGAGTGAGTCTCAGGAAAGGGTTATCCTTCTAAGGCTGGACAAAACTGGAAGCAGGAAGCGCCAAGTCTCGAAAAGTTTGAAAACACTGCGCTTTCCGAGTTCTGCCTTAGTATTTCATCTTACCGGATTGTCCAAGCTTAGGGCATACTTGGGCAAATTTTCTTATTAAAAAGAAATATATTTAACTTATTAAGTAAATACTTTAACCTATCTTAGACAAAGGTAGGCGATATTTAATATTTATTTTATTCATAGTTGTTTCTTTGCAAGAGTAGCACCTAAGTAATTCACACAATCCAAAACACAGTCGGTATGCTGGCTACTATTTCAGCTTATATTTTTTCCTGGATGGCATTGACTTGGGGTATTTACCGAATTTTTAAAGAAACGGGAGATGCTACAAATGATGATGCCAAAAGGGCAGTAAACACCTGGCTCGATAACATTGAGGTCAAGCAGAATTCACTCAACTGGGCCAATCGATTTAAAGTTCTATTCAACAATCTCTTTACTGAGCGTCACTGGTCAATAACTTGTTTCACATTATCCTGCCGTGCATCCTTTTACGCTTCTATTGTATTATTTTTTTTATTGTTTGTCAGCAACCATTTTCATGTTAGGCAAGAATTATCAAGAGTAAACAGGGGTCAAACTACGGAAGTCTCTGAAAATGATTTAGATGTGCTATCCTTAGAATCTATTTTTCAGAACCTAAACCCTGATGGAACGGCCAGCTATTTAGATTCAATCAGCTATGATGAAATGGAATGGCGAAAAATAAAAATGGACTTAGTCATTAGCCTCGTTCAACGCCAGCATGACGTAACAATGATAGCCGAAGCACCCATCGATTCTTTTGCCAGTTGGCGTTGGTGGGAATCCATGGAATCCTCGATGAGCGGGAACGAAAATCAGCCAATATTGATGGCCAGTGATTCTTTGATCATCAAAAACCTCCAAAAATCTAAAGCCTTGCTAAGTTTACCGAGGAAGTTACTTTTAGATTCTATTGGAGAAATTCTAATTATGGTTTTGCTGATTAACCTTTTGGTCGATTTCATCTCTCTTTATGAAACGCGTGTGCTAATCGACCGTATGGAGCAATACAATCAGGTTTTGGCCTGGGGATTTTTACTTATTATTGACTTTATTGTGACTGGCTTAATTTTTTTTGGCACTGTTTTTTTGATTTATTACCCACTTGGATTTATCGAAATGAATCAATTCCTTCCTTTGGTTTTGGAAACGTACCACAATACACTAAGCTTAAGCTCTTCTGATAATATTTTAGTTATTCCTCTATTGACCACATATATTACTTCCTTATGGTTATACCTATATGCAGGTGCTAGTTTGTTCATCAAGTTCTTAACATCACTGTCAGTAGGCACATCCTTTTTAAAGAAATATCTCGATATCCAAAATAAACCCTTCCGATCAATAGGGCTAATTGTCACGGTATTTATTACTATTCTATACATTATTGGGGCATTTTATTTTCTATTTATTTAAACCCCATATGTTAATAAACCCATTCAACACTAAAAATGATTGACTATATCTTAAAAAATTAATATACTTGTATTCAATAACCACAATAGAAAAGACGATTTATACTACTGCTATACTGTTAATTGCCAATAAATTCACTTGTAATTAGAGATAGAGAATACTACCTAGTGTTATATATTACAATGATCCTGAAAACCTATTAACCAACTCATGAGGCAATTAATATTGAAAAATATTTTTGGAATCAGTCTCATCTCCATTCTAATCTTTTACTTTTTTTCTGTCTCCACTAGAACTCCTGAGATCAAGAGTTTGCAAGCCTTCGAAACAGTCCAAAAGAGTGATGGGTGGAATTTTTCTGACAAAAATGTAAGGCTACTTCTTGACTCACCCAAGGCTTCATTACCAAAGGAAGTGCCTCAGAAAGAGATTCATACCCGTCTTGTAGCTCAAGAGAAAAAAGAAAATGAGTTCAATGAAATATCTCCGATCTTTTTGTCAATACTTAATAGCGATAGGTCGTTTAACCTAGAGAAAAAATCAAAACTAGATTTGAGTCCTTACACTTTTTTATTTTTCCCTGATTCGACAAATGCTACCGTCTCAGAAAAAAAGAATTTAGACCAAAACATCATGGATCAACTGTTGAGATGGAAGGATTAATTTCTTTTTGTCTCCAATCCCTTACATTGATATAATTTAGAAGCACCTAGTTACCTGTATGCCAGCCTAATCTTACACTACTCCCCAGAGAAAAATCACATTGCTCTTTTCCAGCTTTTTAGATTTACTATACAACATCTGCACCTTGTTTTGTGTGATTAAATTTTATTCGCACAAATATGTACAATGATTGCCTAATTGATGCTAGACGTAAACTTCAACTATCATCTGAAACCTGACTTTGATGAAAAGGTTCTTATTATTTTTTTACACCCTGCTGATTATCATTTTTAGCTTATCAGTGACTGTAATGAGTGGGCAAAATGCTGCCCAAAAAGTAGTAAATGCATTCGGTTGTAGTCAAGAAAAAGCGCTTGAATTCCTTATGCATTGTGGTAATGAAATCCGCCTTTTTCAATCCAGCTTAGAGTTGATCGCTTCATCAGAAACTTCAGCTAAAAATAAAGCAGCTTTGAAGAAGCTATTAATAAATATGATGTGCGAAAAAGAAGCTCGTGTGCTGGTTTCTTCAACTATTACCAGTGATACAGTTTTTAGCTACTCCATAGACGAATACCTCTTTCATTTATCCAATTTGTCAGCCAAATACCCGTATAAAAGCATTGAGTTATTTTTTAAATCAGACTATGTTAATCTAGTTAAACTAGTCAAAATAAAGACCAATTCGACTCAGGAATGCTATGATATGCTTACTACTTTACGGCAATACTTTGCAGGTTTTTATAAGGAACACGGGGCTTATTACGATCAAACTGATAAAAACTTAAGGTATATCGTAAGTTTTGATGCTAAAAAGAACCTTAGCATGCGTCTGAAAAGTATAACAATTAAGGAAACAGTCAAAATAGGCCCAGATAAGTACAAAGCTCAAAAGGACTTAGAGTTTTCTAGAAGACAGTATAGAAAATTAATGGCTAAAAAGAAATAAGTCTTTTCACAAAATCTAACGAATATGAAAGCCTGCTCATTGAGAATATACACACTTATAGGTTTTATCATTCTTTTTTCTTTTGAGATATTGGAAAGTCAGGATTCTAAATACATCCCAGATCCAGAAGATGCACTTGGACTGTTGGATGACGCCATTTTGAATAACGAGGTTATCAAGTTAGATCAAATCTGTTCAGATGAATTTCTTGCTAGCGAAGTTTATCAGTTTATAAGGTCAAATGTATTGGAGAAAAATAATAAGCTAAATGTTAATTTCCGGACGGCTTCTATCGCCAAGGAGTTCATTATTCAAGGTAAAGAAAGAGAAAGACTAGTTATCATCTTAGATCAAACGGCGGAAAAAAATTGGATTGTTCAAGATGCATACCTTAAAGGGGATAGTACAAATTCACCCATAAGCGGTGCGGCCTTTGCCCCATTAGCATATGCTGACTATTTTAGGGAACTAAAAGATGTGATTAAACAAAAAGATATAACTTATTTTGGTTTAGGCCCAGGAGGGAAACTAAATTTTGAACAAATTGATTCACTCCAATTAGAGCTTTCTAACAAGACCTTATTTACATACAAAAACATCATCCTACACAATAGTAAAGCCCCAATAGCTTTTCTTTATCTGACTTTTAAAGAATTTTCTTGTAATGACCGAACAAATTGCGGCTGGCTTCTTGATGAAGCAGGTTTCTTAAAAGACTTATATCTAGACAACCCATTCCTTAGTTATCTATTGGATAAGTCTAGCAATGAAGACTTAAATAAAAAAAATGAAATTGATCGTTCTATTAAACTATCTCCATTTATTGAAATTTTAGAGCCGACAGATATGCTTATCCCCTATTCCTTGAAAACCTCACAAGCTTCAGCTTCCGTAAACTCCTTTTCTGACAATTATGGTGCCTACATTGTACAAAAAGGGGATTGTCTGTGGTCAATAGCGATTCAACATGGTACAACGATCAATAAAT
>Ga0070728_10005745_pt1 | contig 12073 bp, 11 predicted proteins | sample tdDd471_FD_66723 | JGI IMG/M metagenome (GOLD analysis project Ga0070728, IMG submission 66723) | Marine sediment microbial communities from the Atlantic coast under amendment with organic carbon and nitrate - tdDd47.1 | ecosystem: Environmental > Aquatic > Marine > Coastal > Sediment | place...
GAGACTTTACAATCAGGAACTCCTGTCGGATCAGCCATCAGCGCAGTGATCGAGCGGATGAATAGTGCAGTGGTCGCAGGTCGTGTGAGTGGAATTGTCGGTGAAAATCTTGGTGATGGGTTCGCTGATGATGCCGAAAAACAAACCTTTACGCAAGCTGTGTTTAATCGCGCAACCGAATTGATGGATACGCAACCGCTTGTCGTCCGTTATATCTTAAGCGAACAAGGCGAACAAACGGATACACAAGTCGGCACCGGCTTCGGACAATCCGTACCAGGGGTTGGTGCGATGCAAGTGCTATTCACAGTGCTTGCAGGTCTGGTCACACTCATACGCGAGCGCAAGCAATGGACACTCCAACGGCTAGCAGTCTTGCCAATCACCCGTGCAGAAATTCTCGCCGGTAAAATCCTGACGTACTTCACACTCGGTATGATTCAATATGTGATTTTATTGATCGTCGGGCTGATCGTGGGTGTTGACTACGGGAATTCGATTATAGCCTTAATCTTACTGGTCAGTGCATTTGTATTGTGTGTCACAGCACTCACCTTTGCAATTGCAACCCGTGTCACATCCGAAGACCAAGCCAATAGCATGTCAACTTTGCTAGCATTGCTCCTCGCGCCATTGGGTGGTGCATGGTGGCCGCTTGCCATCGTGCCCGATTTCATGAACATCATCGGACATTTATCGCCTGTGGCATGGGTCATGGATGGCTTTAATGATCTGATTTTCTTTGGTGGTGGGCTCATTGAGGTGCTACCTGAAATCAGTATTTTATTGGTTGCCTCAGCAGTGTTATTTATGATTGGGGTACGCGGATTCCAAATTGGAGATTAATAATAATCGTCTGATTCCTATTGCAGCGGATTATTGTGGATGTAGTGCGCGATACGGTGTACACATCCACATTGCGTATAATGTGATCGTAAATCCACGTTGCCAAAACAGATTTTCATTGATGGCGCAAAAATTATTCCCCTAAAAACTTTCCGTTTTCTGCTTTACACTTTTGACTATCTGGCCCATCAACATGATACGACGATATGATAAAACACCTTTATCGCTTCCCAATCGCCATCCTCAGACACTTCGGTTTGACCGCATTTTTATTGATCGTATTTGCATTGATACCGGGTTCAACCATCAACATCAATAATCAACGTTATGCGATAGCCTTTCATATCAGCGGCCACAGCTTTGATTACATCGGTTGGGAACTCAACGCCATTGGGGATAAAATCGGTCAAACTTTGTTTGGGATGCACCCCTATCTCAGTCCAGAAGAAGGCTCACAATTCGTCCGTGATTATATGGCGGATCTTGTACGCGCCAAGCAACTCGAAGCCGACATCACCCAAATATATATTGACCCATCCGTGAACGACCCCGATACAGCGTCCAGTGATTTACAAGAAGAACGCGACACATTACGCGAAAGTTTAGCCAGCCGACAACTGACTGCCGAAGCCATCCTTGAGGGGCAAGTCGCCACAATTTTGGTCGAAGAAGGGTTCGGAGTTGCAGGTCAATTGTTCCCACCGATGTCGATGCACTTTACCGAAGTCCCGAATTTGCTGATCGTGTCGCCACGGGATGATATTCGCTTTGATATTTCGCTGAATCTTGTGCCGTTAGGGGTTGATGAAGCGACTGAGATTGAGACCTTTGTGGATGATACCTATGATGTATCGTCATTGATTGTGCCATTGGGTGGGATTGCCCTTTATCCTGCCATGATTATCGAAACAACCTCTATCAGTTATGCTGTGGAGGTCTTTGGGCATGAATGGGCGCACCATTATTTATTTTTCTATCCGCTCGGTTTGACGTATTTTACAGGCGGTGATGGATTTGCTAGCGAAGCACGAACCATCAATGAAACAACAGCGGATCTATTTGGTAAAGTGATCGCTGAAAAAGTATTGGCACGATATTACCCCGACCATACCCCACCACGCCTACCTGCACCAGTTGACCCCAACGCCGAAGTTATTACCACCCCAACACAACCCGACCCTGATCGTTTTGACTTTGGCGCAACCATGAACGAAACCCGTATTCGTGTGGATGAGCTTCTGGCAGAGGATGAAGTTGATGAAGCCGAAGCCTATATGGAAAGCCAAAGAGCATTATTTGTCGCCAATGGCTACAATATCCGTAAGCTGAATCAAGCTTATTTTGCATTTTTCGGGGGCTATCAATCGGGTGAAATTCCGGGCATCGGTGGCAGTGATCCCATCGGACCCAATGTGCGGGACGTATTATATGCCAGCCCAACCGCCATCGATTTTATGCTGAATATGCGTTCCGTCATTTCACGCGATGACTTGGCACGATTGGTTGAGGAACTGCGATAACCACAAAGGCACGAAGAACACAAAGATGAAGAATTTCACCACAGAGACTCAGAGAACACAGAGAGATTAAGCATCTGTAATTAGTCCAGTTTCATCAACATGAACAATCCATCGCCCTTGAGCTTGCCACTGTAAGTTTGAAGAATAATTGATGAATACAATAACTTCATGTTCGCCAACTGTTAACTCGGATTGCGTTGTACAAACGACTTCAGGCATTGGTGTTAAAAGGTCGAAACTAGGAATATGGTGATAGATTTCTATCTGAATCTCAGAGAAAGAAGCTACTTTATCATCAATAGCAATGCGGGTATGCAATTTAGGCGAAGTAAATATATGTTCTTGGACATAACCAGCATATACACAGATTTCATAAGGATTAACCGAACCCTTATACAAATAAGATTTTAGTGGTTTGTCGTAACTATCAGGAAGATGATAATAGGTAACTATCGAATAAAGCGTTGGAATCGACAATGTCAGTAGAGCTATCCCTATAATTCCAATAATAGTTTTCAGAAAGATTTTTCGATAATTACGCTCACCATTTTTTCGTTTTCGCATCATATATCCTTTGGTGGTTTACCGAATCATTCCAGCCTCGTCGACACGAACAATCCATCGTGACTGAGCATACCAGCTATACAAATAGGAATTGCTAGTAAAGACAACAATTTCATGTTCACCAATCGCTAACGTAGGCTCAGTTGTGCAAGCCATGTCAGTAAGTGGTGGTGTTATTCCATCCCAGAATACAAGATTATCGACATCAACAATATAAACTTCTGACCATGGAACAATTTCACCATCAATGACCATTCTGACTGTAAGAGAAGGTATTATCCAATCGTATCCACCAGTAATAGCTAACTCTGCACATAGTTTGTAGGGAGAAAATGAGTTCACTGAAAACCGATCTGGCAAAATTTTCTCACTGTAGTCCTCAGGTAATTGATAATATGTAACTACTCTATACAAGGTAGGCATAAACGTTGCTATTATAATTAATAATATAAATCCAGTAATTATCCTCAAAGCAAATTTCCGATAATTGCGCTCACCATTTTTTCGTTTTCGCATGTTAAGTCCTGTTATCCATTTCCTTGTTTATACAGTATAAACGCAATAAACTCTTTCATATCGCTGTTATCAAAAATAGAAAGTTATTCCCATGTCCAATTTACTCCTTAAAAATGTCCGTCCAATGGGGGGCAGTGCCACCGATGTATTGGTGATGAATGATCGTATTGCCCAGATTGACACGGATATGACCATCCCTGCATCAATCAATTTACTCGATTGTGGCGGACATTTATTGCTCCCCGGTCTGGTCAATGCCCATGCCCATATTGATAAAAATTTACTTGGTTTGCCGTGGCGACCCAACTCCGTACCTGAGCCACGTCGCATCAAAGATTATGTTGATAATGAACGTCAACAACGGATCGCATTAGGGATCGATACAGCCAAACAATCCGCGCTAGAAGTGCAGATGGCGATTGAAGCTGGCGTAACCCATATCCGCACCCATGTTGATATTGATACCGATGCAGGTCTCCAACATTGGAAAGGGGTTTTGCAGACAAAAGAAACCTTCAAAGATCAACTGACGATGCAGACGGTTGCCTTTCCGCAGAGTGGTATGTTGATTCGTCAGGGAACAATCGAACTCCTCGAAGAAGCGGTCAAAATGGGCGCAGATGCCATTGGCGGACTCGACCCATCAACAGTTGATCGAGACCCCGTGAAACACCTCGACACGGTATTTGATATTGCAGACCGTCACGGTGTAGAAGTGGATATTCACCTGCATGAACCGGGGATGTTAGGGGCTTTTGCTGTCGAACTAATTGCAGAGCGTACCCAAGCCCTCGGATTACAGGGGAAGGTCACGATTAGTCATGTTTTTTGTCTGGGCATGGTGGATGATGCTTACCTTGATAAATTGATCAGGCTCATCCTCGACAACGACATCACGATTATGTCGCTTGGGTCGGGGTCAGGTGCATTCCCGCCACTAAAAAAGTTACATGACGCAGGTGTCAAACTCTGTACAGGGACAGATGGTGTTCATGATCTATGGGGGATTTATAACAGCGTCAATATGCTAGACCGTGTACGATTATTAGGGTATCGCTGTGGTTTCCGCCGTGATGAAGATGTCGAATTTTTGCTGGATGTGGCAACTTATGGTGGAGCAACGGTTATGAAAGATGACAATTATGGGATTAAAGTTGGCAATACAGCTGACTTCATCGTGATTGCAGGTGAGACCCCGACAGAAGCCGTGGTTAATCAAGCCGTGCCAAAGTATGTCGTCAAACGTGGGCAGGTTGTGGCATCCGATGGAAAGTTATTATAGGGCAATCATCTGAACAGTTTGTACTAATAGTGCAACACCGAGATAAGCGAGGAAAACCGCACACGTCATATTAATCCAGCGATACACCTCTTGATTGAGGACACGCCGACCATACTCAACGACGGTTGCAAAGAAGAAACACCAACACACTTGTGCAATCATAAAACCAGCGAAAAATACAGCGAGGTGCATCGGTTGTGGATTGAGGAAACCTAGCCCGATAATCGTCCCACTCATACCCAACCACGCCGTGATGTTTTGCGGATTCGATAACGATAACATCGCACCTGCCACAAAATGATTGGAGCGATCATCATTCGCGCCTGAAATATCCATGTCAGAGCGTGAGGCTTGCCATGCGTCCCATGCAAAACGCAACAACAAGCCACATCCAAATAACCCCAACAGCAATGAAATAATTGGATTCTGGAACAAAATTGACGCACCCAACAAGGCAATTAATGCCCACGTTGCATCCCCAACCAATGACCCCAATTCAACATGCAACGCGGCAGTCCAACCATGCGACATACCCCGCCGAAGTGACTCGAATCCGATCACACCGGGTTGTATGGCAAAGCTAATCGACATTGCAAATGCTGTGAGAAAGAGGAGTGCCATCTGGGTTTATTCCTGAGCAGATTGATATGATGACATAATACCGTGTCACCTGCTCAGAAATAGGTTAAAAATCAACAAGAGTTGCTAGTTTTGATTGTGAGAATTCAACAAACTTAACCGTCTAATCTTCCCAATCCATCAAAATCCCAGCGATCAATGCCGCTTGACGAGGTAAGCTATTGATGATGACATGCTCGTAAGGGGCGTGAAGTCCATCACCATGTGCGCCGAGTCCATCTAAGGTAGGAATCCCCATTGCCGCCGTAAAGTTGCCATCAGAACCGCCACCTGTACCATCTTCATAAATCGTCACGCCATATTTTTTGCCGATAGCTTCTGCTTTTTCAAAGAGACCCTCTCGGCGTTCCATCGGTGGACGAGACCCATGTGCGATACATTCAACTTTTGCACCGGGCATTTTCGGATACAGATTGGACAGGGCTTCATGAGCATTATTCATCGCTTCAATCGTCATGAAACGAGTATCGATGTGTGCCTTCACTTGTGCTGGAATCACATTACCTGCTGTTCCGCCTTCAACCATCGTAATCGAGATTGATGTACCCATTTTGAGGTCATTGAGTTTATTGATTTCAAGAGCTTGTTGAGCAAATTCGATGATGGCGTTGATACCTTCTTGTGGGGCAACCCCTGCATGAGAGGCGCGTCCCTCAACGATAAGCTCATATTTTCCGCCACCCTTGCGCCATGTCTTGATTGCGCCTTCTTTTGTAGCGGGTTCAGTCACAAGTACCAACTCACATCCTTCGGCAGTCTCTTTGATGAGGGCTTCAGAATTTGGGCTACCGATTTCTTCATCAGTGGTCACAAGGAAATGTATCGGACGATTCGGGAATTTACCCAACGCTTGTAAGCCACGAATAGCGGTAAGGCAGATGACCGTTCCACCCTTCATATCAATTGCACCCGGTCCATACATGCGACCATCGTCATCAATTCGTATCGGCATATGCTCTAGCGACCCAATCGGATGTACTGTATCCACATGCACCATAAACAAAATCGGTTTACCGGGGGCGTTCTCATTCCACTTTGCCAGCAGAAAATCACCGACTTCTTCTTGTGGATACCGTTTTACAGAATCGGCATTCAATTCATGAAATTTGGCTTCTACAAAATCGACTAACTTATCTACCATCATTTTATCAGCTGTGAATGATTCATAACTGACCATCTCGGTAAGGAGGTCAACCATCGCTTGTTTCTCGCTGATAAAATAGTCTAAAATGTCTGACATAACGTGCCTTTCAGTATTGGATAACTACTTTTGATATAACAACTTTCAGAATTTATCCCGTTTCGTACGAATTGACCACCTGAAAATTTCAAACGGCCAATCACCTAAAATGGACATAGATCATTTGCGGTATATTGCGGGCTACGGCTACCATAACGATTCAATAATTCTATGGCTTCAGGACGGCTATCGATGACACTCTGCACCAACTGACAAGCATTCGACAGATTATTGGTCGCATCCCACCCTGCCAAAAACGCATACGCCATTTCGACATAGACAGGCAATCGCGCAGGATTGGTATTGGCATCTATTGGATACGCCGCTTGTAATCGATCAATAATCAACTGACGATTCTCAAAATCTGCATTATACGTATCGGCTAATATTGTCCGATATAAGCCATATGGAATCAGCGTATCCGGTCCGCTATTGAACCAGTAGCGCAAGTCCGTTTCTTCTTCAAGGGCTTGACGATAAAGGGCGGCGGCTTCACGCGATAGTAAGCGACCAAACAGCCGATCTGCTTCATGAATCAGTTGCACACGATATTGTGGCGGGTCAAGCTGAATAATCGAAAGTACATAAACCGACCCATTCCAATCATAGATATTAACCCCTGTACGGAGTGGACCTGTCGCCGATGTGCCACGGGTATTCAGTACCAGCACAAGCTCGGCAACATCATCGTTATCAATATCATTCAGTGTCGGTAAATCAAAACTCGCCATCGTACCATCAACAAGGTTGATAAACCGTCCGCGATCCCGTTCCCATGTGACAATTTGCGTGATATATTCGCAGGTTTCATCTTCATCACACTGATACATGCTATAGACCAGATCATTTAAGCCGTTGCGATTAATATCACCTAGCCATGTCAATAACGGTGGCGTATTACCCTCATTCACAATTTGATAACGTGGCGTATATTGTCCGTTCCCACACGAGAAAATCCCCAACACCCCAACATCACCCGGCCCTGTATACGAAACGATGATTTCAGGAGTGCCTTCACCCGTCATATCGGTATCACTACGGATAAAACCATCTTCCCCCAACGCATCCCAATCATTCAACATCTGATCTTCAAGATCGACTAATGTCCCACCCAATGTTAAAAAGTTAGCGATGGCATCATTGGCGGCGGAGGGTGTATCGGGCAAAACAGCTAAGGTTAACCCACCCGATTGTGATGGACATGCGCGCAGATTTGGTGTTGGTGATGGACGGGCAACATTGGCGGCAACAGTAGCGGGATTTGCCAATTGATTATCATCAACAAGGCTAATGTTCGAGGGCAAATCACCCGAAAATGCTCGCCCCACTGTCATCGTTGGAAATGGAATTGCTGACGGCGCAGACTGTAAAGGAGCAGTTGGCTGGCAGGCAATCATAAGGATAGGTAAGGTGAGATAAAACAATATTTTTCTAAACATAGTTGTCAGTATAGCCGATTTCATATGCTCTGCAACAGACAGATTATGCTCCGATATAGGTCACAAACCAATTCACCAATTCGCTCGACAAATCAGGTTCAAATTGCATCAGACCAGCCCCACGTCCTGCACTGGTTTCGATGAATCGTGTATCCCCCTGCGCGGTTTGGCTTAACATCAATGCTGTAGGATAAGCTTCTGAATCTTGATTACTAGTGGCTACCAATAGCGGACGAGTCCCATAACTTGGGATAATATTCAATAACGTATCACGCGATAGTGGACTTAGTAATGCGACGACATCACACAATTCATCCACCGCACATGCAAGCATGACAATATCCGCCCCTTGCGCCTCGCCAATCACACCAATACGAGCAGGGTCAACTGTTCCTACATTGATAAACGTCCTGAGCATTGTTTCGACATGTTGTGCTTGTGGAATGAGTCCTGTTTCAACAACAAATACCGTAAACCCAGCCGTCTGCAATTCTAACGGTAATGTCCCCCATGAAGCCCGATCAGTGCCGACCAACAAAATCCCCGGTAAACGATCTGTACCGCTTTGATACAAATCACCAAACAACACACTTCCATCAGCTAAGACAACATCTACCACATTATCAGAATCACCAACGCGCACAGGTGGTAAATCGCCATCAACAGGCAGAGCCGCAACCGTAGGATTACTTTGCCCGATAAATGTCCCATCATCGTCATTATATAATTCATCAGATGATAAAATAACAGGACTTGGGCTTGCTTCTAATGGTGGCGCAGACAAACTACGGGTAGGTGTAAGGGTTGCTCTGGTTTGTGTTGGTATATCACAGGCAGTCAATGCCAGCATCATTAAAACAAGGAACGTAACTTTCATGACAAATCCTAGTTACACAGTATTTTAGGTTCTATGCTACTCTGATTATGGTAGCTGTCTACGGTGAATATTGAGATGGAACAGGAGTCAAGCTATGCCAATCAACAAGATGCAAATTCATGCGATTGTCCACGGCAGAGTGCAAGGCGTGAGCTTTCGCTATCATACCCAACTCACAGCAGAGTCACTCGGCATCACAGGTTGGGTACGTAATTTACCTGATAGAACTGTCGAAGTTTTGGGTGAAGGCACAGCCGATCAAATACACGCATTCACAAATTTCCTCCGACAAGGTCCATCAGGCGCACGAGTGGATTCCATTGATTTGTCCGAAAGTGAAGCATCAGGTGATTATCCATCGTTCGAGATTACCTATCTATCCCGATAGCCCAATCACCCACGCCCTATCTAAACAGGTTTTGCGTAGACAATCATCCGCTCACAGCCTTCTTCAAAAGGAGATTCGTCTGTGTCACCATAAAGCGCATCAATTTCAAAACCGCATACTTTCAGCAACAACGTAATTTCAGCATGAAAATAATAGCGTAAACGATGGGGCGCAATAATCCGTTTGACCACACCATCGCCATCCATTTCATCATAAATCCAATCAACATGAAGCACCTGTGTCATACGGTCAAGATAGCTCACCGATTGTAACATCACCATATGCCCTGATTCCGGTTCGAGGAAGGTACGTTCCATAATCATCGAATCTGTATCTTGTGAGCCAAACACATCACCAGCATTCGGCAAATCAATCACCAGCAATCCATCATCAGCAACCCATTTCCGCAATTGATTGAGGAGTTGAATTTGTGTTCCTTGTTCTTGGAAGTGCATCAATGCGTTATATGTCAGTAGAACGAGGCTAAATTTACGATCAAGTTTGTGGGTCAGTACATCGGCTTCATAGTAGGTAATTTTATCTTTGAGGTGTGAATAGATTTCAAGTTTCTGGTCAAGACGATCAAGCATAGCGCGATCATTATCAATACCATAAACATCATAACCTTCTTGTGCAAGGTGTAACAGAACACGCCCCGTCCCGCATCCAATATCTAAAATATCGCCTTCGTATTCCTCAGCGAGTTGGCTATACATCACCAAATCATCGGATTTATCGCTGGTTTCGGCATCATAAAAGCGCGCAATCGTTGTGTAATATGCGGACATCAGTAACCTTTCAGTTATAAGAAAATGTGAATAGGGGTAGTGTAGCAGAAGTTAGGTTACTTTTCACTTGTGACGCATCTCAGCAATTAGAACACTTAAGGAACATCAAGACACGTTACAACCCGCCTAATCAAGCACGTCATGACCTTACTCGGTGAGCTGTCCAAAATACTCACTTACGGTGATTGTTCTGTATCCATCTTCTTTTGCTCATATTCCCGTTGACGTTCCAGAAACTTCTTAACAGCATCTTCGTGTGCTTCTCCAGCCCACAACGGCGGAAATATCTCACGTTCAATCGCTAATGCATCTTCATAAGTATGATTCAAGCCCGCTTGCAACAATTGTTTGATGCCACGCACAGTTTCGGATGGACTTTGTGCAATACGTCGAGCAACCGTCAACGCATATTCAAACGCTGTCCCTTCTTCAACGATAGCAATTGCTAAATTAAGCATTTCAATTTCAGGGGCGCGCATGACATGAGAACGCAATAACATGTGCATCGTACGCGAATATCCAATATGGCGCATCAACCGTTGACCCGCTCCCCAACCGGGCGTAACTCCCATCCGCATTTGTACCATACCCAAGCGCGCTTTTTTATCCACAACCCGCATATCACAAGCTAACGCAATCTCACCACCGCCACCCAGTGCATATCCATTTACCGCACCAATCACAGGAATTGGAAGCCGCTCCATTTTGAGGAGAGCGTCCCCCATAATCGTGATAAAATGCAGAGCATCGGCTTCGGAATTCTTGTCAGCAAGATCATTTAAATCAGCACCACTGGAAAAAGCACGTTCTCCTGCCCCCGTCAAAATCAAAACACGACACCTATCATCTTCTGCAATGTTATCAATGGCGGTGGCGAACTTCTGCATCGTCACAAGGTCTAATGCATTCAACGATTGTGGACGATTAAACGTCAGCACAATTATATGTTCATCAACTCTTTCAAGAAGCAAAGTTTGTTCAGTCATACATTAGATCCTACCGTGAAAATTAGTTTTCTACAGCATATTACTCATGATTCTGACATGACGTTAATCACAATAAACCCTATTTTTACAAGCAATACAGCCATCAGAATCAAACTCTAATAGCCTTTTTTACGATTCAATTGATTCAGCAAAGGACGATTATCTAAATAGAGTTTAAGATTCTCCTTGAACACCTTCGCCGCTTTTTCATGATAGCTTTGTGTAAAGCCCGATATATGAGGCGTGATTATCACATTATCCAGATTCCATAATGGGCTGGTTGATGGAAGTGGTTCTTGTTCAAAGACATCCAATGCCGCACCACCAATTTTGCCAGACGACAATGCTGTAATCAACGCGGGTTCATCAATCACACCACCGCGCGCAATATTAATCAAAATCGCAGTATCCTTCATCGCGTCAAATACATCGTCATTGATCATATGCTTAGTTTCAGGAGTCATTGGCACGATCACCACAAGATAATCACAATCTTTCGCCATCGACGTAATGGCTTCGGCAGGATATATACGATCAGGAATATCACCAGTTGGGTCTCCTGTACCTTCTTCCATATATCCACCCATATCGGCAGTTGTCTTAACATCGCGCTTGGATGCCAATACGGTCATACCCATCGTCGCACATAAGCGCGCCAATTCCCGCCCGATACTACCATAACCCACAATCCCAACCGTTTGCTCTGCCAAATCAACAGGTGCAAATAAATCGGCGGCTTGTTTGGGCCACTCGGCTTTAGTTTGTAAATCAAATGCCATCCGCATTTTATAATTGAACGACAGCATCATCATGAGGGTATAATGCGCCATATTGGTCGCATGGATACCACTGGTCGATGTCACAATAATATCTTCGGCTTGTACCACGCGATGCTTAAACGTATGATTCATACCTGCTGAGTGGAGTTGAATCCATCGCAACAAGGGAGCTTGTTCTGGCTCTGGGAAATAACGTCCAGCGTATAAAA
>Ga0070728_10005749_pt1 | contig 12067 bp, 7 predicted proteins | sample tdDd471_FD_66723 | JGI IMG/M metagenome (GOLD analysis project Ga0070728, IMG submission 66723) | Marine sediment microbial communities from the Atlantic coast under amendment with organic carbon and nitrate - tdDd47.1 | ecosystem: Environmental > Aquatic > Marine > Coastal > Sediment | place...
CGGTATCACAAGCAGCATACAGGCCACAATGGCAACACTCCATGGATACGGTGACATGCGATTTGTTTTCATGGCTTTAATGCCTCCGTCTGCGGCGGGATACAAGACCCAGAAGTCCCAGCAACAGCATCAGGCTGCCGCCGATGCCGCCGGAGCATCCGCCGCCAATGGTATCATCGGGGGCGGTATCAACGGTTTCATCGGTATCCGGTCGTATGGGATCATCGGGGTCCATGTCCACCATATCAGGATCAGTATCCGGCATATCCGGGTCACTGTCGGGAATGTCTATTTCAGGGTCGGCGCTGTCCCCGTCGGCTGCGGTATCCGGGTCAGGATCGGGCTCTGCTTCGGGTTCGGGATCGGGTTCCGGCTCCGGGTCTGCGGTGTCGACCAGTTCCTCTTCGGTATCACCGTCTTCGATGATGTCGGTTTCCGCTTCCGGTTCCATGTCTTCATCGCCATCCGGGGGCATGGAGCAGTCGCCCTCGTCAAAGATGGGCAGGCACTGGGTTACGGTCTCGCCGCCGTTAAGAGGCGTGATCTCGAAGCAGCGCCAGTTTTGCGGGCAATTGGGATCGTAGGGGACGGTCTGGCAATTGATGCCGCACACACCGCTGCCGTCGCTGGTCCAGGGGACGCAGCGGGCGCCGTCATCGTAATGGATGCAGCCCCGGTCCGATACACAGCCTTCGCAGGCATCCGCCACCGCAGCTTCAACACATTGTCCAAGCAGGGTATCGCATACCAGATCATCGTTGCAGTCGCTGTCGTTAAGGCAGGGCAGTGTGGTGTCGATTTCGGTTTCCGTATCTTCGGTGTCCGCCAGTTCGTCTTCACCTTCGTCTTCGTCATCGGCGCTGTCCATGTCGCCGTCGGGAATTTCCGCCACACACTGGCCGTCCCAGCACAGACCGTCGTTTTCTTCGGTAATGGTGCAGGGCAGGGTGTTGACCACAGGCTGATACACACAGCCTTCATCCACCTGACAGGTATCGTTGGTGCAGGTGTTGTCGTCACGGCAGACGTTGTCATCGGTCAGATGGCTGCACTCATCGGTGGAGGCGTTGCAGAAATCCGTGGTGCAGTCAAAACCGTCATCGCAGTCCGGGGTGGAGATGCTGTGGCAGCCGTGCTGGGGATCGCAGGCTTCCTCGCCGGTACAGAAGCGGTTGTCGTCGCATATGGCATCAATGGGAGAGTGGGTGCAGAGGTCGGTTTCATCGTTGCAGCTGTCAACGGTGCAGTCGTGTTCATCGGTGCAGTCAACGGCTTCACCGTTTTGACAACCAAATTCCGGGCTGCAGTATTCGCTGCCGTTGCAGAAGGATCCGTCGTCGCACAGCGTGTCCACGGCAACGTGCATGCAGCTGTCTGTTGCTCCTTCACAGGAATCCTGGGTGCAGTCGATGCCGTCGTCACATTCGCGCAGACCGTGGGAGCTGCAGCCGATCAGCGGATCGCAGTATTCATCACCGTTGCAGAAGTTGCCGTCATCGCAGAGTGTGTCATCGGCTTCATGCAGGCATTCGTTGTTTTCCTCGTCGCAGGAGTCCACGGTACACAGCTGATTGTCGCTGCAATCCACTGGAGCACCTTCGCGGCACCCGGCAATGGGGCTGCACCATTCATCGCCGTTACAGAACTGTCCGTCATCGCAAAGCATGTCATCGGGCTCGTGAACACAGCGGCGCTGCACATCATCGCAACTGTCCATGGTGCAATCAAGTTCGTCGTCGCAGTTGCGGGCAGCTGTGGCTTCCTGGCAGCCCAGGGTTTCATCACAGATTTCGTCGCCATTGCACCAGAATTCGTCGGCGCATAGTTCGTTGCGGGCCAGATGCTTACAACTGTCTGTGCCGGAATCGCAGTAATCCTGGGTGCAGGATACGCTGTCGTCGCAGGCCGGGTCCGGGCCGTCGATGCAGCCTTCGATGGGATCGCAGATTTCCTGGCCGTTGCAGAATACATGATCGTTGCAGATGCCGTGTTCAGGAATGACTTCACAGGTATGGGTGGCGGCGTTGCATCCTTCAATGGTGCAGGGGATACCGTCATCGCAGTCGTTATCGCTGGCGCAGCCCTGATGGCAGAAGCCGTCCTGACAGATGCCGGTGCCACCGCCTACCGGGACACAGGATACGCCGTTGGGAAGGGGCGTGCCGGTGCAGGCACCGGTTTCGGCGTTGCAGATATCGCCGTTGGTGCAGGTGTTGCCGTCGTTGCAGGGGTTGGGTTGGTTAATGCACTGGTTTGCCACGGGGTCGCAGTAGTCGCTGGTACAGTCGATGCTGTCATCGCAGAGATTGTCACCGGTGCCAAGGCAGGCACCGTTGCCATCGCAGGTGTCCACCAGGGTGCAGATTTTACCGTCATCGCAGGGCGTGCCTTCGAGCTGGGGAACCGGTACGCAGGAGGGCGGGTTTTCTATACAGGTGCCCGGTGCGCAGGTGGAGCCGATGCCGGAGCAGTCCCGGGCCTGGCCGGTGCACTCGCCGGTTTCGTTGCAGGTGGTGTTGATGGTGCAGAACAGCCCGTCATCGCAGTAGGTGCCCGGGGGTTTGGGGACAGCCTCGCACTGATTAGCTTCTTCGTTGCAAAAGGCCGTGGCGCACACGCTGGCAAAGTTGCTGCAATTTTTGGGCAGTCCATCGCCGCAGTGCCCGTAGCCGTCGCAGGTTTCATTCACCGTGCAGAACAGGCCGTCATCGCAGGCCGCGCCCTGGGGTTTGTTGTCCCCGGTGATGCAGACATCGTTTTCCTCATCACAGGAACCGTAGGTGCAGCCTTCACCGGCGGCGGAGCAGTTCCGGGGTTCTCCCATGCACTGTCCGCTGACGCAGGTTCCGTTTACGGTACAGAAGGAGCCGTCGTCACAGGGCTGGTCTTCATTGGCGGGAGCGATTTCACAGCGGTCCACGTCTTCGTTGCAGTACCACTGGCCACAGACGCCGGGATCGCTGCCCATCTCGCTGGCGCAGTCAAGCGGCGCACCGGCGGCGCAGAAACCGTCCTCGCAGTGATCGTTGACCGTGCAGTGCAGGCCATCGTCGCAGATGGTTGCGGATGATTTGTTTTCCGCTGCACAGCTGTTGCGGGCTTCGTCACAGACACCGGTCTGGCAGTCGGTATCAAGGTAGGTGCAGTCCGGCAGATTGCGGTGAATGCACTGGCCATCGCCGTTACAGATATCCTCGCCGTTGCAGTGGATGTTGTCATCGCAGCTTGAACCGTAGGGGCTGTCGAAGTGATAACACTGTATGCCGAAGTTCGGGTCGAAAATTTCGATATCATCGGTGCAGGGATTGAAGTCCTCGCAAAATGCCGATGCGTCGGACAGCGGAATCCAGGCACCCAGCATTGTCATGATGCCGAAAACCAATACAACTGTGTTTTTGATATACTTTTTCATAATTTACAATCATATGGAAATTATCGCCAGCGGTCAAATGATATTGGCATAAAAGTAGTGGGGCATGAACCCCCCGGAAGCGCTCCGGTGCGCCCGCTGCGCCCCATATTGCAGAGGGCAGCGCTTTTTGCTTGTACCCGGCGCGGAATCGACTATGATAGTGCGCCATGGAGGAAGTCACCATGGCTCTTGCCGTCAGTATAAATGGAGTTATCACCGCGCCGGAAAAGGCGTGTGTTTCGGTATTTGATCACGGGTTTTTGTTCGGCGATTCGATCTACGAAGTGGTCCGCACCGTGGGCGGAAAAATGTTCATGTTCGACGCCCATATGCAGCGGCTGCGCCGCAGCGCAGCGTACCTGGATCTTGAGATTCCCGTGGATGACCAGACCCTGCACGACTGGGCCGTGGCCACCATGGAAGCCGGGGGCAACGAGGAAAGCTACATGCGCCTCATCATCACCCGGGGCGCGGGCAAGGTGCACATCGACCCGGGCACTGCCTCGAACCCCAGCGTGATTTTTATGGTTAAAGGATTCAAACCCTATCCTACAGAATGCTACGAAAAAGGTATCCGCCCCGCCGTGGTGACGGTCCGGCGGAATCATCCCCAGGCCCTCAACCCTGCGGCTAAGACCGGCAACTACCTCAACAGTATGCTGGCTCTTATGGAAGCCCAGAAGTTTGACGCCACCGACGCTCTGATGCTCAGCCACAGCGGGTATCTGACCGAGGCCACCACCTCTAACCTGTTTTTTATTTCACGGGGCGTGTTATGCACCCCGTCGCTTTCCTGCGGCATTCTGCCGGGTATTACCCGCCGGATCATCAACGAAGCCGCCGGTCGGGTGAACCTGGAAGTGAAGGAAGGCAAGTACCGCAAGCGCTCGCTGTATGAGGCGGACGAGGCCTTTATTTCCAGCACGCTGAAAGATGTCATGCCCATCGCGGAAGTATACGATGTCGCCGAAGAGCGCACGATTCGCATCGGACACGGCAGACCGGGGCCCCTCACCAGAAAACTGATGAAGACCTGGCCTGAAATTGTTCAGGAATTTATGCAGCAGTACCGCTAGGATTACTGCTGAACAGGGTTACTGCTTGAAGTAGGTTTTCAGGAAGTCTATTTCCTTGATGGTGCCGTTGGCGATCATCAGCCGCAGCAGGGCATTGAGAACCCGGGCCAGCTTTTCTGTGTTGGGATCGGAAAATTCCGGCATTTCTCCCGAAAGAAATTCATAGATAAAGGTAACGTCGGCGTCCTGTTTTTTCTCGCCGCCATTATCGTTTGCCAGCTGTTCCAGCTCTGAAAGCGCATCTGCGGATGTCTGGGTTTTCTTGCGCTGGGCCTTTTTGTCGCCTTCTTCAAACAGGCGATCCAGATGCTGCAGCTTATCCATACCGGTGTCGCTTGACCCGATATTGGAGTACAGGGCATCGATATCCAGGCTCAGATCCTCTTCGGCTCCATTGGATTCCCGTTCATCCGGCAGTTCCAGTTCGCCGTCATCGGCAAATCCGTAATCAATGGTACGGGAATCCGAGAGTTTTTCCCCTTCGGGTTCGGCGGGGCTGCGGTCACTGGATTCAAACTCTGCTCCCACCTGGGGAAGGCTGAGCATTTCAGTTGCTGAGGGGATAAATATGTCGCTGATATCATCCCGGGAATGGCTTTCCGGGGGAGACATTTCGTTGCTGCTTGCAGGGCCGGCGGGCACCTCGATTTTGTTACTGCTTGCCGGGCCGCTGTTATCCAGATCAACCACCTGCTGCATGCTGGTGTCCGATTTATGGCGCTCGCTGATACTCATCTCGATATCAGTGGCGCTGACTTCCCGCGCTGCCACCATTTCAATTTCCTCAAGGGCTTCATCGGCGCTCATGGGTTTTTTGCCCACATAGGAGTCTTCGGTCAGGCCGCTGAAGTCCAGTTCTTCCTCGTCTTCCTTAAGAGGCACCGAGGGTTTGGGGGCCGGTGTTGGAGGCGGCGGAGGTGGTGGCATCTGTATGGACCCGGATTGTTGCTGGGTTGCAAATCCTTTTGCCGTGGACGAATCCATCAGGGGTTTAAGATGCCGGTCAATGGATGATCTGATTTCTTTATAGCCGGCGATAATGGGCTTGACCCGTCGCCGGACAACCTTTTCCACTCCCGCAACGGCTTCTTCGCTGCTGGGATCGAAAAAGGCAACATACAAAACTTCTTTGCCACCCTCTGTTTTTAAGGTAACGGGGATGGCAAGATACCGCAGGGCTTCTTCCCGGGGCAGCATTTTGGCAACATAGCCGGGAATCCGCAGTTGCGACAGGATCACCGCCGGGGCCTTGGTAAGGGAAGATACGGCCATTTTCAGCGTGTCTTCAGGCACCATGTTGTGTTGGATCAACAGCTCTCCCAACCGCCAGGGTTCCCCTGCCGGGGTTTTCTGTTCAAGGGGCTGCAAGGTGTTTTCAGCCAGAAGGCCTTCCTTTAGAAGTATGTTTGCCAGTTTTGACCGCGCCATGGATGATCCTTATTCAAAAAAGAGTTACTCCGGGATGTTAGCACAAAGTTGTTTGTGGGCCAAATTTTCTTATGCCCCATTATTTTTCAAATGGTTTCCACATAAATGCGGTGCTTGCCCGCAACAATGGCGTTTTCCAGTCTGGTTTTTGAAGACACAATGGTGCCCGGCAATATGACACTGCGGGAAATAACCGCCTTGCGTCCAATGTTGCAGTCGTTGCCAATGCAGCAGGAGGGGCCAATAAAGGCTTCTTCTCCCACCACCACGGCGTTACCCAGGGCAATGGGGGGTACAAACTGGGCCAGGGCATTCATATCGACATCTTCCCCCATGCCAACAAAGCCGGTCTCCGCCTTTTTGGGCTTTTGGGGATACATGGAGAAGGGATCGAGATGGTTGAACTTGATGGTGCGTTCCAGGACATCCAGGTTGGTGTTGAAATACCTGTCCGGTGTTCCCAGATCGTTCCAGTAGTCGTCTTCCTGCATCAAAAAGGCTTTTACCTGCTCATTGTTGTTGATCATTTTTGTATAGGCATAGGCGTTTATACAGGAGGCGATTGCCGGGGGGATGTATTCAAAGATGCGCGGCGACAGTACATGTACCCCTGCAAACACATGCCCCGCAACAGCGGGAGTCTTGGGCTTGGCAATGCGGCCCGCGATCTGAACAACATTATTGTTTTCATCGATCTCAACGGCCCCGAACTGCTCCGTGTCTGCGGAGGGGCACAGCACCATGGTGGCCACTGCATCGGATTGGGTATGGGCTTCAATTGCCGCAGCGATATCGGTGTCGATAAGGGTGTCGCCATTGATAACCACAAAGGCTTCTTCATCTATAAAGAAGTCTTCAACCAGTTTCAATCCCCCGCCGGTGCCCCACAGGGATTCTTCGTGGGAATAGTGGAGGGTGACCCCAAGTTCCGTGCCATCGCCGAAATGGGCCTGAATTTTATCTCCCAGATGGAAGAGGTTGATCATGATGTCGGTGACGCCTGCTTTGGCGAGCAACTCTATATTGTATTGCAGTATAGGCTTGTTAACCACCGGAAACAGAGGCTTTGGCGCAACCGAGGTCAGGGGCATCAGTCGCTCGCCTTTTCCGGCGGCGAAAATCATTCCTTTCATGGAGCCAGCCTTTCTTCTATGCGGGCCAGTTCCCGGCGCACGTCATCATATTGCGGCAGGCGGTCAAAGGCTGCGGCAACATAGCGGAGTGTGGCGGGGATGTATTGCAGGAAGCTGTCATTGTGTTTAACACGATCAATAAAGACAAAACGTCCGGCATCTTTCATTTTGCGCTGCAGCGTTTGCAGGGTAAAGAGATTCCGGAATTCTTCCATGGCCGCAGGGACCGGAAGTCCCGCCGCCAGGGCATGTTGATGATAATATGCGGTTAACCGGTCAAGCTCATCCGTTGCAAGTTCGATGTAGCTGTCCCGCAAAAGGGCTACCAGATCATACACCACCGGACCCATTAACATATCCTGAAAGTCAATGATATGGTATGTGTCATTGTGAATCATGATGTTTTTGGACTGAAAGTCCCGGTGAACCGGGATATAAGGCATTGCCGTGATGCCGGAAACAACTTCTTCAAACATGGCATCCAGTGACGTTTTCAGATCACCGGTAACGGATGTGTCATGCAGTGCCTCAATCAGCCATTCCACAAAGTGGTGACATTCCCACAGCAGAAGTTCCTGGTCAAAGGCTTTTTGGCTAATCTGTGACTGGAAATCATCCAGCCGGGTAAAGGTGGCCAGCTGGAAGCTCACCAGCAGATCGATGGCGTTCTTATATGTCTCTACAAGCCCGGGGCGGTCAATACCCTGTATCATATTATACATGGTGTTGTCGCCCAGATCGTCCAGCCACAGGCGCCCCTGCGAAACCCGGTCAAGAAGAATACCGGGAACCGGCAGTCCGGCCCTGGCAAGAAAGCGCTGTACCGTAATAAATGGTAGTTCTTTTGGCCGGGCAGCGCTCCGTCCCACGAATTCATCGGACACAAGAGCCTGCGTTGGATCAAAATGCATTAAGATCATGCTGTCCGGTGATGCACCCGCAAGATGGACGCGAAAATATTCCCGTCCCGAGGCGTCGCCGGTGAGCCGTTTCGCCCGTGGAGCAGCTGCTATACCGAGATCTTGAATGTCCTGCTGCAGTATATTCAAAGGAATTGTATTATTTATCATCATGTACTTCCTGTGTCTTCGGTCCTTGTATCACAGGACGCATTTGGGGTCAATCTACACATAAGGGTAATGTCTTTGGGGTGAAAGCATCTGTTAATATTATGGATTGACCTGTGTTTATAGAAGGCGGAAGGTTCACTATGCAAACTTATTTCGGTGAATCTGTGCCGGTTTCTTTTCAAAAAGATGTTGCATAACAGCGGGTGATGTGCTAATTCAGAAAACCATTGTTAGGAAGGCGGGAAGATTTTGGGAAACTTGACAAGCACGGATTGACAATATTAGTGTCTATAAAACGTCATGGTTCTGGATTAACGGACGCTAACAGAAGAGAGCAGGGATCATGCTGAAGAAAAGTGTATTGTTTGTTTTAGCAGTGGCCGGTATGTTCCTTTTTGCCATGCCTCAGGCATTGGCTGAAGGCGAAGGCGATTATGCAGATTCAGGGACAGCATCTGAAGCACCGGCAGATGAATCGATGGATTCTGACGCAGTAACCGAAGATGAGGGCGAGCGCACCAAGTTGCAATTGCCTGCTCAGAAGAAGATCAAGGTCATTCAGAAGCGGGCCTTTTCCAAAAAGTTCAAGCATCTGCTTGAACCCTATTTTGGAATCAACCCCTCTGATTCCCTGAATCTGAGTATCATGGAAGGTCTGCGTTACAATGTGTACTTTACCGAAGAGTTGGGTCTCCAGCTTAATTTCGCGTATGTGCACAACTTCAAGAAGGATCTGTATGATGTTGTTGAAGCCAGCCTGAGCGCCGATGAGGCCAGCCTGGTCAACGCCAAAATGCAGTATTTCTTCAACATAGACTTCATGTTCATTCCGGTTTACGGAAAGTTCTCGCTGATGAGCGAAGTCGTTCTCAATTACGACTTTGGTCTCTATATCGGCGCAGGCGCCATCAATTATAAGAAGGCCGACCTGGTTGAAGCGGGAAGCAGCGACTTTAAAGAGTCCAGCACCTTCAAGCCCTGCGTGGATGCCGGTGTATTCTTCCAGATGTATGTGCTGTCCTGGCTGAACATCCGGGCAGACTTCGCATACTACTATTCCATTGCCGATTTCCAGAAATGGGATCCCAACCAGGGTGAAGGCGGTGCATGGGTCGATGCCGGCCAGGGTTCCCGTCATAATTACATGATCACTCTGGGTATTGGCTTCCTGCTTCCGCCGAGCTAATGGCGGCTGGTTCGGATATCCGTATCCTTTGGCAGAGTCATACCCACTCAGATAGAGGTGTATTATGCGAAAATTCTCGCTAATCATTTTGGCGATCATGGTTTCACTGGCGACGCTGTTCAGCGCCGTGGGCTGTGCCCCGAAAAGCCAGCGTGAAATCGAGCTGGAGCGCTATGAAGTGCTGCGCATGAGCGAGCAAAAACGTGCAGCCCTTCCGGCTGACGTCATTGCCACCGTTGATGCCTATAACAATAAACAGTATTACGAGGCCGCTGCCGGATTCTCCGCGATTCTCGACAATCCGTCCTATCGCGCCCTGCATCAGACCGGCCGGTACTATCTCACCGAATGTTTCGACCGCCTTGGCATGTCCCAGGCCGCCATGTTCGAACTGGCGCAGATTCTGTTCCTTGGATCAGAAGGAAACATCTACTTCACAGCTTCTTTGACAAAGCTTCTGGCTTTGACCAAAGAGACCAAGGATGAGTCCATCATCTTTAACGTGTTGCAGACTATCCCCTTTGATCAGTTCCCGTTGAAGTTCAAAAACGAGCTTATCTACATGCGTGGTAAGCAGCTGTTTTATGACGGTAACTACGAAGGCTCTCTCACCCAGTTCGCCCAGGTTGACGAGAAATCGGCATTCTTTGCCAAATCCCTGTATTTCTCCGGTATCATCCAGGTTATCCGCAAAGAGTACAGTGCTGCAAAACGCACCTTTGATAAAATCAAGGATCTGCCCGAGACCTACTCCGACTTTGGTGAAGCCCGGAAGGTTAAGGAAATGTCCAAGCTGGCTTTGGGTCAGTTGTTCTACAAGGCTGGTTTTGAAGCCAAGCGCGACAAGTACGCCATCATCTCCAAAGCCTTTGATTACTATGATGACGTTGACCGTGAGAATGACCAGTGGTTTGAAGCCCTGTTTGAAAAAACCTGGGCATCTGCTCTGCTCGATCATTACAACACCGCTCTCGGTACTATCCTGACCCTTAACTCGCCCTTCTTTGCCCAGGAATTTGTTCCCGAGACCACCCTGGTCGAGGCAATTACCTGGTACCGTCTGTGTAAGTGGGCTGAAGTTCGTGACACTGTCCAGCGTTTTAAGGAAAACTACGAGCCCATGGCCAGAGCCGTTGCCGTCTACCTTGGCAAGAACATCAAAACTCCCGGCGCCAAGGTATATGATGATATGCTGGCGCAGTATGAGCGTCGTCTGAACGATGAAGAGGCCGAGCTGCCCCTGCCGGTTTTGACTGCTGCCCTTAATAATGACAGCAAGTTCCTGGCTGTGTATATGGCGGTTGAAGAGTTGCAGAGAGAGCTGGAACTGCTTGAGAAGGCCCCGGAAGATTTCCGTAGCAACAAATACATGACACGGTTCAAAATGCAGAGTGGCAAAAAGCTTACCAACCTGAAAAAGCGTGGTGGCAACATGGCCCTCAACACCATGGACCGTATTGGTAAAATGCTCAAGAGCTTGTTGGGTAATGCCAACGCCATCGACTTCGAGCTTACTGACTCCGAACGTAAGCACCTTGAGAAGATCGAGCTTTTCGGTATTTCCGAAGCCGAATATCGCGCTGAAAAGGCCGCTCTCGAAGATGAGAACTACACCGGCGCCGTTGCTGACGGTGAAGTGTACTGGCCCTTTATCGGTGAGTATTGGAAAGATGAGCTTGGCTATTATTACTACTCCGTCAGTGACGAGTGTGTAGCCGCCGAATAATCAGCAGACCAGCAAGAGGCCTTGCTATGAGTTTTAAGAAAAAGATTTTTCTCTTCATTCTGGCAGTGATGTTGTCATTCTCCTTCACCATTGCCGATTACCCCAGCCTCCTTACCGGTGGCGACATTGTGCAGGATGCACAGGCTAAGAAGAAGAAGAAGAAAAAGAAGAAGAAAAAAAGAAGCAAAAAGAAAAAATCTTCGGACAAAATTCAAAAAGACGGCAAGAAAAGCAGCCGTACCCGCAGAAAGCGCCGCAAGAAGAAGGAGCGTCAGTTTGAAACCCTGACTCCTGAGCAGATGGCAGCCGAAGACCAGACACGCAAGCGCAAGCTTGGTGAATTCATCGAAAACCTGAAAGTTCGCGACAATGTCCGCGGCAGCACCAAGGTTAGCAAGAAGTACGATGAATCCATTGAGAAGCTTCTTAAGATCATCGCTGATTATCCCAGTGAAGTTTCCATGCGCCGCCTGGCCGAACTCTACTGGAAAAAAGGCCGTCGTCTGTTCTCTGAAGAGAACGAACGGTATCAGGATTCCATGGAAGACTGGATGAGCGGCGGGCAAAAAGGCAAAGAGCCCAAGTACAACCCCAAAGCCGGTCACCAGTACTACGAACTGGCCGTTGACGTATGCTTCAAAGTCATTGAACTGTACCCGGAATGGGACGGCATGCATGAAGTGTATCTCTTCGTTGGACAGAACTATAACGAAATGGGTCGCGCCGACGATGCGGTTATCTATTTCCGTAAACTGGTCAAGGAATTCCCCGAATCCCGGTATGTACCGGATTCCTGGTTCATGATCGGTGAATATTACTTCGGTAAAAACAACGTCTACGAAGCACTGCCCGCCTATCAGAATGCCATCAAGGCCAGTACCTCCCAGGTGTACGGTATCGCCAAGTATAAAATCGGCTGGTGCTTCTACAACCTTGGTGACTACGACAAGTCCATTGACACCTTTAAGTCGGTTGTCATCTGGTCCGATAAAATGGGCAAACGGGGCATGACCCTTAAAGAGGATGCCCTTAAAGA
>Ga0070728_10005753_pt1 | contig 12057 bp, 11 predicted proteins | sample tdDd471_FD_66723 | JGI IMG/M metagenome (GOLD analysis project Ga0070728, IMG submission 66723) | Marine sediment microbial communities from the Atlantic coast under amendment with organic carbon and nitrate - tdDd47.1 | ecosystem: Environmental > Aquatic > Marine > Coastal > Sediment | place...
TCCGGCTATGCGTGAGATCAGGGGACTGTTCGTTCTGAACCTTCGCTTTTAGATTGCTGTCTACAATTTCTGAAAAAGCGAGTGTGGCTTTAGCTCGCAATGGCAAGCCATCCCGACTGAAGTATTGATAATCGATCGAAAGACTCGTCAGTTGGCCAATAAATCCTGGTAATCCATTATAATCCAAATCGCCCCATAAAATTTTAACATACCGAGTAGAATGTATACTTCCATCGTAATACACCAACAACTCCTTTAGTTTTTTGAGTTGATCTGCAACCGGATCACTATCGGGGATCGCCCCCGTTCCATCAAACCAAAGGTCAAAGCTTAGGGTTTCTGTAAATTCGATGACCTTAGAGGGTACCGTTTTTCCATTCACGTCTTTCTTCCTACGTCTTCTCCGTCTTTTTTTTCCTGTTCCTCCGCCACTAGAATGAGAGGAAAAAGCACGCGTATAACTGGCAGGGTTAACGGTTACCTTCATCTCTTTCCTATCAATGAAACTAGCCGTTCCATCTTGCGCCACCTGTAGTTTGTAAGAGATGATTTTCATCTTGACAAACTCCGAGGATAGTGCTTCCAGGGCCTGCATCGCCTTGCCCATAGTAGCAGCAGCAGCCGTCTGTGCGCTTTGTGTAGCGAAAGACGTAAGGTTCGATTTCACTTTAATCACACTCATCTCAATCTTCTTTCTTCGAGTTGTTGTCGGATATAATCTTTACATTCAGCCAAGATACTGGCCCGCATCTCTTCCAATTCTACCGAAAAATCTTCTTCCTCTTCTTCCTGAGCAAGGACGGCAGTAGAATCAGCTTTTTCCTTTTGCTGAGCTACAGAGGTATCTAATTGAGCCTGAATGACTAATTCTCTAATTTCTACCGGCATACCAAATGAATTTAATCTGATAAATAAGTGGCACCAATCCCTTCTACCGTTTTGAAATAATTGTAACTAAAAGTCAGATTCTCCACTACAATGGAGCTATCCTGAGACTTAAACTCACTTACCTCCCACTTGATAGGTAGTGCACCCGCAAAAAACCAAGCCATAATTGGTTGTTTGCTATTGGCATCTAATAACTGAACCATGATATTTTTTGGACTCAGCTTATCCGTCTTCTTGATATTGTTCAAGCTATTGGATAGGCGGTATCGGCACCAAATGCCCAAGGGTGAAGGCCAGACGACCAAGCCACGTTTTAGCACCAAATTATCGTACTTAACGCGGCCAGGCACTTTATAAGAAAAGCGATTCTCACCTCCTTCACTAATCTCATCTGTCTGCCATTCAGCCGAGATGCCCGACACCTCCTGAAAGGCGGCGTCCATGGCAGCTCCAGCTCCGACTTTTTTATCCAAAATATTCACGGCAAAATAAAACCCAACCGGTGGAAGGTAATTATTCAAGGCGTTTGGTACTCCCATGAATTAATTAAGCTTTTTCAAAAGTTAATCCTTCATGCGCCAAAGTCATCTCCTCAATGGCTACCTCACTATTCTGGGCATTCATATCTGTACTTGTCACCTTCATTGGGAAGGCATTTTTGAGCGTCCAAGTAAACATTGGTGCATGCTCTTCATCCAATAATTGAATAGTGACCGTTTCCCGTTTGATCGTATTCATCTTAACCTGCATGAAATAATCAAACAGCGCCGTATCATCCTTGAACATGCCCTTTTTGAGTGAAATGTCGCTAGCTTTTCGTAGACCTGGCATTTTCACCGTGGAAAAGTCTACACTATTTCCAGCGCGGTATTCAATAATATCGTGCTCAGTGTCCAGACCTGAGACTTCTTGAAAAGCAATTTCGCCTACTCCCCCGAGGGTTACTTTAAAATGAAACTTCGGTACGGGCCACGGGGATTCTTGTTTTTCACCTGCCATAATATTTTATTTTATTGGAATGGAAGAACGACTTCTCATTCCATCGTTTTATTAATGATATTAGTAGTTGAATAATCCTTACGATTTCTGCATTTGTTGTTGGAAAGTAATGACGATAAATTCTGCTGGGCGTGTAACCGCTACTTTTACAGTCATTTTCATATAACCATCCAAAATATCAACCGGAGTCATCGTTACTCCTAAGCCAATATCTACGCTGAACGCATCTTCGGCTGTAGCACCCGCCAAAGCGCCTTGCTGCCATACATTGGTCAGAAAGTTGGTCACTAGGGCTTTCAGGTTAGTCCAGGTAGAAGCGGTATTGGGTTCGAATACGTAAGCTTCGGCAGCAATTTTGATCGATTGTTCAATGAAGATCATTGTTCTTCGCACACTGACATATCGCCAATCCTGGCTGTTTCCATCCAAGGTACGCGCGCCCCAAACTAGCACCCCTTTTCCAGGGAAGGTACGAATAGCATTAACTGCTTTTCCATTGAGTGGGATATTGAGGTCTTCCTGCTCATCATTAGTAAGATTAACGGATGGTTCTACAACAGAACCTACGCTAATATTAGCGGGTGATTGGAATACTCCTACATTATTGTCTACCATAGAATAGATACCCGCCATGGCTGCACTAGGAGGCAAGAGGTTTAGTTTTTCTCGTAGGCTAGCCAAGATCGATTTGTAAAGAGGCCCAATAGCAAGCAATGTTTGATGAAGGGTCTTTACATCTATTTTATCTTTTAAAATCTCTTCTGCTTCAGTTCTTGTTGTTACTGCCGCTGTTAAGCCAGCAATCGCATTGGCCTTTGTATCCGTTGCGATCACGAGGGAAGTAGTTGAAAAACCTTTTTCCGCTCTAGCACTGGCTGCGGGCGTATCTTCTTCGGGAGCAGGAGTTTCCCCATCAACGGGAGCAGGAGTTTCTCCATCAGCGGGAGCTGGGGTTTCTCCATCGGCTGCAGCTGGAGCCTCAGGTACAGGCCGGGTTGGGAAGGAAAATGCTGTTGTAAATTCTGCTAATCCAGCAGCTTGTATTTTCTCTAAGACTTCTGCCGCATCAGCGTCGTCTTCTAGTGCTTCTACTTCAGTTTTAGCTGCTTCAGCCTTTTCTAGTTTCTTAAATAGCTTACCTACCTCATCATAAAAATCTTGCTGGGAAGCGTGCGTCCTAGCAATAGGCATATTAGTAAACTGGTTCTTAATCTCTGTGGCTCGATCAGCATTTAGTAAACCACTTGCCACTGTCTGATCTACATCTTTATTTAAAATGTCAATAAAGGCCGTTTCAGACTCAGCATTTATATTCGTAAAATCTACAGATTCAGCGCCTGTAATAGTTGTATGCACCCAAGGATAGTAAGCGGCACCAAAGTCGAGAAAATTATTGCCTACACCACCTCTAAACACATCGACCACATCATCTGCAGCACCAGGTTTTCTCTTCTTAAAGCCATCAAATACATCTAAAATAGCAACCCTGCTGCGCATGTCCTGCCCACAGTGGATCAACATTTCTTGTTGCAGCGAGAAGCAATCGGCTTGCTCTAGTAATACGGCATCAGGAATTACAAGCATGGTCGGCTCTGGGTACTTTTTCAGCGCCGTTATTCCGATTAAGACTTTTTCTCCTTCATCATCAACGGTCTCTCCTGAGAAATCGCTTTTGGCTTTAGTGGAATCGTAATCGCCAATGGACACGATGTAACAATCCGAACCACCGTTGGAAAAAAAAGACTTAAGGCAGTTGAACAGTAAAAACTGGGTATCCGCCGTTACATCCAGCTTATAAATCTTGTTCTTGTTCGCATCTGGCGCAATGGTATAAGTTATTTTAGGGCCTTCGCCAAAATACATGAGATACTCTCCAAAAGAAGAAATTCTTGTGGGAACATTTGTAATATCCTTTTTGTCCCTGATGGCCTTCTCGGTGTACCCGATAAAAGCAGGTACTGCGGTAGCAACGGGTACCGCCGAGTTGGGAAAGGCGCTTTTTTCTTCGATATAAACGCCTGGGGTTGCATAAACCTTCGCCATGTCGATTGGGTTTTGATGATTATAAATACACGTATATGTCGGAGTATACGTGGCTGATTTCTTTTACTGACTTCACAATACCATTCTCGTCTGTCTCTTCTGTTTCAACTATTTCGGGTGTGATTTGGTGTGAATTAGCATAGGGGAGATTCACCTTCATTTCCTTACTATCGCTGCCTATGAGTGATAAATGCATAAATGCAGTAGGACGCTCTTGAAGGGCCCTCACTTCAGTTAATTCCAATAATGTTGCCTTATCTCCATTACTTAATTCCTTATTGTTTTGCTCGATGGGTTGAACTAAAGGAACTTCTTCGGCATCGCCATTAACCTGATTAGCACTCCCTTTATTAATACGGATAGTGCTTGTGTCTATCTCATTTTTGTTGATGATATAATACCGCCAGCTTGTCTTTCGTGCTTGAAAACTTATCTCATATTGGTCAAAGTTTTCAAGCTGTGGCATTATTTCGATCATTGCAAAGGTTGAAGGCATAATATCACCTGGCATTACACCAAAGACTAAGCTTTCTTCGCCCGATATATTCAATTCATATTTTCCCCAAGGTGATTTGGTAAAACCGAGCTGTAGTACTGAGGCTTTTATTGGTTCAGTTTCGCCTGGTTTCTTCTCCTCAGGGATGAAATTCCATTCTGCTACTTGATCTTGATCCACCGCATTTTGTCCTAGGCCTGTAAGGGTAAACTGCGCTTTCTCCGTATTCTTTGGTAACAGATGCTGATAAAATAGGGGGTGAAAAGGCAACCCATCTTGTCCACTGACAAAGGCCGCTTTCTGCAATCTTTTTGTGGATAAACCTGCTTCTTGCTCAAGGCCATTATTAGAAAAATAATACTTCTTCCCTTCCTGCCCTAGCAAGGGTAAGTCTGTATAATTGATAAAAGATGGGTCTTGTATTTTGAGTAAAAAACAAAGGTTATACAAACCACTTAGGCTAGTAGTCATTGAGGCTCCTTCTTCCAATCCACAGTAAATGGTAATTCCCTCTGCATGGTTTTGCAAACGCAAATCATATTGCCGCATAAGCTGCTGTGTATAGGGCGTTGGCTCTATAGCAAAACCCCGCAACACACCATCTGTGAAGTAGTCATGTTTCACATCAATACGAAATAATTGGTGGTACTTTTTCATACAAAAAATTCTAATTATTAAGAAGGCATTACATTGGTAGTGGTACCACCAATTTGTGGAACTTCACCGAGGATCATTTCCTCTGAAATAGATAGCATCCTCATTTTATACAAGACTGAAGGAAGGTGTTTGGACCCTACCGCCGTCCAAAAATTACTTAACTCTCTAAGATCCAGGTTGACTATCTCCATGGTCACTTTTTCAATAGTTCCTAGTTCCAAGCCCGGTGTATTTTGTGGGGTAAAGACCTGCTTCCCTTGGAAAAAACCAATTACCGCAGACAAAAATGCCATTGCATGAGTATAACTAGTCGTGCTGGAACCACCAGTGGAAGGGAAGTAAGCAGAAAAGAGAACGTGAAGAATAATATTGATAGGAGGGTTCATACGCCCTGTCTTACTTAAGGGCATATTCAGATTGGTTCGTTCTTGCTCCACATTAATCAAAGTGGCAATAACTATATTTTTCCCCTCTACCGCTACAGAGCCATCTAGGTTGACTAATTCTGATAGCAAAACCGAGGGAGGATTTGCTGGCAGGCTGAACTTTCGTACAAAATAGTCATTCAGCTCGCTCGTGACTACGGGCAATACTTTGTGAATCATTCCTGCTGTTTTTAAGCTTAGACTTTCAGTGCCCCCTTGGCAAGGTGATCACTTGATAGCCTTAACCAACGGACCTTTGTTGGAAAAGATTATTCTCTAATAAAATAGCATAACAATACATCGTGAACCCATTGTTATATACAGATTCAAATACACTGATTTACCTATTATTGAATAACAATAATGGCAAAACAAGCTTGTAGTGTTACAACTACCACTTCTAGATATTCTATATCGAGGATTTTGAACTAAAACAGAAACTTAACTGAATGCAAAAAATGTGTAGTATTCTTAAATTTGGAGACTTAACTGAATGATTTGTTATTTTCCAATTTGCAGAGAATGAAGCGTTTTATTCTTTCTTAGCCAGGGTTTTTATGGCTAAGTAAATGAATCTAATCAAGTAGATTCCGATAAAATTAAAAATATATACAACAAAAAACAACTCGAGTACGAATATTTTTTCGTTCTCCGTGAAATTCTCTTCTCGCGACACCAAATCTAGGCCCGACATAAAAAGAAAGGACAAAGGAGCAGCCAGAACAAAAGTAATAAGTGCCCATAAAAACTCCTTCGATATGATTTTCAATATTTTATCCATAAACTTTTGATCTAAGGCATATTAGTCCTTTGTTTTTCAAACCGTCTGTAAATTACACTGCTTAGCACACCTCCCACAACTAGCCCTAGCCCCAAAGGTAACCAGCCATTGGCTCCAATAACAGGCTGTCCGTCCAAATACATGATCAAGGCATAAACAGATAAAATAATCCCAATGCCGCCGAATAAGTAGAAAAACCTAAGGGTTTTATTGGTAAAAAATACTTCCCGCACTCTCCAGTCGAAAAAGCTAACGACTAAGCCAATGGCCAGAAAAACGACGATGAAGATACCCGCCATCAACAAGATATCCTTATACGAATATAACTCACTTGCCAGATCGAAAACTCGATCTTCTACAAAGGGTTCCTGGTAGATGATAAGTGTATCCGCTGCATATTTTTCATCAATGAGATTCCATAAGGCCGGGTAGCCGTTATCATACCCCAATGCCCAAATGGCTATACCCGCCAAGTCCTGTTTAAGCATCCAATCGTACTTGACACTTAGGGTTAATGAATCATCAAACCAGACTTTTTCATAGTAGGTCGAATCTTCATTCCAATAAGCATAATAAGCACTCCAGCTTTTCTTTTTGTCATATTGTAAAAGTGCTTTCCCTTCATATCGTCCTTGAATAGCTCGGTAAGTCCGGTGTTCCTTAAATGCAAAAGTAGAATCGTTGGATTTTGGACGAGCGTCTTTACTGGTCCAAACCCCACCATAATAAGGTAACCCCAGTAATAATTGGCTCGCAGGCAAACCATCTTCAAGGTAAGCATATACCGTATTTTCAATGCTATAAGGACTATTCCCATTGTAGAGCGGAGCAATCGGGCCATCAGACTTACTATCGCCCGTATGATAATCATACCCCGTAAGTATAAATAGGTTTACATAATTTTTCAGCTTATCGATTTCATACAACCTGGGAACTTGCCCAGGTCGTTTGCTATTGTATCCCCAAGGAACATTTCGTTTGGGTAGTACAACCGAAAGTTGATAATTATTACTCTCTAATTCGGCAGACAAATATTGCAAAAACTCGGTCATCGCTTTAGCCAAGCCTGAAGGTACCAATTCAAAGTTGACATCAACCCCATGCCCCCCTCGTTCATCCAGCAAAAGGATCACACTATCTCGCAAAGTTTTCCAGCTACCATTGTCTTTTCCTTCTGTTAGAAATGTCCGATTGCCTTGTTTGGTATGATTTGTAATGGTCAAAAAAGCCTTTGTATTATGCGCTAAACAAGAATCGATTAAAGCCGTACTTCGCCAGTCCCGGATAACCGCTGGATTATCATAACTGCCGGTAAGCGGGTTTATGTTGTAGGAGAAAAAAGCTACATGCGACAACAAATCAAAGTTGTAAGATTCGTAGGCTTTTCCCATCCAATAAGGATGCCATCCAAATACTTCAATATTAGAGGCCAAGGTATCGGCCGTTCGATATTTAAGCTTGATTACATTCTGGTACTGATCCCAATCTACTACGCCTTCATTTAGCAGGCTATCATACATCAACAACTCCTGGGAATGGATGAAGTTATAAATAGGTTCAAACTGAGTCGTAACACTTTCTCCAGAAAGAGGGTCTGCTTGCCGAGTGGAATCGGAAAACATACGCAAAAAACGGCTCAATTGATTTCTACCTCCTTCCTTCTTTTCCTGTCCTTGTAAGCTGTGGTATGTATATGTTTCCTCCCCTAGTAGCAAGCCTACTAAAAGCGGTGCAATAAATAATAAGCAGTATGCAATAATTCTCTTTCTCATTAGGGTTTTAGTTCTTCTCTATGATGATGGATACCTACTAATTTTCGCGTTACCTCTGTATCTTTATATTGCTGATAATAGGCTACTATTTTCAATTGGATCGGGTAGGTATTTATCTCACTTTTGTTTTGTAAACAGAAATGATATCCATACCCCTTATTATTAGTGATCGGGTCCCTTGCTTGAATTTTTGCCGTTTGTAATTCCTGGCGGGTAATTCTCCCTTTATTCCCTCGATAGTTGTCGTCAATAAAGATTGGGTTTCTGGGTGTATTTCCCTTCAGCATACGCTTCATATCTGAAGTATTGGTAAAGGCAAAAAACACATCTTTTTGCTTTAAGGAGGGTAAAAAAACAGGATGTGACAAGCCATAAGCAGCAAGGGCTGCTGATACACCTGGCTGAGCCCAGTCCGCAGGAATCTCACTTTCCAATTGAACATAATCAGCAAGTGTCTTCTCTCCAACACCGATCCAGTAGGTAAGGAAAAGCAAGTTCCCCACCCCTTGGGGTTGAGTAGGAACAAAGACGGGAATCTGTTGATTACTTTGTCCCTCATAATTCAAACGTGCAGCTAAAATCGTTTCCGCTGTTGCAATTTGTAGCATAACTGTATCATACAAATCCTTGCGGATATCTTGATACAATGTATCACTGATTTGATAAAATGATTGCGCTATTGACCTAGGAAACCGGGTAACTTCTAGCTTCGTCCTGCGCTTATTGAAGAAGCCTAATTTCCCCTTCATTTTAAGTTCGAAAAAAGCTTCATCCTCAACCACAATGGTATCTTTAAATGACGTAGCTTTTAAGGCTACACCATGTACTTTTTGTTGATCATCCGATAAATAAAGCTTTCTAATGGGTACATCATCTATAGCTGTAATTGAAAAAACGAGCGTATCCTTTGTAGCAAATAAGGTGTCTCCCCCTTTTATTCGTTCATATTTTAAGCTTTTCCACTTCCATTGTGGGGCAAGTTGGTAGCCATCGGGTGAAATCGAAATGGGCTTTTTTTGTTGTATTTCTGTTACTATTTCCTTGTGTGTTCTATTGGCTTGCCCCTGTTTATCTTGCGCTATTCTTGTCTCACTAAGGAGTAGTTGCGCATCTAGCGGGCCTTGCTTTTCTTGTAGGAGGGTATCTCGCCATAAAACCATGATTGTATCTACTTGCTTTAAGCCGTTTTGGATCTTCCAAATGGTATCAAGAGAAGGAATGATCAAGGTATCATTTGTGTATATTATCGTATCTGAACGCTGTAGAAATTGCCGCTCAACGTTTAAACTAGCCAGTGTTTTTTTAAAAGAGAACTTACCTTTAGCTTGTAATTCAAGCGATTGCCCCTCTGTGGGCAATCGTCCGGAATAATTAAATTCATCCAGCGGAACTTCGGAAGTTATCAGGCTATCCGATAATAATCTAACCCACTTGAATAATTTCCCCTCTTTGGTCTTTAGCTTTAGGACAATTGTATCTTCTCCAGTACCTCGCCCCTCGATAATGCCTTGGTATTTTTTCAGGCAGGGGACTTTGACATCTATATTGTCGATAATGCTTACTCTTTCTTTAAAAGGTTGCCGCACGAAAACTACTTCTTCTCGAATTAGTCGTTCTCGGTTAGCGTAAGTCGTATCAAGAAACGACTGGGCAATAGTATCTATCGTCTGACCATGGCCAGATACAAGCTGGAAGAAGAGTAGGGAAAAGAGTAAGGTCAATCTCATAACAACAGGATCATAATTGAGTTCGAGCTGCTTTTCTACCCAATATATCAGCTTCTTTTTCAAAACGAGGACTATCATTTACAGGCATCCCTCCTACCTGAGTCGTTGGTTTTACCATTCCTTTGCGCTGCTGTACCACATGGGCTAACTCATGTCCAATCAATTGCTGCCCTTTAATTGTATTAGGTTTAAACTGACCCGGCGCAAAATGGACATTATTTCCTTGTGTAAAAGCTAGTGCTCCAACTTTTGGCGCCGCAGCTGAGTTTGGGGTAACCTGGACATTAGAAAAATCGGTATTAAAAGACTTCTCCATTTTAGACTTTACTTGATCAGGCATCCCCGTACGATTTTCTTCTCGTTGCACGGGCTGGGAGCTGGCAATCCTTCCTATAATTTGCCTTTGTATTAAATGATCTGGCCGATTATCGGCAAAAGCACTACTAGCAGCGGATTTAGCTTGGGTCGTACAATTACAGGCATTAGCCCGGCTTTGCGCAGATTTTATAGCAATATGGTCATTGGCTATCATATGTATGATTAGATTAAGAGTAATGACTAAATACAATTGAGCATTAGTCCATCGGAGATCCAATGAAAAACTTTAAGGGTAATACTTTGGTGAGAAACTTTGTTAAAAATAGCATTTTAAATTCTATTAATGGTTTCGAATCTATTATAATTTTAAAATTACGAGAGCCTTGCCGCTTTACTCCACTATTAATTTCCTATCTTAGAGACTTATAACAGGTCCTTATTTTCAGCAAAACCCAGCTGAATCTCCTCCAAATCCGAAACCCTCGGAATGCAATCATGAATACGGATTGCGGTATATCCTTTTACTACAGTTTCAATATTGTTAGTGGCCTTGGCGTCTAAATCAGGATGTATGTCAGTACAGGAGAATCAAGAGCAATCTTTCTATGATCGGATTCCAGAAAATTTTTATCTGGAACGACCTAATCTAGGGCAAGAACTGAAAAGTAAATTGCTCAGTGATTACATGGTTGCCATTATTGGAGACAGCGGAAGTGGAAAATCTTCATTGGTCGAGCAAAGTTTACTCCCCACCATTGATGACAAAGAATTAATTGGTCAAGCGGGTAATGAGTGGCGAGTGGTTTCATTGAGTCCTGCTGCGGATCCAATTGGTCGACTATCTGAAGCCTTAAGTCAACCCGATAAATTAAAAGAAAAGGGCAGTGTTCCTGCCAATTTTAGACAAAAAATAACAACGAAGTTAGCGGGAACAAATACGGCGGCGAACTCTTCTAACCCTGCTGGGCCTGCCGGACTAGTTAACCTTTATCAAGAAGTAGCGGCTATTGGGGAGGAGCCCTTCAATTTACTAATTGTAGTTGATCAATTGGATCAGCTCCTACGGTTTGATCCTTTCATTGAACCAGGAGAGGATTTACTTTTTATAAACCTTTTAACGACTGCAGCTAGAAGTAAATTACCGATTTATTTGATCTTAATTCTAGATACAAATAGCATCATTGGTTTATCTAGATACAGAGGGTTACCAGAAATTATTAATAATTATAGGCTTTTTGTTCCCAATATTTCAATCCTCCTCCTCAAGCAGTATTTTCAGTCAAAAGCTATAAGAGAAGCGGAGAAGGATTTAGTCAATAACTATATACTTACAGACTTTAATAAAGCAAATCAAACAGAAACTGGGCAAAACAAAAATGCCTATGCCGTCTATAGTTTAAAACAAAAACTAAATGGCGCTCGACGCAATTGGGAAAAATCTAAAACAGAAAACAAGCTGAATGAACTCAGTGGAAAAGAACTGGAGAAGATACTCCGTCCGCTCATCCGAACGGAGGAAGAAGAAATCCAGGTAAATCACTTTATCCAAGATCCTAACAAAGCGCTGGAAGGGATTGATGAGGATTTCAGAAAAAAGTTGAAAGGTATTTTTGTTAAAGTAGACGAATCTGTACTCGGCAAGAAGATAGCAGGAGTTATCGATGATATTGAACATCTTTTACCCAATGCCAATCCAATCCTAAAATTCAAACATAAGCTTAGGTCTATTCGCCAAGCTGCTCCACTTTCAAAAGGAGGCGTTGAAAACAATGAATTCTGGGAAATTCTATCAGCCTATTTTTGGCCATTTGACGCTTCTCTCTATACCGATAAGGACTCACTCCAAGATATCGTTGAAATACTACTCAAACAAATAGAGGTCAACAAGGGCTCATTCCAAGGCACAGCTGCTATACTCAAACAGGCAGAGGTCGACAAGGACTTACGGCAA
>Ga0070728_10005754_pt1 | contig 12055 bp, 6 predicted proteins | sample tdDd471_FD_66723 | JGI IMG/M metagenome (GOLD analysis project Ga0070728, IMG submission 66723) | Marine sediment microbial communities from the Atlantic coast under amendment with organic carbon and nitrate - tdDd47.1 | ecosystem: Environmental > Aquatic > Marine > Coastal > Sediment | place...
CTGGAAACAAAGCTCCCTGCGTCCGGTCATGTCCCTCAATGTATCTCATGAAAATGGCCGTATCATTGCGATACGGCCATTATACAAAACAAAACTTACGTTTTCACACAGGCTGAAAATCGTGGAGCCCTTTTTCGTATTCTACGGGATCGCCTTTAACTTCGGCGTCGCCACCAGCCGCCGCGTGACGGCTTTTTCTCAACGGCCTCTTCCGAGCCATCGGTCCGCACGACGGTAACGGGTTTTTCTTCAAACGGCACGACCGATTGATCCGCCTCTAAGGGTTCTGTTCCAGAGGGTTCCACCATCACTCCTTCGGTAGATGGCGTGTCGACCATGACAGCCTCCGTTGAAGGTGAGGTGTCGGCCGTTTCTTTTTCGTCCTTCTTTTTACTCGTCCGGCGACGGGGGCTGCGACGTTTTGGCTTTTCGCCCTCAGTCTCGTCTTTTGCCGCTTCCTGAGTTTCCTCGGAAGTTTGTTCTTCGGTTTTTTCAGAAGCGTCGTCGGCCTTCTTACGGGTTCGGCGAGCGCGCTTTGGCTTCTCTTCAGCCTTCTCTTCGTCCGATGTTCCCTCATCGTCGGCTTTCGAGGTTTCAGCCTTTTTGCGGCTACGGCTGCGACGCTTCGGTTTTTCTTCGTCTGCTGCCGTTTTTTCCTCGGTTTCCGTCTGTGCTTCGACCGTTTCTGAAGCGACGCTTGCTTCATCTTCGTCCGAAGCCGCTACTTCATCAGTCTGCGGAGTATCGCCCTCGTCTTTCCGGCGGCGGCGGCCACCCCGTCTGCCTCTGCGGCGGCGGCGGCGCGGCAGATCGTCGCTTTGCTCGTCCGAATGCTCTTCGGTTGAGGTGCCTTCTTCGCTGATTTCCTCTTCCGTTTCGGAGGTGTTTTCGTTTGCCGGATGCCGCTCGTCATTACGGCGGCGACGACCCCGGCGACGGCGTCGTCGTCGGCCTCCGTTTTCTTCCCGTTCGCTTTGGGGGTCTTCAGCTTCTTCTGTTACTTCAGGCTCGTAGCCGTCAATACCCGTCTCGGGAACCACCGGAGCGGCTGCTCTTTCCTGCTGCGTCTTTTGCTTCAATCTGTCGATGCGCAAGGCTGGCGGAATCAACTCATCATCTGCGGCGATTTCGACTTTAAAATCGTAACGGGCTTCGATTGAGGCTAAGGCGACGCGTTTCTTGTTGAGAATATAGAGCGCAACGTCGGAGGCGACATAGACCGTCATTTCGCTGGTTCTACGACGGATACCTTCTTCTTCAATGGCGCGCAGAACGCTCAAGGCCGTCGATTCGATAGAGCGACGGACGCCGGTTCCCTCACAATGCGGACAAACTTCCGAGCTGGTTTCCAAAAGGCTCGGACGCAGGCGCTGGCGAGATAGCTCCAACAGGCCGAAAGGGCTGATCCGACCAATCTGGATGCGGGCGCGGTCTTGGCGCATGGCTTCCTTGAGACGTCGCTCGACCGAATTTTGGTTCCGGTTCCCTTCCATATCGATGAAATCGATGACGATCAGTCCGGCGAGGTCGCGCAGCCTGAGTTGACGGGCGATTTCATCGGCCGCTTCAAGGTTGGTTTTGTGCGCCGTTTCTTCGATGTTGCGTTCTCTGGTCGCTCTGCCTGAGTTCACATCGATCGAAACCAGGGCTTCTGTCGGGTTGATGACGATATAACCGCCCGATTTGAGCTGCACGGTTGGGCTGTGCATGGCGTCGAGTTGCCCTTCCACCTGATAGCGGTGAAAAAGCGGCATATTCTCGTCTTTATAAGGCTGAACCTTTTTCGCATGGCTGGGGATCAGCATTTTCATAAAGTCTTTGGCCGCCCGGTAACCGGAATCGCCCTCGACGACAATTTCCTCGATGTCGCGGCTGTAAAGGTCGCGAATGGACCGCTTGATCAGATTGGCTTCTTCGTAAATCAAGCATGGCGCCGTTGATTCAAGCGTTTGGCTGCGGATGGTGTCCCATAGACGGGTCAGATATTCATGGTCTCGCTTGATTTCGGCTTTCGAGCGTTCGGCACCGGCGGTTCGCACGATCATTGCCATGCCCTCAGCCAAATTGAGCTCGGCCAGGATGGTTTTGAGCCTGCGGCGGTCCTTAGCGCTGGTGATTTTGCGGGAGATGCCGCCGCCGCGCGCCGTATTGGGCATCAGAACGCAGTGACGTCCGGCCAACGAAATATAAGTGGTAAGGGCCGCGCCTTTGTTGCCGCGTTCTTCTTTAACTACTTGAATTAGCAGGATTTGTCGCCGTTTGATAACTTCCTGAATTTTGTAGTTGCGGTGGGAAATAACCTTGCGTTGTTGCCCGGCTTCTTCGGCGATGTCCTCGCCACCCAGTTCCTCAACTTCCTTTTCTTCACCTTCGGCGAGTTCTGTCTCATCGTCGTCGTCGTGTTTTTGTTCGGCTTTAATAGCCTCCCGGTCTTCGACTGGAATTTGGAAGTAGTCGGGGTGGATTTCGCTGAAGGGCAGGAAGCCGTGTCGGTTTCCGCCATACTCAACAAAGGCCGCCTGGAGGGACGGTTCGACCCTCGTGACCTTGGCTAAATAGATATTTCCCTTCAGTTGCCGCCTGCTGGCGGACTCGACATCGAATTCCTCTAGTTTATTTCCATTGAGTACGACGACCCGGGTCTCCTCCTGGTGCGTCGCGTCGATAAGCATCCGTCTGGTTGCCATTGTAAGGTAAAACTCCAAGCACGGCCCTGTCCGCTCTCGTTTCCGGGCGGGTGGTTGCCGTGTAATTTTCTTATGGAACCGGTGGCGCCAACGGGCATCCTCCCGGAGAATAAACTCCGGGTGATCATCCCCTTAAAGGGGGTGACATTATGCGGATGGGCTGCCAATACCGGCATCGAAACTCCTCGATATAACGAGAATCACAAAACTTCCGAGCCGAAAAAATCCGTATCGGAAGGACTTAAAAATATTCGCGTATGATAGGGGAAAACCTTGAGAATTCCAGAGTTATTCGCCTTTTTGCGAATCATTCGATTCACTTCTACGCGGCGTTAACATAACGGTAGCTTTTTCTTTCCACAATCAACTTATTGCAAAAGTGACGTTTGCATTCCTATTTGCCAGTATCGAGCAATAGGATTTTGGGCCGGTTGTTAATGTGGTTTCTAAGATGAACGAGTTGATCAACGCTCTCTCTCGGAGGCGCTTTTGGGGATTCCTTGGGGGAATCTGTGTCCTGATTGCGGCCCTTTCCGTTTCTGCGGGGGAAGCCTTGGCCAAGCCGTCTGCGACGGAAGTTCGGATTGCCGAACATTCCGACAAGACGCGGTTTGTTATCGACCTTTCGGAAAAAATCACCTACCGGATGTTTACCCTGCAAAATCCCTATCGGGTGGTGATAGATCTTCCCGAGATTGACTGGAAAGTCAGTAGCAATGGATTGCGCAAGAAGCGCGGCGTTATTTCCAATTATCGGTATGGCCTGTTTATTCCCGGCACGTCGCGTCTGGTGATTGACGCGACGGGGCCTGTAGAAATCAAAAAAGCTTTTATTCTACCGCCTTCGGGAAAGAAGGCTTATCGGTTCGTCGTCGATCTGTCTGCCACGAGCGCGGCCAGTTTCGTCAAGGAAATGAAGGAACGGAAACCTTCAGCGCCCCCTCCGGCGGCGGCTCAGCCGGGACCGACGTTCCCGCATATGGACGTTGCGCCGAAGCAAAAACCAAAGAACGCCAAGAAAATTATCGTCATCGACCCTGGGCACGGAGGCGTCGATCCTGGCGCTATCAGCGTTTCCGGGCGCTACGAAAAGCACGTTACGCTTAAGGTGGCGCGAGAGATGAAAAAGTCTCTGGAAGCCACGGGGCGCTATGAAGTGCGCCTGACCCGTAACCGGGACATCTTCATTCGATTAAGGGACCGGGTGGCTCGCGCCCGGGAAGCCAATGCCGATCTCTTCATCTCCATCCATGCCGACACAATCAAAAACCGAAAAGTCCGCGGAGCGTCTGTCTATACACTTTCGGAGAAAGCGTCGGATAAGGAAGCGGCTGATCTGGCGGAACGCGAAAACAAGGCGGACGTTATCGCGGGGATCGACCTGACCCATGAAAGCCAGGAAGTTACCAATATCCTTATCGATTTAGCGCAACGGGAGACGATGAACCAATCGGCCCGGTTTGCGGCCATGCTTGTCGATGAAATGAAAGACAAGGTTAAGGTCTTGCGGCGGTCGCACCGCTTTGCCGGTTTTGCTGTTTTGAAAGCGCCCGATATTCCTTCCGTGCTGATCGAGTTGGGCTTCCTTTCCAATCACTATGACGACAAGAGTCTTCACAGTGCGCAATACCAGCGACGCATTGCTTCGAGCATTCAGTCGGCGGTCGATTCTTATTTCACCCGATTGGCGAAACTGCAAAACCAATAAACCGTGCCGCTTTTGGCCAACAAAATACCCTATTTTTATGGGCATTAAGGCAACGCCCCCTTGCTAAACCTAAGTGTTAGCTTAGAGTAGGCGCGAATAGATTTGAGAAACCCGGACGAACGATACCTCCTGACATGCTGAGATCACTTTTTGCATTGTTGAGCATTCTTATCCTGCTTGCATTATTCGGTGCTGGCGGCGGGGTATACGTCTTCTGGAAGTATGGGCAGGGATTGCCCGATTATACCCAGCTCGCCGATTACGATCCTGCCGTTATGACCCGTATTCACGCAGGCGATGGTCGGTTGTTGGCGGAATACGCGACGGAAAAAAGGGTGTTTGTGCCAATCAAGGCGATGCCGCAACGCGTTATCCGCGCTTTCTTATCGGCAGAAGACAAGAACTTCTACTATCACCCCGGAATCGATTTCAGCGGTGTCGCCCGGGCGGTTTTGGTCAATCTGAAGAATATTGGCAGCAACCGTCGTCCCGTCGGCGCTTCGACTATTACACAGCAGGTCGCCAAGAACTTTTTGCTGACCAATGAAGTTTCCATTGAGCGCAAAATCAAGGAGGCAATCCTTTCGTTTCGGATTGAGCGGGCGTTTTCCAAAGACCGGATTTTGGAGCTCTATCTCAACGAAATTTATCTCGGTTTCGGGTCGTATGGTGTGGCTGCCGCTGCGCTTAACTACTTCAATAAGTCCATGGACGAGTTGACGATTGCCGAAACAGCCTTTTTGGCGGCTTTGCCCAAAGCGCCCAATAACTACAATCCACTGACGAAGACCAAAGCGGCTGTGGAACGGCGTAACTGGGTCGTCCGGCGGATGCTGGAAGATGGCGTTATCAAACCATCCGAAGCGGATAACGCCATGGATCAGCCTCTGATTGTTGAAAAACGCAAGGAAACCGAATTCGTTACCGCTGATTATTTTGCCGAAGAAGTGCGCAGGGAGTTGGCCGAGCGGTATGGTGAGAACGAGCTTTATACGGGCGGGCTGTCGGTGCGCACGACCTTGTCACCCAGACTGCAAACGATTGCCGACGAAGAATTGCGCAAAGGCCTGATTGCCTATGACCGACGGCACGGTTGGCGGGGGCCAATCACTCATTTCGATACACCGGGAGACTGGCCGGGGCGGCTCGCCCAGGTGGAGACGCCCAAAGGGCTGGACCCTTGGAGGATGGCCGTTGTTATGCGGATTTCCTCCGGGGCGGCCGATATTGCCTTTGCCGATGGGACGACCGGCACAATCCCCCTGGCTGAAGCGCGTTGGGCGCGGGAGTGGCGTGAAGATCAGAAATTGGGCCCTCCCGTTGGCAAAATGAGTGATGCGCTGGCCGAAGGCGATGTCGTGGCGGTTGAGGCGGTGAGCCACGCACCTTCGGCTAAAAAAGGCGAAGAATCCAAACCTTACCCCGAAGGTACCTATGGTTTGCGCCAAATTCCGGCGATTCAGGGCGGTGTGATTGCTATGGACCCGCACACGGGCCGGGTTCTCGCCATGTCGGGCGGCTATGACTACGCCATGAGCCAGTTCAACCGGGCGACCCAGGCCGCCCGTCAGCCGGGGTCGGCTTTCAAACCGTTCGTTTATCTAGCGGCGCTCGATTCCGGCTACACGCCCTCGACGCTGATTTTGGATGCGCCTTTTGTGATCGATCAGGGGCCGGGGCTGCCTAAATGGCGGCCCGCCAACTACACCAAAAAATTCTACGGCCCCAGCACCATGAGGCTGGGGATTGAGAAGTCCCGCAACTTGATGACTGTCCGGTTGGCCCAGACTATCGGCATGGAAAAGGTTTCCGAATATGCTCGACAGTTTGGCATTGTCGATCATTTGCCGCCGACTCTTTCCATGTCGTTGGGGGCCGGAGAGACAACCTTGCTGCGCCTGACCACGGCATATGCCATGCTGGTCAATGGCGGCAAACGGATTGTGCCGACCCTGATCGACCGGATTCAGGACCGCAATGGCATTACCGTATTTAGGCATGATACCCGTGACTGCGATGGGTGTCTGGCTACCTTCTGGACCGATCAGTCGGTGCCGTTATTGGAAGATATTCGCGAGCCTGTCACCGATCCGGCAAGTGCGTATCAGGTGGTTTCCATGCTTGAAGGGGTAGTCAAGCGGGGAACCGGTCGACGGATTGGCTGGTTGGGCATTCCGCTTGCCGGAAAAACCGGGACGACCAACAGCAGTTTCGATACTTGGTTCGTCGGGTTCAGTCCCGACTTGGCCGTTGGTGTTTTTGCCGGTTTCGATACGCCGCGGACACTGGGATCCCGGGAAACCGGCTCCAATGTTGCAGCGCCGATTTTCAAGGGCTTTATGGAACGTGCGCTGGCCGAAAAACCGGCCATTCCTTTCCGAATTCCCTCAGGCGTTCGCCTTGTGCGGGTCAATGCGAAAACCGGTCAATTGGCCCGACCTGGAGACAAAAATGTGATCCTTGAACCCTTTAAGCCGGGGCGGGTCCCGACGGGTGAAAGCCAAGTTATTCAGGGGCAGGGGTATAGTCTTACTCCGGCAGGTGAGGGGCTTCCATCGACCGGCACCGGCGGTCTTTACTAGCATTGCCGAAACGGCTAAAAGACCTGAAGAATCAAATCAAAAGAGGACGCTATGCGCGCAGAAATCGAGGCCCTGGCCGAAGAGATCAAGCAGTCGTTGGAACTGCTGAGGAGGCATCTTTGACTACGACCAAGCTGTACGTAGACTGGATGAATTGAACCATCTCGCCGAGGATCCCGATCTGTGGAACGACTCGGCTAAAGCCCAAGAAGTTATGCGTGAGCGGACCCGCCTCGATGGGGGGATCAAAGCGATCGACCGGGTTGAGCAGGGGCTTTCTGACAATCTTGAACTGATTGAGATGGGCGAAGCCGAAGAGGACGACGAAGTCGTCGCCGAAGCGGAAAACGCGCTGACCGAATTGAAAGAATGGGCGGCCAAGCAGGAAATTGAAACTCTGCTTTCCGGCGAGGCCGACGCCAACGACTGCTATCTTGAAATTCATGCGGGCGCTGGCGGCACGGAAGCCCAGGACTGGGCTGAAATGCTACGCCGGATGTATAGTCGCTGGGCTGATCGCAGGGGCTATAAGGTTGACATGATGGAAGAAAGTCCGGGCGAAGAAGCCGGTATCAAGTCGACCACGATGAAGGTATCGGGCCACAATGCATATGGCTGGCTCAAAACTGAAAGCGGTGTGCATCGTCTTGTTCGAATCTCGCCTTTCGATTCCAGTGCGCGGCGGCATACGAGTTTTACCTCGGTCGGCATCTACCCGGTTATCGACGAGAATATCGATATCGAGATCGAAGAGAAGGATGTTCGGGTGGATACCTACCGTGCCTCCGGTGCGGGTGGGCAGCACGTTAACAAGACCGATAGCGCCATTCGCCTGACTCATACGCCGACGGGCATCGTCGTGCAGTGCCAGAACGACCGTTCGCAACACAAAAACCGTGCCCAGGCATGGTCCATGCTAAAGGCCCGACTTTATGAGTTGGAGCTGCAAAAGCGCGAGGAAGAAGCGCAGGCCCAGCATGAGGCCAAAACCGATATTGGCTGGGGACATCAGATTCGCTCTTATGTCTTACAGCCCTATCAGATGATCAAAGATCTCCGGACAAATACGGAAACCAGCAATACGCAGGCCGTATTGGATGGAGACCTCGACGACTTCATGGCCGCCGCTCTTGCGCAGCGTGTCGGCGGCGGCAGCGAAAGTTAAGAAGGCTCGGCCGGGTTGAACGAACCCGGCCAGTCCCAAGAGGGGGCATTATAAGGCTTTTGCCGCCTCGAGTACCTCTTCCACATGCCCCGTCACTTTGACCTTGCGCCAGATTTTGGCGATTTTACCTTCTTCATCGATAAGAAAGGTGGAGCGCTCCACACCCATGAACTTGCGGCCGTACATGCTTTTTTCTTTCCAAACGCCATAGCCCTGGATGATCTCCAGTTCTTCGTCCGAAATCAGCTTGGTCTTCAGGCCCTGTTTTTCGACAAAACGATCATGACTTTTCACACTGTCCTTGGAAACGCCGAGCACAACCGTATTGCAGTCCTCGAATTTCTTTATCGTTTCGCTAAAGCCGATGGCTTCCTTGGTGCAGCCCGATGTGTTGTCTTTCGGGTAAAAGAACAGGACGACCTTTTTGCCTTTTAAGGAGGTCAGGGAGAGCGTTCCTCCCCCGTCGGTCGGTAAGGTGAAGTTGGGGGCAAGATCATTGATTTTAAGGTCTGTCATTTTATCGTTCAGCGCTTTGCTCGGTAATTAAGAATCAATATAGAAGTTTTGGCTCACACTCGTGTGAAATCAACCTAAAAAACTATGCACTAATTGCGTGTGGTGATAGGTTGAATATGATGAAGGGGTGAGGTGTTTTCGCAGGCAGTAAATGTACTGGGAGATGAAATGCCAAAAAAAATAAATTGCGAAGAGGCTCTGCAAACGGCGTTACACCATCTTGAACATGACCGGAAAGGCATAGCCATGAGTGTCATCAAAGTTTACGAGCGTTGTCATGAAAAGCAGGAGTCTTCATGTGAATACAAAGGCAAAAACTGCGCCGTTCAGGATGTGATTAAAGGCTTAGGCTGTATTCAGAAAGATTGATGGGGTCGATATTATAAGATTTCTTCATCGCTGAATTTGTCGCGTAAGCTCTCGGCCGGACGTTCAATGAGATCAACGAAGTGCCCATGGGCGCGTTGGGCGGTTTCATCCATGTGTTTCAATAGACTGGCGAAGTCCGTAGTTCCCGTTGCACGGGCGAGAATTTCCTGAAGTGCCGGCGAAATTTCTTCTTCTCGTCCTTTGTTGAAATATCCCTCAATGGTTAAGCGTAAAAGGCCCTGGATGGTTTGCCAGAGCTTTAGTGCGGAAAGCAGTGATGCGCCGGTCGACGGGTCGATCAGGCCTTTCTCCGTCACTCGCCTCAAGGCCTCCGATGTGTTTTGGGATAAAATATCGGGATGTTGCGCTGCGTGCTTCAGCTGCAAAAATTGGGTAATGAATTCGATGTCTATCAGCCCGCCGCGTCGATGCTTGACCTCCCAAATGAACTTGGTTCCGTGTTCTTTTTCCATGCGTGTTCGCATATCGGCCACGGCCACGGTTAGTTTTTCTGCATCCCTTTCGCGGGTAAGGACGTGCTCGACCACTCGTTCGATCTTTTCTTTCAGTTCGGCAGGGCCGACAATAACTCGTGAGCGTGTCAGGGCCATGTGTTCCCAGGTCCAGGCAGATTCGGCTTGATATTGGATAAAAGAACTCATGCTTGTGGCGATAGGGCCTGAGTTCCCCGATGGCCTGAGGCGCATGTCGACTTCGTAGAGCATCCCATCTCCCATGGGGGCCGTGATGCCGTTGATCAGTCTTTGGCTCAACCGGGCGAAGTATTGAGTGGCGGTCAGCGGACGGCGACCATCCGACTGTGCTTCGCCATCGGTTGCGTCATACACATAAATCAGGTCGAGGTCGGAACTCGGGGTCATTTCCCGCCCGCCGAGTTTTCCCATGGCGATAATCGCCATTTCACTTTCAGGGAGTTTTCCGTGGGTCTTGGAGAACTCATCTTCGATCCGGGGCTTAAGACCGCTTAAGGCGACATCGGCAATATTGCTGTAGGCGATGCCAGCGCCTTCTGCGTCGATAAGGCTGCGGAGACTTTGTACGCCGACCTGAAATTTGCGGTCATTTGCCCAGCGACGGACAATTTCGAGGTCGTCCTGAAAATCACGGGATTGATTGAATGCTTGTTGGAGCTCTTGTTTGAGGATTTCCGATTCAGGAGGAGCGGCAAAAAAATCCGATGTCAGGACGCTTTCCAGCAAGGCCGAATGGCGCGATAGGTGGGATGCCAGTTTTGGAGCGCCCCCCATTAATTCGGCTAGCAAACCAAGCAATTGGGGGTTCGATGTAAACATCGAAAAAAGCTGAACGCCACTCGGCAGATTGGCCAAAAACTCATCGAACTTATTAAATGCCGCATCCGGGTCGGCCATCTTGGCGAGTGAGCCAAGCAAAACCGGCATCAGTTCGGTCAGCATTTGGCGGGTTCTGGTCGAACGGGTTGAGCGGTACCGTCCATGATGCCATCCGCGTATTGTCGTGTCGACCGCCATGGCATTCTTGAACCCCATTTTTTCAAGGGTTTTCAAGGTGTCTGGGTCCGGCTCGCCTCCGGTGAAAACCAAATTGCCCTCAACCAGTCCCGTACCGCTTAGAGTGGGGGCCTCTTCGAAAAGATCGACATAATGCTCTTCAACTCGGCCCAGGTGGAAAAGCAGGTCATTTTCGAAGCTCGCCGTGTCGTTGTATCCAAGAAACAGAGCCAATCGCCGGGTATCGTGATCGTTCTCCGGGATAGCGTGGGTCTGGTTGTCGTCGGTCATCTGGATGCGATGTTCGACGCAGCGCAAAAAATCATAAGACTGAGTGAGTTCGTCCGCCGTTTCTTGGGTGATTCGGCCGCATTTAGCGAGAGCGGCCAGGGCATCGCGGGTTCTGATCTCCCTCAGACTTGGGTCGCGGCCACCCCAAATGAGTTGCTGGGTTTGGGCGTAAAACTCCACTTCGCGAATACCGCCGCGGCCTAATTTTACGTTATGCCCGTTGACGGCAATTTGGGAGCCGCCTCGGTGGGCGTTGATTTGGCGCTTAATGGAGTGAATATCCTGAATCGAGGCGAAATCGAGATTTTTCCGCCAGATAAATGGCTTGAGGCGTCCAAGAAACCCTTTTCCAGCCTCAATGTCACCCGCGACGGGGCGAGCCTTGATCATGGCGGCGCGTTCCCAGTTCTGTCCGATGCTTTCGTAATAGAGTTCGGCGCCCAAGACCGAAAGGGCCAGAGGGGTCGAACCCGGATCGGGCCTTAATCGCAAGTCGGTTCTAAAGACATAGCCATCGACTGTTCGGTCATCCATCGCCTTGACCATATTGCGCGTTAGCCGAATGAATGTCTGCTGAAGGTCTTCGGGGCGGTCGGTTTGAATGATTTCATCGTCGTAAAGCACGATAAGATCGATGTCGCTGGAGTAGTTAAGTTCTCTCGCTCCGAGCTTGCCCATGCCGAGGATTACCAGTCCAGAGCCGAGAAGTGGGTTTTCTTCATCAGGGAGATTTATCTTGCCCGCCCACGCCGCTTGTCGAAGCAGGGGACGGCAGACCATGTCGAGCGCCTGTCCGGCAAAGTCGGAAAGAGTTTCGGTAATGGTCATCAAAGGCCAGTGACGGGTGATATCGGCCAATGCCGTCGTTAAGGCTATTTTGCGTTTAGCCACTCGGAGAGCGACCGATACTTCGGGGAGTTCCGGGCGTTGTTCGTCAAGGGTCGAAAGGTCTTGTTTGATGGTTTCCAAGGCCGATTCGGGGCCTTCGGTTAACAGGAGGCAGCTAAAAGCTGGGTGTTTTATTAAACATTGAGTCAAAAACGGGCTATTGCCGAATACGGCGTCAAGCAAAGCCATCCCCTCTACACTCTCCAGGATTTTCAGGCCTTTGGAGGTGATTGAGGGCTCTGCCGAGCTCAGTGCATCCCGCCAGTGTTCGTGGTTGATTCGGGCCATCTCGGCATCGCTGCTCGAAGGGAGTTGGCTTTGGCTAAAGAGTCGGTAAAATTCGGTCATTCTTTTCTTCG
>Ga0070728_10005756_pt1 | contig 12052 bp, 11 predicted proteins | sample tdDd471_FD_66723 | JGI IMG/M metagenome (GOLD analysis project Ga0070728, IMG submission 66723) | Marine sediment microbial communities from the Atlantic coast under amendment with organic carbon and nitrate - tdDd47.1 | ecosystem: Environmental > Aquatic > Marine > Coastal > Sediment | place...
CTGTTCACCTGATCACAGGTCCTGTTGGATTTTAGGGCCTTGTTTGCAGCCGCAGCAAAAGCAATTTGGGTTCCATCTGAAACCGAAAAATATCAATCGGAGATAATGGAATGAAATCCGCTTTGCTTGCTGCCGCCCTGTCCGCGGTCGCCGCTACCGCCGCTGTTGCCGCACCCGAAAAATACGTGCTGGATTCCAGCCACAGCCAGATCGTGTTCAGCTACAACCACCTGGGCTTTTCTACCGGCTACGGCATGTTCTCGGGCTTCGAGGGCGAGATCGTGTTCGATCAGGAAGATCCGGCCAACTCCAGCGTCTCGGTTGCGATGCCGGTGACCTCGATGCTGACCGGCTGGCAGGAACGGTTCGATCACTTCATGTCGCCGGATTTCTTTGACGCCAGCGATGACGAGATGGTCAGCTTTTCCTCCACCGGGATCGAGGTGACGGGCGAGACCACCGCCAGGATCACCGGCGAGTTGACCCTGAACGGGGTGACCAAAGAGGTCGTGCTCGACGCCGTGCTGAACCAGGCGGGCGATCACCCGATGGCGGGCAAGCCCTGGGCCGGGTTCAGCGCCAGCACCACGCTCGTGCGCAGCGACTACAACCTGGGCAAGTTCGCCCCCTACATCAGCGACGAGGTTGCCGTCGAGTTGTCGATCGAGGCGATGAAGGCCGAATAAGCCGCCCCGCCTCGCGCGATACGACCGCCGGCGCCCGATGGCGCCGGCGGTTTTTTGTGTGGTTTGCTGTTGCCGGCGTGCCCGGACTTCCGTGTCGTGCTTGGGGTGGGATTGGGTTCCCAGGATCTTTTTCAGTTGCGGCTATAGCCCTGATGCCCTTGCGCCCTAGCTTCTTTCCGAGACATGGCGGGGCCGCCGGTTGGGGTGGCAAACGGCCCGCCGAACAGGGGTGTGGAGTTAACAAGTTGCCGCCGGGGCCATTTGGCGCCGGCGGCTTTTCTTCATGGGATGTGCGGGGCTCTGCGCAGGGTCAGGACAAGGGGCGCGGGCCGCGCTGCGCGATGAGGTCGACCGCCACCTCGACACCGTGGCCGAGCGATCCTGCGTCGGTCATGTTCTCCCCGACGCCAAAGGCCAGCCGGTCCAGCGTGAGCGCGCCCGCCATCCGCGCGCTGTCGCCGTGGATTTCCAGCGTGAAGGGCAATTCGATCGCCACCTCGATGCCCTTCAGGCTGAGCGGTCCACGGGCGATGTAGCCGTCGTCGGTCCTGACGATCTCGCCGCGAAAGACCGCGCGGGGGAACCGCTCGGCATCGAAGAAATCGGCGCCCATCGCCTGCGCCGCGACCGAGCCAAGCGTGAGCGAGGGGATCGCGACCTGCACCTCGACCGTGCCGGCGGGGCCGGGGGTGTAGCGGTCGGTAAAGGTGATCGCGGCGGTCCAGTCGTCGAACCGTCCGGTGACCGCATTGCCCATCTGCTGCACGGTGATCTCCAGCGTGCCTTCCTGCACCTGCCAGTCGGAGGCGACCTGTTCCAGCGCGGCGCTCTGCGGGGTGCTGTCGCGCAGCGCGGCCTGACCGCTCCAGCCGCCGAGACCCAGCGCGACGATCCAGACCAGCCCGGCCAGCAGTGGAGGCAGGGCGGCATGGCGCACGGCGGGCGGGCGCGGCCCGGCACCGAACCCCGGCAGCATCCGCTGCAGGGTGAAATCGCGGTCGATCACGAAATGTTTGAGCGCGCCTGCCACATGGGCCAGCAGGACGGCGACCAGAACCAGCATGGCGATAAAGTGGATGGCGCCGGACATCTCGGCCACTGCCATGCTTTTCGGCACGAAGGGCAGCGACTGGCCAAAGGGCCAGAGGATCGGCGCAAAGCCGGTGGTGGCGGCATGGTGCACCCAGCCCGACATCGGAACCAGCACCAGCGCGCCGTAGAGCAGCCAGTGAACCAGCTCGGCCGCCGTTGCCTCCAGCCGGTTGTCGGCGTTGAGCAGCCCGGGGCGTTTCTGCGTCACGGTCCACAGGATGCGCGCCAGGGCCACGAAGAACACCGCGACGCCGACGGTCTTGTGCAGGGAGAACAGCAGAGCGGCGCGGGCCACCTCGGTATCCGTGGCGCCGCTGGCCGGGTCGGTGACCTGGTGGGCGAGGTCCGAGGCGATCCAGCCCAGCGGCAGGGCGGAAAGGATCAGCAGGGCGGTCAGCCAGTGAAATGTCTTGGTGACAGCACCGTAGTTCTGGGACGTGTTGGAAAGCGTGTTGCCGGGGGGCATTTGGGGTGCTCCTGATTTACTGTACTCTGGAAGAATGCTTTGCCGTCAACTTACGCCGCGGCGCGGCGCGGACAACGGGCGTCCGGGCACAGCCCCGGCGCGCCATTGCACAGAGCGGCGCGGCGGTCTATTCCCGGCGCATAGGCAAGCAGGAGGACGGCATGAGCCGCGCATTCGTATTCCCCGGGCAGGGGGCGCAGACCATCGGCATGGGCCAGGCGCTGGCCGAGGCCTATCCGGCCGCCAAAGCGGTGTTCGACGAAGTCGACGCGGCGCTGGGGGAGACGCTGAGCGCGTTGATCTGGGACGGGGACATCGAGACCCTGACCCTGACGCAGAACGCGCAGCCGGCGCTGATGGCGACCTCGCTGGCGGCGATGCGGGCGCTGGAGGCCGAGGGCGTGGGCATTGATGCCGCCATTTTTGTCGCGGGGCATTCGCTGGGCGAATATTCCGCGCTCTGCGCTGCCGGTTCGATCAGCCTGTCGGATACCGCGCGGCTGCTGCGCACGCGGGGCCGCGCGATGCAATCGGCGGTGCCGGTGGGCGAGGGGGCGATGGCCGCCGTTCTGGGGCTGGATCTGGACGCGGTGCGCGCGGTGGCCGAGGAGGCCGCCCAGGGCGAGGTCTGCCAGGCTGCCAATGACAACGACCCGACGCAAGTGGTGGTCTCGGGCGCCAAGGCGGCGGTCGAACGCGCCGCCGAGATCGCCAAGGCAAAGGGCGCCAAGCGCGCCATCATGCTGCCGGTGAGCGCGCCGTTCCACTGCGCGCTGATGCAGCCCGCCGCCGAGGTTATGGCCGAGGCCCTGGCCGGGGTCGAGATCAAGGCGCCCGCCGTGCCCCTGATCGCCAACGTGCGCGCCGAGGCGGTCAGCGATCCAGACATGATCCGCGCGCTGCTGGTCGAACAGGTCACCGGCGCTGTCCGCTGGCGCGAGAGCGTGCAGTACATGGCCGCCCAGGGCGTGACCGAGACCTGGGAGATCGGCGCCGGCAAGGCGCTGTCGGGGATGATCCGCAAGATCGACCGCGCGATTGCCGGCAGGGCGGTGGGCGCGCCGGACGACGTGACGGCCGCGGTCGAAGCTATGTGATTTGAGGCCGGGCGCTCGATGGGGTGTCCGCGCAAGCAGAAAGGAACAGGACGATGTTCGATTTGACGGGCAAGACGGCGCTGGTCACCGGCGCTTCGGGCGGCATCGGCGGCGCGATCGCCAGGGCGCTGCATGGCGCGGGGGCGACTGTGGGGCTTTCGGGCACCCGGACCGAGCCGCTGGAGGCGCTGGCCGCCGAGTTGGGCGAGCGTGCCTTCGTGCTGCCCTGCAACCTGAGCGATCCGGCGGCGGTCGAGGCGTTGCCGAAACAGGCCGCCGAGGTGATGGGCGGGGTGGATATCCTGGTCAACAATGCCGGAATCACCCGCGACAACCTGTTCATGCGGATGTCCGACGACGAATGGCAAAGCGTGCTCGACGTGAACCTCACCGCCACCTTCAAGCTCTGCAAGGGGGTGCTGCGCGGCATGATGAAGGCGCGCTGGGGCCGGATCGTGAACATCAGCTCGGTCGTGGGGGCCACCGGCAACCCGGGTCAGGGCAACTATGCCGCCTCCAAGGCGGGGGTGATCGGGATGTCGAAATCGCTGGCCTATGAGGTGGCGAGCCGGGGAATCACCGTCAACGCGGTGGCGCCGGGCTTCATCGCAACGGCGATGACCGACAAGCTTACTGACGACCAGAAGTCCAAGATCAACGCCCAGATCCCCGCCGGCCGCATGGGCGCGCCGGACGAGATTGCCGCGGCGGTTCTTTATCTCGCCAGCCCGGAGGCCGCCTATGTCACCGGTGCGACCTTGCATGTGAACGGCGGGATGGCCATGCTATAGGAGCGCTTTCGCCGCACAAGCGAAAGCGTTTGCCAACGCGCCGGACTATGCTATAGGCGGCGCACATTTGAGGCGACGGCCGCGCGCGGCCGGCTCCTGCCACATCCCGGACCTCCGGGACCGAGCCGCCCGGACCGGGCACAACCAAGCCACCCCGAGCGGGCAAGGGCAGAAACTGGGGCCAGAGGCCTCGAACGGAATGAGGAAGAGACATGAGCGACGTCGCAGATCGCGTTAAGAAGATCGTTGTGGAACACTTGGGTGTTGAAGAGGCGAAGGTGACCGAGAGCGCCTCGTTCATCGACGATCTTGGCGCTGACAGCCTGGATACCGTTGAACTGGTCATGGCCTTCGAGGAAGAGTTCGGCATCGAGATCCCGGACGACGCCGCCGAAACCATCCAGACCTTCGGCGACGCTGTGAAGTTCATCACCGAAGCTTCCTGATCGGGGCAGGTTTCCCCAAACGAATTTGCGGAGCGGCGTCCTTATCGGGGCGCCGTTTCTCGTTTCCGCCCCCATGATATATAATCGATGGTGTCCCGCGACGCGGGGCCGGGTGCCGCAAACGGTGCACGCGATGCCGAATGCGTGTGATCGTGGCCGTTGGCACCGGCTAAGCTGCCCGAGCCGGAGGAGCCGGTGTGCGAGAGGGGGAACCGATGATCATTTACCCGACGATGGAATTGCAGAACGGGCGCTGCGTCACGCTGGACCGGGGGCGGCTGGACGCGCCGATGATCTGGCATGTCGATCCGGTGGAGACCGCGCGCGGGTTCGCCGCCGCGGGGGCCGAATGGATGCACCTGACCGATTTCGACGCGGTCGAGGGCGGCGGTGGCAACGCCGAGCTGGTCGAGGAGATCATCCGTGCCGCCGGCATCCCGGTGCAAATGGGCGGCGGCATGCGCAGCCGCGAGGTGGCCGAACGCTGGATCGACAAGGGTGCGGGACGGATCGTGATCGGCACCTGGGCCGCGCGGGAGCCCGAGGCGGTGCGGGAACTGGCCAGGTATCATCCCGATCAGATCGTTCTGGCGGTCGATGTCTGGCAGGGCCAGGTGATGACCGAAGGCTGGCGCACCGCGAGCGCCTTTACCCCGGAGCGCTTCATCGAGGCCTTTGGCGACGCCCCCTTTGCCGGGATCGTGGTGACCGATGTGGACAGCGACATGGAGGATGTCGAGGCGCAGCTCGGCCTGATTTCCGGACTGGCGCAAAAGGCCCGTGCCCCCGTGATTGCGAGCGGTGTCGTGCGCAACGCGGATGACATCGCGCGGCTCAAGTACATCCACAATATCGCCGGTGTGCTGGTCGGCCGGGCGCTGTTTCGCAAGACGCTCGATCTGGCCGAGGCGCTGCAGGTGGCCCAGCCCGGCCCGGAACCCGTGGCGGAGTTTCTATAGGGCGGGGCGCGCGCAACGACGCGCTGCAATCGGCGTCGCCAGGCGGAATATTCCCTGAGCATCACAAAGGAAGCGGCACAGAAGGTGCCGTTACTCTTGCCCCCATCCCCCGGGGCGGGGTATGAGCGGATTTCAGGCGGATTGAGGCAAGAGGGTTGTTCATGCGCAGAGTCGTTGTAACCGGGCTGGGATTGGTGACACCGCTGGCCTGCGGAGTCGAGGAAACCTGGACCCGGCTGCTGGAGGGGCGAACCGGAGCCGGAACGATCACGCGGTTCGATGCCGCCGCCAGTGGCGTGACCACCACCTATGCCTGCGAAGTGCCCTTTGGGGACGGCAGCGACGGCACATTCAACCCCGATGACTGGATGCTGCCGAAGGAACGGCGCAAGGTCGATGATTTCATCCTTTTCGGCGTGGCCGCGGCCGACATGGCGGTGCGCGACTCCGGCTGGATGCCGGAAGCCGACGAAGACCGCGAGCGGACCGGGGTGATGATCGGCTCGGGCATCGGCGGGCTGAACTCGATCGCCGATACCGCCCTGCTGATCAAGGAACGCGGGCCGCGGCGGGTTTCGCCGTTTTTCATTCCCGGGGCGCTGATCAACCTGATCTCCGGGCAGGTCAGCATCCGCTTTGGCTTCAAGGGACCGAACCACGCGGTGGTGACGGCCTGTTCCACCGGCGCGCATGCGATTGGTGATGCCAGCCGGCTGATCCGCCACGGTGACGCGGAAGTCATGGTTGCGGGCGGCGCCGAGGCGGCGATCAGCGAGATCGGGATCGCCGGCTTCAACGCCTGCAAGGCGCTGTCGACGAAATACGGAGACACCCCCGAGTTCGCCAGCCGGCCCTATGACAAGGACCGGGACGGCTTTGTCATGGGCGAGGGTGCCGGTGTCGTGGTGCTGGAGGAATACGAGCACGCCAAGGCACGCGGCGCCAAGATCTATGCCGAGGTGCTGGGCTACGGCCTGTCGGGCGATGCCTATCACATCACCGCGCCGTCGGAGGATGGCGAGGGCGGCGAACGCTCGATGCGGGCGGCGCTGAAGAATGCCGGGTTGCAGCCGGGGGATGTGGATTACATCAACGCGCACGGCACCTCGACCATGGCCGACACCATCGAGCTGGGCGCGGTGGAGCGGCTGCTGGGCAATGCGGCGGCCAAGGTGACGATGTCCTCGACCAAGTCGATGACCGGCCACCTGCTGGGCGCGGCCGGTGCGATCGAGGCGATCTTCTCGATCCTGGCGATCCGCGACCAGGTGGCGCCGCCGACGATGAACCTGGACAATCCCGCGGTGGAGTCGCCGGTGGATCTGGCCGCCAACAAGAAACGTGAGCGCGAGATCAACGTGGCGCTGTCCAACAGCTTTGGCTTTGGTGGCACAAATGCGAGCGTCGTGTTCGGAAAGCCTGAGTAATGTGGCGCAGCCTTGCCTCTAACATGCTGACAATCCTTGCGATTGTCCTGTTTCTGTTGGCCGGCGTGATCCTTTGGGGAAAGGCGCAATACACCGCCGAGGGGCCGCTGGAAACGGCGATCTGCCTGCGCGTCGAGCGCGGCAGCACCCTGACGCGGGTGAGTCGCGAGCTGGAAGAGCAGGGCGCGATCACCAGCGGCACCATCTTTCGTGTCGGCGCCGATTACTCTGACAAGTCCGGCCATCTCAAGGCCGGCAGTTTCCTGCTGCGCGAGGATGCCTCGATGGAAGAGATCGTTGCGCAGATCACCCGCGGCGGCGCCAGTACCTGCGGCACCGAGATCGTCTACCGGGTTGGTGTGACCCGGACGCAGGTCGAAGTGCGAGAGCTGGATCCGGCGACGCGCACCTTTGTCGAGAAGGCCGAGTTCGATCTGAAATCCGGGGAGTTTCCCGAGGTTTTTGTACAAAAGCAGGCCCAGGCCGACACCCGGTTCCGGATCGCGGTGGCCGAGGGGGTGACAAGCTGGCAGGTGGTCGACGCGCTGAAGGCGATCGAGGTGCTGGACGGCGAGGTCGGAACCCGGCCGCAGGAGGGCATGCTTGCGCCCGACAGCTACGAGGTGGCGCGCGGGGACGACCGGGGCGCCCTTCTGGCCGAGATGCAGGCGCGGCAAGAGCAACGCATCGCCGAGACTTGGGCGGCGCGGCGCGAAGGCCTGCCATTCGATACCCAGGAAGAGATGCTGATCCTGGCCTCGATCATCGAGAAGGAGACCGGGGTGCCGGACGAGCGCGGGCAGGTGGCCAGCGTGTTCATCAACCGGTTGGAGCGCGGCATGCGGCTTCAGACCGATCCGACGGTGATCTATGGGATCACCAAGGGTGAGGGTGTGCTGGGCCGGGGATTGAGGCAGAGTGAGCTTCGTCGTGTAACGCCTTGGAACACCTATGTAATCGAAGGCTTGCCGCCGACCCCCATCGCCAACCCCGGACTGGCCAGCCTGCAGGCTGCGGTGGCCCCCGAAGAGACCGACTTCGTGTTCTTCGTGGCCGATGGCAGCGGTGGGCATGCCTTTGCCGCGACGCTGGAAGAGCACAACCGCAACGTTGCCAAGTGGCGCCAGATCGAGGCGGACCGGCAGAACTCCGGCGATTGACGGGACCGCGATTCCCCGGGTGAAAGTCAATGATTTGTTAAGGGGACCGTACGCTTGGCGTCCGGTCCTCATGCGTTGCATCTTGACATAACGCACGGTTTCCCGTATAGGTTGTGTCATGCTAGAAGAACTGAATGAACGGCCCCGGGGCATCCCGGCGGCCGTTTTTTCGTTCTCTCGTGCGGAGTTCACCCGCGCATGAGGTCAGAGAACAGAGATGATTTTGATTACCCCGGAGGAACGGATTTCGGACGCGGCCGCCTTGCTGCGGTCGCTGAAGCGGTCGGTTCAGGAGTTGAGGGACATTGCCGAGGCTCTGAAACAGGAGATCGAGACCGGGGGGGACGCCAGCGTGGCGGCGCGCAGCAAGGAATTGGAACGGGCGGGACAGGTGATCCGGTCCTGCCAGAAAGTGGAGGAATGTTTTGTCCAAGAGCAACATCGCAAAGCGGGAATCGCGCAAGGGGGATACGCCCTCGATCTTGAGGCTGCCCGGGCTGAGGTCGGGTGCCGACTGGCTCGCCTCCGGGCCTGCTGCCGTGAGGGAGAGATTCCTGGATGAGATCGGCGAGGGAGGGCTTTGCGCCCTCCCGTTCCTGTTCGAGTTCTGGGCCCTGCCGCACCAGTTGCCCCCCGAGGGCGACTGGCGCGCCTGGGCGATCCTGGGTGGACGCGGCGCCGGCAAGACAAGGGCCGGGGCCGAATGGGTGCGCGCGCAGGTCGAGGGCGCCCGGCCGCTGGACCGGGGGCGTTGCCGACGGGTGGCGCTGCTGGGCGAGACCTATGACCAGGTGCGCGACGTGATGATCCGGGGCGACAGCGGGATTCTGGCCTGCTCGCCGCCCGACCGGCGCCCGGTCTGGAAGGCGAGCGAGCGGCGGCTGGTCTGGCCCAACGGGGCCGAGGCGCAGGCGTTCTCGGCGCAGGACCCGGACGGGCTGCGCGGGCCGCAGTTCGATGCCGCCTGGGCCGATGAACTGGCAAAGTGGCCGAAGGCACGGGAGGCCTGGGACATGCTGCAATTCGCATTGCGGCTGGGGGATCTTCCGCAGGTCTGCGTGACCACGACGCCGCGCAACCAGGGGGTGCTCAAGGCGCTGCTGGCGGCCCCTTCGACGGTGCTGACGCAGGCCCCGACCGAGGCGAACCGCGCCAATCTTGCCGCGTCGTTCCTGGAGGAGGTACGGGCGCGCTATGCGGGGACGCGGCTGGGCCGGCAGGAGCTGGACGGGGTGTTGATGGCCGACGCGGAGGGCGCGCTCTGGACCGGGGAGATGCTGGAGGCGGCACGGGCGGTTTCGGCGCCGGAGCTGGATCGCATCGTGGTGGCGCTGGATCCGGCGGTGACCTCGGGGGCGGATGCGGATGCCTGCGGCATCGTTGTGGCCGGGGCGCAGCTCCAGGGGCCGCCGCAGGACTGGCGGGCCTGGGTGCTGGCGGACCGGACGGTGCAGGGCGCCGGCCCGGCGGGCTGGGCGCGGGCGGCGATCGCGGCGATGGAGGACTTTGGCGCCGAACGGCTGGTGGCCGAGGTGAATCAGGGCGGGCAGCTGGTGGAGGAGGTGCTGCGCCAGGTCGATCCGCTGGTGCCGGTGCGCGCGGTGCGGGCGAGCCGGGGCAAGATCGCCCGGGCCGAGCCGGTGGCGGCGCTTTATGAGCAGGGGCGGGTGCGGCACCTGGCCGGGCTCGACGCGCTGGAGGACCAGATGGGGCTGATGACGGCGCGGGGATTCGAGGGGGCGGGATCGCCTGACCGGGTCGATGCGCTGGTCTGGGCGCTGCATGAGCTGATCATCGCCCCGGCGGCGCAATACCGGCGGCCGCGTCTGCGGGTGTTGTGAGGTCCCCGCTTTCGCGGGGGAGACAGCCAGCTAGGGGGAGATTTGCCCTGTTGCCATGCCACCGTACGCGCCGTTTCCGGGTTGTTTCCGACCCGCTGTCATAACCGCCTCAAGCAAGCCGGGCGGGGCGACCGCCGGGCCCGGAAAGAGGAGCAACGGGACATGGCATTCGATTTCCTGCGGCGGGGCAAGGCAGGCAAAGCGCCGGAGCGCAAGGCCAGCGCCACCGGGCCGGTGGTGGCCTGGCACAGTGCCGGCCGGGTCGCCTGGAGCCCGCGCGACAGCGCCTCGCTGACGCGGGCTGGGTTCATGGGCAACCCGGTGGGCTATCGCGCGGTCAAGATGATCGCCGAGGCCGCGGCGGCGCTGCCGCTGGTTCTGCAGGACAAGGATCGGCGCTTCGAGGTGCATCCGCTGCTGAGCCTGATCGCACGGCCCAACCCGGCGCAGGGGCGGGCAGAGCTGCTGGAGGCGCTTTACGCGCAGATCCTGCTGTCGGGCGATGGTTATGTCGAGGCGGTGGCGGGGCCGGCGGAATCCGGGGATAGCCTGCCGCAAGAGTTGCATGTGCTGCGGTCGGACCGGATGCGGGTGGTGCCGGGGGCAGATGGCTGGCCTGCCGCTTATGAGTACGCGGTGGGCGCGCGCAAGCACAGGTTCGATGCCACCGGGCCGGTTCCGCCGGTGTGCCACATCCGCAATTTCCATCCGCAGGACGATCACTATGGCTTTGCGCCGATGCAGGCGGCGGCGATGGCGGTGGATGTGCACAACAGCGCGTCGCGCTGGTCGAAATCGCTCCTGGACAATGCCGCGCGGCCCTCGGGTGCGCTGGTCTGGCGTGGTGACGGCCAGGGCGGGATGGCCGAGGACCAGTTCCGGCGCCTGTCCGAGGAGATCGAGGCGAATTACCGCGGCGCGCGCAATGCCGGGCGGCCGATGGTGCTGGAGGGCGGTCTGGACTGGAAGCCGATGGGATTTTCGCCCTCGGACATGGAGTTCCAGAAGACCAAGGAGGCCGCCGCGCGCGAGATCGCGCTGGCCTTTGGCGTGCCGCCGATGCTGCTGGGGATCCCGGGGGACGCGACCTATGCCAATTACCAGGAGGCGAACCGGGCGTTTTACCGGCTGACGGTCCTGCCGCTGGCGAGCCGGGTGGTGGCGGCGCTGTCGGACTGGCTGGGGTTGCATTCGGGAATGTTGGCGGTGTTGAAGCCGGACCTCGACCAGGTGCCGGCGCTGGCGGCGGAGCGCGAGGCGCAGTGGAGCCGGGTGGCGCGGGCCGATTTCCTCAGCGAGGCGGAGAAACGGACGCTGCTCGGGTTGCCGGCGCGGTCCGATCCGGCGCGGGCGGGGGCGGATGCGTGAGCCGGGTAGAGCAGGCGCCGTTCGAATGCGTGCCGGGGCTGCGGCTGGCGGCGCATGAGCGGGTGAGTGCGGTGCATCACGAGAATGTCTGCCGCCGGCTGGAGCGGCTGGAACAGGCGATGGAGCGGCTGGAGCGGCGGCTGTGGCTCACGGTCTACGGAGTGGTGGCGATGATCCTGGCGCAGGCGTTGCAATCGGTCCTGTCGGCGGGCGGCTGAGCGGGCCATGCGCGGGGTGCAATTCGAGGAGATGGGAATGAACCAGGGCATCGAGACCGAGCTGGAGACCAAGTTCGCGCGGTTCGGCGACCGGCTGCAGGTGAGCGGGGAGGCGGAGATCGCGGGCTATGCCAGCCTGTTCGGCGTGTCCGACCAGAGTGGCGACGTGGTGGCCAGGGGGGCCTATGCGGGCGCGCTCGAGGCGCTGGCGGCGCGCGGGCAGACGGTGAAGCTGCTGTGGCAGCACGACCCGGCCCAGCCGATCGGCGTCTGGGAGGAGCTGCGCGAGGATGCGCGCGGGCTCTGGGTCAAGGGGCGGTTGTTGCAGGCCACCCAGAAGGGGCGCGAGGCCGCCGCGCTGGTGGCGGCGGGCGCGATCGACGGGTTGTCGATAGGCTATCGCACCAAGCGGGCGGAGCGGCGCGCCGAGGGCGGCCGGCTGCTGACCGAACTGGAGCTTTGGGAGGTGTCGCTGGTGACCTTTCCGATGCTGAGCGGGGC
>Ga0070728_10005758_pt1 | contig 12050 bp, 4 predicted proteins | sample tdDd471_FD_66723 | JGI IMG/M metagenome (GOLD analysis project Ga0070728, IMG submission 66723) | Marine sediment microbial communities from the Atlantic coast under amendment with organic carbon and nitrate - tdDd47.1 | ecosystem: Environmental > Aquatic > Marine > Coastal > Sediment | place...
GCGGTGCCGCTGGCCAAGAGGCTCGGTCTCGGGTCGGTCCTCGGCTATCTCCTCGCAGGCATTGTCATCGGTCCCGCCCTCGGGATTGTCGGCGCCGAAACCGAAGACGTCAAACACTTCGCCGAGTTTGGGGTGGTGATGATGCTCTTCCTCATCGGGCTCGAGCTCCAGCCCTCCATGCTGTGGCGGATGCGCTTGCGGCTGCTCGGGCTCGGCGGGCTTCAGGTGGCGGCCACGACCACTGCAATCCTCGGCATCGCCCTGGCCATGGGCCTTCCTTGGCAGAGCGCGCTGGCCATGGGTCTGATCCTCGCGCTGTCGTCCACCGCCATCGTTCTGCAGACCCTCGAAGAGAAGGGGTGGATGAAGACCACCCCCGGCCAGAGCGCTTTCTCGGTGCTGCTCTTTCAGGACATCGCGGTGATTCCCATGATCGCGCTGTTGCCGCTCCTCGCGGTCCATCAAGCGAGCCACGGCGCCACCGATACCCACCACGGTGGTGGGCTCGGGCATCTCCCTGGATGGCTCCAGGGACTCGTCATCCTCGGCGTCATCGCGGCCATCATCCTCGCCGGCCGCTATCTCATGCGACCGGTCTTTCGTTTTATCGCCGCGGCCCGCCTGCGGGAGATCTTCTCCGCCGCCGCCCTGCTTCTCGTTGTGGGGATCGCGTTGGCCATGGATCAAATCGGTCTGTCACCGGCCCTCGGGACCTTCCTCGCCGGGGTGGTGCTCTCGGGCAGCGAATTTCGGCACGAACTCGAGAGCGACATCGCGCCCTTCAAGGGGCTGCTCCTCGGAGTCTTCTTCATCTCGGTGGGGGCGGGGATCGATTTCGATCTCCTCTTCGGCCGACCGGGGACGATCTTCGGGCTCGCAGCGGGGCTGATGGCCGTAAAGCTGATCGTCCTCCTGATCCTTGGTCGGATCTTCGGTCTCAGACGGGCCAATCTCTGGCTCTTCGGTCTCGGTCTCGCCCAGGCCGGCGAGTTCGCGTTTGTCCTCTTTGGGTTCGCCGATGGTGCGGGTGTCCTCGCCGGAGACGTGGTCCGAATCGCCACCCTCGTCGTCGCCATCACCATGCTCCTGACTCCGCTTGGGTTTATCTGCTACGAGAAGCTCATCGCGCCGCGATTCGGTCGCCGTGACGAGAGGCAAGCCGATGAAATCGACGAGCCGGGTACGGCAATCATCGCGGGTGTCGGTCGATTCGGCCAGGTGGTCAACCGGATGCTCACCGCCAATGGTCACACAACGGTGGTGCTCGACTACGACGCCGACATGATCGAACTTGTCCGGCGATTCGGTGTCCGTTCCTACTTCGGCGACGCCACCCGTCCCGATCTTCTCCACGCCGCGGGCGCCGAGGACGCCACCGTTCTGGTTGCTGCGCTCGACGACCGCGAAAAACAGAATCAACTCGTGGAGCACATGGCGACCCACCATCTCCATTGTCGGATCATCGCCCGCGCTCTCGATCGTCACCATGTCTACGAGCTTCTCGATGCCGGCGCCCACCACGTCGAGCGCGAACTTTTCGAGTCGTCTCTCAGCGCGGGAAGGCAGGCCCTCGTCGAACTCGGCGCCCACCCGTTCAAAGCCGAGCGTCAGACCCGGGCCTTCCGGACTCACGACCGACAGACCCTCTCGGCGCTGCACGAAAACTGGAAGGACGGCGGAATGGACACGAGCTATATCGCCGCCGCCCGCGGACGCACCGACGAGCTTGATCAGATCATGGTGACCGACCGTGCGGCCGAGCGCCACGACAGCTCGGAGCGCGGGTGGATCCCTCCGCCAAAGAGCGGAACCGGGAGCTGATCGAACGGCGCAACCAGCGGGTGAGCGCGGTGGCCCACCACCGCACAGAGCACACACGTCTCCGTTCAGATCAGCTGGTCGAAGCTCCGTTTCTTAAGCGGTTGAGCTGCTCGCAGAGGTCGCCGGCGACTTGATCGGCCCAGTGAACCAGGTTGGGCCACTGACCCTCGGATCTTCTTTCGGCCTTGGGCGGCCGATTCCGCCGTTCCTCGGCGAAACGGGCGAGGATCTCCCCGGTCTCTCCGTCCATCAGGTCGAAGACGATGACGCCCTCGTCAAGCTGCGGCAGCTCCCGACCGCCCTCCGCGGTATTTTTCGACGACGAGCTGATCTCCACGTTGGTGACCACCGGCTGCAGCGTCAAGGTGCCCGGGCCGGCTGCATCGACGAGCTCGAGATCGAGTTCTTTCCCGATGCGCTCGGCGAGGACCTCACCGATGATCTTTTTGAACTCGACAACCTCTTCGTATTCCGGAATTACGCTCTCCTTCTCGCGCTTCACGAGCAACCGGCCGGTGGAGAACTGGTTCACGGACGAGGGATCGCGGATGACGAGCGCCACCGTCCTTGGGTGGATCTTTCCATAGCGCGAGAAATCCACATCGGGGTGGACGAGCACCGTGCTGAACACGCTCTTCTTGATCTTTTCCAACTCATCAAGGCCCTCGGGCTCGTAACCGATTTCAAGGCTTCGCGCCGACACCGATCCCACCACCGTGAGAACCACTGCGAGCACCAAGACCGAAACAAACATCATTCTCTTCGTCATTCGCCCTCCGTCCGGACAACTCTACACACGAATTTTCATCGCCGCGTAAGGAATTGCATCCATTTTCAAGATTTTTCATCTCGGTTACATCTCGGGTCCCTTCCGGTGTCTGTTTCCGTTCCCGGGATGATCCTCCCCCTCCCCTTCCCCCACTCCCTCTCCTGGTGCCTCTGAATCTGTGTCGGGCCGCGAAATGACCACCTCAGATTGAGATCTTCAACGACAGCGAACAGTTCTCTCTCCGTCTTCTTCTGTGATGTGCGGCGACCACCATGCATTGAGAATCGAGCGACCAAGAAATGGGGCGGGGATCAACCCCGCCCCGTCGCCATCAGTCAATACAGGCTTCTAGTCCCCCCGCGGCCAGGAGGGGAAACGGCCGGGGGTCCATGGTGCGCCCGCTGCTTCGAGGGCGTCCTCGAGGGCGCCGAGCCTCGCATCCAGAGCGCGGAGATCCACGAGGGTCCCGGCGAAAGCTTCCGATGCCCAGGCGTAACCGGATCGGCTGGTGTTTGTCGGCGGCTGGGTGGTGCCGAGTTGGCCCTCGACCACCCGGTTGATCCGACCCACGAGGCTCGGATCGGCGGGTTCGTTGCGCCGCGCCCTCGATCGATCGCCGCGCAGCACCACCAGCAGATCGTTGAGCTGATCCTCGATGGCGGCAAGCTCAGCGAGTTGTGCGGGACTTGCTTCGGGAGTGTCGAGGATCGCCTGCCGAAGGTGCTTGATCCGGCTCTTTACCTCGTCGGTGACCTCGACGGCGCCGAGGACCGCACGTTGGAGCTCGGCCGCCCGGCGCTGAAACTCGAGGGCTCCCTCAGGGTCGTCCACGGGCAGGGTGCCGCCACCGAGATCGACGACGGCGAACTCCTGCGGACCGGCAAGGTCGGTGACGACTCCATCAATTTCCTGGGAGAGGCTCACCGAGTAGGTCCCCGGAACCACCAGCGGACCGATGGCAGGCGAGTCCCACGGGGCGCTCGGCCCGGGATCGGGATCGGTGGGTCGCGACGACGGGTAGCGAAGATCCCAGGCGACGCGGTGAATCCCCTTGGATCGGGGGCCCGTCACCCGCTGAACCACGTTGCCATCCGAATCACGCACCGTGAGCACGATGCTCGGATCGTGCTCCTCGTCTTCGGCGCGGAGATCGTCGAAGTTCGGATACGGCAGCGTTGTATCGTCTTCTTCTGCCTTTTTTTCGGCCTCGTGGCGACGCTCCTGCCGGGTCTTGAGACCATCCTTCAGGTAATAGCTGAAAACCGCGCCGAAGGCCGGGTTGGGGGCGACGTAGTACTTATCGCCCTGGAACGCTTTGTCCAACGGGAGGAGACCCATTCGGCTGGTCTCGATGTAGCGTAGGGCATCCTTGACCGGGAAGAGGGAGGCTGCCTCGTCGAGGCCGGCCTCGGTGATCCCACGCAGCGGCGTGTAGTCGTCGAGGATGAAGAAACCGCGGCCGAACGTGCCGAGGGGGAGGTCGTTCTCGCGCCGTTGGACATCGAGGTCACGGACCGCGATTGTGGGCAGCCCACCCGTCATCCGGACCCAGTTCTCACCACCGTTCACCGTCACATAGAGACCGAACTCGGTGCCGAGGAAGAGGAGATCGGCGTCCACGTGGTCCTGGGCGATGGTCCAGGCGATCTCGCGGTCGGGAAGGTTGTTGCGGATCGAAGACCAGCTCCGTCCGCGGTCGGTGCTGATGAGGACATACGGCGCAAAATCACCCTGCTTGAGATTGGTGAAGGTGGCGTAGACCGTGTCGGAATCGTGCTGAGACGCCTCGAGCTCGGCTACATAGCTGTACTTCGGCACCCCGGGGAAGTCCCCCTCGATCTGCCAGGTCTCACCTCCGTCGGAGGTCGCGTGGATCTGACCGTCGTCGGTCCCGACATAGATGAGCCCCTCGGCGAGGGGAGATTCGCTGAGGGCTACCGCGTTTCCGTAGATCGAGGTCGAGCCACTCTTGTGAAGGGCGTCGGCGCCCCACACTTTGCCCATCACCTCGAGCTGGTTCCGGTCGATGCCCCGCGAGAGGTCCTCGGAAACCGCGGTCCAGGTATTGCCACGATCATCGGAGCGGAAGAGCTTCTGGGCAGCGAAGTAAAGTCGGGTGTGCGAGTGCGGACTGACGATAACGGGCGCGTCCCAATTCCATCGGTAGGGCTCCTCACCCGGCGCCGGCTGGGGCTGGATATCGACGGTTTCACTGGTGGCCCGATCGTAGCGAACGAGCCCGCCGTACTGCCACTGGCTGTAGACGATGTCGGGTTCCACCGGATCGACAACCGTCTTGAACCCGTCGCCAAAGACGGTGACAAACCAGTCTTCGTTTGTGATCCCCGCCCGCTCTCTCGTCCGGGTCGGCCCGCCCAGGGTCGCGTTGTCCTGTGTGCCGCCGTAGATGTAGTAGAAGGGCTCGGAGTTGTCGACGGTGGCCCGGTAAAACTGCATGATCGGCAGGTTCTGGAAATAGACCCAGGTGGCTCCGCGGTCAAAGGATTCGTAGACCCCACCGTCGCAACCGGCGCGTAGGTGGCGTGGGTCATCGGGGTTGATCCACAGGGCGTGGTTGTCCACGTGCTTGTGGGTCTCACCGACGTGTTCGAAGGTCTTGCCGCCGTCGTGGGTGACCTGCATCCAGGTATCCATGGAGTAGACCCGATCGACATTTTTCGGGTCGCAGATGAACTCGTTGTAGTAGTCGCCGCCAGGGGCGTGGTCGGATCGTTTCTCCCAGGTCTCGCCGCGATCGGCGGAGCGGAAGGTCCCACCCTCGTCGAGGGCGGCGTCAAGGACTCCGTAGACGACATCGGGGTTCACCGGTGAGAAACACATCCCCATGCGCCCTTTGTCAACCGAGGGCAACCCGGTGGTGATCTCACGCCAGGTCTTGCCGCCGTCGGTTGACTTGTGAAGCCCGGACTCGGGCCCGCCGTTGATGAGAGTCCAGGTGTGGCGCCGGCGCTGGTAGGCCGAGGCCAGGATGGTGTCGGGGTCCTCGGGGTGGAGCTTGACCTCGGCGATCCCGGTGTCGTCCGAGATGTGGAGCACGCGATCCCAGGTCTCGCCACCGTCGGTGGTGCGGTAGAGGCCACGGTCGCCGCCGGAGCGCCAGAGCGGACCCTGCGCCGACACCCAAACCACGTTGGAGTCGCGCGGGTCGATGACGATGTTGCCGATGTGCTCGGACTCCGGCAGACCCATATTGGTCCAGCTCGACCCACCGTCGAGACTCTTGTAGACGCCGTCGCCAAATGAAATCGAGCGCTGCGAGTTGTTCTCTCCGGTACCGACCCACACCACGTTGGGGTTTTGGGGGTCGATGGTGACACAGCCGATGGAGTAGGAACCCTCGTCGTCGAAGACCGGTTCCCAGGTCGTCCCCGAGTTGATCGTCCGCCAGACCCCGCCCGAGGCGACGGTCACGAACCAGCGCGAGTGATCGTCCGGATCGACCGCGATATCCGAGATCCGGCCCGACGAGATCGCGGGACCGATCCCGCGCAGCTCGAGACCTGCCAGGGTCTCGCTTGTCAGCCAGTAGGCGTCCTTGTCGGCGGTGGCGGCGGTCAGCACCGCCGGAATCAGAATCAGTGCGAGCAGGGCGAAGCGGGTTGGTTTCATCATCATCCTCCTGTCGCCGGATATGCTACCGCGTCCAAAGAGGAAATCCCCACTCGACGCAGCGCTCCATCCGGTCGAGAATGGATACCGTGATTGCGAAACGTCTGAACTTCGTTCTGTTGATCTTGACGACAGTGTTGTTCCCGTCCGGCAGAGTCGTCGCCGAACGGCTGGCGGTCCACACCTACACCGTGGCCGATGGTCTCGCCGGCGATCAGGTGTCGGTCATCGTTCAGGACCGGCAGGGTTTTCTCTGGATCGGCACCCGAACCGGGTTGTCCCGTTTCGACGGCGTGAGCTTTCGTTCCTTCGGCACCGACGACGGCCTTCCCCACGAGAGCGTCTGGTCCATCCTCGAGGCCTCTGACGGCACCCTCTACCTCGGCACCCGGGGCGGATTGGTCCGAATGCTTCCCGAGCGCTCGGTCGAGGGGCTGGCCTTCATCCCCGTTCCCGGGGCGCCCGAGCGCATCGCCGCCCTCGCCGAGGATTCGGCGGGGAGAATCTGGGCGACGTCTCGCGGCACGCTCTTCCGGTGCAGTCCGGATCTCGTCGAGCCGTGTATCGAACAATCCACGGGGATCCCGTGGCTACCAGACATCGGCCGCTCCATCGAGGACCTCACCTTCACCCCCGACGGCGCACTCTGGCTGGGCACCAGCCTCGGTCTGTTTCGAATGGGGCCCAACGATTCCATCACCCGCATCGATCTTCCACAGGAGAGGCTCCAGAGCCGGATTCGCGACCTCATGGTGGATACCCTCGGCCGGCTTTGGGTGACCGGCGCGGAGATCGCCCTCCTTGAAAACCCGCCCTCCGGAGAGCTCCCGGCAACCGTCCCGGGCAATGCCACCTGGATCCGGCTCGATCCACCCATGGACAAGACCGCAGTCTTCAGCTTCAGCGAGGACATCGACGGCCGTGTCTGGGTCGCCACCTTTCGTGGGCTGAGCATCATCTCACCGGACGGCATCAGCTCCCATGGTCGCAGCACGGGTCTGGTCACCGACCACCTGACCTCGGTCCTGGTGGACGACTCCGGCAACGCCTGGGTCGGCACCGACGGATTCGGTCTCATGCGGATCAACCCCAACGGCTTCACCTCGTTCGTCGAGTCGGATGGGCTCGTCGCCACCCGCGTGGCGTCGGTGGCCTTCGGACCCTCCGGTGAGGTCGTCGCCTTCTGCCAGGCGCCCGAGGACATCCTCCACCTTTACGAGGACGGTCATTTCCTCCCGCTCCGGATTCCTCTGCAGCTCGGCCCCCGCAAAGGTTGGGGAATGAATCAGGTGACCTTCTTCGACCACGAGGGCAAGCTCTGGGTGCCGACACCGTACGGGGTCTTTCGTTTTCCTCGTCTGACCGATCTCCGGGACCTGCCGACCACTCCCTTCGAGCGGCACTACCTTCCGAACCACGAGATCTTCCGGCTCTTCGAGGACGACCGCGGCGATGTCTGGATGGGAGCCTTCAACGAAAGCCGACTCATTCGTTGGGAACGCGCCACCGATACCCTCCACCACTACGGACCCGATGACGGCATCCCGTTCGAGGCCGGCACCGCCTTCGCCACCGACGCCTCTGGCGCGGTGTGGATCGGCTTCTACTCCGGTGAGCTGGCGCGGTGGCGGGACGGCGCCTTCGACCTCTTCGATCACACCGACGGCCTCACCACCGGCCTGGTGAACTGCCTGCTCGTCGACTCGTCCGGACGGCTCTGGGCCGGCGCCTACGGCCGCGGGTTGGCCGTTACAGAGGACCCAACGGAGTCCAAACCCGCCTGGCGTCGCATCGGCACCAGCGATGGGCTCGCCGGCGAGGCGGTCCTCAGCCTCACCGAGGACCGCCTCGGCCGCATCTACGCCGGCACGTTCAAGGGGCTCGACCGACTCGACCCAGCAACCGGCCGGATCGAACACTTCGACACCTCATCGGGACTGGTCAACAACATGGTAGGCGGCGGCGCCGCCGCTCCCGACGGCGATCTCTGGTTTTCCACAACCGGGGGCGTCAACCGCTATCGGCCGCGTGAGGAACAGCGGCACCCACCACCTCCGATCGTCATCGACCGGGTCACGGTGGACGGCAGCGACCGCTCGGTGCCTCTGCGCGGTGTGAGGAGACTCTCCGGAATCTCGCTCCCGGCCCGCACCGAGGTCATCGATATCGGATTCGCCGCTGTCGATCTCACTCCGGGTTCGCGCCTCGAGTTCGAGTTCTCGGTCGATGCCGACGGGAAGATCTGGACGTCCACCCGCGGTGACCGATTCGTCCGCCTCGCGGGCCTCGCGCCCGGGAAGCGCAGCATCTCGATCCGTGCCCGGCTTCAGGACGGCTCGGTTGGCCCCGCCGCCACCGTCGATCTCGGAATTGCAATCCCCCTGTGGCGACGCTGGTGGTTTCTCACCTCTGTCGTCGTTGTCATCGCTGCCGGTGCGTGGTTCATCCAGCGGTTACGCATCCAGAGACTCAAGGAATTGCATCGGGTTCGGAGCCGGATCGCCGCCGATCTCCACGACGAGATGGGGCTGTCGTTGGCCCGGGTTGCGATCCTCGCCGATGTCGCCGGTCGGAGCAACGGGGACACGACCACAGCCGAAACGCTCAAAGAAATCGGCGGCACCGCCCGCGATCTGGTGGACGCCACCTCCGACATGGCCTGGGCGCTGGATCCACGCCACGACACGGTGGCCGCGCTCATTGCCCGTCTCAGACGTCTGGCCGGGGAGGTCGCTGAGGGCTTCGGCGCCACCTTTTCGCTCGAATCCGACCCGCTCGATGGCGTGCCGATGGCGTCGGAGGCGCGACGGCATCTCTTCCTGATCCTCAAGGAGGCCGTCCGAAATGCCTGCCGACACGGCCATCCGAACCACCTGATACTCACAGTTCGACACCGGGCCTCACGTCTCGTCATCACCCTCGAGGACGATGGCGTCGGGTTTGACCCCGAGACACCGAAGGAAGGCCAGGGGCTGGCCAGCATGGAGCGTCGGGCCGCCGAGATGGGTGCGGAGCTCGCCATGGAGTCCACCCCCGGTCAAGGATCAAAGATCCTTCTCGACATTCCCCTCACGACTGGCGCATGAACATGCTCTGCACAAAAGCCTCTGTAGAACCCATGATGAAGGTCGGAGGATGCGGATGAACGATGACGCCACACTCGCCGTCGCCCTGGTCGAAGACGACCGGCGGTTTCGTGGCGCGCTGCAGATTCTCCTGGAAGGCTCCCCCGGCTTCGATCTCGCCTTTGCCGCCGGATCGGTGGAGGAGGCCCTGCGGACCACACCTGCGCTGAAACCACGGGTCATCCTCCTCGATATCCACCTTCCGGGACTCTCCGGGATCGAGGGGGTCGGGCTGATCCGCGATCGCTTTCCCGATGCAGTGGTCCTCATGCTCACGGTCTTCGAGGACGAGGACCGGATCTTCGAGGCTTTGTGCAACGGAGCCGGTGGATATTTGCTCAAAAAGACTCCGCCGAACCGGCTGCTCGAGTATGTCAGCGAGGCGGCGACGGGTGGCGCGCCCATGTCGCCCGAGATCGCCGCAAAAGTCGTGCGGCTCTTCGCACGGCTGCCCAAGAGAGTCGCCGTCGACGAACATTTGACACCCCAGGAGACCAACTTCCTCAAGCTCCTCGCAGAGGGCCACAGCTATGCCTCGGCGGCCACCGAGTTCGGGGTCAGCGTCAACACCGTGCGCAACTACGTCCGCTCGATCTACGACAAGCTTCACGTCCACTCAAAATCCGAGGCCGTGTCCAAGGCCATACGAGCCGGACTGATCTAGCTTCAATCCGGTGGCATTGATCCTGTCGGGGACCCGATCCGGTCCCGCCCACACCGAGTTCCGCGACCAATCAACCTGGGGTCCCATCAACAAATAGTGGTAGCGTAGGTAGGGTCACGACCAGTTGCGGAGTTGGGGGGATCACCGGGGTGAATGAAGATTCGGCCGTAGCTGAACCGACTCGCAAGTTCGGCACGTTCCTCGGGGTCTACACGCCGAGCGTGTTGACCATCCTCGGTCTGATCATGTATCTCCGCTTCGGCTGGGTGGTTGGCAATGTCGGTCTTCCATTAACACTTTTCATCGTCCTGCTCGCCACCTCGATCACCGCCATCACCGCGCTCAGCGCATCGGCGATCGCGACCAATATGCGGGTCGGCGTCGGCGGCGAGTACTTCATGATCTCGCGCTCGCTCGGGCTCGAGCTCGGCGGCGCCATCGGGATCCCTCTCTTCTTGTGCCGGACGCTGAGCATCACCTTCTACTGTTTTGGTCTGGCAGAGTCGATCCTGGCGTTCTGGCCCGTGTCGTGGGGCCCGATTCCGGCGGTGACCTCGCAGCTCCTCACCGCCGGTCTGATCGTGGTCATCATCGGGATATCCGGCCGCAGCGCCGAAATCGCCCTCAAAGTCCAGATCCCGATCATGATCGCCGTCGGCCTGTCCATTATCGCCCTGGCCGCGGGTGTCCTTGCCGGAGAGACGGCCACCCCCGAGATGGTGCCGACCTATCGCACCGCGCCCGCCGGCTTCTGGTATGTCTTCGCGGTCTTCTTCCCCGCCGTCACCGGCTTCACCGCCGGGATCGGGATGTCCGGCGATCTCCGTGACCCGCGAAAGTCGATCCCCAAAGGAACCCTGCTCGCGGTGATGACCGGCGCCCTGGTGTATCTCAGCATTCCGGTATTGCTCGCCTTCACCGGCAAGGTGAACCCGGAGGAGCTCGCCGAACCGGGAATCATCTGGGTCAAAATTGCCGTTCTCGGCGCCTGGCTGGTCTTCCCGGGGGTCTGGGGTGCGATCCTCTCATCGGCCTTCGGCAGCGCCCTCGGCGGCCCACGAGTCCTCCAGTCACTCTCTCGGGATGGTCTGGCCCCCGCCTTCCTGTCGCGGACCTCATCCACCGGTCAACCGACCATCGCCACCTGGGTTGCCGGCGCCATCGCTCTGACCGCGGTGGCCCTGGGCGGCCTCAACGCCGTTGCACAGTTCGTCACCATCCTCTTCCTGACCCTCTATGTAACGATCAATCTCGCCGCGGGTCTTGAAAATCTCGTCGGGGACCCATCGTTCCGGCCGACCATCAAGGTGCCGTGGTGGGTCTCCCTCCTCGGTTCCGTCGGCGCGATTGCCGTGATGTTCCTGATCAGTCCGTTGGCCTGTGTTGCGGCGGTTGTTCTCGAAATCAGTCTCTATTTCTACCTCCAACGTCGGGTCATGCGCCGTGAGTGGGGAGATGTCCGCGCCGGGATGTGGATCTCGGTCGCCCGGTTCGCGCTGCTGAAACTTCGGGAAAACCGCACCGACCCACGCAACTGGCGACCGCACATCCTGCTCTTTGCGGGTGATACCGGCAAGAGAATCAACCTGGTGCGCCTTGCGAGCTGGTTCAACCAGGATCGCGGCATCATCACCGCCTGCCGCCTGATGACCGGCGACCTACAAGACGGGAGCATCGAGATCGATCGGATTCAGTCCGAGATGGAGACCGAAGTCGACGACGCCGGGGTCACCGCGTTCTGCGAGGCCCACGTGGTACCGGACTTCGAGACCGGCGTGATGGGCATCGCCCAGGCGACCGGAGTCGGCGAGTTGAGCGCCAACACGGTGATCTTCGGTTGGTCCAAGCAGCGCGACCGGCTCGCCTCCCAGCTGCGGCTCATGCGCGCCCTCGCCAACGCCGGCAAGAGCACCATCATCTGCCGTCTCAACTGGGCGCACGAGCCCGGCCAAGAGAAACGCATCGATCTGTGGTGGGGCGGTCTGCAGAACAACGGTGATCTCATGCTGCTCCTCGCTCACCTTTTGCGGCTCAACCCCGA
>Ga0070728_10005759_pt1 | contig 12050 bp, 8 predicted proteins | sample tdDd471_FD_66723 | JGI IMG/M metagenome (GOLD analysis project Ga0070728, IMG submission 66723) | Marine sediment microbial communities from the Atlantic coast under amendment with organic carbon and nitrate - tdDd47.1 | ecosystem: Environmental > Aquatic > Marine > Coastal > Sediment | place...
AGACAAGTTAGTGATCTTTGATACGACTTTGCGTGATGGAGAGCAAAGTCCTGGGGCAACCATGTCAGTTTCAGAAAAGATCGAACTCGCTCTCTTACTCGAACAACTCGGTGTTGATGTTATCGAGGCCGGATTTGCCATTGCGAGTCCTGGTGATTTCTTGGCGGTTACTGAAGTTTCTAAAGTGATCAAACAGACGCAAGTGTGCAGTCTTGCTCGGGCGCGAGAAAAAGACATTGACGCTGCGGTACAATCTCTTTTGCCTGCGAGCAACAAGCGTTTGCACACGTTTATTGCGACGTCTGATATTCATATGCAACATAAATTGAATATGAGTCGTGACGAGGTGCTCGATGTTGCTGTGCGATCGGTTCGTTATGCGCGTCGCTTTGTCGATGATGTTGAATTTTCTGCCGAAGATGGAGGGCGAAGCGATCCTGACTTTTTAGCAACCGTAATTGAGAAAGTGATCGCTGCTGGGGCTCGCACGATTAATATTCCTGATACGGTCGGATACTGTGTTCCTCATCGGTTTGGCGAGTTTATTGGCGAGATCATTCAAAAAGTGAGTAATGCCGATCAAGCCATCTTTTCGATACATTGCCACAATGACTTAGGATTGGCGACGGCCAACTCATTAGCGGCAATTGAGTGCGGTGCTAGACAAGTTGAGTGCACCATTAACGGACTCGGAGAGCGCGCCGGAAATGCCGCGCTCGAAGAAATTGTTATGGCAGTGAATACTCGACAAGACCTTTTTCCACTGGATACCAATATTAATCCTCGTGGCTTAGTGGCGTTGTCTCAAAAAGTATCTGAAGTTACAGGATTTGCTGTGCAACCCAACAAAGCCATTGTTGGCAAAAATGCTTTTGCACACGAAGCAGGTATTCACCAAGACGGTATTTTGAAGCACCGCGAAACCTACGAAATTATGCGTGCTGAAGATGTTGGCTGGCAAGGCGAACAAATCGTTTTAGGCAAACATTCAGGAAGAAATGCATTTCTCAGCCATATGCAGGCTCTGGGGGTGGTCCTAGACTCAGCTGAGCAAGTTGAGCAAGCGTTCGACGCGTTTAAACGTCGTGCGGATCAAGGTCAACCTTTGACTGATCAGCACTTGTTGCACATGGTTAGTCAACTTACCCTGAGCCAGGGACAGCCGGAAGCGCCCTCGCCAGCAAAGACCTCATAAACCTGCAATAACAACGTCAGCCACTATCGCCTTGCTTGGCGATAGTGGTCTTTTCAGTTAAGATAGTCGGCAACTACAGCAGTCTGTGGTCGCGAACGCCTTGACAGAGCCATTTTGCATCATTGAGCCCAATGGCACGCAGGTGTACGCTTTTATTCGAAACCAATTAATCCACGAGCCAAAGAATCCACTCATGTCTGATGCCTACTTAAATGCAATGGGAATTACCTCTTGGGTGACTCGAGAGGCGTCATCTGATTCGAGTTCTTCTGAATGGTCTTTTGACGACAGCGCTAAAGAAGCTGCTCAAGGTAATCAACAAGGCAGTCAACAAGATAATCAACATAACAGTCAACAAGTCAACACTCATTCCCAACCGGTTGCGAAGCTCAAGCTTGAGTCAGAAGCAAAGCCGAATGAAACTCGACCTCCGTCAGAGCTAAGTGGTTCGAGCGCATCAAATGAGCCTCGCGTTGAGACGAATGTTGCGACTGCCGATGTAGATGCAAATGTTGAGACAAATCTTTCGTCAAAAACGAGCCCAGAACATTCATCGGTTCACAATCAAACCTCTACATCGGTTAACGTAAGCACACAGCCAATAGGGCAGGAGCGCGGATTTTTAGTTTTACCTTCGAATAAACGTTGGATTCCAGAGGAGTTACTAGTTGTTTGCCGACATCAACCGGGCCAGCCCTCGGAGTCGTTTTGGTCGCGCGGACAACCGTCTAAAACCATTCGTAATTTATTGCATGGCTTGCATTATCTTTTGACCGAGAGTTATTCGGCACAGTGGTTAAATCGAATCAACTATGCACAACTCGCAACGACGGCGCTTAGTGAAAATACTCAACAAACCGAGCGGGTATTAACCGAGATTAAACCAAAAGCAATATTGGTGCTCGGAGAACATACGGCGAACCTAATTGCGGGTGAAGCTCGCAGTATGAGTGAGTGGCAATTAAAGAACTGGCAAACATCAGAGGGTATTCCGTTTATTGTGACTTATCATCCATACGAAATATACCAGTCACCCATTTTGAAAAAACAAGTCGTTCAAGATTTATTACGATTAAGTCACTTATTGCACGATGACTCTGTTTCTTCGTAAAGCCGTTAAAAGTGATCTACAGGTAATATTAGAGAACGAGCAAGCGGCTTATCCCATTCCTTGGACACCCACCATGCTCAGTGACAGTTTTGCTGAGCAGTATCAATTTTTTGTTGTGTGTCTAAACCAACCTCAAGAAGTGATTGGTCATATGATTTTGCAACCTATTTTAGATGAGTGTCATTTGTTAAACATTTGCATTCGTCCTAGCGAACAGGGAAGAGGCTTTGGTAAGCAAGTTCTTCAAAAGTGGTTTGAATTAGCCGAGCAACAACAATGGACGACACTCTGGTTAGAAGTTCGTGAATCGAATCAAGTGGCACAATCGTTATATTCGTCCATGGGGTTTGAACACATTGCGACGCGAAAAGATTATTACTCGGCGGGGCAAGGGAAACGAGAAGCAGGATGGTTAATGAGTAAGCTAATGCACTCATCTTGAATAGAGTAGGTTCACCATCCTGCGTAAATATGATTAATTGAGTGCTTTTTGAATCGAGCGCCAATCTATAATTTTAAAGTTTTGAGTTTGCTCTGGCAGCCTGTTTCTTCCATCTTGAACAATTAATATACCGGCAGGGTAACCAGGTAATGGTGATGATGTGACCGTAAGTCCGTCTGTCTCAGAAACGCCATCGATACCTTTTCCTATGTTCATTATAATCTTAAAGTTCAAGCGAGTTTTAAGCTGCTGGTTCAGGTCATAGATCATATAGCTATCGTTTCCTTGACTTGAAACAATTAATAGTTTTTCTTTCTCCGTTCGATAGATCTCCATCCCTTCTACGTCAGGTACCAGACCATTTTCAGCTTTGATGATCTTCTCTGGTGATTGGCTTTTAGAGTTAACGTTGAGCACCCAAATTCCAGCCTTTTCTTCTCCCATGTACAGCCTAGAAGTTTCTGGGTCGAAAGTACAACCTTCTGGTTGGCTTGGCAATGCAAACTCTTTGACTAATCGAGCGTTCACGTTTTCTTTAGATGTATCGATTCGATATTGCTGATAGCGCCCGTCTTTATCATTGATGAAAACCCAAGCGTCCAGGTCATTTTGACCGACGCATAGCCCATATACTTCAGATAGGGTAGTGGGTATGTTTCTTAAAAATTTAACTTGGTTTCTTTTATCTACAGTAAAGAGCGAGATACTATTGTTGGAACGATTGCTGGCTGCGATAAGTCTTGGCGGTGTGTTTTGACTATTTGTTGAGGAAAATACATCAACATTATTCAGCCGGCCGACTTTAAGTTTTTGTCGAGACTTGCCGTTTAAATCGAATACATTTAAGCCTGATTTTTTATCCGTACCTAGTATCAAACTTTGAGAGAGGTTGTTTGGGTTAATCCAAATCGCGGGGTCATCGGCGGCATCGCCTGAGCTGCCGACTTCATCGGTTTCATTATTACTGACTATGTTGATGATTGTTTGAATGTTCTCTGTTTGATTTACCAAATTTTTCTCGATTGAGTCACTCTGTTGTTTATGAGTGAATAATGTTGAATAGTAGTGAGAATTTTGATCTTGGTGAGCACTGATAATTTCGGTTCCTTGATCATCTATAATAAATAGCTTTTCGATGTTTTGCTCAAACACTTCTTTTGCTGAAATTTGATGCTGATGGTGTGAAAGTAAGACTTCTCCGTTGCTTAAACTAATAAGCAAACTTCCATCGGCGCGAACCGCAAGCGCTTCAATATTTGCGTTAATTGACCCAAGCGGTTTATTCATTAGTACTGGAGTCTTACTACCATCAGACTCGGCGTTAAGGGAATACTTCCATACACCTATGTCTTCTTCTGCAACGTACAGCAGTTGATTGATAGAGTCGATAGCGCAGGCTTCTGCTTGTGGAGAAACAGCCATTCGGCGTAACTCTTTGTTGATCGATTGATTAGAAGTGAAGTCGAACGCAATTACTTCAGTTGCTATACCAATATCATCGATGGCGACGATCGAAACGTAGTGATCTTTGTTTACGTTAATACAAAACAGCTCTGGGTTTACTAAATTTGAATAACTACGAAGAAATGACAGCTGTTCATCTTTGATAAGGAATAGGTCTAAGTAGCCAGTGACCTGATTCAGAGCAATGACAAAAAATTGTCGGTTAGAGTTAGCCGAACTCTGTTCAATTTTAATCTCTTCATATCGACCGGGAAGATGAGCCAAGCGTCGCTTCCCTTGATATAAGGCAATGCCTTCTTCATCGATAGTTTGAAGTGTTAATAATGGATTCATTTGGATAATGATGGAATGTTTTCGTATAGATACATCGGTAGCCTTCAATGGAAGAATGGAAAGCTCATTAAATTCTACTCGATTTAAGTTCGCTATAAACGGCTCTTTATCCGTTTTCTTGCTCTGACACGCAGTCATTAAAGCTAATGAAGTTACGACAATAATGGTATAAATTCTGATTTTCATTAATTTGAACCTAAGTTGAAATTTAGTAAGTTGTCTTAGAATGCATAACGAAGCATTAGCTGATAAAAAGAACCCGCATTTTCTTGTTCAAGTTCGAATTCGTCAAAGTTTCTAGTTAACTGATCGTCGATGGTGTCAAACTTATTGAATGCTTCTCGTTTTTCTGCATCTAATAAATTTGAACCAACCAACCTTAACGTCAAATTATCCCAGCGTTTTTCGATAAATAACTCTAAGTCTGCGCCATAAGAAGTAGTGACTTCTTCACCAATAATTCGACCATAAGCGCTTCCTTGTTTTCGATAGGTTAATCCAAATGACGTGTTGTTATCGGGTAGATCTTGAATAAAGCCAAGGTTGTATACATTTTTGGCTTGATCATTGAATGTTCGCTTTCCAAATAAATCATCAACTTCGCTATCGAGCACTGAGTAATTTAGAAACACACCGGTATTTTCTAGGTTGATAATAGAGAGTGGCGTTGAAAGATCGAGTTCAACGCCTTTAACCGTACCATCACCAAGATTTTCAGGTTTGAGTACAAAAGTACTTGGTCCCTCAGAGCCTTCAATACCAGTATTGGTTAATTCTATTAGGTCGTTTATTTTTCGGTAGAAAACATTGAGTCCAACCACTCCGGTTTGTCCAATACGATGTTCAATTCCAAAATCCAGCCCTACAGAAGTTTCAGGTTTTAAAAATGGATTCCCTTGCAAGTCATTATCGCCAAACTCTTTTTCAATTAACGCAGGTGTTAGGTAGTCAAAGTTAGGGCGACGGACACTTTTGGCTACAGAGAAATGTAATCGGTCATTGTCATCGAGTTGATATTGAATATGAGCGGATGGAAGGACAAAAGAGTAGTCCTGTTTAATGGTTGGAGCGTTACTTAAAGATAGGTCATCGATTGAAAATTTGGTTGATTCGTATCTTACTCCGACCTCCCAAGACAACGAGAGCATCTTTTGCTTCACTAAGAAAAACGCATCGGCCCGAGTTTCTTCTATGTTGCTGTGAGCGCTGGGCACGGATTGAAAAGGTGCATTGTGCAAGGCCAAATTGTTTGGAGATTGAATTTCAGGATCCCAATTATTGGAGATTTCGCGCTCGTCCTCCGACTCAAGAATGTTTGAGTAGCGCTCTTTTTCTTGAGCAAAAAGGCCAAATTCAATTTGCTGGTCAGTAGTTGTCGAGTAACTTTGAGACCAACTAAGGGAGTGTTCATCATCAACTAAATCGACGATGGTTCGTTCTTCTTCAAATACAAAAGGGACTTCAGACGTATCAACTTCATCTTCCCATTCGAAGACAAACTCATCAAATTTTGCAACGGTAGCTTTAAATTTTGCTATACCGCCTAGCCAGGGTGTGGTCAGTTTTGTACCGACACTAAAGTTTCTTTGCTCAATATCAGCATTATTAGCGTTGTCGGTTTCTAAATTTCCTCCATTTGCTGCTAAACCAATAGTACTAGATGGGTCATTGTATTCGAATGATCGTTCAATTTCTTCTCTATCAGTGTTGACAAAAAATCCGTATAGCTCAACGGATGAGTTTTCTCCGAAAGCCAAACTGTAATTGATGTTTAAGGACCGATCTGTTCCATCTCGAACATCGCTTTGTGTTTCGCGATTGTCGAAGTCGTCATTTTGATAGTTAGGATTATTTTCCGGAGAATCGCCGTAGCGTAAGCTGGTTTTTTGTTTAGGATTGTAGCGGCCTTGATGGTTGTACCCAACGATCAAGCGGCCGCTTCCCACTTTACCGCCCCAAATAGCAGAGATACTTTCTTTCATTTCATTATCGCTAAATTGGAGAGCGCCTGCTCTTATATAGCCACCGTCTAAACTAAATCCGTCTCGCAAGACAATATTTAAAGTTCCTGCGATAGCATCGCCAGAGCGGTTGGCACTGTTGGCGCGCACGACTTCAACACGCTCAATCAGTTCAGCGGGTATTCGATCAAGAAAAAAGGAGCGGTCGGATCCTGAGCCAGGTACTTGCTCTCCGTTGATTAATATCTGGGTGTACCCAGGGCTTAAGCCGCGCATACGCGCACCATCTGATTCAATGACATCTGACAAAAAGGTGACGCTGGGAATCCGTTTTAGTGCATCGCCAGCAGTTAAAGGTTCGAAGCGTTGAAAGTACTCTTGATCATACTCAAGCGTTTGATTGATCTCGTTGGATCGATTGCGGTATCCAATCTCACCATAAACCACTACCTCTTCTGCTACTTTGACTTCTTCATCAGCAGGCTTTGTTGTGTCGGCTTGAATCGATCCGGTAAATCCGCTGACCGCAGCCAATGCGAATGGAATGGTTGCATATTTCATAGGGTTAAAGCTCCAAGACGTTAAGTTTTTAGCCAGTATGATGAGCTACCAGCATGTTGTATTGGCTGAAAGGTAGATTGAAAGAGTGACGCTTTTATGACAATGAGCGTCATCTAACATTCAATTTAAGAGGAAACTGAACGGCAGAAGAGAGGAATGAGCTGAAAAGACCCGTTGGTTTAACCATATTAAGGACCATTGTTATGATGATTTATCTCACTCGGTCATGTTTTTGTCATTTCTGCGAGCCAAAATGACCCGATGCAAATGAGTCACTATTTTTTATCATTGCAGGTGTCATCAACCAACCATCGAGATAAGTCATGTTTTCATTTTCACGCTATTTTTTGAAATCACTCGTGATCGTCGTTATATCCATATCGATTTTAGTGGCTATTGAGGCTGGGACTTTAAAAAACATGAGTGAAGTCAAATGGTTGGATGTGTTAGGTGAAGGCGGGATTTTTTTGATGACGCTAAGTTGGCTGGTTGCAATATTAGTTTCTCGACCAGCCGGCACTGTGACTAACTACCTAGTACTAGGTCTGCTCGCTTTCTTGACATCCTCCTTGTTTGATTTATGCGACGAATTTGTTCGCGTGTCATCGAGTAATTTTCTTTCTTGGTTTGAATCGTTGCCAGCTCCTGTCGGTCTATTGTTACTTTCTTATGGACTGTATCACTGGCATCGTGAGCAAATGTCGATTAATGAAGTGTTACGTAAGCGCGAATACGGTGTTAGAGAATACTCTGCAATCGATCCTATTACAGGCTTGTATAGAGGCGTGTATATGCATGACTTTATTAAACATCAGCTCGAGCAGAGGCAATGTGACTTTTGTTTGGCGGCTCTTGATCTTAACGACTTCGGAACGTTCAATCAGCATAATGGTTACATTGATGGTGATCGGTTTTTACGGAATATCGCAGAGCTGATTTTAATGAATAGCCGTTTGAATGACTTGGTTTGCCGTTATGCTGGAGATCGATTTATTATATACCTACCATCCATTTCTATTGAAGACGCAGAGGCACAACTTCAACAAATTGAAGCGGCTATTGCTAACTTATCCTTTAAGTCACAGCAACAGCAGACGGTTACGCTACAAACCGTGTCTTGTGTTCTTGTGCAATGCTCTGATTCGGATACGGTTGAATCATTATTTTTTAACATCACGGAAAGATTTGAGCGATTAAAGACTGCTTCACAGAGAGAGCTTCGCATTGCTTAATTCGAGGCATAAAAGTCAATCTTTAACGCCAGCTTTATTGGCCTCGGTCGCCTTTTGTGAGCGATTTAGTCTGTCTAGACGTCGGTTGTTACATGGTACGGGGCTAGAGCCTATTGATTTACACAATAGTCAATTAGCGATTAGTTTTGAGCAACAACGGCGCCTGTTTAAAACCATCTCGCAACTTCGGCCTGAGCCTGACTCGGCATTTATTTTGGCCGAGCATTTGTTGTATGAGCAGGCAAATCTCTTGGCTTCACTGTCTAATTCGAACCGCTTGGGGCAAGCATTACGTATTTTAAATGCACACTGCTTTCGTTATTCACCTCTGATGTTGGCTCAAAGCTTTATTACAGCACAAAGAGTAGAAATTTATTACTCTCCAATGTTTGATATACCAAGTGCACATTCTCAGTTCATGGCAGAGTTTCAAAGCTATTTGTTAGCACATACACTCAAGCGTTTGACTGGGCACTGGGTTAAATCTTGGTTTAATTTTTCTCACGCCCGCCCAAAAAATGTGATGGAGTATGAGCAGCGGCTCGGAACTCGCTTGCAGTTTAATCAGCCTGCGTTTAGTGTTGTTTTTGAAAAGAAATGGCTTAACTTTAAGTTCTCTGAAGTAAATACATGGCGCGCTCGTCGAGTGATCAGCGAGTATCAAAAGCGCGATGACGGATTACCCACGACACCGCAGTTGATCATGCAGCTTATTCGGAATGAGCGCTTTAGCAACCTAGAGCAAGTTGCTGATTTACTCGGAATGAGTAAAGCAACGGTTAAGCGCAAATTGAGCGACTATGGGTTATCCTTTCAAGGACTGCATGACTCTGTGCGTAAACATCAGGCCTTACATTGGTTGCAACAACCTGGCTATAGCAATGAGCAAGTGGCAGAGTACTTGCAATATTCCGACGTGACTAATTTTCGGCGAGCGGTCAAACGTTGGACCGGTTATACACCCAGTCAAATTAAACAATTATTGGTGTCTTGGACCTAGCTAGCCCTTTAAAGGCTTCCCTTTAGTCCGGCGGTCAGACGACGGCCAGATAATAAGTCAGTATTTCTCAGATATTGAGTTCAGATGCGACTGAATATTATTGTATAATCTTGCGTTTGCAAGCTTATAACCCTGTCGACTGATTAATTTATGGCCAATACTGTTCAACAAGAAATCGCGAAAAGGCGTACATTCGCTATCATCTCGCATCCTGATGCTGGTAAAACCACCATCACCGAAAAGTTACTGCTGCACGGAAAACTGATCCAAGAAGCAGGAACGGTAAAAGGCCGTAAGGCGTCTAAACACGCAACTTCCGACTGGATGGAGTTAGAAAAGCAGCGTGGTATATCGGTCACTACCTCCGTCATGCAGTTTCCCTACAATGGACGTATTGTTAATCTTTTAGATACGCCAGGGCACGAAGACTTCTCGGAAGATACCTATCGTACTTTAACCGCTGTTGACTCAGCTTTGATGGTCATCGATTCCAGCAAAGGGGTTGAAGATCGAACCATCAAGTTAATGGAAGTGTGTCGACTGCGTGATACACCCATCGTGACCTTTATGAATAAGCTAGACCGTGATATTCGCGATCCGATAGAGCTATTAGATGAGGTCGAAGATGTTCTCAAAATTCATTGTGCCCCAGTGACATGGCCAATTGGAATGGGTAAGTCGTTTAAAGGGGTTTACCATCTTCTTGATGACACCATTCATTTATATCAGTCGGGTCTTGGGCATACCATTCAAGAGCAAAGAATCATTCAAGGCATCGATAACCCAGAAGCCGAGGCGGCTCTTGGAGGCCTGCTGGATGACTTAAAAGAAGAACTTGAGTTGGTTCTCGGTGCAAGCCATGAATTCAATATGGAAGAGTTTCTTGCGGGTCGTCTAACGCCTGTGTTTTTTGGTACCGCACTGGGTAATTTTGGTGTTTCACAAATGCTAGACAAATTTGTCGAGTGGGCACCTGCGCCGTTACCTCGCGCGACACAATCGCGAGAAGTCGATGCGAGCGAAGATAAGTTTTCTGGCTTTGTTTTTAAAATCCAAGCCAATATGGATCCGCAACATCGAGATCGAATTGCTTTCTTGCGCGTATGTTCTGGGCATTATGTGAAAGGCATGAAAATGCATCATGTCCGTCTCAAACGTGATCAACAGATTTCAAATGCCGTCAACTTTATCGCTGGCGAGCGAGAGCATTTAGAGGTCGCCTATGCCGGAGACATTATTGGATTGCACAATCATGGAAACTTGCAAATCGGTGATACCTTTACCCAAGGGGAAGAGTTAAAGTTCACCGGGATCCCTAACTTTGCTCCAGAATTGTTCCGGCGTGTCAGATTGAAAGATCCGTTAAAGAATAAAGCGTTGCAAAAAGGGTTAATTCAATTGTCTGAAGAAGGGGCAACGCAAGTCTTTCGGCCATTGAACTCAAACGATCTCATCTTGGGTGCGGTGGGTGTGCTACAGTTTGATGTAGTTGCACATCGGCTAAAAGCGGAATATAAAGTAGAATGTATCTACGAGCCCGTTGCGGTTGCCACGGCGCGCTGGGTCGGTTGCGATGATGATAAAATTATTGAAAAACTAAAAAATAAAGCCGGTGAAAACCTAGCTTTAGACGGCGGCGATAACCTAACCTATTTAGCACCGACTATGGTCAATTTAAACTTAACCAAAGAACGTTTTCCTGAAGTGGAGTTTTTTGAAACCCGTGAACACTAATGATTCTAATAAAAAGCTTCACTTAATCGATACTCACTGTCATTTAGACTTTCCTGAGTTCGATGTTGATCGTAAAAAACTCGTTGCTGTCGCTCAAGCCAATGGTCTTGATGGAATTATCATTCCTGGAGTCAAACGAGAAGGCTGGCGCTTTATTCGCCAGTTATCGGCTTTAATGGATGGCGTTCATAGTGCTCTGGGATTACACCCTATGTTTATTCATGAGCATACTGAACAGCATCTGCATGATCTAGAATTAGCATTATCGGTCGGCCCACTTGTCGCGGTGGGTGAAATCGGGTTAGATTTTCAAAATGGTCGAGCGGATCAAGCTCTACAAGAAAAGTTTTTCCATCATCAATTGCATATGGCGAAAGATGCCGGGTTACCCGTGATTATTCATTCGCGTCGAGCGCATGAAGATGTATTAAAACAACTACGTATTCTCAACTTTAATCACGGCGGAGTCATTCACGCGTTTAATGGTGATTTAAATCAAGCCAAGCGCTATGAACAGCATGGGTTTAAGCTGGGCGTAGGAGGGGCAATTACTTTTCATCGAGCGGTGAAGATTCGAGCGATGGTTCAAGCGCTTCCTCTGGAGCAAATTGTGATGGAAACGGATGCTCCTGATATGCCTCCGGCGACCTGTAAAGGACCTCGCAATACCCCAGTGCATATTTTTGATAACTTTAAGGCTCTGTGCTCTATTCGAAACGAGACGCCGGCACAAATCGCCCAGCAAACAACCTTAAACGCCAAGCAGGTATTTAAGCTCCCCGATTAATCCACAGTAGACCTGACAGTGTGAACTGTCACTAGTATCGAGCGGCAAGTATTAGCAATTTCAGGCGTTATCTCGTAGGATGCGAGACAGCGCCACATAGGAAAGGTTAGGACTGGAATGACGCAAGACAAACGCATTATCACAATTAAGTTTTTAGAAGCAATGCTTGAAGACGGTTTGATCAACAAAGAAACCTTCGACAAGTTAAGAGTGAAATTGCGGTCTTTGGG
>Ga0070728_10005760_pt1 | contig 12049 bp, 8 predicted proteins | sample tdDd471_FD_66723 | JGI IMG/M metagenome (GOLD analysis project Ga0070728, IMG submission 66723) | Marine sediment microbial communities from the Atlantic coast under amendment with organic carbon and nitrate - tdDd47.1 | ecosystem: Environmental > Aquatic > Marine > Coastal > Sediment | place...
CCGCACTTGCCTTCAAGGAGATCGTAGTCGCGAAGCTCCTTGAAGGTCTTGGAGTCACGCCAGATGTTGGTAAAAGAGTCTTCCTTGACGTTTCCGCAGTCGGTGTGGAGAAAGCCGCAGGGCTGGACCGTGCCGGTGTGGGAGACGAAGCAGAAGCCTATGCCGCCGAGGCAGCCGCGGGTTACCGCATCCAGGCCGTGGGTTTCAAATGTGACCTTTTTTCCATCCTCTTTGGCCCGCTGGCGAAGAATCCGGTAGTAGTGGGGGGCGCAGGTGGCCTTGAGCTGAAGGGAGGTCTTCTCTCGCTGGTCGTAGAACCAGTTGAGGGTCTCTTCGTACTCTTTGGCGTTGATCTCGCTGTCCGCGATATATTTCCCTCTGCCTGTGGGGACAAGGAGAAAGATATGATGGGCCACGGCTCCGATCTCTTCGGCCTTGGCAAGGATATCTGGAATCTGGTCGAGGTTGTCCTTGGTGATGGTGGTGTTGATCTGGAACTCCAGGCCTGCGGCTTTGGCAAGCTCCACCGCACGCATAACGCCGTCGTAGGCACCCTCAACTCCCCGGAACCCGTCGTGGAACTCTTTGGTGGCCCCATCCAGGCTCAGGCTGATGCGCATGATGCCTGAGTCCACCATCTTTTTGGTGTTCTCCTCGGTCATCATGGTGCCGTTGGGTGCCATGGTCATCCGGAGGCCCAGCTTGGTGCCATACGTGGCAATCTCAAAAATGTCTTTGCGCATCAGGGGCTCGCCACCGGTCAGGATGATGATGGGCTTGCCCACCTCCGCAATCTGGTCCAGGAGCTTGAACGCCTCTTGCGTGTCAAGCTCACCGGGATAAGGTCCGTTTTCGGCTGCAGCCCGACAGTGAACACAGCTTAAGTTGCAGCTCCGGGTTGTCTCCCAGGCCACCAGCCTCAGCTCGGCCTCTTTCTTCCCATGCCCGCCGCCGTGGCCGTGGGGGGCACCTTTTTTTGTGTGGTCGTGCATCGTCGTTTTATCCTTATCATGGAAAAATAAGGCCTCCGGCGGCAAGGTGAACCACCTTGAAAGCAGGTTGCCATCGCGCTTCCCCCTTCGTTCCTCAGGGTAAATCGCAATGGCATTCGCTGCGGGCTGCGCCCGCCTCCAAAGCCGGAGACGCTCCGAATTTTGTTACAAGTTCTCAGAAGCTTAGACTCTGGTAACTATTCAGCTCATGAGTGCCCTGCCGGCCCACCTTTTGAAACGGTGGCCAAACAGATTTTAACGTTTGGTACCCGTTGAACGCGGAAGCGATTTGACCCGAGGAACGAGGGGCAAAGCGCTTCCGCCACCTGGGGTCCAGGGGATCATCCCTTGGCCGCCGGAGGCTTTTTTACTCGTCCCTTATTTTCCGCCCAGCTCCCGTGCCGCTTCCAGTGCGTGGTAGGTGAGGATGATATCTGCACCGGCGCGTTTGATGGAGGTGAGGGTTTCCATCATGACTTTGGTGCCGTCGATCCAGCCGAGCTGGTCAGCTGCTTTGATCATGGCGTATTCGCCGCTGACGTTGTAGGCAGCCATGGGCAGGTCCACTTCGTCCCGTACCTTGGAGATGACATCGAGGTAGGAGAGGGCGGGTTTGACCATGATGATGTCCGCTCCCTCTTCTGCGTCCATGGTGGCCTCGCGAATGCCTTCAAGGACATTGGCGGGGTCCATCTGGTAGGTGCGGCGGTCGCCGAACTGGGGCGCTGAGTTGGCGGCGGCCCGGAAAGGACCGTAGTATGCCGAGCAGTACTTCACCGCGTAGCTCATGATGGGGGTTTCGGAGAGATCTTCCTGGTCCAGGGCTTCACGGATTTCACCCACACGGCCATCCATCATATCCGAAGGAGCCACCATGTCGGCACCGGCTTTGGCATGGGAAACGGCGATTCTGGCGAGAAGATCGAGGCTCATGTCGTTGTCGATCTTCCCTTTTTCCACCACACCGCAATGGCCGTGGTCGGTGTACTGGCAGAGGCAGACGTCGGTGATGACGGCAAGGTCAGGGACCTTGTTCTTCACCTCGCGCACCGCCTTCTGAACGATGCCGTTTTTGTCATATGCGGAGGTGCCAAGGGCGTCTTTCTTATCGGGGACTCCAAAGAGCATGATCGAAGGGATGCCAAGGTCATGGGCCTCTTTTGCTGCCTTGACGATGTTGTCCACGGAGAGCTGGCAGTGGCCAGGCATGGATTCTATGGGGTTTTTCACACCTTTGCCGCCGATGGCGAAGAGGGGCAGGATCAGGTCGTTTACAGAGAGGGACGTCTCACGGACCATGCGGCGCAGGGCGGAAGACGCTCTCATGCGTCGTCCTCGGTATTGGGGAAACAGCATCAGGTACTCCTTTGAAGGTGGGGCCGTGTCGGGTTCAGGTGAAACCAAGGGCGTCGGTCTTGAATTATCAAGCCGACGCCCCTTTAAAACACTATAGCTTCACCCGAAATGCACGGGTTATTCGCTTAAACCGATCTCTTCGTCGGTGAGGTAGCACTCGGGGTCGGGGGCCCAGACATCGCCGGTGGCGGCTTCGGCGCGTACGCGGAAGTTGCCGGCACAGATATCAAGCCACTTGCACTTGGCGCACCTGCCGGTGACGTGCTTCTTTTTTTCCTTGAGCTTGAGAAGGAGGTCGTCCTCGGGCTTGGTCCAGATCTCAGAGAAGGGGGTCTGGCGAACGTTGCCGAAGCTGTGGTGACGCCAGAACTGGTCGGCGTAGACGGAACCGTCCCAGCTTACGCAGCCGATGCCGTGGCCGGAGCTGTTGCCTTCGTTCATTTCGAGGAGCTCAAGTACTTCCTTGGCTCGCTCGGGGTCTTCTTCAAGCATGCGCAGGTAGATGTGGGGGCCGTCGGCGTGGTTGTCCACGGTGAGGACCTCTTTGGATTTGCCTATGTCATGGAGACGTTTGGCCTCGGTGGCGATAAGGTCCACGGCCTTTCGGGTCTCTTCATGGGAGAGGACTTCGTCACCGATTTTGACACCTCGGCCTGCGTAGACGAGGTGATAGAAACAGATGCGGGGGATGTCGTGCTCTTCGAGGAGTTTGAAGACCGCCGGGATGTCCTTGACGTTCATTCGGTTCATGGTGAAGCGGAGCCCCACCTTGATACCTGCCTCCTGGCAGTTTTTGATCCCTTCGAGGCTGGCCTTGAAGGATCCCTTTTCTCCCCTGAAATGATCATGGATATCTTCCATGCCATCCATGCTGATGCCCACGTATGAGAGGCCGATGCGCTTCAGGTTCTGGGCCACTTCACGGGTGATGAGGGTGCCGTTGGTGGAGATAACGGCGCGCATCCCCTTGGATACGGCGTATTCCGCCAGTTCCGGCATGTCTTTGCGCATGAGGGGCTCACCGCCGGAGAAGAGGATGACAGGGGCGCCAAAGGCGGCCAGGTCGTCGATGAGGGCCTTGCCCTCTTCGGTGGTGAGCTCGTTGTCTTCACAGGTGGCTTTGGCGTGGGCGTAGCAGTGGATGCACTTCAAGTTACAGGCACGGGTACAGTTCCAGACCACCACCGGCTTCTTGTCCTTAGAGAACTGAAGCAGGTGAGAAGGGAGGCTCCCGGAATGGCGTCCGTAACGCAGGGCGTCCGAGGGTTCCACGGTTCCGCAGTAGAGTTTGGATATTCCGATCATCTACGTATACTCTCCGGTTGTGACAACAAAGGCCCTCAAACCGGGGCCTTTGTCGTTATCTCGTTTGATGGTGTCGAAGCCACAGGCGAAAAATCCGCCCCATGGTTCGTTATGTCTTGGTGTCGTCAGGGAGCCTTATGGCGTCATCTTTTCCCACGAGTTCCTCTTTAATAAGGTCGTCCAGGAATCGTTCAGGCGCGAGAAGAGCCTCCCGTGTGATGAAGAAGTGGGTTTTTCCGGTTTTTTCCCGGATAAGTGCCAAGCCCAGCTCGAAATCCCCGGCTATTTTGGTGAATATCTCTTCACCGGTGGCGTCTGCCGTCAGGATCTGGTCCATGAGGAAATCCACTGCATCTTCATCAAACAGGACATGCATACCAAATTTCGAGAAGAAATTCACCTCAAGTTTTTTTACATCTTCGTAATGTGATTGAAGTGTCTCGATTGCATAGCCTGTGGCGATTCCCTTTCCGATACAGAGATTTGCGGCAAAATCAGCACGCCAGGGGGTGAGGGGCAGCAGGTGGCCGATGGTGAGCTGTGTCCAGTGGTTTTCAATGTAAGTGGAGAGGTAGGATGTCTCTTCTTCTTCAAGATGTTGAAACCGCTTTTTCCACGTCTCTTTCATCGATGGGTCGGCCAGGGATGCCAGAGTCTCGTCAGGCTGTTGTGCCGCTTCAATGGTCGCGGGGAACTCTTTGATGCCCAGGGAGGGGAGGCGTGTCTCAAAGGAGAGGAGCACGTCTTCCACGGCGCTGACCAGGCCCCTTGCACCGGTATTCTCCAGGAAGGCACGTCGCGCAATCTCCCGCAGGATCTCATCTGAGAACCGGATGGAGATGCCGTAGGCGGAAAAATCCAGCTTTTTGCTTAAGATGACCGGGTTGTTCGGGTTCTTCAGGATTTCGAAGAGGTCGTCTTCTGAAAGGGTCTCAAGGGTGGTGCGCACGGGAAGTCGACCGACAAACTCCGATTCAAAGCCATACTCCACGAGGTCTTCGGTGCGAAGTTCCTTCAAGACGGCATTGGTCTCATTGGAATCATGAAGTTCGGCGCCGAACCCGATGCTTTTTTTTCGGCTCCGCTTTTCAACAATCTCGGAGAGACCATTAAAGGCACCGCTCATAATAAAAAGGATGTTCCCGGTGTTGACCACCTGCTTTTCCAGGGCCCCGGATTTCTGGTAGCGCTCCATCTCTTTAAGCATGGAGACGGGGTCGTGGGGCACCTTAAGCTCCACGTCGGTCTCTTCCATGGGTTTGAGAAGGGCCCGCTGGACGCCAGTCCGGGAGATGTCGGCACCCATGGCATTGGAGGCCGAGGCGATTTTATCCACCTCATCAATATAAACGATGCCGTATTCGGCACGTTCGATGTTGTCGTCGGCCTCTCGGACGAGATCACGGATGAGGTCATCGACGTTGCCGCCCACATAGCCGGCTTCTGTAAATTTAGTGGCATCCCCTTTGACAAAAGGGACCCCTATTTTGTCGGCGATCAGTTTGACCATATAGGTCTTGCCGACCCCGGTTGGTCCGATCATCAGGACGTTGTTTTTGATGCCTCCGACAATGCCTGATGCTTTGCGGCCCTCTTGTTTAAGGTGACGGATGCGGTTGAAGTGTGTGCAGATTTTTGTTGCCAGAACGGCTTTGGCCTTCTCCTGACGGATGATGAACTGGTCCAGATAAGCGACCAGCTCTTCAGGCTTCATGTTGAAGTCGAGATTGAAACTCTCCTTCTCAGCTCTGACGCTCTTGTCTTCGTTTTTTTCCCGCTCGGGCATCGAGAAGGGAGAGACGATCTTTACGTTTCCGCCAAACTTCTGATTGAGGAAATTGCCGATCTCCTTTTCGAGCTCCTTGGGGTCGGGTATGTTTTCATTGTATGGGCTCATGATGATAAAAATATAAACACGGGTTGCCTGATTGCAAGGGGGTGGTGGCACAAGTGAGTCATGTGTGGTAGAAGCGCTTGTTCATGCGTTGTGAAAAATGAGTGACAGGTGGGGATGGTTTTTGGGGGCTCAAGCTACGGGGGGCGACTTTGACCGGGCGGCAGGGCCGCCAGTTTGAAAGCAGGTCGCGAGTTCTCTCAAGTTTTATTACTCAGGGGGGATGACACATCCCTGCGGGAGCTGCCCCCGCTCAATTATACACGCAAAAGCAGTTTGCCAGATTTTTCAAAAGTTTGGCCCCCGGCAGGGTCGCCAGAGACTCAGTTTAACACACGAATCCACAGAACAGAGGTAAAGAAATACAGCGCCATTGCCGATATGATTGAGAACATGCGCTTGTGATCTGCTTGATAAACCTCGCATAAGAGATAAAAGGGGGTGGCATTGAACCGGGACAGTGAACGAACGGTTCTTGTTGTGAATGGTGATGAAGAGACCCTGGCCCGTGCCCGGCAACTTCTTGCATCAGCTGGAATCGCCTCAGAAGAGGTGGTGTCCCAGTCGGGTTCGTCTGATTACCGTGCGGGTGAACCCTTTAATGACGTGACTCGCTACAGAGAACTTTTTAAGACAAGCCGTGACGGCATTTTATTTACAGACCTTAACGGGCGTATCGAGGATGCCAACCCTGCTTTTCTCGAGATGGTCGGATACCCTTTTGATGAGGTGTGCGACATGTTCGAGCAGCAGATGACGCCGGAAAAGTGGCGCCTGCTGGAGTCACGCGTTGTGTCTCCTGCCCTTCTTTCGCAGGGAGAGTCCGGCGATTACGAGAAGGAGTACATCCGAAAAAACGGCACCCGGATTCCTGCCCAGGTGCGAAGCTGGCTGCTTCGGGACAGCCTGGGGGAACCTTTTCGGAAGCTTACCCTCGTTCGGGACACATCCGCCCGGAAGTCCCTGGAGGTACAGCTTCGTCAGGCCCAGAAGATGGAGGCCCTCGGCACCCTTGCCGGAGGCATCGCCCACGACTTCAACAATGTCCTGGCCGCGATTCTCGGGTACATCGAACTTGCACGCTTTGACGTGGATGAGACAAGCCCCGCCCGCAAGAGCATCGATCAGATCTACAAAGCCTCCCAGCGTGCCCGCAATCTCGTGGGGCACATTCTCTCTTTCAGCCGGCAGTCCATGCATGAGAAAAGGCCCGTCTTCATGCAGCAGATTATCAGTGAATCCCTGGAGCTTTTACGGGCCAGCCTGCCCAGCACGATTGAAATAAAGCAATCCATGACCTCAAAAATGTTCCCCATTGAGGCGGACGGTACGCAGATCCACCAGATCCTCATGAACCTTTGTACCAATGCATCCCATGCCATGCCCGACGGGGGGACCCTCTCCATCGTCCTGGACGTGGTGACCTTTAATGAACTGGAGGCCCATGGTTTTGTTGATCTTGAGCCCGGTGCGTACATGAAACTCTGGGTGAAGGATACCGGGTCCGGCATGGACCCCGAGGTGAAGAAACGCATCTTTGACCCGTATTTTACCACCAAGGGCAAAGGCCAGGGGACCGGCATGGGCCTCTCTGTGGTTCATGGCATCCTTAAGGCCCATGGTGGCGCTGTTCATGTGGAAAGCGAGGTTGGGGAGGGCAGCTCCTTTTATCTCTACTTTCCCATTTGTAAAGGGCGAGCCGGTGAAGAGGCCGTGGCTGTGGCAGGGCTTGCCAAAGGCCATGAACGGATTCTTTTTGTGGATGATGAACCCGATCTGGCAGAGCTTGGCATGACCATGCTGGAGCGCCTCGGTTACACCGTCACCTCCGTAACGGACAGCCAGAAGGCCTTGGATCTCTTTACCTCATCTCCCGACGAATATGATCTTGTGGTGACGGATTTGACCATGCCGAAAATGACGGGCGTTCCCTTTGCACGCAAAGTAAAGTCTGTCCGGCCGGATGTCCCGGTTATCATCTGTACCGGCTACAGTGACAGCGTTTCGGCAGGTGACGTCTCTGAGGCGGGTATAGATTATCTGCTGATGAAGCCCCTTGAGATTCGTGAGCTCTCCGCATCCATTCGCAACGCCCTGACGCACAGGGGGACCGATGAAGAAGAAATTATGTGTCTTTAGGGTCGCCGTATGCCTGTTCTGCTTTCTGGTGGTTTCCAGGACTGTGTCCGCCGAAGGTTTTGACTTCAGGAGTATCCGCTGGGGAATGAACCGGTTTGAGGTGATGGCCTCTGAAAACAGGGCGCCGAAGCGAATGAAGAGGGATGAAATCCTGTACCGCATCTCTTTGTTCAAGCGGCCCGCACATTTGATGTATCGATTCTACGAGGATCGCCTTGTGGGGGCCCGGTATGTTCTGCCTGTCAAAGGTGCGGATACCCTCGATAAGCTTGAAAAGCTGGTTTCATTGCGGTACGGGGCTGCCCGTAAGGAGACAGCGTCTGTGGGTGCCTTGAGGGTCTGGCATCGACCGGACCGAACCATCCGCCTTTTTATTGCCAGGAAGGGTCAGGCAGTGATCGACGTGTTATCCGACGGGGCATTTTCGATTCCATCCAAGCAGGTGGCTTTGCTTCGACGTAGTACTTTGGATGTCGTGGCGAGCAGCCTGTAACGTGAATGGTATTGACACCTTGTGCGGAAACTAGTAGTGCACAAAGGGTAACATAGTTTATTTTGGATGCTTATATTTAGTGAATATAATGTTTGTTAGCATGGCCGATAGATGATTTTTACCATCAAATCGAACAAGGAGTGCATGGAATGAGGAGAATGGTTCTAAGGAGCATGTTGGTCGCTGCGATCCTCTGTCTGTTTCTGGGGAGCGCATCTGCAGAGCAGTTAAGGGTCATCGGTAACCGAAGCGTTCCCGCCGCATCTCTGGATCAAAAAGCAATCCAGAAAATCTATCTTGGGAAGACGAAGATGTGGGAAAACGGGATGAAGGTGGAGTTTGTGACCCTTGGCAAAGGTGACACTCAGGATGCGTTTTTGAAAAATTACGTCAAAAAAAACCACAGCACGTTTACCCGCTACTGGAAAAAGAAAGTGTTTACCGGAGGCGGACAGGCACCCAAGAGCTTTGAAAAAGAGCGCGATCTCGTGAAGTATGTGGAGACTACCAAAGGGGCCATCGGTTTTGTGACCTCCGGTGCCAACACGGACCAGGTCAAGATCCTCAGTGAAATGTCCATCTAAACGGTTTTAAACATATATCCAATTCCTATCTTGATGCGGAGGTTAGATACGATGATGAAAAGAATGGCCATCCTGCTCGCAGGGTTTCTAATTTTTCTGTCGGCGCAAGCCGCCGGGGCCTATGAATTGGGCTCCACTGGAAACGTCGATATCCATGGTTTTATTTCACAGGGTTATATTAAAACAACAGACAACAACTTTTTTGGTCCCACGGAAGACGGGTCGTTTCAGTTTAACGAGGCCGGCATTAACTTCTCTTCCGACGTGAGCGATCGCCTTCGCGTGGGTCTTCAGTTTTTCGCCCGTGACTTCGGGTCCCTTGGTAACAACGAGGTGACCATTGACTGGGCCTTCGCCGACTACACCTTCACCGAGTGGGCCAACTTCAGGGCAGGCAAGATCAAGATGATTCACGGCCTTTACAACACCAGCCGTGACGTCGACATGCTCCGAACATCTGTCTTCCTTCCCCAGAGTGTCTACAACGAAGGCTGGCGAGACTCCATCAACGCCATGAACGGGTTTGAATACTATGGCTATGCCCCTGCCGGTGCTGTGGGCAGTTTCGAATACCATGCCCAGGTTGGAACATTCAACCTGGACGACGACGGTGCGGAAATTCGGCTCCTTGAAGACCAGTTACCCGCTTTGATGCAGTTTGATGTTCATGGCATTGAGGTAGAAAGCATCTACGCTGGCGGTTTCTTGTGGGAGAGTCCTCTGGAGGGACTACGCATGGGGGCAAGCGGTTGGCAGCTTACATTTGATGGGACGATTTCCTCCGAACTTCTGGCCGCTTCACCCACCAATCCTCCATATGTCGGCCCAGTTGTTCCAGATTCCATCATTGATGTCGTCCAGACGGGTTGGACCACTTCCATTGAATATGCCATCGGCGACCTGGTGTTTTCAACCGAGTACAACCGGATCAATTATGACCTTGATGATGCGGACTTAGGAATTGATAAAGATTTCGACAGCGAAGGCTACTACGGAATGCTGACCTACCGATTCTGTGACTGGTTCGAGTTGGGGACGTATTACTCTGAGTACTATGCGAATCGTGATGACAAGGATGGCGATAAGGGCCGTGCAACTTGGGATAATGGTTTAGCGCTTGACGGATCATCTCTCCCAGGCGCTCAGGGTGGTTATCCTCCCGGTCAGGATTACCGGGCTTACTTGAAGGATTTGGCCCTATCGCTTCGGTTTGATATCACCGAGAACTGGATTCTTAAAGTAGAAGGCCACAAGATGCAGGGTTCTGCCATCATGCTGAACTCTGACGACAATACAGCTCTTTACAGTGGGGTGATGGGTCCCAGCTACGAAGAAGACTGGTACCTCTACACTGCCAAAGTTTCCTACAGCTTCTGATGCCGGTGTGTAAGAAAATCGTATAAACAAGATGCCGGCATCGTTCATGTCTCATGACGGTGCCGGCATTTTTGATTGTGGCTTGCTCAAAGTTTGGGTTTTCTGAGAGAAGAACGGAGAATGTTACCGCGAACGACCTTTTCGGGGGGTGTGATGACCAGACGAAGATTTCAAAGTGTCGCATGTATTCTTGCTATGTTTTTTTTGATGCCGCTTTCTGCCGCGGCAGAGAAAGTCAACGATGTGGGTTCCGCCAACCGCCTTGCCGAGGCATTTGGTGGCAAAGCGCAGCCGGGGCTTATTGACAACTCGCTACGCAGCGTCACCAAGTACCAGCGGAGCCGCTACAAACGCGATGTAACGTTTGAAAAGCCCGTGGATTTTCGGGTGCTGGGAGATCGTTATGCCACGGTGGGCTTTCAGGCCACCGTGAAAAAGGCGGGCAGCGCTCGTTCCAAGGGGCAAACGGCCATTTATGTCCTGCTTTTCCTCAAGGAGGCCGGCAAGGGGCTTGATCACCAGATGCAGCATCTCTTGATTCTCGGTGACGCCGGTGAGGTGGCCTCTTACCCGGGTTTGACCGACACGCAGCTCGCCGCTCTTTTCCGCAAAGGGGGCGTGGATGTGAAGGTGGCTGCCGCTCAGAAAGCCAAGGCGAGTAAACCGGTTGCCGTGGTGGACACATCGGTGTCCGGCAGTGACATCACAAAAGGGGTGGTGGACGAGACCTTTATTGACGATTCCATTACCCGGGACAGCGAGTTGCAGCAGCTTCTGTCCGGCTATGCGAAAAAAGAGGACATTCCAAAGGTGATGCCCGTCATGAAGACCAACGCGGGTTCCCCTGAGCTTCAGATGCGCGTGGCTGCACTTGAGTCCAGGGTGAAGGAGCTGGAGGCTCTTCTTACAAATATCACCCGTAAGGGTGGGAACATCTATTTCAACGGTGTGAACCTGTATGTGACCAATGGCACCGGCCAGGCCGACAAAGTGAATGGCAAAGGCAATGTCATCATTGGCTATGGCTCCACCGGAAAAGGGTCCCACAACCTTGTGGTGGGCGCGGAAAACCAGTATGAAGGCTTCGGCAGCGTGGTTTCCGGTCGCAGCAACATCGTGTCTGGTGACTGTTCCGCTGCCATCGGCGGAAAGAAAAACGTGGTATCGGGCGATTATTCCGTCATTTCCGGTGGCAAATCGAATACGGCTTCGGGGACCTACGCCACGATCCTGGGCGGTGCGGAGAACACAGCCAAAGGCGAGTTTGCAAGCATTAACGGCCAGCGTGGACGAAGCAAGGGCGGGAAGAATCCCCATTTTTCAAGTCAAAAGACCAAAGAGTAGGGTGGAGATAGAGCATGGCAAGAGCGATGAAACCCGCAATCATTTTTCTATTGCTGGCAGCCTGGACGGTTGCTGCCTCAGCAGATGTCGGGACCTTTGATGAACTGGACAGGCGCAATGGTGCTGTCGGGAGTTACAAAGCACTTGTGATTGGAATTGATGCATATGCCGACCCGGGCATAGAGGCGTCTTCCGTTGCGGTAAAAGGTGCACGTCACGTTGCCGACGCATTGCGAGACCGGGCAGGTTTTGATGTGAAACTCCTAGTGGACGGGGAGGCAAGCCGGGCAGCCGTCTTGCGTGAACTCCGCGGGTTGGCACGGGGTATGGGCATCAATGACAGCGTGGTGGTGTACTACTCCGGCTCCTCAACGATAGACAACGCTGCGAGACAAGCGTGGTGGCTCCCGAGTGATGCTGTTCCGGGGGATGACTCCACCTGGATTGCGGATCGTGAGATTCAGGAAGCCGTGAACACCATGAAGGCCAGAGATGTTCTTATTCTATCTGATGCAGCACTTGGGGATACGGTGTTCGGTGCCACCCACAGGCTTGCTGCCCAGCG